>OJJV01000175.1_pt1 | contig 62313 bp, 60 predicted proteins | sample 1596391 | NCBI WGS metagenome assembly OJJV01 (sample SAMEA4350164, study PRJEB24818) | metagenome | biome: human; feature: gut; material: faeces | place: Denmark | collected 2013-09
CTGCAATTTTATAAAAGAAAGGACAGCAGTATCATCAAATTGCTGTCCTTGCGGTTTATTATAGCTGGTAGTGTATAAGCGTGGGTTCATCATATTTGGTGTGGTATCTTTAACTATGGGAAACTCCCTGCTCCCATTTTGATATTGTCTGCCGCACAACGTTCAGCTTGACGGCCAACTCTTCCTGAGAAAGTCCTTTTGACTTTCTGGCGGTTTTTATGTTTTCACTCAGCATTCTTTTAGCCTCCTTTGGTTCGGCTGATGGCTACATTATAGAGCAAGTACGCCCATTGCCGCAAGCAACGCGTGTTAACATCCCGTTGCGCAGCATTAAAAATCGCCGCACAGATGTGCGGCGATCCTCTGAGGTTTGCGATTCGATTGCTTTTTCTTTTTTGAGGTTTGTGAGGTATGCTTACTTTTTATATCAACATGAGGACGGGTTAGATCTTCATGCAGACATCCCATGCGCGCCAGATGACTGTGCGCAGATTGCCGATGGCGACACAGTCGCCAACGCGGTGAATAGTTTCTCTGCCCTTGACCTTGCGGGATGCAGTCTTGCCGCCGACGGGGGTCGGAACGAAGCCGATGCCGTTTACGACGCTGTCGCACTCGACGAAGAAGGTCTCACCGGTCTGAACGTTCTTGACGGTGCAGCCCTTGTCGGTGATCTCGGTGACGGTGGAGTGCAGATAGACGGGAACCTTGTGATACTCCATTGCGTCGCGCAGATAGGAGGTGTTCGCAAGGCAGGTCGCCTGCGCGGCAACGAGGTCGCCGGCGTACTCGACGATGATCGGGTGCTTGCCGAAGTTCAGCAGCAGGTCGTAGGCTGCCTCGCAGGAGGACTGGCCGCCGCCGATGAACAGAACTTTATCGCCGACTTCCTTCTTGTCCTTGAGGACGTCGGTAAAGGTGAGGGTCTTGTCAAAGCCCTTGATCTGGGGCATCGTGCGGGGCACAGAACCGGTCGCAACGATGATATCGTCAAAGCCGTGAAGGGTGTTGAGATCGTTGACCTCGGTGCCAAGATGAACCTCGATGCCGGCCTTCTCGATCTCGCGCTTGTACCAGGTGATGAGATCCTTGTCGTTCTCCTTGAAGGTCATGGCGGACGCGGTCAGGAACAGGCCGCCCAGCTCATTGGACTTCTCGAAGATAACGGGCTTGTGGCCGCGCTGGGTCAGAACCAGAGCGCATTCCATGCCGCCGATGCCGCCGCCGATAATAGCGACCTTCTTGGGCTTCTTGGTCGGGACTATCTTGTAGCGGTTGTGCTGCATGGTGGTCGGGTTCAGGGCGCAGCGGGCGAGGTGCAGAGAGTCGCCCAGATGCTGGATGTTCGGAGTACCGGCGAACTTCGCCATGTTGAAGCAGCCGTTGTGGCAGCGGATGCAGGGCTTGATCTCGTCCTGCTGACCGGCCTTGATCTTATGTATCCAGTCGTGATCGACGAGGTTCTGACGGGCGATGGCAACGGCGTCAAGCCGTCCGGCCTCGATCTCCTCGGCGGCCTTGACAGGATCCATGCGGCCTGCGCAGACGACGGGCTTGTCGGTGAACTTCTTGATGTGCTCGACGTACTCGAGGTTGCAGTTATCCGGCATGTACTGAGGCGGATGCGCCCAGTACCATGCGTCGTAGGTGCCGTTGTCGCAGTTGAACATGTCATATCCGGCGTCGGCCAGATATTTGACTGCGCGCTCGGACTCCTCCATGTCGCGGCCGAACTCCTTGAAGTCCTTCTCGTAAGGCATCGCGCCCTTGCCCCAGTCCTTCGTCTTGGAGACGACGGAGTAGCGCAGGGAGACGGGGAAGTCGGGGCCGCAGGCAGCCTTGATGGCCTGAACTATCTCGACAGGGAAGCGGAAACGGTTCTCGAAGGAGCCGCCGTACTGGTCGGTGCGGTAGTTCATGTTGGAGATGGTGAACTGGTCGAGCAGGTAGCCCTCGTGGACAGCGTGAATCTCAACGCCATCGACACCGGCGTCCATGAGCTTCTTGGAGGTCTTGGCAAAGGCTTCGACCTGATCCTGAATCTCCTTGATTGTCATCGGGCGGGACTTGACCTCGTCATACCAGCGGTTCGGGGTAGCGGAAGCGGAGGCGGTGATGTAGTCAAGGTCTGCCACGGGAGATACGAGCTTGCCGAGCAACGGGTGCTCAAGCAGCATTACCATGGGCTTGGTGATCGCCATGGAGCGGCCCATACCGGCGGCGAGCTGAACGAACAGCTTTGCTCCGGTCTTGTGGAACTCCTCCATGTAGACCTTCAGATCCTTGAACATCTTGTCGTTCTGATACAGCCAACGGCCGCCGATAGCGTCCTTGATGCACTGCATTCCGGGAAGAATGAGGCCGACGCCGTCCTTTGCGCGGTTGAGCAGGAAATACGCTGCTTCCTTGTCAAGATGACACGGCTCCATCCAGCCGAAGAGGGAAGTGCCGCCCATGGAACATTGCACGATGCGGTTCGGAATCTCGACCTTGCCTATTTTCCAAGGGGTAAACAGGGCATTGTACTTGGAATCCATATGTTTCTCCTTCAAAATAATAATATATGACGAACGGTGAGGCGTGGAAGAGGCCTGCGCCGCTGGTCTTCAAATGGTGAAGCTGGGGTCATTTCTTCGCGGCAAATTCGCGCGTGAACATCGCGCACATGCTCTCAAGACGCTCATGCGCGTCAAGCTCGCTGACGCTCGGCACGCCGACGGTCAGGCGCTGCATCATGCCGAGGATGGAATCGTAGGCGTTGTAATACAGCTGCTTGATGTTCGCGTCAGGATCGACCGTCCCGTCCGCAAGTCCGCGGCGCACCGCCTGTGACAGGGGGCCTTTGTACGCCTCGTAGCGCTCCGGTGGGCGGTTGATGACGTGCGCGTTCTTGCCGACACTGTACAGCGCGACCTCCGCGTCAAGCGAAAAGCGTATTCCTTCCGGATCAACAAACAGCATGTTCGCATAGCTGTTGAGGATGATGTTGATCTGCTCGATACCGGTCTGCGCGTCGTCCGTATGGCGGCGCAGCTCGCGCGCAATATACGCCTTCGTGCGCTCCCAGTAGTAGAACGCGGCGGCGATGACGATATCGTCCTTCGAGGGGAAATATCTGAACACGGAGCGCTGCGTCAGCCCAGACTCGGCGGCGATCTCGGAGACTCGCGTGTTATTTATACCGTTTTTTATAAAGCACTCCAGCGCCTTCTCGGTGACGAGCCGGATGTTTTGTTCACGAAGCTCTTCTAACGACATGGCATATCCTTTCCCAGCAAAATGTCAGTCGGTGTGACAAGCTTCATTATATATACTTTTTACGGAATTTGCAAGAAGAAATTTCAATTATCTAGGAAAATTTGCTTGAGTGCGGCGAAGCGCTGAAAGGCTTGATATCCGCGGGAATTTTCGATTTATTAACATGAAGGGACTTGAATTTTCGCGCATATTCTGCTATATTTCCCTTTACAGTTGAGCGTTTGGCAGAAAAAGTTAGTTACGCGCAACTTATTACATATATAAATTGGAGGAATACATTATGAAGCATACCGGATTGTTCGCAGCGGGCGTCCTCTTTGGCACCGCAGGGCTGAAGATCCTTGGCAGCAAGGACGCTAGAAAGGTTTACGCACATACCACTGCCGCTGTTCTGCGTGCGAAGGACAGCGTTATGCAGACCGTTACCGCGATCCGCGAGGGCGCCGAGGACGTCTACGCCGACGCAAAGGAGATCAACCGTCTCCGTGCCGAGGAAGAGGCGGCAGCGGTTATCGAGGATAAGTCTGAGGAGACCGTCAAGGCGTGATTTATACCGCGGCTGCCGCAGGCGGAACCTGCGCCTTGCGGCAGCCGCCGGCAAGAGGTAACGAGTTATGAAATGCAAAATAATCCATGAGTCGCGCGGGCGGCTGCGTGTGCATCTCGAATGCGCGCGGATGTCGCTGGACGAGGCTGATGTGCTGGAATATTACATGCGCAGTGTGGACGGCGTTGACGAGGTGAAGGTGTACGACCGCACCCGCGATGCGGTCATATGCTACTGCGCAGAGCGCGCCGCAGTGATAAATGCGCTGGCGGCGTTTTCGTTTCCCGCAGCGGAGGCGATGCAGCTTGTCCCGGAGCACACTACCCGTGAGCTGAACCGCGAGTTCGAAGATAAGCTCGCAATGGCAGTGCTGCGCCGCACGGCGTCGAAGCTGTTCCTGCCCGTACCCGTGACGACGGCGATAGCGATAGTGCGCTCGCTGAAGTATATCCACGAGGGGCTGAAGGCGCTGCTGCACGGCAGACTCTCAGTCGCGGTGCTGGACGCGACGGCGGTTTCCGTCTCGATGCTCCGCGGCGATTTCTCGACGGCAAGCTCCGTCATGTTCATGCTCTCCCTCGGCGAGATTCTTGAGGAGTGGACGCATAAGAAGTCCGTCGCCGATCTCGCGGGGGCGATGTCCATAAACATTGACAAAGCGTGGCTGCGTACCGGTGAGACCGAGACGCTTGTACCCGTCGGCGATATCCGCCCCGGCGATGAGATCGTTATCCGCACCGGCTGCATGATTCCGCTCGACGGCAAGGTCATTGAGGGCGAGGCGATGGTCAATCAGGCTTCGATGACCGGCGAATCCATGCCGGTAGCGAAGCGGCCGGGCAGCTATGTGTATGCGGGCACTGTCGCCGAAGAGGGCGAGTGCGTCGTCTGCGTGGAGAAAGCATCCGGCGGCGGCCGCTATGACCGCATCGTGAAGATGATAGAGGAGTCCGAAAAGCTCAAATCTACCGCCGAGGACAAGGCGTCCCGCCTTGCCGACCGCCTTGTGCCCTATACGCTCGGCGGCACGGTGCTGACCTATCTCGTCACGCGCAACGTCACAAAGACGCTGGCTGTGCTGATGGTGGACTTCTCCTGTGCGCTGAAGCTCTCCATGCCTATCGCGGTGCTGTCCGCGATGCGCGAGAGCAGCGGACATAATGTTTCCGTCAAGGGCGGGCGCTTCCTTGAGGCTGTTGCCGCGGCGAACACGATAGTTTTCGACAAGACCGGAACCCTGACCTACGCTACTCCGACAGTCGCGCAGGTCGTGCCCTTCGGCGGCAGGGAAGAGAGCGAGATGCTGCGTCTCGCGGCCTGCCTTGAGGAGCACTATCCGCATTCCATCGCAAACGCGGTCGTGGAGGAGGCCAAGCGGCGCGGCCTGTCGCATGAGGAGTACCATTCTCAGGTGCAGTACGTCGTGGCGCACGGCATCTCCAGCATGGTCGAGGGCAAGAAGGCCATAATCGGCAGCGCGCATTTCGTCTTTGAGGACGAGGGCTGCCGCATACCCGAAGGCGAGGAAGAGAAGTTCAGCACGCTCCCGGCGGAGTATTCGCATCTTTATCTCTGCATCGCGGGCGAGCTTGCCGCCGTCATCTGCATACATGACCCACTGCGCCGCGAGGCGAAGGCCGCCGTCCGTGCGCTGCACGACTGCGGCATAGACAAGGTCGTGATGATGACCGGCGACAGCCGCAGAACCGCCGAAGCCGTGGCCGCGGAAGTCGGGGTGGACGAGGTGTTCGCCGAAGTGCTTCCGGAGGACAAGGCCGCGTATATCCGCAGTGAGAAGGCCGCCGGACGCAAGGTCATAATGATAGGCGACGGCGTGAACGATTCCCCGGCGCTGTCTGAGGCCGACGCCGGCATAGCGATAGCGACTGGCGCCGCGATAGCGCGCGAGATCGCCGATATAACCATATCGTCGGAGAATCTGTTCGAGCTGGTCACACTGCGCCGCCTGAGCGAAGCGCTGATGGATCGCATCCACCGCAATTACCGCTTCATCGTCGGCTTCAACTGCTCGCTCATCGCGCTCGGCGTCGCCGGTATACTCCCACCCGCCACTTCCGCACTGCTGCATAATCTCTCCACGCTCGCCGTGAGCATGAAGAGCATGACGAATCTGCTGCCTGAGGAAGAAGAGTGACATGGCGGAGATAAGGAAAGCGGCCGAGCGGGACGTGCTGCCCGTGGCCGCGATATATGAGCATATAATCTCCGAGGAAGAGGCCGGACGCGTCTGCATCGGCTGGCAGCGCGGCGTATACCCCACGGAGCACACCGCGCGCGAAGCCATCGCGGCGGGGGAACTGTTCGTCATGGCCGACGGCGGTGAGATCGTCGCGGCGGCGCGGATAAACCGGACGCAGGTTCCCGAATACGCCGACGCGCAGTGGGAATATACTGCGCCGGACGATGAGATCATGGTGCTGCATACGCTGGTCGTATCCCCTGCCTGTGCGGGCAGGGGCTATGGCACGGAGTTTGTGCACTTCTATGAGCGCTATGCGCTCGAAAACGGCTGCCCGTATCTGCGCATGGACACGAACGCGAAGAACACGGCCGCACGGCGGCTGTATGCGCGCCTCGGCTATAAAGAGGTCGGCATCGTGGACTGCACATTCAACGGCATAGCCGGCGTAAAGCTCGTGTGTCTGGAAAAGAAAATAGGTTAAAATGAAAAGAGCGCTGCAAAAGCAACGCTCTTTTCATGCTCACTTACATGTTGCAGCCCGGGATGTCGCCGACGCCGTTGAGCACAAGGCGCGGACGGTAGGGGAACTGCTCGATATCCTCGCGCGAGGTGACGCCGGAGAGAACAAGGCAGGTGTCGAGGCCGGTCTCAATACCGGCGACCATGTCGGTGTCCATCCGGTCGCCGATCATAACAGCCTCGGCAGAGTGGACGCCGAGGATACGCAGTCCGGTGCGCATCATCAGCGGGTTCGGCTTGCCAACAAAATATGCGGTCTTGCCGGTCGCAAGCTCTATCGGCGCGATCATCGCGCGGCAGGCGGGGATTATGCCGTCCTCGGAGGGACCGGTCAGGTCGCTGTTGGTGCCGATGAGCTTCGCGCCGTTCGTGACAAGGCGCACGGCCTTGAGAATGTTCTCATAATTATAGGTGTTGCCCTCGCCGATGACGACATAGTCGGGATCGACATCGTTCATGGTTATTCCCTCGTCATGCAGCGCCATGATGAGTCCTGCGCCGCCGATGACGTACGCGCTGCATCCGGGCGACTGCGAGCTTATGAAGCGCGCGGTGGCAAGGGCGCTCGTGTAGAAATGGCTCTCGTCCACCTCAAGCCCCATGCGCCACAGCTTCTGCTGAAGCTCCTTGGGCGAGCGCTCGGAGGCATTGGTGAGGAAGAGAAAGTTCTTGTTCTCACGGTACAGCCAATCGACGAATTCTTTCACTCCGGGCAGCAGCCTGTTGCCGTGATATATCACGCCGTCCATATCGCAGATGAAACCTTTTTTGCTTCTGAGTTGTTCCATGTTATCCTCCATATACTTTCCTTTAAATGTATCATATCACGTAATATCATATTGTAAAAGCACATTTTTGTAAAGAAAGCGAAAAAATAATATGATCTGATGATTTTACTTTGATTTTACCTTATTCGGCTTTCGTATTTTACATTGCCTGGTTAGAATTACAGACGTACCAGGAAATTGTTTAAAATGAAAGGGAGATAAAACATGAAAAAGATCATCAGTATAGTTCTTGTACTTGCATGTGCAGCCGCGCTGCTCGCAGGCTGCGGCAGCTCCGGCACGGCCGGAAGCACCGGCACACCCAGCGCATCCAGCGAACCCAGCAGCTCCGTCAGCACTGACGCCGCCGTCACCGGCTCTGTCGCGACCGACGGCTCGACCTCCATGGAGAAGGTCATCGGCGCGCTGGGCGAGGCGTTTATGAATAACAACAGCGGCGCAAGCTTCACCTATAACCCGACCGGCTCCGGCTCCGGCATCAAGGCGGTTCTCGAAGGCCGCTGCGACATCGGCCTTTCGAGCCGCGCGCTGAAGGACGAAGAGAAGGCCGAGGGACTGGTCGAGACCGTGCTCGCCTATGACGGCATCGCAATGGTCGTCAACCCCGAAAACCCCGTCTCCGATCTGAGCCTTGAGCAGATCGCCGCCATCTACACCGGCGAGATCACGAACTGGAAAGAAGTTGGCGGCAACGACGCCGAGATCGTCCTGATAGGCCGTGAGGCCGGCAGCGGCACGCGCGACGGCTTCGAAACCATCACCGGCACCGCCGAAGCTTGCAAGTACCGCCAGGAGCTCACCTCCACCGGCGACGTGATCGCGACCGTGGCCTCTAACCCCGATGCTATCGGTTACGCCTCTCTCGCAGCGCTCAAGGATACCGTCAAGGCGCTCAGCGTCAGCGGCGTGACTCCCACCGAGGAGACCGTTAAGGACGGAAGCTACATCATCCAGCGTCCGTTCGTCCTCGTGACCAAGGAAGGAACCGCGCTCTCAGCCACCGCGCAGAAGTTCTTTGATTTCGCCCTCTCCGCCGATGCGGCAGACATCATCTCCGCAGCCGGCGCAGTTGCGGCAAACTGAAAAACACCAGCCTGAAGGCGGCCGATATCGACCGCATTTCGGCGCATTGAAAGGACTTTCCGATGAAGCGTCAGAAAGCGCAGAATAACAATCTGATCGAAAATATAATACACGGCGTGTTTCTCATCATGGGGCTGATAACCGTTGGCTGCGTGCTGCTCATAACCGTGTATCTTGTCATATCCGGCATACCGGCGATACGCGAGATCGGCCTGCGGGAGTTCCTGCTGGGCAAGGTCTGGGCATCCACCGCGGCGGAGCCGAAATACGGCATCCTCCCATTCATCCTCACAAGCGTTTACGGTACGGCGGGCGCGATGCTGCTCGGCGTCCCTATCGGATTTTTCACGGCGGTGTATCTCGCAAAGTTTGCGCCGCGCGCGGTGAAAAACTCAATGCAGGCCGCCGTCGGTGTGCTGGCCGGTATCCCGTCAGTGGTGTACGGCCTCGTGGGAATGCTGGTGCTGGTGCCGGGGATAAGAGAGATCTTCGGCGTGCCGGACGGAGCGAGCCTGCTCGCGTCGATAATCGTGCTTGCGGTGATGATTCTCCCGTCCATCATCAAGGTGTCGGTCACGGCGCTGGAGGCCGTGCCGCGGGAATATGAGGACGCGTCGCTCGCCCTTGGCGCAACGCCGACGGAGACCTGCTTCCGCGTCTCCGTCCCCGCCGCAAAAAGCGGAATCGCCGCGGCGGTGGTTCTCGGCGTCGGGCGCGCTATAGGCGAAGCGATGGCGGTCATGATGGTGTCGGGCAACGCCCCGAACATGCCGGAGCTTCTGCAGAGTGTCCGCTTTCTCACAACGGCGGTCGCAAGCGAGATGTCCTACTCCAGCGGACTTCAGCAGCAGGCGCTGTTCTCCATAGCGCTGGTGCTGTTTCTGTTCATAATGATGATAAACGCGGCACTTAACTATTTCCTCAAACGCGATAAGGATAAATAATATGGATTCAAAAAAGCTTTCGCCTTCCCGACGCGCGTACGGCTGGCTGATGTGCGTGTTGATGTGGCTTGCATCCGCGCTTACCTGTGCGCTGGTATTGTTTCTGATAGGGTACGTGCTGTATAAGGGCGTCCCGAATCTGTCATGGGAGCTGGTGTTCACTTCGCCGAGCTACCTCGAGGAGCGCATAGGCATCCTGCCGGATATTATGAACACCCTCTATATCATGCTTGCGGCGATCGTCATCGTCGTCCCGCTTGGAGTCGGGGCGGCGATATACCTGACAGAGTACGCGCACAATAAGCGCATCGTCGGCGCGATAGAGTACGCCGCGGAGACGCTGTCCGGCATCCCGTCGATAATCTATGGTCTTGTCGGCATGCTGTTTTTCTGTCAGTTCCTGAGCATGAGCACCTCGCTTCTCGCGGGCGCGCTGACACTGGCGGTGATGAACCTGCCGACGATAATGCGCACGACGCAGGAGAGCCTGAAAACCGTGCCGCAGAGCTACCGCGAGGGTGCGTTCGGACTGGGCGCGGGCAAATGGCGCGTCATCCGCACCGTGGTCATCCCAGGCTGCGTGGACGGCGTGATCACGGGCTGCATCCTCTCCGTCGGCCGCATCCTCGGCGAGTCGGCGGCGCTGCTGTTCACAGCGGGCTTCGCGCATACGCTGCGTCCGCTGTTCGAAGGGATCCGTGCCGTCGGCCTTGAGGGCGCGGGCGCAACGCTCACTGTCGCGCTCTACGTCTACGCAAAGGAGCAGGGCGAATTCGGCGTAGCCTTTGCGATAGCGGCGATACTTATGTTCCTCACTCTTGTAATCAATCTGGCCGCCGGACTGGTGACTAAATACTATAATAGGAAGAAAAAGCTATGACTACTATAAACGAAACCGGAATGCCGCGCGCAATGCTTATAAATGACCTGTCCTGCATCGGCAAATGCTCTCTCTCCGTGGCGCTGCCGATAGTCTCGGCCTGCGGGGTCGAGGCCGTGGCGCTGCCCACCGTCATACTCTCAACGCACACGGGCGGCTTCGAGGGCTTCGCGGCGCGGGAGATGACCGAGGAGATGCGCACCTTCGCCGCGCACTGGAGGAGCATCGGCGTGAAATTTGACTGCATATACACCGGCTTCTTCGGCTCGGTGGAGCAGATTAACCTGACGGAGAAGCTGATCCACGATTTCGGCGGGGACGATACTGTTGTTATAGTCGATCCGGTTCTGGGCGACAACGGGCGGCTGTACCCCTGCTTTTCGGATGAATATGTGGAAGCGATGCGGCGGCTGACGGCGCTTGCCGATGTGATAACGCCGAACCTGACCGAGGCTGCCATCCTTGCCGGACTACCGTTTGACACGGCACCCGAGACGATACTCGCGCGGCTTAACGTGCCGAATGTGATAATAACCGGCGTGCGCCGCGAAGGGCGCATCGGCTACCTGTCGCGCTTCGGCGGGGAAAAGTGTGAGATAAGCACGCCATACGTCCCACTTGCGCTGCACGGCACGGGCGACGTTTTCGCGTCCGCGTTCTGCGGCAAGCTCATGGCCGACCCGCAGCGCGACATGCAGCTCGCGCTGGCCGCGGCGGCGGACTTCTGCTACGGCTGCGTCCGCGAAACGGTGAAGCGCCAGCCGTCGCACTGGTACGGGCTTAGCTTTGAGGACATGCTGAAAAAAGGAGCGCTGAGATGAGCATTATTTCGGTAAACGATCTCTGCCTCTGGTACGGGAAGCAGCAGGCGCTGAAGAACATCTGCGTCGAGATAGAGCCGCACAGCATCACGGCGCTCATCGGCCCCTCCGGCTGCGGAAAATCGACCTTCCTCAAAACGCTCAACCGCATGAACGACCTTGTTCCGGACGTGAAGATCACCGGCAGCGTCAGGTATCGCGGGGAGGACATATATGCGCCGGGCACGGACGTCAATGAGCTGCGGCGCCAGATCGGCATGGTGTTCCAGAAGCCGAACCCATTCCCCATGAGCATATACGACAACATCGCCTACGGCCCGCGCACACACGGCGTGCGCAGCCGCGCTAGGCTTGACGACATAGTCGAGCGCTCCCTGCGCGACGCGGCGATTTGGGACGAGGTAAAGGACCGGCTGAAGAAGAACGCTCTCGGCCTCTCGGGCGGCCAACAGCAGAGACTGTGCATCGCGCGGGCGCTTGCTGTGGAGCCGGAGGTGCTGCTGATGGACGAGCCGACGAGCGCGCTCGACCCGATATCCACCTCGCGCATCGAGGAGCTCGCGATGCAGCTTCGCGGCAAGTATACGATCGTCATCGTTACGCACAACATGCAGCAGGCCGTGCGAATATCCGACAACACCGCATTTTTCCTCCTGGGCGAGCTGGTGGAGTACGGCGGGACGGAGCAGATGTTCTCGCAGCCGGCGGACAAGCGCACGGAGGACTACATAACGGGGAGGTTTGGATAAATGAGAAGCAATTTTGACAGGCAGCTTTCGGAGCTGAACCGTTCGCTCATTGAGATGGGCGCAATGTGCGAGGAGATAATCGCGCTTGCGACAAAGGCTCTCGCCGAGGGCGACATGGAGCTTGCGAAGCGCGTCGATACGCTGGGCGCGGACATCGACCGGATGGAGCGCACGATAGAATCCATGTGCCTGCGGCTGTTATTGCAGCAGCAGCCAGTGGCGCGCGACCTGCGGCAGATATCCGCCGCGCTGAAAATGATAACGGACATGGAGCGTATAGGCGATCAGGCGGAGGAGATAGCGGCGCTGGTGCGCTTCCTCGGCGGTCACGGCGCGGGAAACGACGCGCTTATCTGCGAAATGGCACGCCGCGCGGTGAATATGGTCACGGAAAGTGTTGATGCGTATGTAAAATATGATATAATGTTAGCGGAGCGGGTCATAGCCGAGGACGACGAGGTGGACGCCCGTTTCATACAGGTCAAGGCGGAGCTTATAGACGCCATAGCGAAAAACCCGAGCAACGGGGAGCTTGACCTCGACATGCTGATGATAGCAAAGTATTTTGAACGCATCGCCGACCACGCGGTGAACATTGCCGAATGGGTGATATTTGCCGTGACGGGCGTGCATAAAGGAGACAAGGGACTATGATATGGTGCGTGGAGGATGACGCCAGCATACGTGATATCGAGGTATACACTCTGCGTTCAGTGGGCTTCGAGGCGCGCGGATTTTCCGACGGCGCCGCGTTCTGGGACGCGCTGCGCGCCGAACGGCCGGAGCTTGTCGTGCTGGACGTGATGCTGCCTGGGATAGACGGCATTGAGCTTCTGAGCCGTATGCGCGCGTCCGACGCTCTGCGCGATATCCCCGTCATCATGGCCACGGCGAAGGGCACGGAGTACGACAAGATACACGGCCTGGACCTCGGAGCGGACTACTATCTCGCAAAGCCCTTCGGCGTGATGGAGCTGGTGTCCTGCGTCAAGGCGGTGCTGCGCCGCTGCCGACGCGACGATGCGGAGCGTGCGGGACTCAGCGCGGGCGGTGTCTCGCTCGATGCCGACGCGCACACCGTCACCGCCGGCGGCCAGCGCATCACGCTTACATACAAGGAATTTGAACTGCTGCGTCTCTTCATGGCGCACCCCGGCACCGCGTTCACGCGCGAACAGCTCATGGAGCGGGTCTGGGGCACCGATTACTGCGGCGAGACGCGCACGGTTGACATGCATATACGCACTCTGCGCCAGAAGCTCGGCGAATACGGCGAGATGATAGAGACGGTGCGCGGAGTGGGCTACCGGCTGGAGGCGCAGGTATGACAAAGAAAATTTTCTCTTCCATCATGCTCACGGCGGCCTGCGTGCTGCTTGCAAGCATGATAACGACAGTGGGCTTCCTGCGCGATTATTTCGGCGGAATCGAGGAGAGCGGTCTGCGCGAAGAGCTGGGCATAGCTGCGGTCGGCGTTGAGGACGATGGCATGGATTATCTCGCCGCGCTGCCGGACGGGCAGCGCCGTTTTACGTGGATAGCGGCGGACGGCAGCGTGATTTACGACACCAAGGCTGACGCGGACAGTATGAAGAACCACTCAGAACGCGAGGAAGTCAAGGCCGCGTTTGAGACCGGAGCGGGCGAGAGTGTCAGATACTCGAACACGCTGATGCAGAAAACTATGTACGCCGCGCGCCGCCTTGATGACGGCACGGTGCTGCGCGTCTCCGTCAGCACGGCAACTGTGGGTGCGCTCCTGCTCGGCGTGACGCAGCCGATGCTGGCGGTGCTTGCCGCGGCGCTGATACTGTCCGCAATACTCGCAAAACACATCTCCCGCCGCGTCGTCGCGCCGCTCAACGAGCTTGATCTGGAGCACCCGCTGGACGACAGCAACGCCGCCTATGAGGAGCTTGCGCCCGTCTTAGGCCGCATCAACCGCCAGCGCAGTCAGATAAATTCGCAGCTGCGCGAACTGCGGCGGCGCACGGACGAATTTGCGCAGGTGACGGGCAGTATGCGCGAGGGGCTTGTGCTGCTCAACGAGCAGGGCTACATCCTCAGCATGAACCCGGCGGCGCGGAATATCTTCGCCGTGGAGGGGGACTGCGCGGGGAAGGACTTTTTGACGGTTGACCGCAGCTGTGACATGAGCGCGGCGGTGCGTTCGGCGATGGAGAGCGGACATGGCCGCCTGCACGAGCGGCATGGAGGCCGCATCTATCAGGTCGACGTCAGCCGCATAGATTCCGACGGAGCCGCTATCGGCACCGTTATACTGGTTTTCGACGTGACGGAGCAGGAGAGCGCGGAGCAGATGCGCCGCGAGTTCACCGCGAACGTCTCGCACGAGCTGAAAACGCCGCTTCAGGGCATCATCGGCAGTGCGGAGCTTATAGAAAACGGCATGGTGCAGCCTGAGGATATGCCGCGCTTCGTCGGCCATATCCGCGCCGAAGCGCAGAGACTTGTGACGCTTATCGGCGATATAATCCGCCTTTCCCAGCTTGACGAGGGCGAGGTGCTCCCGAAGGAGAGACTTGATCTGCTTGAAGTCGCGCAGGGCGCCGCGGACGATCTCCAGGCCGAGGCGGAGAAAAAGAACGTGCATCTCTCCGTAAGCGGCGAGCCGACGGAGCTTGAGGGCGTACGGCAGCTCATATACGAGGTGGCCTACAACCTCGGCGACAACGCGATAAAATACAACGTCGACGGCGGCTCCGTCAGTATCAATGTATCGTCCGACGGCAAAAACGCGAAGCTGACCGTGAGCGACACGGGGATAGGCATCGCGGCGGAGGATCAGAGCCGCATTTTCGAGCGGTTCTACCGCGTGGACAAGAGCCATTCCAAGGAGTCCGGCGGCACGGGGCTTGGCCTGTCGATAGTTAAACACGCCGTCCAGTACCACGGCGGGCGGATATCCATGGACAGCGCGCCCGGAAAGGGAACGAGCATAAGCGTAAGTCTGCCCATTCAATGATGATATTTGACTAATCGTCTCCGAAGGATTATAATACGGCATATCGCAGCATATGCTATGGCATCATTATTTTGGAGGACGCCATGAAACGCATATGCACCGTGTTCGCGCTGTGCGCGGTCTTGCTCCTGACAGGCTGCGACAGCGGGCTTGAACAGCGCTGGGATGAATTTTCCGAAACCGTCTCCGAGGCGGACGGCCTGAGCTTTACGGCCGCTCTGCGCGCCGAGTATGAGGACAAGAGCGTCAGCTTTGAGCTTCGCTATGAGCAGTCGGGCGAGGAATGCGCCGTGACGGTGCTGTCGCCCGAGGAACTGCGCGGAGTGAAGGCGGTGCGGAAGGACGGCTCCGGCACGCTGAAGTATTACGGCTTCGTCATCGACACCGGGACGCTGGACGGCGGCCTGACGCCGGTCGGTGCGCTTCCGGCGCTGGTCGACGCACTGCGCGGCGGCTATGCCGACTGCTTCTGGCGCGAGGGCGACAGCACGGTAGTGCGACTTATCCCTGAGGACGGCATGACCGTTACGGTGTGGCTCGAAGAGGAGAGCATGACGCCGGTATACGCGGAGCTTGCATCCGGAGAGCGCGTGACGGTATTCTGCGAAATAGAGGATTGGGAGCTTGGCACATCCAGCGCTTGAATTCCTCGGAACGGAGACAGATATGAACGACTTACAGAAGAGAACATGGGCGGAAATAAACCTTGAGAATCTGCGGCACAATTACCGCGCCATCCGCGCGACCCTGCCTGATGGCTGCCGCTTTCTCGGCGTTGTGAAGGCGGACGCGTACGGTCACGGCGCACTGCCTGTCTCGCGGCTTTTGCAGGCTGAGGGCGCGGATTACCTCGCCGTGTCCTGCCTTGACGAGGCGCTGGAGCTGCGCGGCGGCGGAGTCACAATGCCGATACTCATCCTCGGCCATACGCCGCACGAGTACACCTCCGTGCTCATCGAGCAGAACATCACCCAGACCGTGACCTGCCTTGCCAAGGCGCTGGAGTATTCGGCGGAGGCCGTGAGCCTTGGAAAGACGCTGAAGATACACATAAAGCTCGATACGGGCATGTCCCGCCTCGGCTTTCTCTGCGACGGGGCGCACTTCGAGGAGGGCGTGGACAACGTCATCCGTTCCTGCACGCTGCCGGGCATCGAGAGCGAGGGCGTGTATACGCACTTCGCCGTGTCCGACGAGCCGGGCGAGGACTGCGAGAAGTATACACGCGATCAATTCGCGTTGTTCTGCCGCGTCGTGGACGAGGTAGAGACCCGCGGCAATATCAAATTCAAAATACGCCACTGCGCCAACAGCGGCGCCGTGGAGAGCTACCCTGAGATGGCGCTGGATATGGTCCGCCCCGGCCTGCTGCTGTACGGCTATGGCGATACCAGCGGCAGAATGGGTCTGAAGCCGTGCATGCGCCTTGTCAGCACGGTCAGCACGATAAAGATATATGACAGCGGTGTCAGCGTCAGCTATGGCCGCCGCTACGTCACCGAGCGGCGCACACGCATGGGCGTGCTGGCCATAGGATATGCTGACGGCCTGCCGCGCGTGATATCGAATAAATGCAGCTTCGCCGCAGGAAACGGCTTTGCGCCGCAGCGCGGCAGCATATGCATGGACATGTGCATGATCGACCTGACGGAGCTTCCGGAGGTCGATGTCGGCAGCGAGGTGGAGCTGTTCGGCGAGCGCAACAGCATCTATAAGCTCTCCGACGCTGCCGGAACGATACCGTATGAGCTTCTCTGCGCGGTGTCAAAGCGCGTCCCGCGCGTGTACGTGCGAAAATAAAATGATACATAAACGCCGTCCCCGTGAACGAAAAGTTCACGGGGACGGCGTTTTGTTATTCTTCAGAGTTCCACGGCAGAATGACGAAGGCCGGTTCATGCCCCATGGCGGGGATGAGCTTGTGCAGCACGTCGCCCATTGCGATGCGCAGAGTGGAGGTGTTTATACAGGGGTGGCAGCCGAGATATTCGTCGGCGAGCAGGTCGTTATCTATAAGCAGGTGTACGCGGCGCTGAGCGTCGTTCATCAGCCCCAGTACGCTGACGGAGCCGGGCGTGATATCCAGAAGTGCCTCCATGTGCTCCGCGGACGCGAACGACAGCCGCGCCGAGCCTATCTGCTTTGATAGGAGCTTCGTCTTGAACGGCTTGTCGCCGGGGAGGAGCAGAAGATAAAACTCCGTCGCCTGCCGGTTGCACAGAAACAGATTCTTGCATATCCCGCAGCCCAACACGGACTCTATGCCGTGGCAGGCCTCAATTGTGTCCGCGTGCTCATGGTCGACGCGGTAATATTCTATCCCAAGCGAGTCGAGAAGCGCGTAGCAGCGCTCTTCCTTGTCGATGCGCTTGTCGGCCGGACGGCCTTTGTGCAGTTCCAGTTCCATATTTCGTCCTTGTATTTATCTTTTATTTGACGGCAGCCATATTTTCTGCTGCTCTGCCGCGCGTATAAGCTCGTCGCGGAAGTCGGGGTGGGCGATGGATATCATCGCGTCCGCACGCTCCCACGTGCTGCGTCCGGCGAGATTCGCCGCGCCATATTCGGTGACAACGTAATACGCCTGACTGCGCGGCGTTGTGATAATATCGCCGCCGAAGCGCGGCAGCACGCGAGAATGGAGAACTCCGGCCTTGTCGCGGAAGGTGCTGCTCATGCACAAAAATGCCTTGCCGCCGCGGGACAGCGTCGCTCCGGTCACAAAATCCAGCTGGCCGCCGGTGCCGCTTATCTGGCGCGTTCCCGCGCTTTCGGATGCGACCTGCCCGTAGAGGTCGGCGTTCAGACAGCCGTTTATCGAGATCATGCCGTCATTCTGCGCGATGACGTACGGGTCGTTGACGTAGCTGAGAGGCATGGCCATGAGGCCGGGGTTGTCGTTTATCCAGTCGTACAGCTCTTCGCTGCCGACAGCGAGCCCGTACACACCCTTGCCGGTGTGCAGCGGCTTGCGGCGATTCGTGAGCTTACCGGCGCGGAACATCGCGAGATACCCGTCGGAGCACAGCTCCGTGTGCATGCCGAGATCGTGCAGGTCGGACTCCGCAATGAGCCTGCCGAGCGCGTTCGGCATACCGCCGATGCCGAGCTGCACTGTCGCCCCGTCGTGAATGTGCGGGAAGATGTGGCGGGCGATCATCGTGTCCGTCTCCGACGGCTCAGGGGACTGCATGTCCCACAGCGGAAGCCTTCCCGCCTCAACGACGTGCGTCACCTCGGATATGTGGATGCTCTCGCCCTCGCCTAAAACGCGCGGAACGGCCTCGTTGACCTCGAGAATGATGACGTCCGCAGTGTCGGCGATGTCGCGGCATACGCCGGTGGAGCCGCCGAAGCTGAAATAGCCGTGGCTGTCCATGGGGGAGACGCAGAACATCGCGACGTTGACCGTCAGCTGGGTACGGTAGTACCAGCCGAGGTTGCGGAAGATCATCGGCGTGAAGAACGCGCGCCCCGCGTCGCAGAGCTTGCGCTCGTAGCCGGAGCAGTGCCATGTGTGGTAGACAAAGTGCTCCATCTCAGGATCGCACTCCACAACGGCGAGCGGCCCCGGGGTCAGATTCCCGCGTATTTTCACGCCGTGCAGCTCGTCTCTGCGCCGGGCAAGCGCGCGGTCGAGCAGGACGGGCTTAGCGTTGTTGGACGCGTAATCGACCCAGTCTCCGTTTTTGACAAGCCGCACCGCCTCGTCGGCCGTGCATAGCCTGGCGCGGTATTCGTCGGAATAGTTCATCTTATCACCTCGGAAATAATTTATGCCGGGGACGGATATCTCAGTTTCCAAGCACCCACAGGTGCGTTACGCCGAACGCCTCGCGGATGAAAAAGTTCAGGGTTATCAGCGGGTAATCCGGAGCGCCCGCGACGCCCGCTGCGGCGACGCCCAGCATTTTGGACATCTCCTTTGCGCGGTAGAGATGATATCCGCTGGAGACGATGGCGACATTGCCTTCAGGTTCGTCCCCGCGCTCGCGGATTATCCTGTATGAGAACTCAAGGTTCTCCATCGTCGAGGTCGATCTGTTCTCCATAATGACCCGCTCCGGCGCGACGCCGTGCGCTGTCAGCCAATCGTACATCGCCTGCGCCTCGCTGATATCCTCGCCGTTCCCCTGACCGCCGCTGACTATCGCAATAGAATCCGGATAGGCTTCGAGATAGCCGAGCGCGCCCTCGAGCCGGTGAGCCATGGAGAGAGACGGCGTCGACCCGTGCACGGCGGCGCCGAGCACGACGAGGTACTTCCGTTCAGGATCCTTATCCGTGCGCGAATTTGCGATTATCGGTATCTCCACGATGCAGAAATATATAAGCCCGACGCACACCAGCGCCGTCACGGCGCGCCACGCGCCGCGCGGCAGATAGTGATGCAGCACTATCAGGGCGGCGATGAAGGCCAGCGTGTAGCCTATGTACGCGTAGCCGCGCATCGCAAAGCGGAACACCAGCGCCGCCGCGAGCAGCGCGGCAGTCCAGAGTATCCAGTTCGGTATACTTTTCAGACCGTTCATCCGTTCAGCTCCTCCCACTGTTCATACAGCTCCAGAAGCTCGTTTTCAAGCCCTTCGCGCTCGGCGGACAGCTCCATGAGCTTCTGATAGTCGCTGCCGTTGGCCTCGGCCTCGGCGTCGAGCGCCGCAATCTTAGCCTCAAGCTTCGCAATCTCACGCTCTGCCTTGGCGATGGCCTTGTCGTTGCCCTGCACGGGCTTTTTCTTCTGTTCGGCCTTTGGCTCCTTCTTTTTCTGCGCGGCGCGCTCGTTCTGGCGGAACACCTCCTGCCGGTCGCGCCACTGGCAGAATTCGCTGTAGCCGCCGCGGAAATCGGTTATCCGGCCGTCGGCCAGCGCCCATATGCGGGTCGCAAACTTCTCTATAAAATATCGGTCGTGCGAGACAAAGAGCAGCGTCTGCTCATAATCGGACAGCGCATCCTCCATCCATTCGCGGCTGGCGATGTCGAGATGGTTCGTCGGCTCATCAAGTATCAGGAAGTTTATGTCCGCGCCCATCAGCATACACAGCCGCAGGCGGCTCTTCTCACCGCCGGACAGCGTGCCGACCGGCGTGAATACGTCCTCGCCGCGGAAGCCGAAGGCCGCGAGCCTGTCGCGCGCCTCCTGCGGCTGGCAGCGGCAGTCGTAAAGCATGGTGTCGTAGGCCGAGCGCTCCGGAACGGAGAAGCTGACCATCTGCGGCAGATAGGCCGTACGCACCGCGGGGCCGCGGTATACGTATCCGGCGTCCGGCGTTTCGTCGCCCATGATGAGCTTGACGAGCGTGGATTTACCGGTGCCGTTGTCGCCGATGAGCGCGATGCGCTCGCCGCCGGTGACGGTGAGGTCAAGGCCGGAAAACAGCTTCTTTTCGCCGAAGCTTTTCGAAAGTCCCTCCATCACGAGAACCTCGTCGCCCTCAAATTCGCGCTGGCGGAACTTGACGGAGAGCTTCTTCTGCTCGGTGGGCTTCTCGGTGTGGGACAGCTTTTCGATGCGCTTTTCCATGGAAAAGGCGCGCTTATGCAGCTTGTCGTTGCCCATGAACGCCCAGAGATGCATCTGCTCCGCGGCGCGGGTGAGCTGCTCTATCTTGGCCTGATCCTTCTCGTATTTGCGCATCTTCTCCTCGAAGCGGCGCTGGCGCTCCTCAAGATAGAAGCTGTAACCGCCGGAGTAGAACTCCGCCTTACCGTCAACGATCTCGATGCAGCGCTGCGCGACACGGTCGATGAACCAGCGGTCGTGGCTTATCGAGAGCACGGTGCCCTTGAAATGCAGCAGGTAATCCTCGAGCCACTCGGTAGCGTGCAGGTCAAGGTGGTTCGTCGGCTCGTCGAGAAGGAGAATGTCAGTGTCCTCAAGGATGAGCCGCGCGAGGTTGACGCGGGTCTTTTCGCCGCCGGAGAGGGAGTCGAACGGCTGTTCGCGCATGGCGGCGGGGATGTCAAGACCGTTTGCGACGCGGTTTCGAGCTGTGTCCATATCGTAGCCGCCGAGGCGGCGGAAATCGTCACTCAGACGGTCGTACTCCTGCAGAAGCGCGGGGGACTGGTCGTGCTCCATGAGAAGCCCCAGCTCGTTGAGCCGGTCGCTTATCTCGTACAGACGCTTGTGCGCTGAGCGCAGCACGTCCTCGGTCGTCCAGCCGTCAGGGTAGACGGGAATCTGAGAGATGAGGCCGAGCCGTTTGCTCGGTGCTACCATTACCTCGCCCTCGTCCCAGCCAATCTCGCCCGCGAGTATGCGGAACAGCGTCGTCTTTCCGCAGCCGTTATGGCCGAGGATGCCGACGCGCTCGCCGGAGTTGACCGTGAAAGTCAGACCGTCCAGAATATTTTTGCCAAGCTCGAAGGATTTTACCAGCGAGCTTACGGAAATGTCGATCATGTTGAATTTCCTCGTAAATCAGTATGGATTTGCGCTCAGTTTCCGACTGCCGCCTGAAGCACCGTGTTCGCCACCGCGCCGGCGTTCGTCAGGCCGCCTCCGCCGCGCTCAACGAGAACCACAAACGCGTAGGGGTGCGCCTCATCGTCCAGAAATCCGGCGAACCACGCGTGACTCGTGCCGTCGCCAAGCTCCGCGGTGCCGGTCTTGGCGCAGACATTAAGCCCCGGGAACCTGTCGGAGCTGTAGTGAGAGACAACGTTGTAGCTCATCATCTGCTTGAGCTTGTCCGCCGTATCGGCCTCCATAAGCTGCGATTTTTCCGCTTCCGCGCCGATCATCACGAGCCGCGGCTCGCACAGAGTGCCGCCGTTTGCGATGGCGGCGACATAGCGCAGCAGGGAATAGGGGCAGACAAGATCGGTGGACTGGCCGATGCCCGACCACGCAAGCTCGGGATCGCCGACAAACTCCGTCGGGTAGCTGCCCGCGGCGGTCGAGATGCCGTCAAGGCTCTGCGCGTCGAGAAAGCCGTATTTTTTCACGTATTCCACCATCGTGTCCTGACCGAGACTTACGGTTATCTGCGCGAAAGCACAGTTGCAGGAATTGGCGAGCGCCTGCTCAAAGGTCTGCGTGTAGTGCGTTCCGGAGCAGTATATCTCAACTCCGGCTATCGTATAGCTGCCCTCGCAGTAATACGTGCGGGAGAAGATATCGGGAATGTTCTCGATGGCGGCCGCCGCCGTTATGAGCTTGAACACCGAGCCTGGCGTGAACGACGCGGAGAGACAGCGGTTTATATATGCGCCGTCAGGCGGGTTCGAATTATCCGCCAGGGGGTCGATGGACGGGGAGGACACCATGCACAGAAGCTCGCCGTTTTTGTAGTTCATCACGAGTACGGCGCCGTTTCGTCCGGCAAGAGCCTCGTAGGCGGTGTTGTTCAGCCTGCTGTCGATGTTCAGGGACATCGCAAAGCTTTGCGCCTTGGTCGTTCCCGTGACGAGGCTGAAGCCCTGCATATCGTCCCAGAAGTTGTTTATTACGCCCGTCGCTGTCGCGCCCGTATAGTCGCCGAGCGCGTGATAGCAGCTGAGACGGGTCTGTTCGTCGTCGGCGTATAGATTCGTGCCGCCGCCGAAGCGGGCGAGAACGACGCCGTTGCGGTCGCTTATAAGTCCGGAGGAGCCGGAGTTGGCGCTGGAAAAAGCCAAGGCCCATGAGCGCCCGTCGTCGATATAGCGCAGCACGTATACGACGCAGCCGAATATGACGGCTGCCGCGATGAGAAGCACGGATATAGCGCGTCTGCTTATCTTTTTCATTCCGCGTCCTCCCCGTCATAATCATCCTCTTCGTATTCGTCTTCTTCCTCGTCCTCCTCGGCGCGCGATTCGGCGGTCACGGGTCTCACCGCAAAGCTGCCCTCGCGCCGCGTGTCGGAGCCTTTTATGAAAGCCATGAGCATCCAGCAGGAGAGAAGCGACGTGCCGCCGCGGGAGACAAATGGGAAGGTCACGCCGGTAAACGGCAGGATATCCAGAGAGCCGAAAACGTTCAGCGACAGCTGCACGAGCAGCATGCTCACTGTCGCGCAGGCGGCGATGGAATAGAACGCGCTGCGGCTGCGGCTTGCGCTGCGCACGGCGAAAAAGGCGAGAACCAGTATCGCGGCGATGGAGCAAAGGGCGATGATGAGTCCCAGCTCCTCGCATATCATGGCGAAAACCATGTCGGTGTTCGCGGCGAAAACATTGTGCAGCCAGCCGCTGCCCGCGCCCTTGCCGAAGAGCGCGCCGGATGCGGCGGCGGACATCGCGCGGGTCTGCTGGAAGCCGGTGTTGTAGATATCCTCCCACACATGCCCCCAGTTTGCAAAGCGCTGGGCAATGTACGGCTTGACGCTCACCGCGAGGAAGCCCGCAAGTCCTGCCCCCGTGACCGCGAGTATAACGGTGGCGATGGAGCCGGAGCGCATGAAGGATATCACAAGGAAGGTCGCAAAGAATATGAGCGCCGTGCCGAAGTCACCTATCAGCGCGAGCGCGATGACGCAGGCCGCGGAGAAGGCGATGTATGAATACAGGTTCCGGCGGCGGTACAGCCGGTCGAGCGTGGACGCTCCGACATAGATGTACGCGACCTTGACAAGCTCGGAGGGCTGGAGCGAGTATCCGGCAACCTCGAGCCAGTTGCGCGCGCCGTTGACTGACTCGCTTGTCAGCACGTTCAGTGCCATCAGCGCCAGCGCCAGCACCGCGACGGGCGTGCGCATAACGGCGCTGCGCTTGAGGCTGCGGAGCCACCAGCCGCCGAACAGGAACAGCAGCACGCTCACCAGAATGAGCAAAATCTGCTTATACATATCCTCCGGCGTTGACGACGCGGCGACCGCGAGGCCGAGCGCCGTGAGATAGAACGCCAGCGTTTCGACCTCGAAGCCGGAGCGCCCCATCAGCCGCATCGCGTTATAGCAGCAGAGCTGAAGGAGAATGAGCGTCCCGAAGGCGAGCGCGATGGGGAACAGGTTTTCCCTCGCCGCGGAATATACGTATTGCGCAAGGAGCAGCAGCTCGAACAGCGTCAGGTCAAAGAGCGTCAGCGCGGGGGACACGGCAAGCCCCGCCGCCTCACGCTTTTCTTCAAGCTTCTGGCGCTTTTCCGGCGTTGTGTCGTAAAAGCGTATCACGTTGCCGGCGAGGTTTATGGCGTCCCCGTCCTCAACGGTCAGGCCGTTGTCGTCCGCGCGCTCGCCGTTGACCCAGACTCCGCCCTTGGAGAAGATGTCATAGATCGTCCAGACCCCGTGGTCGCTGCGCGTGAGAACGGCGTGCACTCGGCTGACGCCCTCACGGTCTACACGGATGTCCGCCGAGCGGGAGCGCCCTATTAAGTTTTCCCAATGGTTGACGGGGATGCGCTCGTTGCCGACGCGCATATAGCCCCAGACCTCCGGATCATACCGCACGCTGAACATAGAACGCAGACAGCGGATGAGTATGATGACGGACAGAAGTATCATCAGATACTTTGTGCCTGTGAGCAGGTATTCTGTCATTGTGTCCATACGGGTACTCCAAAAATTAAATGGTTAAAGGCTTCGGCCTCAGCTCAGAAGTCTGCTTGTCGCCTCGTCCTCATACTGGCGGGTGTACAGGCGGTAGTAGCTGCCGCGGCGGGACATGAGCTGTTCGTGCGTGCCCTGCTCGATAATTTTGCCGTCGTCAACGACGAGGATGAGGTCGGCATTGCGCACGGTGGAGAGACGGTGCGCGATGACTATCGAGGTGCGGCCGTGGATTATCGTGTCTATGGCGGACTGTATCTTCTGCTCCGTTATCGTGTCGACCGAGGCTGTCGCCTCGTCGAGCACGAGGATGCGCGGGTCGGCGAGGATTGCGCGGGCGAAGGACAGCAGCTGCTTTTCGCCGGTGGAGAGCATGTCGCCGCCCTCGCCGACGTCGGTCTCAAGCCCGTTTTCAAGCTTATCCACCACGCCCTGCGCCGAGACAAGCTCCAGCGCGCGGCGGATATCCTCATCGGTCGCGTTCGGGTTGCCGTAGAGCAGGTTCTCGCGCACGGTGCCGGAGAAGAGGTGCGGCGTCTGAAGGACGTAGCCTATCGCGGAGTGCAGCCAGAGTTGCGAGCGCTCGCGTGCGTCGCGCCCGTCGATGAGGACGCGGCCGGACGTCGGCTCATAGAAGCGGCAGATGAGGTTCACGAGCGTGGATTTGCCCGCGCCCGTCTCGCCGACGATGGCGATGTTCGTGCCGAATGGAATATTAAGGCTGAAGTGCTCGAGAATATATTCGTCGCCGTCGGGGTATTTGAAGCTGACGTCGTCAAATTCAATGTCGCCCTTTATCGGCTCCCAGTTCTCACGCTTCGGGTCGAAGCAATCGCCGTATTTCTTGATGACCTCCGGAGAATCCACAACGTCGGACTTCGTCTCAAGCAGCTTCGACAGACGCTCGATGTTGACCTGCGTCGTGATGAGGTCGGAAATGCTGTCGATTATCCAGCGCACCGGCTCCATCATGCCCTGTGCGTAGGACATGAACATCGAGAAAGTGCCGACCTCGCTTGCGGCGATGTAGCCGCCGCGCCACAGGACTATCGCAAGCGCGAGCGACGAGGCGAAGCCCATTGTCGAGGCGAAAAGCCCGCGCAGATGCGCGGCGCGCACGGTCTTCTTGCGCATGGCGGCGGTGTCGGCGACGAAGCCGTCGTGTATCTTGTCCTCAATGACCAGCGTCTTTATCGTCTTTGCGCCGGTGATGCCCTCGTTGAAGTTGCCGGTTATTTTCGAGTTTATCTCGCGCACCTCGCGGTTGACGCGGACAAGGCGGCTCTGGAAAACCGAGAACAGCAGCACGATGATCGGCATTATCGTCAGCACCATAAGCGCGAGCTTCGCGTTTATGACGAGCATGACGATTATCGCGCCGACGAGGTAGGTCATCTGCCATACGCCGTCGATGAGCGTCCATGAGAACAGCGAGCCGATACGCGAGCTGTCGCTTATTACGCGGGCGTGGATATAGCCGACGCTGTTCTGGTTGAAGTAGGAGAAGGACAGTGTCTGCAGATGCGCGAAGGCGTCGTTTCGGAGGTCGCGGTCTATCCAGACCTCAAGGCAGGTGGCGTCGGTGCAGGAGATGTAGTTTGCCGCGGCGGAGAGAAGGATCGTGCCGAAGTAGATCGCGATGAACCACGGCAGAGTATCGAGCGTTCCGCCGCCGATGAAGTGATTTATCGAATAGCGCTGCAGGATCGGCTGCGCAATATCGACAACGCTGCCGAGCAGACCGCAGAACAGCATGGCATAGACCCGCTTTTTGTACCTTGCGAGGTAGGGAATTATCTTGCCGATGCCGAAAAAAGGGAGGCCGGATCTTTCTGCTTTTTTCATTTTGCCGCCTCCTCCGCACCCGCGGTCTGGATATCGTAGATCTTGCGGTATATTCCGTTCGCGGCGACAAGCTCGTCATGCGTGCCGCGCTCGGCTATGCGCCCCTTGTCGAGCACGAGTATCTGACCGGCCTTGGCAAGGGTGGTTATTCTGTGGGATATCAGGATGATGCTGGCCGAGCCGAAGCGCCGCTCAAGCTCGGCGCGTATCTTCGCGTCGGTCTCGGTGTCGACCGCGGAGAGAGAGTCGTCGAATATCATAATGGGCTGACGGCGCATCAGCGTGCGCGCGATGGCGGCGCGCTGCTTCTGACCGCCGGAGAGCGTCACTCCGCGCTCACCGACAAAGGTGTCGTAGCCCTGCGTGAAGCCCTCGACGGTCTCGTCGAGGCAGGCCGCGCGGGAAGCCTCGCGTACGGCGGCCATATCGACCTCCTCGCCCGCGATGGAGATGTTCTCTGCGATGGAGCGCGAAAACAGAAACGGTTCCTGAAGTACCATGCCGATATTTTCGCGCAGATAGGGCGTGCTGATGTCGTTGATGTCCACGCCGCCGATGCTTATTCTGCCGTTTTCGGGCGGCAGCTCATAGAGCTTGTCAAGCAGGAACATCATCGTAGATTTGCCGCTGCCAGTGCCGCCGAGGATGCCGAGGACGGAGCCTGCAGGCATAGTGAAGTCGATGTCGTGTAGGATCTCCGGACAGCCCTCGTAGGCGAAGTTCACGTGCTCAAAGCGGATGTCGCCGCTGAGATCAGGCTCCGTTGTGCCTGGCTTGTCCTGCTCGACGGGGGAATTCATGATGTACGCTATGCGCTCCACGGACACGCCGGCCTTGCTCATTTCGGATATCATGCGGCCGAGCATACGCACAGGCCAGACCAGCATCGAGTTATACGAGATAAAGGTCACGTATTCGCCTGCGGTAATCTCGCCGCGCAGAGTGAACACCGCGCCGAACACGACGACCAGCAGCACCTCCGTGCCGGACAGCACGTCGGAGCTTGACCAGTAGCGGCTCATCACCTTTGCAAGGCGCACCCATTTCGAGGTGTAGTATTCGTTCTGATCTTCGAAACGGTCGCGCTCATAGCGCTCGCGCCCGAACGCGCGCACTACGCGCACGCCCGTCAGATTCTCCTGCGCCATGGCCGAGAGCTTGCCCTCGTTCTCGTCGCAGTCAAGGAAACCGTCGCCTACGCGCTTATAGTAGAGCAGTGAGTAGCAGATTATGATCGGGACGGGTATCAGCGCGATGATGGTCAGCCGGACGTTCATGCCCAGCATGAATATGACCGCCATCACGAGCAGAATTATAATGCGGAGTATCGAGGTCATCTGCTCGGAGATGAAGTTTTTCATCGTGTCGATGTCCGAGGTGCAGCGCTGGATGATGTCGCCGGTGCGGTTTTTCATGTGCCACGCGAAGGGCAGATGCTCGATGTGCTCGAAAAGCCCGTCGCGCATGGTCTTGACCATGGTTTCCGCCGCCATGGAGTTTGTCAGGCGGAAGAGATACTGACTTACCGCTTTCACGAGCGCGACCGCGACTATTGCCAGCGCCATTATCCACAGGTGCTCTCCGAGGTAGGCAAAGCCGCCGCCCCTGTCAACCAGCCGCATTACCGTCGCCGGATAATCCGCCGGTGCGCCGCCGATGGCGTTGTCTATCGCAGCGCGGATTATCTGCGGGATGACCATGTCGGCCAGCGCCATGAGCGCCGCCGAGATTATGCACACCGCGAACAGCGCCTTGCTGCCCTTCAGAAAGCTCCATATCAGTCTGAAATTACTTTGTTTTTCTGTATTCTTTTCCGTTTCCATAAAAGTCCTCAAAAAATATAATACAATATAGTATACCATAAGCCACAAATAGTGGCAATAAAAACAAATATTAAAATGCGCATTGCCTTTAGCGCCGTAAAGTAATATAATATATAAAACCAATATCGGGAGGCATTACGCATGAACATCGAACTGAAAGATTTCGAGCTTGCGGCAGAGCGGCTGAAGCCGATCCTGCACCACACGGAGCTTGACCATTCCGCAACCTTTTCCGCCATGACCGGCGGCGATATCTACCTGAAGTGCGAGAATCGCCAGAAGACCGGCTCATTCAAAATACGCGGTGCGAGCAATAAAATCGCCGCGCTCATGGAACGCGGCGGGCTTCAGGCGGTCGTTGCCTCATCCGCAGGGAACCACGCGCAGGGCGTCGCCTGCGCGGCGAGGAAATTCGGCATTCCGGCCACGATAGTTATGCCCAAGGCCGCGCCCATCGCAAAGGTACAGGCGACAGAGAACTACGGCGCGCGGGTCGTCCTCGCCGGAGACTGCTATGATGACGCGTACAAGCGCGCCTGCGAGATATGCGAGGAGGAAGGGGCTACCTTCCTGCACCCGTATAACGACCTTGAGGTCATCGCCGGTCAGGGCACTCTCGGCCTTGAAATACTCGGCGACCTGCCGAGCGTGGATATAGTCATCGCGCCCGCGGGCGGCGGCGGACTTCTGGCCGGTGTCGCGGCTGCGATAAAGCAGATAAACCCGCGCGTCAAGGTTTACGGCGTACAGGCCGAGGGGGCGGACGCCATCGCCCGGAGCTATAAGGCCAAGCGCCTGATATCGACCGACACGGCTTCCACTATTGCTGACGGTATCGCCGTCAAGTCGCCGGGCGACATCACGGTCGATCTCATCAACCGCTATGCCGACGGCGTGGTCACGGTGTCGGATATGGAGATATCCTCCGCAATACTGCTGCTCATGGAGCGCTGCAAGCAGATAGTTGAGCCTGCGGGCGCGACGCCGCTCGCCGCAGTGCTCAGCGGCAAGCTCGACGTGAAGGGCAAGCGCGTCGTATGCGTCATGTCCGGCGGCAATATTGACGTCAGCTTCGTGCAGAGCATCATCGAGCAGGGGCTCGTCGCGCGGCACCGCCGCATAAAATTCGCGGTCAAGCTGCTCGACCGTCCGGGCAGTCTGGAGCAGCTGCTGCACATTCTCGCCTCCATGAGCGCGAATATCCTCACCGTGCAGCACGACAAGCTCAGCCAGGGGCTGAACCCGAACGAGACCACCGTCAGCGTGGCCTGCGAGGTCGCCGGCGAGGAGCATGGCAAGGCCGTCATGGATGCGCTGAAGGCGCACGGCTACACCATTCTGATGGACTGATAACATATTTGAGCCAAAAAGTATTTTAAATATCATAAAAGGAGGAAATTCCAAAATGAAAACCGTATCAACAGACAAAGCCCCCGCAGCGATCGGCCCCTATTCCCAGGCGCAGATAGTCGGAAATCTCGTGTTCTGCTCCGGCCAGATCCCTATCATCCCTGAGACCGGTGCGATAGCGGACGGCCTCGAGGCGCAGGCAAATCAGGTGTTCAAGAACGTCGCAGAGCTGCTCAAGGCCGCGGGAAGCGACATCAGCCGCGTCGTCAAGACCACAGTTTTTATCCGTCATATGGACGATTTCGGCGCGATCAATGCCGTCTACGCCAAGTATTTCACCGAGCCCTTCCCCGCGCGCTCCTGCGTTGAGGTCTCGCGCCTGCCCAAGGACGTGCTGCTTGAATGCGAGGTAATCGCCGAGCTATGAAAAAGGCGCTGAAAGTCGTCCTTTGCGTGCTGGGAGCCGTCGTAGCGCTTGCGGCGCTCGGCATCCTGTTCCTGACCATAACCGAGTACCGCCCCGCGGACGTCGAGCAGCTCGAAGTGATAAGCGAGGAGCACGACGGCGGCGCTGCCGATCCCGTCTCCCCGCAGCTTCAGGCGGGCGAGGAACTGACCGTTCTGAGCTGGAACATCGGCTACGCGGGACTCGGCGAGGATGAGGACTTCTTTATGGACGGCGGCACGAAGAAAACCTCCGCCGACAGAGCTACCGTTGAGAAGTACCTCAACGGCATCTCCGACACGCTGGACGAGCTGTTACCTGATCTGATGATGCTTCAGGAGGTGGACGTGGATTCCGCGCGCACCTACCGCATCGACGAGAGCGGGTATGTTATCCGCGGCAACGGCGTTCACGCGCTGAACTACTCCTGCCCCTACGTCCCGATACCGTGGCCGCCGATCGGCAGAGTCAACAGCGGCCTTTTCACGACAACGAGATATGAGATAGCCTCGGCGGAGCGAATCGCCCTGCCGTGCCCGTTCAGCTGGCCGGTCAGCACCGCGAATCTCAAGCGCTGCCTGCTAGTCAGTTACCTGCCCATCGAGGGCAGCGACAAGCAGCTTGTGCTCGTCAACCTGCATCTCGAAGCCTATGACGACGGCGAGGGCAAGATCGCTCAGACAAAGCAGCTGCGCGAGTTCATCCAGTCCGAGTACGAGAAGGGCAACTACGTCATCGCGGGCGGGGACTTCAATCAGGTGTTCCCCGGCAGTCTTGACGTCTACCCTAATACCCACCCCGAAAACTGGGAGCCGGGCATCCTCGCGGAGGACACTGCCCCCGATGGCTGGACGCTGGCCTATGACATGTCCGTGCCGTCCTGCCGTCTGCTGAACCAGCCCTACGACGCGAGCGACACGGAGAACACCCAGCACTACGTTATCGACGGGCTGATCCTCTCGCCGAACGTGCAGCTGAAAACCGTTGAGACCGTTGACGCCGGATTTGAAAATTCGGATCACAACCCTGTGCTTGTCACTGTGGTGCTTGAAAAATAAAGCTTTTCCCTCCTGTGCAGCCGCGCAGGAGGGATTTAATTTACATAATCATATATACATAATATTATTTGCATAATAGAGTTTACTGATTATGTTGTTCATTTGCATAAAATTTATCATTCTGATTTGATGAATCTAACCAAAGACTTGACGGCGCAAAAAACGGGTAATATAATGCAGACGTACCAAGCGGTACAATGCATTATCCATGGAGGAAACCATGCAGCACTTCAATGTTACAGGCATGAGCTGCGCCGCGTGCAGCGCGCGGGTGGAAAAAGCGGTGTCGGCAGTGCCGGGCGTGACGGAATGCGCCGTCAGCCTGCTTACTAATTCAATGTCCGTTGACGGCGCAGTGGACGCGTCCGCCGTCATTTCCGCGGTAGAAGCGGCGGGCTACGGCGCGTCCGTTCAGGGCGCGGCAACTCCGGCGCAGTCGCGCGCGAACGCCGAGGATGCGCTGGCCGACAAGGCCACGCCCGCGCTCAAAAAGAGGTTCATCGCCTCGCTCGTGTTCCTGCTGGCGCTGATGTACGTCTCGATGGGGCACATGATGTTCGGCTGGCCGCTGCCGGAGCCGATTGCGCACAGTCATGCCGCGATGGGGCTGACGGAGCTGCTGCTCACGGTCATTGTCATGGTCATCAACCAGAGATTCTTCATCAGCGGCTTCAAGGGACTCATTCACCGCGCGCCGAATATGGACACGCTCGTTGCCCTCGGCTCCGGCGCGGCTTTCATTTACAGCGTCTATGCGCTCTATCAGCTCTGCCTCGGCGGCGGTATGGAGTGGATGGATGAGCTGTACTTCGAGTCTGCCGCCATGATACTCACGCTCATCACTGTCGGCAAGCTTCTGGAGGCTCGCTCCAAGGGCAAGACGACCGACGCGCTCAAGGCGCTGATGTCCATCGCACCCAAGACCGCGCGCCTCGTGCGCAACGGCGAGGAGGTCGAAGTTCCGGTCGAGCAGGTGCAGCTCGGCGATGTGTTCGCCGTGCGCCCGGGCGACAGTATACCCGTTGACGGCGTCATTATCGAAGGCAGCAGCGCCGTGGACGAGTCGGCGCTGACCGGCGAAAGCATACCGGTCGATAAGACGGAAGGGGATCGCGTCTCCGCCGCGACGATAAATCAGGCGGGCTATATCCGCTGCCGCGCAACGCGCATCGGCGAGGATACGACGCTGTCGCAGATAATCCGCATGGTCAGCGATGCGGCGGCTACCAAGGCGCCGATAGCGAAGCTTGCGGATAAGGTGTCCGGCATATTCGTGCCGACGGTCATGTCCATCGCGCTCGTGACGCTGATAGTCTGGCTTGCCGTGGGGCAGACAGTCGGCTTCGCGCTCGGCCGCGCGATATCGGTGCTGGTCATAAGCTGCCCCTGCGCGCTCGGCCTTGCAACGCCGGTAGCAATAATGGTCGGCAGCGGGCTTGGCGCAAAGCACGGCGTCCTGTTCAAGACCGCCGCCGCGCTTGAAGCCGCGGGGCGCACCGAGATAGTCGCGCTCGACAAGACCGGCACCATCACTGAGGGCAAACCTCGCGTGACGGAGCTGCTTCCGGCAGACGGCGTAACCGAGAGCGAGCTGCTCACGCTCGCCGCCGCGCTGGAGAGCCACAGCGAACACCCGCTGGCCACCGCCGTTATGGAACGCGCGAAGGAAGAGAGCATAGCACCGCAGGAGGTCGCGGATTTCACCGCGCTTCCCGGCAATGGCCTGCGCTGCACGCTGAACGGCGCGGAGCTTATCGGCGGCAGCCTTGCATATATCTCCGGACTGGTCACGGTTCCGGACGGGCTGAAGATTCAGGCCACCGAGCTTTCGGAGCACGGCCGCACACCGCTGCTGTTCGCGCGGGACGGTAAGCTCCTCGGTATCATCGCCGTCGCGGACGCGATAAAGCCCGACAGCGCCGAGGCGGTCAGACAGCTCAAGAATATGGGCGTGCAGGTAGTCATGCTCACCGGCGACAACCGCCGCACCGCCGCCGCTATCGGCCGCGAGGCGGGTGTTGACGAGGTCATGGCGGAGCTGCTGCCCGGCGACAAGGAGAAGGCCGCGCGCGGGCTTGCAGCTCGCGGCAAGGTCGCCATGGTCGGCGACGGTATAAACGACGCCCCCGCGCTGACCCGCGCGGACATCGGCATCGCGATCGGCGCGGGCGCAGATATAGCGCTGGAGGCGGCGGACATCGTGCTGATGCACAGCGCGCTGTCGGACGTTCCGGCGGCGATACGCCTTGGCCGCGCGACGCTGCGGAATATAAAGGAGAACCTGTTCTGGGCGTTCTTCTATAACTGCATCGGAATCCCGCTTGCGGCGGGCGTGTTCATCTCGGCGCTGGGCTGGAAGCTCAACCCGATGTTCGGCGCGGCGGCGATGAGCCTGAGCAGCTTCTGCGTTGTCACGAACGCGCTGCGGCTGAATTTCTTTGATATGTACAGCAGCAAGCATGACGTAAAAAAACGGCACAAAGCCGTAAAACAGGAGGAAAAAGCAATGACTAAGACCCTGAAGATCGAAGGTATGATGTGCGGCCACTGCGAGGCACGCGTCAAGAAGACGCTTGAGGCTATAGACGGCGTCGAGAGCGCCGAGGTCAGCCACGTCAGCGGCACCGCCGTTGTAACGCTGAGCAAGGACGTAGCGGACGATGTGATGAAGTCCGCCGTCGAGGCGCAGGACTACAAGGTTCTCGGCATCGAGTAAAAAACAGGCAATAATAAAACCGGACAGCGCCGCTGTCCGGTTTTGTTTTATTTATTTTTCGTGGCTACCGTGTTTCTTTTCCCAGCGGCGGCGCTGGCGGACGCGGATGGCCTCCTGCGTGTTCTCCACGAGCTTCGGCACGACATCGTCCTCAAGCTTTTCCTTGCCGCGGGCAAGCATCCTTATCAGGAGCACGAGCGCCGTTATTATCGGGAGTGCCGCGCAGACAACTGCAACAAGCGTCAGCAGTGCGCACCAGTCCTCAACGCTGCGCGCCGCGTTCTCCCAGTAGGGATATATAACGCCCATGGTCTGCATCGAGCGGCTGCCGAACTGCTTTGCAAGCTTGAGCAGACGCCCAAACTCGAAGCGGCGGCTGTTCTCGACTATCTCGCCGCGCCCGATGGGGAACGACTTCTTCGCCACACCCAGCGCGAAATCCTTGACGGGGTTTGCCATAACAAGCTCATAGCAGGTTATTCCGGCGTCCTCGACGAGCTGCGAATAGCCGTCGTACGACATGTACAGCCCGCGGCCGGAGGTGTATGCGGCGGTGTTGAACTTGTCCTGCTCGCGCTCGACCACGCCTGCGATCATGTACGGCACGCCGTTTATCTTCATGCTCAGTCCGGCGATGTCCGTGCCGCCGTAGAGCAGCCAGGCCAGATCCTCATCCAGCAGGACGCGATCCTTCATCAGGTCACGCTGCGTGATGTAGCTGCCGCTGATGAGCCGTATCGGGTGAAAATCGAAGAATTCGCCGCCGACGGCGATGACCGCGGCCTCGCCCTTGCCGTTGTCGCTGCTGACGTTCACCTTGCCGGTGCAGCTCCACGCATCGACGAACAGCGTGCTGTCGTTGTCGATGTCGAGCGCCGCCTTGTGCAGCTCCTCGGTGAGCTTCGTGCGGAAGGCGGAGACCTTCTCCAGCCCGATCTTCTCGTCCACGGGGATGAAGCAGCTTATCTGCGAAAACTCCATGTCGCTCTCGCCGCGCCAGCGGGAAGCCTCCTTCTGGCTGGCGAGCGTGTTCGACAGGATCGCGGTCGTGATGAGGCAGGCGGCCATTATCAGCAGCAGTGCGCCGTTGACGATGGCGAATACTATTCTTTTTTTCTTCCTGTTTCCTCGTTTTTTCATGTGGACTCAGCCATTCTTACCTGATCGCCGCCCTTGACCGGCATACTGCTGGTGGTGATGACATAGTCACCATAGCTAAAGTCGCCGGTGACGGCGGAATTCATATCGTCGGACGCGACGACCTCAACGGTGACGCGCTTTGCAAAGAAGCGGTTGCCAAGCGGGGAGTTCTTCGCGGTGATGACCAGCACGAAGCTGCCGTTGTTATCCTGACGGATGGCGCTGTTCGGCACCACGTAGTCGTAATTTGCGCTCTTGGAGCCGACGGAAATGGTCAGTTCGGAGCCGGCGGTGACGTCGCCGTCAAGATCAAAGGTCAGGAGCTTGTTGGTCTGCGGGTTCTTGGGGTCGGTCTTGATATTGTTGAGCGTTGCGACGATCTCGCTGCCCCAGTAGAAGTTGGAGACGGTGGCGCTGTCGCCGGGGCGCAGCTTGCGCGCCTGCTCATTGGTGACTGAGAAGCTGAGGGTGTAGCCCATGTCGGGCACTTCAATGGTCGCAAGGATCGTATCCTTGGGAACGGTCTGTCCGGCGGTGATCTCGATGGACTGCACGGTGCCGGAGACGTTGGAGGTTATCTGGTTCTCCTCGCCGCCGGAAAGCTCTTTTATCTTCTGCTTCTGCTTTTCAATCTGAGCGGAGAGACTCTCGAGGTCTATCGCGGCGAGCTGGGTCTGCTTGTTGTCGGCTATCTTCTGCTGCTCAAGACTGTGCTTGAGTTCGAACAGCTCGTTCTCGGCGGCGACGCGGGCCTGCTTTGCCTCGTCATACTTGGTGGCGTACTCGCCGGCGGCAGAACGGAGCGCGTCAAGCTGTGCTTTGAGGGAATCGAGCTGAGCCTGAATGGAGGAGAGAGCAATGCTGGTGTCGGAATTCGGCAGCTCGTCAAGCGCTTTCTTCGCGTCCGCCAACTCCTTCACGGCCGCGTCGTACTCCTCTGTGCCGGGAGTTGCGGCGGCGAGGGCGGCCTCGGCATCAGTCACGCGCTGCTCCGCGGCCTCACGCTCGGCCTGAGCGCGCTCGGCAAGCTCGTCATAGGTCTTCTGCGCGTTCTCGATCTTCTTCTCGAGCGCGGCGACCTGCTCCTGATAGCCCGCGCCCTGCTGATCCTCAAGCGCCTTGTTCAGCGCGTCGAGAGCTTTCTGCTCGGCCTTGACCGCGGCGTCATACTTATCCTGTGCGGAGGCTATCTTGCGCTCTTCAACGGTATAGTCGAAGGTCGGCATGTTTATGGCGGACTTGCGGTAGCTGATCTCAAGATCGCGCAGCGCATCGGTCGCGGCCTCAAGCTCGTCACTGTCGCCCTGACCGAGGATGAACAGCACGTCGCCTTGATTGACCTCCTGACCGGTCTTGACCGCGACGGCGCGGATCTCACGCGTCTGGTCGGCCTTGACCTGATAGCTGCCGTTCGCGGCGACCGTACCGGTGCCGCGGACGCGGGCGGTGATGCTGCCGCTAGTGACAGACTGCGTTGCGACCTCGGGCAGCGTCCTGTTCATGATGGTGTTGGAGAAAAAGGTCAGCACCAGCAGGACGGCGAGGAAGATGATGGCGGCGTTTTTTACCCAGCCTCTGTTGATTTCTTTATGTTCCATGGGGATGTAGCTCCTTCTTAATACTTATCCTTTGACACTGCCGGAATTGGCGATGCCTTCTACCAGATATTCCTCGCCGTGCAGGAACAGCAGCAGCGACGGGATCATATAAACGGTCGCCATGGCGAAAGCCAGACCGATCTCGCCGGTGTTTATCGACGAGAGGAACACCGAAAGCGGCTGGGCGTCCGCGTCCTGCAAAAGGATCAGCGGCTGCTCGACCATGTTCCAGTAGTCGATGAACACGAGTATCGCAATAGAGTAGAGCGCCGAGCGGCACTGCGGCAGGCATATTCGCGTGAATATCTGCCATTCGCCCGCGCCGTCGACCTTGGCGGCCTCGATGAGCGAATACGGTATGCGGCGCATGAACTTCGTCAGCAGAAACACCGAGAACGGCGCGAACACGCCGGGCAGGATTATAGCCCAGCTCGTGTTGAGGATGCCGAGCCATTTACTGACGAGGTAGTTCGGAACCAGCGTTACCTGATAGGGCATCAGCATCAGAATGACATAGAAGAAGAAAATGCCGCTTCTGATCTTGCCGCGCCATCGCGTGAAGCTGTATGCCGCGACGGAGGCGATGGCCACCTGAAATATGACGATCGGCACGACCAGCAGCACACTGTTCCAGAATTTCAGCAGGTACTCCGGCGACTTGATAAGGCCGTTTATATACTGCGAAAGCGTGACCTTATCGGGAATGAACTTGAGGTTTACGGTCTTGGAGACGTAGCCGCCGGTGGTCGTGGAGAATATCATGCCGTAGTTTGCGTTTATCTCTTCCTCCGACATGAAGGAGTTTGTAATTGTCAGAACCGTCGGCAGCAGGAAGGCGATGGCGAATATCGCGCACAGCACAAACATTGCGCCGCGGCCGAAATAATGCTTTTTCTTCATCCCTCCACGTCCTTTCCGAACCAGTCCTCGGCAGCAAAGAGCAGCGCGATGAGAACGACCATGACAATGGCCATGACGACCGCCGCCGCGGAAAGCTTCTGATAATCAAGGGATTGGAAGGTATTGTTCATGAAGTGCTGAAGCATGTACAGCGAGCTGTACGGGTAAGCGCCCGTCAGCAGATAGACCTCGCGGAAAACCTTGAAAGAGTTTATCAGCGAGAGTATCGTGACGAAGAGCACGGTGGGGGACAGATAGCGGAGCTTGATGGCGAAGAACTTGTACCACTCGGAGGCGCCTTCAACGTCGGCCACCTCAAGCAGCTCCTTCGGGATATTGGCAAGTCCGGCCATGAACAGTATCATAAAGTAGCCGAGGTTTTTCCACAGGAACAGGATGATGACGACCAGCATCGCATAATCGGTCTGGAGCCAGTCGATCTTATCCGCGCCGAAGAGCATGATGAACTCGTTCACGGTGCCGTTATAGTTGAAGAGCACCTGCCAGATCAGGACGACCGAGGCCACGGGAACCATCATCGGGCTGAGGAAAAACGTACGGAACTGAGATTTCAAAGGGATGCGGCACTCAAGCATGAGCGCGAGCGCCATCGAGAGAATGACCGCCAGCGGCACCGCGAGGAACGAAAAGGTCAGGGTGTTTTTCGCGGCGGTGAGGAATGCGGAGTTCTGGAACAGCTTCACGAAGTTGTCGAGAAACACAAAATTGCGCGAGCCGACTCCGTCGATGACCGAATAGTACACAACGACGAAGAACGGTATAATAAAGAACACGCCCACGCCCAGAAGGCTTGGCGAGAGGAAGCACATGCTTTTCAGGAAGTCCTTCGCCTTGTCATTAAATTTTAGCGAGCGTTTTTTCATAGCTTATCTTCTTATCTTCCATCAGTTTGAGTTATAGTTTGGCTTATTATACTATGTATAGAGAAATATTACAAGCCGCAGGCGCAAAATTGCAGCGGCTTTTCAGTCAGTCAAGAAGCTCCGGATATAGATCACGCCACGCGGGATTTATACCCGCAATAAGCGTGTTTTTCTTCTTGCGTGACCATGACTTGATTTGCTTCTCTCGTTCTATTGCGGAGAGTACGTCGTGGGTGCTTTCGTAATATACGAGCTTCTTGACAGCATATTTTGTCGTAAATCCGTCAGGGTCTGCGCCGGTGCGGTGTTCATATACACGGCGTACGAGGTTGTTTGTAACGCCGGTATATATCGTGTAATTTGAGGTGCTGGACATGATATATACGTAATACTCCATGCGTTACCTCCGGCTATGACATTGGAACGGGGATGCGGATTGCCACGACCAGTCTGAGGACTGGTCTCGCAATGACAAGGTGGTCTGAAGGCGAAGCGACGGTTTTAAATCCCGCAAAACGGAAGAATCGGCGCAATATTTAAAACACTGTTGTCATTCCGAGGAGCGAAGCGACGTGGGAATCCGTTCTCCTTCACAGCGCAGTTGAATCAGGAGTCTCTCCCGCTCTGATAAAGAGCGGGAGAGACATTGTTATATTACCGCTGCTCGTTGACGTAGATATTCGCCTTGTTCTGAATAAGTCTTGCGACCTCCTCGGCGCTCTTCTGACCGGAGAAGAAGGCCGGGGTCTGCTCGTTGACGATATCATAGATGCTGGAGGAGTAGTCGGCTACCTTGGTGGTGGTGGTGATAAGCTCCCAGAGCTTGTCGGCCTGCTCCTGGGTGGTGGCGTAGATATCAATATAATTATCGCCGTTGCCCCAGCTCATACCGCTGTGGGACACCTCTATCTTGTTGCCGTTCTCGTCAAGGACGTAATTGCCGTTTTCGTCCTTCTGATACTCGGGAGTCATGGCCTCCTTGAGCTTTGCATTATATGCATTGATGTTGCTCGGGAAGCCGTACTGTTCCTTCTGGAAGTCCTCGGTGAAGAAGGTGCGGATGAACTGCCATGCGGCGTCCTTGTTCTCGCAGCGGGCAGAGATGGCGTAGCCGGAGTTGTTGAAGTTCAGCATGTTGCCGGTGCCGCTGGAGGTCGGGTATCCAATATAGGTGACGCTGCCGCCGAAGATGGCGTCGTACATGGGCAGGTCGTTGAAGTCGGAGATGTAGGTGTTCAGAAGCATCTGCTTGCCCTGAGCGACGCGGGTATAGTCGTTGTCGTCATCGCTGTATTCATAGCTGTCCCAGTTGAAATCGTTCTGGAACTGGGAGGCAAACTTCAGCATGTCGATGAAGCCCTGACTGTCGAAATTACACTGGCCGGTAGTCCAGTCGACGAGCGTACCCATATCCAGCGCGAGGCAGGAAGACAGCACATCCTGAGAGGTGGTGTAGTAGTTGAATATCTGGCAGCCCTCAGGCATCTTTGCGAGAGCCTCCTGAAGCTGTTCGTAGTTCCAGCCCGGAGTGTCGCCGACGATGGAGCTTGCGCCCGCAACGCCCTGAATGTTGAAGTTGGAGACGGTGGAGTAGAGCTTGCCGTCAACCTCGAAAGCCGCGAGAACGTTCGGAATGAAGTCGGACTTGTTCAGATCGGGATCGGCGTCGAAGAAGCTGTCGAGATCGGCAATGAGTCCCTTGCCCGCAAGCTGGGAGACGGAGAAGCCGCTGAGGTCGAGAATGTCAGGCACGTTGCCGGCCATGATCTCGGTGGTGAGCTTGGTGAGACCGGCGGAGTAATCATCGTCGGTGTTGTACTCGGAGTAGTCGTTGACCTGAATACGGTACTGGTCGCTATTGCGGTTGAACTTGACTATGAGCTCCTGCGTGTCCCAGTTGAGTCCCTGAGTACCGAGCGTGATGTAGGTCTTCTGCGGCAGGCTGCTGGAGGGGACTTTGCTGATGGTGATAAGCTCGCTGGTGCAGTTTTCGTATTTGCCGTCCCACTCGTTGGTGACGGCGACGATGCGGCCGTCGGACAGGACGTACTGGTTGGAGAGGTTGTTGGTGTTGACGTCGCAGTCGAGCCAGCTGAAGATCTTGGTCTCGGTCTCGGTGTCAAAGTTGTAGCCGTAGAAGCTCAGACCGTTGGTATAGTAGACGTCATAGTCGCCGTCGCCGGTTATCATGTTCTGGGTCCAGCTCTTGAGCTTCAGGGTCTTGCCGAGAGAGCGGGAAGCGATGTCGACAAGCTGTATGCCATAGCCGTCGTTGCCGTAGGCGAGGACGCCGACGTTGCCGTCACGCAGCTTGATGAGGTTTTCGGGGTAGTTGTCGAGATCAAGGTCGAAGTCGACGGAGCCGTCGGTGTTGAAGACGCGGATGAGCATGTCGCTGGTGACAACGACCTTGCCGTCGTCGGTGACGACCATGTTGTACGGATAGAAGGCGTCGTCGCCATTGGAGCTGTTGCTGAGCTCGACGCAGCTCAGCTCAGCGCCGGTAGCGTCGAGACTGCGGAGATAGGAGTGCTGCTCGTACTGGTAGTAGTTATAGTATTCGTCGCTGCCTTCCTCAACGCCTTCGGGAGCGTCGCTCCAAGAGAGGTACAGAGTCTCAAGAGACATCAGGCTGCCGTCAGCCATGAGGCAGAGCTGGGAAAGGCTGCTGGTAGAGGTCTGGCCGTGACCCTCAAGCTTAACGGGGGCGTAGTTTTCAAGCTTGGTGCGGGTTCCGTCATAGCCGTTGAGGTACAGACGGGTCTCGTATATGTCGTACTGACCCTCGTACTCGGCGGGAGCGTCGTGCTCCATCTCGCCGACCTTCTCGTTCTCAACGGTGTAGAAACCGGTTTCGGTGAACAGGAAGGGGTTGAGGTAGGTATGTCCGTCGCCGTTATTCAGCTTGGAGAAGCTGGACGCGTAGACATATTCCGGCGTCGGCGTGCTGTCGGCCTTGCCGTTGCCGCCGTTATTACTGCCGTCGCCGTCCTTGCCGCAGGCGCAGAGGCTCAGTGCCAGTGCCGCAGCGAGCAGCAGAGAGATGATTTTTGCTGTCTTTTTCATTATGTTCCTCCTCGGAAATTCAATGGGATTTCTATCGAACGCACATAGAGATAAAAATCTATGGTAGTATTGTACCATATAATGCGCGCTCTGTCTCTTAACTTTTCTTAAATGTTTGATTTTTCGTTGGTTTATATGAAATTATGTGTTATGATGCACTCAGTTAAAATGCATCGCGCCGTGCGCGGCGCCTCCTTCCGCCGGACTGCCGCCATTGTGAACCGCGAATGCATCAATCAGGCAAATTTTATGTATCGTTTTTGTATAGAGGAGAGATAAACATGGCTGCCAGTTCCAATATTCTAATAGTAGACGACGATCCGGATATCCGCCGGGTGCTGAAGATATTGCTGAGCGAGACGTATACTGTCGCCGAGGCGAGCAGCGGCATGGAGGCCGTCGCGTATGTGAAGGAGCATCCGGAGCTTGACCTCGTGCTGCTGGATGTGATGATGCCGGGGATGGACGGCTTCCAGACCTGCGACGCGATACGCAAGGACTCAAACGTCCCCGTCCTGTTCCTCACCGCGAAGTCCGCCGAGAACGACCGCGTGAGCGCCTATTCCAGCGGCGGCGACGATTTCCTGTCAAAGCCCTTCTCCAGCGTGGAGCTGATGGCCAAGGTCAGTTCGCTGCTGCGCCGGTATAAGGAGTACCGCGGCAAGCCGGAGGAAGCGCTCGCGGTGGAGAACCTTGAGGTCGATTTCTCGACGCACAAGGTCACGAGCAGCGGCAAGCCCGTCGCCCTGACCGACACGGAGTACGCCATCCTCGCGTACCTGCTCCAGAACCGCGGCCGCACCGTGACCGCCGTGGAGCTGTACGAGGCCGTATGGAACGAAAAGTACCTCGCAGGCTCCGGCAACACCGTGATGGTGCACGTTCTGAACCTGCGCCGCAAGATAGAAGAAAATTCGTCCAGTCCGAAGATAGTTCGCACGGTCTGGGGAAAGGGCTATCAAATTGACTGAGAAGCAACCTGAGCGGAGAAAACGGCGCCTGCCATCCTCGCTCAACGCGAAAATGCTTTATACGATCCTGCTGGGATTCGCATGCGCGCTGGTCGTGATGGCGGTCGTGCGCGGGGTGGGGAACCTCATCGTCGACAAGGTCTATATGAGCAGCGACGCGGTATCCTCCCGCAAGGCGGAGATATATTCGCAGTTCAGCAGCTATGTAAGCTCCCGCCGCGTGAAGGGGGACGACTCTGCCGCCGTCGCGCGATGGACGCGGGATCACGAATATGTGACCATATTCATCTATAAGGGGCGCAACTTCTCAATGCGCGTTCACGGCGGCGAGGCGACGAATGCCTCGAACATCGCGGGCTCGGAGCGGAGCCAGTATATAGCGCAGAGCCAGCGGCTCTACCCGATGCGCTTTGCCGACGGGCTGTATCAGATAGCGATAAGCGAGAATTCGCAGGTGCGCGAATACGCGCTGGCGAACGTCGTGGCGTGGGTGTCGGCCTGCCTGATATTCATTGCGGTCGTGCTGTGGTACGTGCAGCGGATGACAAAGCGCATAATCGTGCTGTCGCATGAGGCCGGGGAGATCGGCGGGGGCGATCTGGAGCACGATATCACCGTCAAGGGCAACGATGAGCTTTCGATGCTCGCACACGAGGTGGACATGATGCGCAGTTCGGTCATCGAGAAGATGGGCAACGAGCGCCGCGCATGGCAGGCAAACTCCGAGCTGATAACCGCCATCTCGCACGATATCCGTACGCCGATGACCTCGATGCTGGGTTATCTCAGCCTGCTTGACGAGAACGGCATCGGCGACGAGGAGCAGGCGAAGCAGTTTATCTCCGCGGCCTACGGCAAGGCCATGGATCTGAAGGATCTCACGGATGAGCTGTTCAAGTATTTCCTTGTTTTCGGCCGCGCCGACCTTGAGATGAACATGGAGGAGTTTGACGCGAGGATGCTGCTCGACCAGTTCATGCTCGAGCTGCAGTTCGACCTGCAGGACGACGGGTTCAACATGTCGCGCATCGACTTCATCGGCGACTGCCGCGTCTCGGCGGATACGATGTATCTCAAGCGCGTGTTCGATAATCTGCTGTCGAACCTGCGCAAGTATGCGGACAAGTCGCGGCCGGTGATGATCCTCTCCGCGCTGGAAAACGGCTGGCTGAGCGTCTGTGTGTCGAACTACGTGGTGCGCTCGATGAACCGCGTCGAGAGCACGAAGATAGGCATCCGCACCTGCGAGAAGATAATGACGCATATGGGCGGCAGCTTCGAGATACGCTCCGACGAGGAACACTTCGCCGCAGAGCTGAAGCTTCCGGCGATCGAAAATGATGCTCTTCCTGCCGGAAAGTGATCGGCTTCGACTTAATCACAAAAATATAGACCGACGCCGGGGCATGTGCCCCAGCGTCGGTTATTCTTCTTCAAGCCCGGCAAAGAATTCGTCGTATGAGCAGGAATAGATTTTCCTCAGCTCAACTATAACGCTTGCCCGGATATTCAGTTCGCCGGACTCATATTTTGCGTAGGTCGTCCGTCCAATATCGCAGCCTCGGCGCTGAAGCTCGGCGCACAGTTTTTCCTGCGACAGTCCGCTGCCTGCCCGAAGTCTGCGCAGATTATCACCCATGTTCCGGTCTCGTCTGATTTTTTGCTCCATATTCTTCTCCGCCTGCATAATTTTTGACCAGTATCAGTTGCAAGCAGTCAAATTTTATGTTAAGCTGGGAGAAAATATTGACCGCTATACTGGTCAATACTCGCCGCGGAGGTATAAAAGTGGCTGATTATAAGAAAATGTACGCCGTATTATGCGGAGCCGTAGACAATGTCATAGATGAATTGGAAACTATACCTTTGGCATTGCCGGCAGCAACGAGCCTGCGAAATGCATTGCTGCGAACAGAAGAAATATATATTGATACCTGCATGTACTCTGAACCGAAATACGGCACCAATATAGTCGAACTGAAAACAGATACAAACGCTGAAGAGGATTAGCCGAATTGAGTAGCCCATTGTTATCCCGTTGCTAGAAAAAAGTGCGTACCAAAAGTGCGTTCGTAGGGGACGGCCTCTGTGCCGTCCCGTTTTCTATACGTTGCTGTGTCTTTTACCTAATGGCAATAGGCCGAGACTGGCGACCCCTCAGTCGGCTGCGCCGACAGCGTCTCGCTGCGGCTCGGTCACGGCGCGGCTCTGACATGCCACCGGCATGTCATTCACTACCGCGCCGCCGCTTCGCTACCTAACAGGGGCGCCAAGCCAGCCGCGCCCCCTAATTTTCCCCCTTATCCATCGCGACCTCGGCGATGTACAGTATCAGCTCCTCCGGAGTCGGAAGCTCGCCCTCGCGGGGGACGCTCTGCCAGAACCGCTGCACATCGGCGTCCGTGCTGGCAAGGCCGTTCACCATTGCGATCTGTATGTTCCTCCTGACGGACTCAACGCTCTCGCCGCTGTCCGCGGCAATTTTTCTTATCGCGTCCTCTGCAATTTTCATTTTCAGCTTATCCATAACTTCACCTCACGGAACTATATTACATCTAAATTTACTTGAAGTAAATAAATATTTAGTTTAGCTCAATTATATTTCTGCCTGATTGTTGGTAGCATATCCGCATGGAGGTATAGATATGCATACCAGATTTGCGGATAAGTATATAACCATGGGTTTGAAGATAGCGTACTACCGGAAAAAGGCAGGGCTTACGCAGGAGCTGCTCGCGGAGAAAATCGGCCGCAGCGTGAACTTCATCGCTCAGGTGGAGGGGACGGGCACGGTGCGCGGCGTATCGCTGGAGACGCTGTTCAGCATTGCCGAGGTGCTCGGCATCCCTGCCTCCAAGCTGCTTGAGAACGATTGACCACTTGAAAAAATCACCGTTGAGATTTATAATCTTGACGGTGATTTTTATGTCGAAAAATACTGAAATACATACTCTGAATCTTGCGGGAGCGGATGAGCTTAATATAGTGAAAACCTTTGAATGCGGGCAGTGCTTCCGCTGGAACACGGACGAAAACGGCATCTACACCGGCGTCGCCTTCGGGTATCCGGCGCGGGTATGGACGCAGAACGGCAGGGTGTACCTGCGCTCCGCCGCGCCCGATGAGCTGTGGCGCGAATATTTTGACCTCGACCGTGACTACGCCGCGGCCACGCGCAGCTTCGACTGCGGTGAATATCTGGCGCAGTGCGTCGAGTTCGGGCGCGGGATACGCATCCTGCGGCAGGACAGATGGGAGGCGCTGTGCTCGTTCATCATCTCCCAGTGCAACAACATCACGCGCATCAAGGGCATCGTTGAGCGCCTGTGCGCCATGTTCGGGGACGAGCTGGAATTCGAGGGGGAGCGTTTTTATTCTTTCCCGCCGGCGGAGCGGCTGGCCGGATTACAGGCGGCAGACCTTGCCCCGCTGCGCTGCGGCTACCGCGCGCCGTACATCATAGACGCCGCAGCCGCTGTTGCGTCCGGTGCGCTGGAGCTTGACAGGCTCGCAGCGGAGGACGGCACGGCGGCGAAGAAGGAGCTTCTGAAGCTCAACGGCGTCGGCGAGAAGGTCGCAAACTGCGTCGTGTTGTTCGGGCTGTATCATATGGAGGCATTCCCGATAGACGTGTGGATACGCCGCGCACTGAAGGAGCATTTCCCGCCGGATTTCGATCCCGCCTCGCTCGGCGACTGCGCGGGGCTGGCTCAGCAATATATATTTTATTATGCGCGCAGCCATGGAAATGAATAAGCGGCGGCACAAAAACGGGCTTTTGAAAAAAATAACATTGACTTTCCTGCAGAATCTGATATAATTGTTAAAATTTTTTAAAGAAATGGGGTCTTTTCATATGGAGCAAAACAGTGTATACGCGCGCCGCTTTACCGGCGAGGGTCTGACCTTTGACGATGTGCTGCTGGTTCCCGCAGAGAGCGACGTGCTCCCCGCAGACGTCGATCTTTCCACCAAGCTCACGAACAAGGTCAGGCTCAACGTGCCGGTCATGAGCGCCGCGATGGATACGGTCACGGAATACAGAATGGCGATAGCCATTGCCCGCGAAGGCGGCATCGGCGTCATTCATAAGAATATGAGCATCGAGCGTCAGGCTGAGCAGGTCGATCTCGTCAAGCGCAGCGAAAACGGCGTCATCACGAACCCGTTCTTCCTCAACTCCGGCCACACGCTGGGCGACGCGGACGCGCTGATGGGCAAGTTCCGCATTTCCGGCGTACCCATCGTTGACGATGACGGCAAGCTCATCGGCATCATCACCAACCGTGACATGAAGTTCGAGACCGATATGAGCCGCCACATCGACGAGGTCATGACCAGCAAGAACCTCATAACCGGCCTTGTCGGCACGACTCTGGACGAGGCGAAGGCCATCCTCCAGAAAAACCGTATTGAAAAGCTCCCGATAGTCGATGAGGACTATAAGCTCCGTGGCCTCATCACCATAAAGGATATCGAGAAGGTAATGAAGTATCCCAACTCCGCGAAGGACTCCGCGGGTCGTCTGCTCTGCGCCGCCGCCATCGGCGTCACGAACGACGTTCTCGACCGCGCGGGCGCTCTTATCGACGCGGGCGCGGATGTGCTCGTGCTCGACAGCGCGCACGGCCATTCTGCGAACATCATGCGCGTTGTCAGACTCGTCAAGGAGAAGTACCCCGACATCCAGCTCGTTGCCGGCAACGTTGCAACTCCCGAGGCGACGGAAGCGCTTATCAAGGCGGGCGCGGACTGCGTCAAGGTCGGCATAGGCCCCGGCTCCATCTGCACTACCCGCGTTGTGGCCGGCATCGGCGTGCCGCAAATCAGCGCGATACTTGAGTGCGGCGAGCGCGCGGACAAGTTCGGCGTTCCCATCATTGCCGACGGCGGCATCAAGTACTCCGGCGACATCGTCAAGGCCATCGCCGCGGGCGGCAGCGTCGTGATGATGGGCAGCATGCTCGCAGGCTGCGAGGAAGCGCCGGGCGAGACCGAGGTATATCAGGGACGTCAGTTCAAGGTCTACCGCGGCATGGGCAGCCTCGGCGCCATGCAGTGCGGCAGCAAGGACCGTTACTTCCAGCAGAACAACAAGAAGCTCGTTCCCGAAGGCGTCGAAGGCCGCGTGCCTTACCGGGGACCTGTGAGCGACACCATATATCAGATGATGGGCGGCCTGCGCTCCGGCATGGGCTACACCGGCTCGCACAATATCGAGGAGCTGCGCACGAACAGCAAGTTCGTCCGCATCACCAGCGCGGGTCTCAAGGAGAGCCACCCGCACGATATCTACATCACCAAGGAAGCCCCGAACTACACCATGAATCCGTGAGAAACCATTGTCTGCGAGGTCAGAAGATCCCGCAGACAATTTTCTCGTATACGACGGGAACTTTCTGCGAAAACTTCCGTCATACAGGCATAATCCCGAAAGGAGAAATGAAAAATGAAAAAAATGATCATTGCTCTGATATGCGGAGCCATGGCGCTTTCCTTTGCCGCCTGCGGATCGAAAAGCTATACCGCCAGCGAGTACAGCGACAGCGAAGTCAACGATAAGGTACAGATGTACATCCCACAGAAGACCGTGACGGATGAGACGGACGAATTCACCGTCGTGCTCGAGAATACCACCGATCAGGACTATAACTACGATGCCGGTCAGCGGCTCGAAGTGTGGAAGAACTCCAAGTGGTGCGTGGTCGAGGACAAGATAAACTTTACCACCATGCAGCTGTTCACCCTGCCCGCAGGGGGCAGCGATGAGCTGACCTTCAACGTCGCAGACCATTACGGCACGCTCTCCGAAGGGCGCTACCGCGTAGTGCAGGTGCTCAGCGACAGAGAGGGCAACACCACCATCGCCGCCGCCGAGTTCGGCATCGGAAGAGTAAATACGAAGTAAATAGCAATAACCCCTTATCCGTCGGATAAGGGGTTATGATTTATTTTCTCTCCGGCACTATTTCGAGCCAGTAGCCGTCAGGGTCTTCGATGAAATAAATGCCCATCGAGGGGTTCTCGAAGCAGATGCAGCCCATCGCCTCGTGCTTCGCGTGCGCGGCGGCGTAGTCGTCCGTGCGGAATGCGAGATGAAATTCACATTCGCCGAGATCGTATTTCTGCGGATGATCCTTCAGCCATGTCAGCTCAAGCTCGAAGCTGCCGGTCGGGTCCTGCATGTATACGATCGTGAAATCCGCCGAGGTCTTGCGGCGGCTCTCGTGCAGGCCGAGCGCCTGCTCGTAGAACTCCATCGAGCGCGCGAGATCGGAAACGTTGTAATTTTCGTGGATCATTCTGAAATTCATGTCTGTACCTCCGATTATAATTCTTTGACATGTGCATGCCCGCGGTTTATAATTACCGCGGTGATGAATATGAAAAACACAAGTCTTTGCTATATAGAACGCGGCGGGCAGTATCTCATGCTGCACCGCATAAAGAAAGAGCACGACGAAAACGAGGGTAAGTGGATCGGCGTCGGCGGCAAATTCGAGCAGGGAGAAAGCCCGGAGGAATGTATGCAGCGCGAGATGCTCGAGGAGACGGGGCTGACCGCCGTCTCATGGCGCTACCGCGGCATCGTGACCTTCGTGTCCGACGAATGGGGCACGGAGTACATGCACCTGTTCACCGTGAGCGATTTCACCGGAACGATGCGGCCTGACTGCGACGAGGGCGAGCTGCGCTGGATCGACAAGGAGAAGATCGGCGCACTTCCGCTGTGGGAGGGCGACAAAATATTTCTCCGGCTGCTCGCCGAGGAGGAGCCGTTTTTCTCGCTCAAGCTTTGCTATCGGGGCGATATGCTCGTCTCAGCCAAGCTCAACGGGCGCGCCGTATGACAGGCGGAAGCACTCCTCATCGCCCGCGCAGCCCTGGAATATCCGCGCGCCGTCAACATCCTGCCAGTATACGCGGACGCTCTCTTCGGGCATGATCTCTCTGTGATACAGAATACTCAGGCTGAAGCCGGCGCGCTTCGGCAGATACTCCGACAACGCCGCGAGATACGCGGCGTTATTCATATGCCCGTTGCGGTCGATGTGCTTTGCCGCCGGCGTGAAGTCGAAATACAGCTTGTGTTCCGGCGCGGGGATGTTGTACATGCGCAGGCTCTGGCGCTCCATCTCGCCTGAAAGCGGCTGCTCCGTCAGCGGCACCATGCTCCGCGACGCGATCTCGATGATCGCCCATACGCTATGCACAGCGCCGATCTGTTCGCTGCCGCTCCACAGCTCAAAGCGGCGCGGATACAGCCCCAGCCGCCCCTTCCCGGGCGCGGTGACTACCTTTATCTGATCTCCGGCTGAGGGAGCGCGGCGCATATCCAGCCGCTGCCACAGCAGCACCCAAGCATGCCCTTCGGCAAACAGTGCGTCCATGCCGCCGCCGCGGCGGTTCGCGTCGTCTCCGGCGGTATCCTGAAGGCAGCGGAAAAGCTCCGCTGCGTCTGCGGTCTCCAATGTGAATTCACGGGTATAAGCGTCCATGCGAGTCCTCCAAAAGGGGTATGATTTATGTGTATTTTATTGCAGCTTTTTGCTCTTGTCAATGCAGCGGCGGCGTGTTAAAATATTTTGTCTTAATTTGATGTTTACGGGAGGTAACACAGTGAGCAGAATAAAAGATATAGCTCTTGCGTCTTCGGGTGAGATGAAAATCAAATGGGTGGAGCGAAACATGCCCGTTCTGCGCGGCATCGGCGAGGATTTCCGCCGCACAAAGCCGTTCGCGGGGCTGCGAGTCGCTCTGTCGGTGCATCTCGAGGCGAAAACCGCTTACCTCTGCCGCGTCATGGAAATGGGTGGAGCAGAGATGTATGTTACCGGCTCGAATCCTCTCTCCACGCAGGACGATGTCGCCGCCGCTCTCGCCGCGGGCGGGATGCAGGTGTTTGCGCGCTACGGCTGCGATATGGAGGAATACGAAAGCTGCCTGTGCTCGGTGCTTGAAGCCGCGCCCAATATTATTATTGATGACGGCGGCGACTTGGTCCACCTCATGCACACGAAGTATACCAACCTCATCCCTGAGGTCATCGGCGGCTGCGAGGAGACAACGACCGGTATCCACCGCCTGAAGGCAATGGATCGCGCGGGCGAGCTGCGCTTCCCGATGGTCATGGTCAACGAAGCCGACTGCAAGCACATGTTCGACAACCGCTACGGCACGGGTCAGAGCGTCTGGGACGGCATCATGCGCACGACGAACCTCATCGTCGCGGGCAAATACGTCGTCGTCTCCGGCTACGGCTGGTGCGGCAAGGGCGTCAGCCTGCGCGCAAAGGGACTCGGCGCAAAGGTCATCGTCACCGAGACAGACCCCATCCGTGCGCTTGAAGCGGTCATGGACGGCTACGAGGTCATGCCGATGCGCGAGGCCGCGAAGATAGGCGACATGTTCGTCACCGTCACCGGATGCAGCGGCATCATCACGACCGAGCACTTCGAGACGATGAAGGACGGCGCGATACTCACAAATGCCGGACACTTCGACGTCGAGGTCGATATGGCGGGGCTTGAGAAGCTGGCCGTCGAGAAGTACGACGCGAGACACAACATTCAGGGCTATGTCCTCCCGAACGGGAAGACCCTGTTCACGATAGCGGAAGGCCGCCTTGTTAACCTCGCGGCGGGCGACGGCCACCCGGCGGAGATAATGGACATGAGCTTTGCGATACAGGCGCTCAGCGCCGAGTATCTTGCCGCGAACCGCAGCAGCCTGAAGCCGGGCGTCATCCCCGTCCCGCGCGAGCTGGACGAGGCCGTTGCGCGCCGCAAGCTCAGCTCCATGGGCGTGGAGATAGACAGCCTCAGCCGCGAGCAGGCGGATTATCTCGGCGTGGAGGACTGACGCGCACCGGGAAACCGCTGACGCGCGCCTATTATCATTTTACAGGAGGTGAGTCCATTGGAGAATAATGAGGAACAGCAGGCCACTATGGACTTTGAGGCCATCCACGAGCGGCAGAACGAAGAGCTGACCGAGCTTCTTGACCGGCGCGATATGAAGCGTCTCCAGCAGCGGCTGGAGGATATGCAGGAGTTTGACGTTGCGGAGTTCCTTTCGGAGATCGGAGACAACCGCATGCCAATGGTATTCAGACTTCTGTCAAAGGAGACGGCGGCGGAGGTTTTCGCAAATTTTGACGCTCCTGAGCAGGAGCAGGTGATAAACTCCATCACGGACTCGGAGCTGTCCGGAATACTGGAAGAGCTGTACGTTGACGACGCCGTCGACATGATGGAGGAGCTTCCCGCAAACGTCGTAAAGCGCGTCATGCGCACCGCGACACCAGAGACGAGAAAGCTCATAAATCAGTATCTGCATTATCCGGAGAATTCCGCGGGCAGCATAATGACCGCGGAATTCATTGACCTGAAAAAATATATGAGCGTGCGCGAGTCCATCGCGCGCATCCGCCGCATCGGCGAGGACAAGGAGACGATATACATCTGCTTCGTCACCTCTGCCGACCGGAAGCTTGAAGGCATCGTGACCGTGAAGGATCTGCTCCTCGCCGAGGACGACACGGTCATCGAGAATCTGATGGACACGAACGTCATCTTTGCCACGACCACCGAAGATCAGGAGAGCGTTGCGGAAAAGATATCCGACTACGACCTTATGGCGATACCTGTGGTCGACCTTGAGGGCCGGCTCGTCGGCATCGTCACCGTTGACGACGTCATCGACGTCATGGAAGAAGAGACGACGGAAGACTTTGAAATCATGGCCGGTATGACGCCGTCCGACAAGCCGTATTCCAGAACCGGCACGCTTGAGATGTGGAAAAACCGCATACCGTGGCTGATGTTCCTGATGCTGTCGGCGACCTTTACAAGCATGATACTCACGAAGTTTGAGGATATGCTCGCCGTGCAGGCGGGGCTTGTCGCCTTCATCCCCATGCTGATGGGCACCGGCGGCAACTCCGGCGCGCAGGCGTCCACCGCGGTCATACGCAGCCTGTCCCTCGGCGATACGGAGCCGAAGGACGCGTTCCGCGTTATGTGGAAGGAGTGGCGCGTCGCCGCCATCTGCGGGATCACGCTCGCGGCGGTGAACTTTGTGAAGATGCTGCTGCTTGACGGAATGCTGCTGCATAACGACAGCGTGACGATCGCCGTCGCGGCGACGGTCAGCGTTTCAATAGTGTTCATCGTAATGTTCGCAAAGGTCGTCGGCAGCATGCTGCCGATAATCGCGGAGAAGGTCGGGGTCGATCCGGCGGTCATGGCAAACCCGCTGATATCCACCGTGACGGACGCGGTGTCGCTGCTTATATATATAAACGTAGCAAGGCTGATATTGCATATATAATTATGATCCGAGGTATTTCCCAGTGGAGCAGATTCTTTTAGTCAAACTGTCAACGATTCTCATCATCATTGCCATCGGCTACGTCGGAGCACGGCGCGGCTATTTCTCAAAGGAATTTACCAAAACCGCAAGCTCGCTCACCATGAACGTAATGCTGACGGCTCTGGTGCTGGATTCCGTATTCAACGGCCTGCCGGACATAAGCGGGGCAGAGCTTGCCAGACTCCTGCTCATATCCACGGTGAGCATGGTCATAATGTACATAGTGGGATTCCTCTTCGCGCTGCCGTTCCGTAAGAACAAGAGTAGAGCGTCGATAATTGAGCTGCTGATCGCCGCGCCCAATACGATGTTCATCGCGGCTCCGATCGTGCGCGAGCTGTACGGTGGCACGGCGATGTTCTATCTTATCATAACCTGCATCCCTTTCAACGTCCTGCTCTACACCTACGGGGTGTGGCGCGTCGGGCATGGAGGGAACGTCAAGCTCAGTATGCGCGATATCATCACGCTGCCGCTCATCGCGTCTTTCGCGGCGCTCATAGTTGCGGTTTTCCGCATCAAGGCGCCCGAGCTTATATGCGACCTGTGCTCCGTCGTCGGCGCGGCTACGGTGCCGATGTCGATGATAGTCATAGGCGCGTCGCTGGGGGCGGTGCGTATTCGGGATGCATTTGCAAATCCGCTGACGTATTTCGCATCCTTCGTGCGGCTCATCGTGTGCCCGATCGTCATATGGCTGGCGCTGCGTCCGTTCGTGACGGATACTGTGCTGCTGAACACAATGATCATGAACGCGGCCGTGCCAAGCGCGGTGGTCATTGCGGTGCTTGCAATACAGTATGACCGCGACCCCGAGCTTGCGGCCGAGGGTGTCCTCGTGTCGGTGCTGCTGTCGGTTGTGACGATACCGCTGATAAGCAGACTGCTGCTGTGACGCCGAGATACGGCGGATTATACTATTGACAAGCCGGTATAATCTGTTATAATAGATACGTTAAAATTAAATACCTTATCAAGAGAGGTGGAGGGAACGGCCCTGTGAAGCCCGGCAACCTGCGTTTGCAAGGTGCCAAATCCGGCGGTGACGAAAGATGAGGCTATATAAGCGTAATTCATCCCTCGCCTGCCGGCGGGGGTTTTTCTTATGCACCCGACCCGATAAGGTGGAAAGGATATAGAAAATGAGCAGATATTTCTTTACTTCCGAGTCCGTTACCGAGGGACATCCCGATAAAATTTGCGACCAGATCTCCGACGCCGTGCTCGACGCCATCATGGAGCAGGATCCTCAGGGGCGCGTCGCCTGCGAGGCCACCGTTTCCACCGGCCTTGTCCACATCATGGGCGAGATCAGCACCAGCTGCTATGTTGACATCCCGAAGATCACGCGCGAGGTCATCCGCGACATCGGCTACGACCGCGCAAAGTACGGCTTCGACTGCGACACCTGCGGCATCATTACCAATATCGACGAGCAGTCCGGCGACATCGCCATGGGCGTTGACAAGGCACTCGAAAACAAGAACGGCGAAGAGGACGAGCTTCAGAACGGAGCGGGCGACCAGGGCATGATGTTTGGCTACGCCTGCGATGAGACCGAGGAGCTTATGCCTCTTGCCATCACCCTCGCCCACAAGCTCGCCAAGCGCCTCACTCAGGTACGCAAGGACGGCCTTGTCAGCTATCTCCGTCCCGACGGCAAGACTCAGGTCACGGTCGAGTATGACGAGAACCATCACCCCGTCCGCGTGGATGCTGTCGTCATCTCCACTCAGCATTCTCCCGACGTGGAGCTTGAGCAGATCCGCCGCGACATGATAGAGCTTGTTATTAAGACCACCGTTCCGGCCGAGCTGCTGGACGAGAGCACCAAGTATTATGTAAACCCGACCGGACGCTTCGTCATCGGCGGCCCGCAGGGCGACTCCGGCCTCACCGGACGTAAGATAATCGTCGATACCTACGGCGGCAGCGCTCCCCACGGCGGCGGCGCATTCTCCGGCAAGGATCCCACCAAGGTCGACCGCAGCGCGGCCTACGCAGCGCGCTACGTTGCAAAGAACGTTGTGGCCGCGGGTCTGGCCACCCGCTGCCAGGTCGAGCTTGCGTACGCCATCGGCGTCGCTCGCCCCGTCTCCGTGCTGGTCGAGACCTTCGGCACCGGCAAGGTGTCCGATGAGAAGCTCGGCGAAGCCGTGCAGAAGGTGTTTGACCTCCGCCCCAGCGCGATAATCCGCGATCTGGATCTGCGCCGTCCGATATACCGCCAGCTCGCCGCCTACGGCCACATGGGACGCACCGATCTGAACGTAACATGGGAGCGCACCGACCGCACCGTCGAGCTGCTTGAGGCGGTAAAGTAATGCATATTCCAAGCGGAGCGAGCCAGACGATAGAGATCCTCAGCTTCGACGATGCCCTCGCCGCCTCCGGGCGGCGGGGCGATTACGACAGCGAAAAATGGCTGTACGTGCCGGATTTCTACACCGAGTACCGATATATTCTGGGCACAAAGGGGCAGAACCCGCTCATATGCATCGGCATAAATCCCTCCACCGCCGCGCCGGACGATCTTGACAACACGCTCAAGTCCGTCGCGAGAATAGCGGCGGGCAACGGCTTTGACAGCTGGACGATGTTCAACGTCTACGCTCAGCGCGCCACCCGGCCGGACGATATGGACAGGGAACTGAACCTTCATCTCCACGAGGAGAACATGCGCGCGTTTGAGTACATACTCTCGAACGTCGGCGATGGGATATGTCCGGCGGTATGGGCGGCATGGGGGACCATAATCGAGAAGCGGCCGTACCTGCCCGGCTGCGTGCGCGAGATGGTGGACATCGGGCGGCGCTACGGGGCGCGCTGGCTCTGCGCGGGCAAGCGCTCCGCCAAAGGGCACCCGCACCACCCGCTGTACCTGCGCAAGGATGAGAAGACTGTGGACTTTGATGTTGAGAGCTATTTAGAGACGATATGAGCGATAAGAAATTTAAACTGGCGCTGTGCCAGATACGCACTGATTTTGACGTTGATACAACGATGAACAAGACCGAGGCAATGCTGCGTGAGGCGGCGGAGCACGGCGCGCAGGCCGTATGCCTGCCGGAGATGTACTGCTGCCAGTACCGCGGCGCGGCGTTCAGGATGTTTGCCGGGCGCGGAAGCGATGATATCGTCGAGAAAATGTCGCGCTGGGCGAAGGAGTACGGGCTGCTGCTCGTCGGCGGGAGTATACCGGAGGTCGCGGACGGACGCATGTACAATACCTGCTATGTGTTCGACCGCAGCGGCGCACAGCTTGCGAAGTACCGGAAGATGCATCTTTTCGATTCCGACCTGCCGGAGCTGCGGAGCCATGAATCGGAGATATTCGGCCACGGGAACAGCATCGAGGTGTTCGACACGGAGTTCGGACGCATGGGCGTCGCCGTGTGCTTCGACGTGCGCTTCCCGGAGCTGATTCGCACGCTGTCCCAGCGTGGAGCGGAGCTTGTTTTTCTCCCGGCGCAGTTTAACGACATCACAGGGTCGAAGCACTGGGAGATGCTGCTGCGCGCGAGAGCGATGGATAACCAGATATATATGGCCGGCTGCTGCGGCGCTCTGGACGAGAGCATACACTGGCACAGCTGGGGTCACTCTCTGGTCGCAGACCCCTATGCCGACGTTCTCTGCGAGGCCGGCAGCGGCGAGGAGATCGTCTATGCAGATATCGACCTTGCCCGTGTGGACGAATCGCGGCGCGCCATTCCGGTCGGCAAGCTGCTGCGGCGGGATATGTATAAGGTGTCGGACTGATGGGAATATACGAGGATATCATGGCCTACCGCCCCTGCTGCGAGCAGGAGGAGCGGGACAGGGAAGTGATGCTGGATTATATCCGCCGCAATGACGATGCCTTCCTGCGTACGAACCTTGTCGCGCATATGACCGCGTCCGGCTGGGTGGTAAATCCGGCCAGAGACAAGGTGCTGATGGCCTACCATAAGATATACGACTCATGGTCATGGACGGGCGGCCATGCGGACGGAGAGTGCTATCTGCTGTCCGTCGCGCTGCGGGAATGCCGCGAGGAGACCGGTGTCAGAAATGTGCTTCCGGTGTCGCGGGATATATTCTCGCTCGAGGTGCTGACGGTCGACGGGCATGAAAAGCGCGGCGTGTACGTCCCGAGCCACCTGCATATGAACGTCACCTATCTGCTCGAAGCGGACGATCGGGACGCGCTGAGCGTCTGCGAGGAGGAGAACAGCGGCGTCGCGTGGTTCGCGCTTGACGATGCGCTGAAGGTCTCGACAGAGCCGTGGTTCGTGGAGCGCATATATAAAAAGCTGAATGATAAATTGAAAACCATGCAGTTTTAACTGCATGGTTTTTGCGTAAGTGTGGTGCTTTGCTGTGGAGCGCGGGGCACCAATGAAAAACCTTTGCCGCGAAGCGCTGCCCCTAAAAGGGGCGCCAAGGGGGAGAGGTTTAGCGCCTGTGTCGATTCACGACCCATCACGACCCAAGATCCTCCAGAAGCTCCAGCAGCTCGCTCTTATCGCTGACGGGGATGCCCTTTTCGAGCATCGCGCGGTCTGCGCCGCGGAGATTCGAGACCTCAATCGCCGTCACCGTGACCGGCTCCTTCTCCTTCTGCCCCGTGTACACGGCCACATATCCGCCGCTGCTGCGCAGGAAGAACTCCGCGTTCTCCGCGCGCTCGCCGTACTGCGCGTAGACGGTTTCGGGGATGACCTCGGACTTTTCGGGGCGCAGCGTCCTGACCGCCTCCATCCCCGTGAACACCGCCCCCATCGCAAGGCATATAAGCAGCCCTATTCTTATCCTGAGTCCCATATTTATTACCAGCTTTCATAATTTTTTCAACTAAATTATTCCACTTTGAGTATTATTTAATCATAAACAGGCGAATACTTTCTTAATAATATTAAATTTAAAATTAAAATTTACAAAATGGCTACCTATGTTTGACAAGCTGTGTTATAATATGAGCCTGTATAAAATGCGAGTTTTATGCAATGTTTGAATCTGACGCAAGGAGGTGCTGCTCTGGTGGATGAAAATAATAACCACGTCCCCTTGGATGAGGAACCCGCGCCGAAGAAACGGCGCAAAAAGCCCGTCGCTCTGACCGCGGTCGATGTGACGGTTGACGTGGCGTCATCGGCTGTCAGCTCTGTTTTTAAGGTGATAGGCACGGTACTGCTGATCCTGCTTATTTCGGGTCTTCTGTTTGCCTGCATTTTCGCCTACTATGTCAAGACCTGCCTAACGCCGGAGCTTGGCATCTCGCTGGAGGACTATAAGCTTACCGAATCCAGTACGATCCTTTATAAGGACTCCTCCGGCAACTGGCAGGAGCTTGTGAAGCTAGCCGCCGATCAGGACAGGATCTGGGTCGATTACGACCAGATACCGGAGTACATGGAGCATGCTCTTGTCGCGATAGAGGACAAGCGCTTTTACGAGCATAAGGGCGTTGACTGGTACCGTACCTCCGGCGCGCTCATCAAGATGTTCGCTACCATGCAGAACAACTTCGGAGGCTCTACCATAACCCAGCAGCTTATCAAGAACCTCACAGGCAACAATGAAGTCACCGTGCAGCGTAAGCTCTCGGAGATATTCAGCGCGCTGGAGCTTGAGAAAAATTACGATAAGCAGGAGATAATCACCTGGTACTTCAACGCCGTTTACTTCGGCGAGGGCTGCTACGGCGTGGAGACGGCCGCGCAGAAATATTTCGGCAAGGACGTGTGGGATCTGTCGCTGGCCGAGAGCGCGGCGATAGTCGGCATCACGAATAAGCCGACTTACTATGACCCGTTCTACAATCAGGAGAACAATAAGGAACGTCAGGAAACGATACTCCGCGAGATGTACGATCAGGGCTATATCGACTACGACACCTATATCGCCGCGGTCAATGAGCCGCTGAACTTCGCCCACAGTCCCGAGGACGCGGGCGTCCAGCAGATATACAGCTACTATGAAGAGGTTGTCATCGATGATGTCATCCGCGACCTCATGAAGCAGAATTCTCTGAGCTATAATGCCGCGGAGCACATGCTCAAAAACGGCGGATATCTCATATATTCCTGCTTCGATCCGAACGTTCAGTACCATGTTGACAACATCTACGCGACGACCGACAATATCCCGACCACCTGGGGCAGCAATCAGCAGCTCCAGAGCGCGATAGTCATCATGGATCCCTACACGGGCGAGATAAAGGCGCTCACCGGCGGTGTCGGGACAAAGGACCGCAACTTCCCGCTCAACCGCGCCACGGGCGCGTACCGTTCCGCCGGTTCGTCTATAAAGCCGCTGGCGTCCTATGGCCCCGCGATAGAAATGGGCTATATCACGCCGAATACGCTGGTTGACGACTCGGCTGACATCTACCTCACCGGCACCAGCTGGTATCCCTCAAACGACGGCGGCGGGCACTTCGGTGTTATCGATATCTATACCGCGCTTCAGTACTCGGTCAACACCGTCGCTGCTCAGATAATCGATAAGATCACCCCTCAGGTTGCCTACGACTGGCTGACCCAGAAGCTGGGCTTCACGAGCCTTGTGCCGGATGACTGCGCATACGCGCCAATGGCGCTCGGCCAGTTCACAAACGGCGTCACCGTGCGCGAGATGGCGCAGGCGTACTGCTCGTTTGTCAACGACGGCGTGTTCACCTACAGCCGTACCTACACTCTTGTTACCGATGCCGACGGCAATGTGCTGCTGGATAATCAGCCAGAGACCATTCAGGCATTCAGCGCCAACACCGCGCATGTCATGACCTATATGCTCCAGAACGCGGTCAACCGCGGAACCGGTACCGAGGCGTACCTTGGCATCATGCCCGTCGCGGGCAAGACCGGTACCACCACCGACGCTAAGGACAGATGGTTTGTCGGCTGCACGCCGCACTATGTCGCGGCAGTTTGGACAGGTTACGACCAGCCCGAATATATAAGAGTCTCCGGCAACCCTGCCGCGCAGATATTCAGAAAGGTCATGCGCCCGCTGCACGAAGGGCTTGAATATAAGGACTTCACTTGGCCGTACTATATCGGCGGCGACACCGGAATCTTCGGCGTCGAAGAAGAGGAAGAAGAGGAAGAGAAGGACGCCGAGATCGAAACTCCGGACGAAACCCCTGAACCCAGCGATAACGGTGGGAACACCGGAGGAAATACCGGCGGTGGTGACAGCGGCGGCAGCTCCGGTGGGGGCGACGGCGGCTCCGGCGGCGGAGATAATGGCGGCAGTGGTGCCGATATCATCATTGTCGGCGGTAATTAAGGCAAAAATGGTTTACCATAATATTTCCTGTTGACAATCTTGATTCGTAGTGTTACAATTTGATTACAATACTGGAGGTGCTTTCATTGGCAAAAGCGTTGGAGTATAAGGGACACCCTCTCCAAAGGAAGGATAATATCATCTATTACGGAAGCTTTGCGGATAAATATATCGTTATGCTTCAGATACTCGACACGAAGAAGGTCAAGGATCTGGACGTTGCGACAAAGGTCTCCGTGCAGCTTCAGTTGACCGATCCCTCAATCAAGTCGCGCGACCGCATCGTGAAAAAGAGCGAGAAAGACAGTCTCTATACGGCGATAGACATCGCCGTGGTGTGGCTTGAGCGTGCGCTGTCCTCCAGATAATCTTAGATAAAGGATCTGTTTCAAATGCGCAAATCAGTTATCAGGACGATCGCCATTGCCATGCTTATAAGTGTGCTGCTGGTGATCCCGGCTTTCGCCGAGAATGCCACCGTCACCGCAAGCGACGTCAACTTCCGCAGCGGCCCAGGTACCGGGTATTCGATACTCGACTGCCTGCCCAAGGGCGCCAGCGTCACTGTGACCGATCGTTCTAACAGCAGTTGGTATGCCGTGAATTATAACGGCAGAGACGGCTTCATGTCCTCCATGTACCTGAGCGTACAGGCGGACAGCGGCGAAAACGGCGGCGCGGAAGTCATTGTGGTCGGCGAAGCTCAGCCGGGTACGATCAACGCCATGTATGTCCGTTTCCGCAGCGGCCCGTCCACGGATTCCACCATATTGGGCGAGTATAACACCGGCAAGGAGCTGAGCGTCACCGGCTATTCCGGCGACTGGACTGCCTGCATCATAAACGGTCAGACGGGCTATGTTTACAGCCAGTACGTCACCTTGAAGAGCGACAGCAGCGAGACTCCGGCTCCCACTCCGGAAGTAACTCCGGAAGTAACTCCTGAACCTACTCCTGAGCCTACTCCGGAACCAACGCCCGAACCCACTCCGGAGCCTGACCCCGTTGTCGAGACGACGGGATACATAAGCGGTGACAGCGTCCGTTTCCGTACAGGCCCCTCCACCAGCCACGGCATTATAGACAGCTATAACCGCGGCAAGGAGCTTACCATAACCGGCAGCTCCGGCGACTGGACTGCCTGCCGCATCGACGGCCAGAACGGCTACGTTTACAGCCAGTACGTCACTACCACGAAGCCCGGCAGCGACACCACCGTTGAAGAGCCCGAAACGACCACCGCGTATATCCGCGGCAACACGGTTCGTTTCCGCAGCGGCCCGTCCCTCTCTTCCTCCATACTCGGCGAATACAACACCGGTAAGGAAATAAGCGTCACCGGTACATCCGGCGACTGGACGGCCTGCACTATCGACGGTCAGTCCGGCTATGTTTACAGCCAGTACGTCACGACTACCGCACCCGCAGTCCCTGGCACGGGCGGCTCCGAGCTTGGGCGGCAGATCGCCGAGTACACGCTTCAGTTTGTCGGCTATGATTACGTTTGGGGCGGCACTTCTCCTTCCACCGGCTTTGACTGCTCCGGCTTGATGTACTATGTGTACAGCCAGTTCGGATATCAGCTCAACCGCGTCGCGGAGGATCAGGCGCGCAACGGCGTCCATGTTGATCCCAGCGATCTTCAGCCCGGCGACATTCTGTGCTTCTACTCCAACGGCTACATAGGCCATGTCGGCATGTATATCGGCAACGGCCAGTTCGTCCATGCGGCGAACTCTCGCAGCGGCGTTATCATCACCGACTTGACCACCGGCTACTACGCGACCCGCGGCTATGAAGCCCGCAGGATCGTGTGACAAAAAGACGATAAGATATGACGAAAGCACCCCTGTAAAGGGGTGCTTTTCGTTGTAAAAGAGTGTGCTTTAAGGTCACGCAAGTTTCACTATGGTGAGCGTGCTGTTCGTGTAGGTGTTCGAGGAGCCGCTGCTGTTTATCACGGTCAGCGGCTGCGCCGTTGTAGGCGTGACTATCGCCGTCAGCGTTATGCGGTCGGCGCCCGCCGCGTCCTGCGTCTCGGCTGTGACCGCGTACGGCAGTGCCGCGCCGCCAAGCTCCAGCGCCGCGCCCAGCGTCCCCGCCGCGGCGACGTTTGCGTCGGACACGAAGGTCACGAGGTACTGCCCCGGAGCCAGCGTCACGCCGGTCGTGCCGGAGGCCGTGATGCTGCCGGTGGAGTTGATGGAGTTCGCGGGGAGCGTCAGCGTGCCGCCGGCCGCGATTGTCTGTGCGTCGGTGTTGTAGAGCATAGCGTTTTCATTTGTCGCCGTCGTCCCGGCAGGCCCCTGCGGGCCAGTTGCGCCCGTTGCTCCAGTCGCGCCGGTAGCTCCGGTCGAGGCACACCATTTAGGGAACGGTCAGCCTTAATTAAAAGCAACGGTCTAATCCGTTGTTTTTGCAACATTCAGGTCTATATACTCCTGTATTTTGCGGAATTCGTCGGCAAATCTGAACTTTATGCTTATACGCCCGCCCTCGTAGACATATATCGTATCGATGAACTCGATGAGAACATCTCTTGTGAGCCGGTCTATATTCCCGTATTGCCTGAATGCTGCAAGGCAAGGATTTTCGGTATCAATGCCAGTCTCCA
>OJJV01000178.1_pt1 | contig 62173 bp, 60 predicted proteins | sample 1596391 | NCBI WGS metagenome assembly OJJV01 (sample SAMEA4350164, study PRJEB24818) | metagenome | biome: human; feature: gut; material: faeces | place: Denmark | collected 2013-09
CGAGCAGTGGAATCCGAGCGACCTTTATAAAATCGATATGCCTGTAGCTCTTGTTGAAAAACAAAAGGCAAAAGCTATCAAGCAGGCTAAGAAACTGTTGCAGCGGGAGGGACTCCTTCCTCCTGATGAGCCATTAGCTTCTTAATCCAATTTTTTAACTCTATAACACTTCAAAAAGTTGCCTGCCTTAGACAGCTTATTCAAGTGCGCCAGTTTATGGCTTTCCTCTACTTTCTTTCACACTAAATCCTTGTTTTTAACTTCTGCACATGTATTCTCAAATGCTCTGCCTAAATAATTGGGATGTTTTTCATAACCCAGCAGAAAAGGACTGCTCCCTCGGGCGTAGATGCGGCGGAGACTGTGAGATTTTCTTGGAAAGTGGTTGAGCCGCAGGGGCAACGCGAACACGATGTTCGCGTTAGCCGATAAGTGCCATGGATGGCAACGTAAAGGCGGCCCCGTCATGATGAAAAGCACCTGGCCACTTTCCTTTAGAAAATCCACAGTTGTAGCTAGCATCCGAGTCCGGGGCGGGCAGCCCTTTCTGCGTGGATTTTACGGCCCCTACGTTACGAGCCATGCCCCCAATTCATAAATGTGTCGCAAAAGGCGCTCCACATTTATTTCATTGACGGCTGTCGAGTGTGTCCGTTGGACGCACGGTATAAAAATAGAACGAAACAACCTCTTGTGTTAGCAAGCTCCCACCGAGGTATTCCGTTCTATTTTTGCATGGCTCGTAACTCTCAAGTTAATATTTCTTCCAGCAGGACGGCAGCAGAATCACGAGCATGGGGAAGAGCTCCAGTCTGCCGGCCAGCATATCGAACATCAGCACGCATTTGGACAGGGGACTGAACAAAGCGAAATTCTGGGTGGGACCGACTAATTCCAGACCGGGACCGATATTGTTCAGGGTGGCCAGTACTGCGGTAAAGTTTGTGCTCAGGTCATATTCGTCCAGACAGACGATCAGCAGGGAAACGAAGAGTACGATAAAATAAGCCGTCATATAGACATTGGTGGAACGAAGCGTCTCGTGGGACAGATTGTGTCCGTCCATCTTGATCTTTTTCACCATCCGGGGATGGATCATCATGGACAGCTCCTTGCGGATCGCCTTGAAGAGGATCAGCACACGGGATACCTTTATACCGCCACCGGTACTGCCGGCACAGGCGCCGATCATCATCAGGAGCAGAAGGATCGTTTTCGACAATTGCGGCCACATATTGAAATCCGTGGTGGCAAATCCGGTGGTGGTGATGATCGTTCCTACCTGGAAAAAGGAGTGCCGCAGTGTCTCTCCCAAAGTTGTATAGAGCGGGCGGATATTCCAGGCGATCGTCAGAGCACTGGCGAAAATGATCAAAAAATACCAACGGACTTCTTCGATGGAAAAAGCTTCCTTAAACTGCCTGCTTAACAGACAGAAATATACCGTATAATTGACACCGCTTAAGATCATCAGTACCGTTACGGCATTCTGTATCAGTGGAGAGTAACCGCCGATACTGCTGTTTTTGATACCGAAGCCACCGGTGCCGACACTGCCGAAGGTCGTACACAGGGAATCAAACAGCGGCATACCACACAGGCATAGCATGATCACGCCCAGAACAGTGATCGCCATATAAAGTCCATAGAGGATCTTCGCAGTATCCCGGACTCTCGGTACCAGCTTGCTGACGGAAGGCCCCGGGCTCTCCGCACGCATCAGGTTCATGGTAGAACCCCCCATCATCGGCAGGATCGCCATAATGAATACGAATACGCCCATACCGCCGATCCAGTGAGTGAAGCTGCGCCAGAACAGGCTGGCATAGCTGAGTGCTTCCACGTCGGACAGGATACTGGAACCTGTGGTAGTAAAGCCGGAGATCGTCTCGAAGAGAGCATCAATATAAAAAGGGATCTCTCCGGTGAGAACGAAGGGAATCGCACCGAAAACAGACATGACAAACCATCCCAGTGCAACGGCGGTGAAGCCTTCCCTGACGTACAATTCCTTAAAACGTCCTGTGTGCCTGAAGCTTAATAATTTTCCCAAAATGAAACAAACAACTGCGGTCGCCAGATAGATCAGTGCCACATGATATTCTCCGTAGATCATACCAACGATCCAGGGAAGCAGTAAAAATAAAGCTTCAAATTGTAAAATAAATCCGATAATAAAACTCAATATCGCAAAATTCATGATAATGTCCTTTTATAAAATTACCCTTCAATAATATCTTTAATATCATTCAGCCGTGCATGTGTCAGTACTACGACCACATAATCGCCTACATGGAGTTCATCCTGACCACTGGGGATAATAGCCTGTCCTCCGCGGACGATGGAACAGACCAGGATATTTTTCCGGATGTGCAGACGGTTCAGAGGTACATTGGTAACGGCAGAATCCTCTTTGATGTAGAATTCCAGTGCTTCCGCATGACCGTCTTCCAGCTTATACAGATTCTCCACATTACTGTTGAGAGATTCGTTCATGGACCGTGCGTATTTAATGATCATATCTGCAGTCACCAGGCGTGGATAGGAGATCGTATCCAGCTTGATATCACTTAAGACCCCACTGAAGTTGATACGGTTGATCTTGGTGACTACCTTTGCATGGGAAGTCCGTTTCGCATACAGTGACAGGAGGATATTTTCCTCATCCAGCCCGGTCAGCGCAGCAAAAGCATCCACGTTCTCCAAACCCTCCTGTATCAGAAGACGTTCATCCGTACCGTCGCCGCAGATGATGGAAGCCTTGGGAAGCAGCTCGCTCAGATGCTCACAGCGGGCGGGATCCTGATCGATGATCTTGGTATGGATGCCGACTTCTAAAAGTCTTCTTGCCAGATAATAAGCAATGGTTCCGCCACCGACGATCATGGCAGTACGTGCCCTGCCGGCGCCGATACCGATCTTTTTGAAGAAATCATTGGCCTTGGGAGGAGTGGACACAATAGCAACCACATCGCCTTCCCGGAATACAAAATCACCCCTGGGGATCAGCACCTGATCACCTCTGGTGACCATACATACCAGTACATCACATTTTAAGGTGGTACGGATATGGATCAGTTCATAATTATTTAAGAGACAGTCATGGGTCACGCGGAAATGCAGAAGCTCGATCCTTCCCTTGGAAAAAGTATCGATCTTAACTGCGGAAGGGAACTGGAAGATCCGGGCGATCTCAGCTGCACTGGACAGCTCCGGGTTGATGATCATGGCAAGCCCCAGTTCTTCCCGCAGAAAAGCAATCTCATTATTGTAGATTGGATTGCGGACACGGGCGATGGTCTTACAATGTCCCGCCTTTTTCGCAATGACACAGCACAGAAGGTTCTGTTCATCGGATCCGGTCACGGCGATCAGCAGATCAGCATGGTCAATGCCGGCCTCGGACAGTGTCTGGAAGCTGACACCATTTCCTACGATGCCCATGGCATCCAGATCATCCGTGATGGAATTCACTTTTTCCTCATTTGTATCAATTACGGTGATATTGTGATTTTCACCTCCCAATTGTTCTACCAGGGTGTAGCCTACTTTGCCGCAGCCCACAATGATAATGTTCATAAATATCCTCCAAAATGAAATTCATAAAGACAATATCAATCATTATAGCACACTATAGAAAAAAAGAGAAGAATGGAAGGAATATCTTGTCCGCGGAAACATATATTGAACTATTCAGAAACACGATACATGGAAATCATGGGAAACATCGAATCAGAAATATCAGCCGGGATGCGGGGAAAAGCACTGATTTGCTATGGGAGGTGGAACATGGACAGCCTGCTTCGGATCTTTCCGCAAAAGAGAAGAGATTTTTGGAAAGTGACCGCGGACAAAGCACAGGAGGTATGTGAGATCAGGCTCCGGGTGGACAGGCCGGTGATCATTGAAACTTCCCGGGGAGATTTTTTTCTGGATCATAGCGGAATCTGGCGGGAGGAACCATATGGGGCATACTCCGTGACGGAGACGGAGATCCGGGACCTGATCGCCTATTTGTGTCAGGATTCCGTCTACGCCTACGCGGATGAGATCAGACAGGGATTTCTTACAGTGGAAGGGGGACACAGGATTGGTTTAAGCGGACAGGCTGTGCTGGAAAATGAGAATAGTCTGCGGACACTGAAAAATATATCCTTTGTAAATATCCGCGTAGCTCATGAAATCAGGGGTGTCGCAGATAAAATACTTCCGGAGCTTTATAAAGCGGGACGATTTCAAAATACGCTGATCGTATCACCGCCGGGATTCGGTAAGACTACGTTGCTCCGGGATCTGATCCGGCAGCTGTCCGACGGCAATGCTTACGGACCGGGACTTCGGGTAGGAGTGGTAGATGAGCGCTCGGAGCTGGCCGGGTCTTACCGGGGGAGACCCCAGAACGATCTGGGTATGCGGACGGATGTGCTGGATGCCTGCCCGAAAGCTTTGGGGATGTTATTGTTATTACGGTCAATGTCACCGCAGGTGATTGCTGTGGATGAACTGGGGGAAGAACAGGATCTGAGAGTGCTTCACATGGCCGCATCCGGCGGCTGCAGCCTGCTGGCTACGGTGCATGGGGCAGGGGAAGAGGATGCAGCCAGACGTCTGGGTGGAGAATATATGAGAGAAATGTTTGCCCGCATTGTGATCTTGAAAGGGAGGGGGCGGATGGAATGCAGATGCTTGGAGGGGGGATGATCCTCTGCGGCTGCCTGGGGCTGGGTATGTGGTATCGCGGGCAGTTTTTGATGAGGTTACATATGACCAGGGAACTGATCTGTCTTCTGGATCAGTGGATCAGTGAGATCCGTTATAACAGATCTACACTGCCGGAAGGATGCAGACAGATCGGCAGACAGCGGGAAGACCGGTTGGGAGAGATCTGTAACAGGGTATATCGGGAATACGCAGAGGCGGGAGGAACCGGTTTCCTGGAAATCGCCGGAGAGAGTTTTCGCAGGCAGTTGGAAGCGTTGCCGTTAAAAAAAGAAGAAATCGATCAATTCCTGATTTTTGCGGGAAAAGAAGGGTATGCGGATGAGACCATGCAGATTCGGGCGATGGAATTGTCCAAAGAGGGATTGGAGCGGACAGCCACAGCACAACAGCGGGAAATTACGCAGAAATGTCGGCTGGCGGTAGGACTGGGTGCTATGAGTGGGATGTTTTTGGTGCTCCTGTTGCTCTGAAAGATAAAAAACAGGACAAAAAAGGACGGGGAAAGATGGAAATAGGACTGATCTTTAAAATAGCAGCGGTAGGGATCCTGGTGACGATACTCAGTCAGGTCCTGAAACACAGCGGCAGGGAGGAACACGCTTTTCTGATAAGTCTGGCGGGACTGATTCTGGTCCTCAGCTGGATTGTTCCTTATATTTATGATCTGTTCGATACCGTGCAGACCCTGTTCTCGTTTTAGGAGGAAAAATGGCAGAGATCATCAAAATCGCATTGTTGGGAATTGCCGGAGTATTGTTTGCTATTCAATTCAGGCAGCAGAGACCGGAATATGCATTACTGATCGGTTTCGCACTGAGTATTCTGGTATTTTCTTTTGTGTGCCGGATGGCGGGAAGTTTGTTGGAAGAGTTTCGGGGATTGCAGCAATATCTCGGAGATTCTAAGGGATACCTTGGGATTCTGATGAAGGTGGTGGGGATTACTTATCTGTGTGAATTCAGTGCCGGTATCTGCAAGGATGCCGGATTCTCGTCTGTCTCGGATCAGCTTGAAATCCTGGGAAAACTGTCGGTGCTGTTTGCGGGCCTGCCGATCCTCCTGTCGGTGATCCGGCAGATCTACAGTATGATGTAGGAGCGCGGAGACAGATGGATACGATGTGGCAGGAATATGGGATAGAGGAATTGGAAAAGGGAATGCAGAAGCTGTTCCCGACTTTTCGAATCTCTGTGACAGATCTGATGACACAGATCCTGCAGGGAGATATTCTGGGGGCGGTGGGGTGTCTGTTGAAAGAAGTCATACGGGAAATGAGCAATTCCGCCACCGGTATCAGAAATATATTGATCTGGTTGATTGTACTGGGGATTATGTCGGCATTGCTGATTCATTTTGTGGAAGTATTTGATAAACACCAGATCGCCGATCTGAGTTTTTATTTTATCTATCTGTTAATGGGTGTGATTCTTCTGCAATGTTTTTCGGGAGTATTGGAAACGGCCAGAGAAACGATGGAGAATATAGTACTTTTTGTCCGGCTGATGGTGCCGACCTTTCTGTTGACCGTAGGCGTGGCTTCGGGACCGGTTACGGTGGGAGCCGGGTACCAGCTTATGCTATTGTTGATCTACGGCACGGAGAAAATTCTTCTGGGAGTGGTGCTCCCGCTGATTTACAGCTATTGTCTGCTAACGATGATCAACGGAATCTGGGTAGAGGAAAAGCTGGCACTTTTGGCGGATTTACTGGAAAAGCTGATCGGATGGATCCTGAAGGCTTCGCTGGGTGTGGTCACAGGAATCAGTCTGTTCCAGTCGCTGATCACACCGGTGGTGGATTCCTTGAAAAATTCCGCAGTGGAGAAGGCTGTCTCGGTACTGCCGGGGATCGGAAATGCTGCGGATGGGGTTCTGGAGCTGGCGCTGGGATCGGCAGTTGTGATCCGGAATAGTGTAGGAGTATTGTTACTGTTACTGCTGGTGGCAGGGTGTGCGGTTCCCTTATTACAGATTTTGTTCACGGCAGGATTTATCAAATGTGCCACGGCATTTATGGGAATCGTCAGTGATAAAAGAATTACCAATTGCACGGATCGTATGGGAAATGCCATGATGCTTTTGTTCCGCACTGTGGGAACGGCGCTGCTGTTGTTTATGGTCACACTGGCGCTTCTGGCGATCGGCAGCAGGGGGATATAGAAAATGCAGTGGTTATATCATGTGATCGGACAAGTGGGGATTTTCCTGATATGTGCGCAGACATTGATACATTTCAGACCCAGAGAGTCCTATGAAAAATATTTAAAACTTTTGTTGTCGGTCATGCTTCTGATCCAGTTATTGCAGCCGCTTTTGACGGTGCTGGGAGGGGATGAAATCGCAGGCACCGACGTGCAGGCGGCGGAGTTCGCAGAGGAAATCCGGACCGTATTGGAACAGGCGGCTGTGCAGGCAGAACAGACAGAAGATGAGATACAGGCGGTCACAGATACTGCGGCGGAAGTAACGGAAGAAACGGAACCTCCGGACGCTTCGGACCCGGTGAAGATCCGGGTGGAAATCCCGGAAATAGAGGAAGCAGAAATAAAAATCCGGTAGAAAGAGGACGGGAAATGATGGAAAAATTATTGGAAAAAAAATGGTTTAGCAGAGATAATCTGTTGCTGCTGGTCCTGCTGGGAGTCCTGTTGTTCGTCATTGCACTGCCGGTAAAAAAGGAAGACAGCGGAAAGGGGCAGGAGAAGGAAAATGCAGCGGCGATGCTGGAAGAGCTAACGGCATCCACACAGACAGTGACCGCCGGCAGCACGGAAGAATATGCGGCATATCTTGAAGAAAAGCTAAAAAAGATGCTGGAAGCGGTACAGGGGCTGGGGGAGGTCGAGGTCATGGTCACACTGGAATCTTCGGAGGAGAAGATCGTGGAAAAAGATATGATGGCAGAACGGTCCAATACCGAGGAACAGGATGCTGCCGGAGGAGCCAGGACGGTAAATACCTCTAATACAGAGTACCGGACGATATACCGGGAGGATACGGGAGGGGATCCTTTTGTCGTGAAGACCATTACACCGAAAGTGGAGGGGGTACTGGTCGTAGCGGAAGGCGCGGGGAAGGGCAATATGGCCGGTGAGATCACGCAGATCATCCAGGCACTGTTCGGAGTGGAAGCGCACAGGATCAAGGTGTTGGAAAAATAAAGAGCGGGAAACATATCCGGCGAAAGGGGTACATACAATAGAGTATAAAATCAAGAAGGCAGATACAGGCCTTTGGAAAAGGGGAACGCAGTGAAAAACTTAATCAAGAAAAATCAGCTTATGATTACCGCACTTGCCATTATGATAGCCATTGCAGGTTATCTGCAGTTTGCGGGGACCAACCTGGAAAAGGAGTATCTGGCGGCGGATGATGCGGATACATTAAGTGCGGTGGACTCCACGGATATCGTTACCGATATGGAAAGTCTGGATTCCGATATGGATATTGTAATGGAGGATTATCTGGAGGAAGATATGCAGGTGGCGGAAGCAACACCGGAGGAAGGAGAGATTCCTGGGGAAGCAGTGCTGACCGGAACAAGTGGTGTGGAAGTGCTGTCTGCTGCCAGACTTTCCAAGGAACAGACCAGAGCCCGCAACAAGGAGACACTGCTGGAGATCATTAATAGTACGGAACTGAGTGATGCGCAGAAACAGGAGGCGGTGGACAGCATGGTGCGCATGACGGATATTGCGGAAAAAGAAGCGGCAGCAGAAGTGCTTCTGCAGGCAAAAGGATTTCAGGAAGCCGTGGTCAGCATCAACGGGGATGCCGTGGATGTGGTGATCAATGCAGCGGAACTGTCCGATGCACAGAGAGCGCAGATTGAAGATATTGTAAAAAGAAAGACGGATATTGCGGCGGAAAATATTGTTATCAGCACCATTGTACAGTGATATTTTTGTGTACATAGGAAAGAATTTATGTTATGATACCAAGGGTTACAAGCCAAAAGTCTACGCAAGCTTGCTTGCAGGAGACTTTTAGGATTAGGAACCCGTACCACATGAGCAAGTAGCCATTTTCAAGGAAAATGAGCGGATTGTGAATGTGGTTCAGATTGAGAGAGTGCGAAGCACGGAACAATCTGGAAGGTATCATAATAACCCGGAAAAGAAAAAGGAAAAATGATGAAGAGAGTCTTTTTAATTGTACTGGACAGCTTCGGTATCGGTGAAATGCCGGATGCCGAAGCTTACGGCGATATCAATGTAAATACGCTAAGAAGTGTATCCAAAAGTCCGTATTTCCATATGGAACATATGCGGGATATGGGATTATTTCAGATCGATGGTGTGGGAGTGGGAGAGAAAACCGAACATCCCACAGCGGCTTATGCCCGTATGACGGAACGTTCGAGAGGAAAGGATACGACCATAGGACACTGGGAGATTGCCGGTATCTATTCGCCAAAGCCTCTTCCTACGTATCCCAACGGTTTCCCGGAGGAGGTTCTGGAAGAGTTCCGGCTGCGCACCGGAAGAGATATTCTGTGTAATAAACCTTATTCCGGCACCCAGGTCATTGCGGATTATGGGGATGAACACGTACGCACCGGCAAGCTGATCGTATATACTTCGGCAGACAGCGTATTTCAGATCGCTGCACATGAGGATGTGGTTCCTGTGGAACAGTTATACGATTATTGTCGTATTGCCAGACAGATATTACAGGGAGAACACGGCGTGGGTCGTGTCATTGCCAGACCTTTTGTAGGTGAGAGCGGACATTACACCCGTACTCCCAGGAGACATGATTTCTCTCTGCTGCCGCCCGCAGTTACCATGCTGGATCAGCTGAAGGCTGCAGGAAAGGATGTCATTGCAGTAGGCAAGATCCAGGATATTTTCGTGGGCAAGGGGATTACCGAGCATGTCTATACTTCCGGCAATGCAGAGGGAATTCAGCGGACACTGGAATATCTGGATAAGGATTTTGAAGGACTGTGTTTTATTAACCTGGTGGATTATGACATGCTCTACGGTCATAGAAGAGATGTGGACGGTTATGCGAAGGCACTGGCATATTTTGATGAGAAGCTGCCGGAGATCCAGGCACATATGAGACCGGAGGATATTCTGATGATCACGGCGGATCACGGCTGCGATCCCGCCTATACGAAGACTACGGATCATACCAGAGAGTACACACCGTTTCTCATGTACGGAGCACCGGTGGTTCCCGGCAATCGCGGAACCCGGCCTGCTTTTTCCGATATTGGTGCGACGGTACTGGACTATTTCGGGATCCAACCGGAATTTGAAGGAAACTCTGTATTAAAGGCAGATCCGTCATAGAAAGCAGATTATCAAATCTGCAAAAATAGATTTTTGATATATTTGGAGGACTATAATAGTGAGTAATTATACAGAAGAGATCAATCGTCGCCGGACCTTTGCCATTATCTCTCACCCGGATGCCGGAAAGACGACCCTGACAGAAAAGTTCCTGCTCTACGGAGGAGCCATTAACCTGGCGGGAAGTGTAAAAGGTAAGGCAACCGCAAGACATGCTGTATCCGACTGGATGCAGATCGAGAAGGACAGAGGTATCTCTGTTACCTCTTCCGTATTACAGTTCGAGTATGACGGTTATTGTATTAATATTCTGGATACCCCGGGACATCAGGATTTCTCGGAGGATACTTATCGTACTCTTATGGCAGCGGACTCCGCAGTCATGGTCATTGACGCGTCCAAGGGCGTCGAGGCGCAGACGAGAAAGCTGTTCAAGGTCTGCGTTATGCGCAAGATTCCTATTTTTACATTCATCAACAAGATGGACCGTGAGGCAAGGGATACCTTTGAGCTGTTAGACGATATTGAGAAGGAGTTGGGAATCGCTACCTGTCCGATCAACTGGCCCATCGGTTCCGGCAAGGGATTCCAGGGCGTATACGACCGTGAGAAAAAGTGTGTGATCGCTTACTCCGATACGGAGAAGGGTACGAAAGAGGGAACTTCCACGGAGATCCCCATACAGGATGAGGAACATTTGAAAGAACTCATCGGAGAAGATGCGGCGGACAAGCTGTTGGGAGAGGTGGAACTGTTGGATGGTGCCAGCGCGGAGTTTGACCTGGATGAGGTACAGAAAGGTAATCTGACTCCGGTATGCTTTGGTTCCGCACTGACGAATTTCGGTGTGGAGATATTCCTGAAACATTTTTTGAAGATGACCACCACTCCACTGCCCAGAAAGGCAGACATTGGTCTGATCAATCCTACGGAGCATGAGTTCAGTGCCTTTGTATTCAAGATTCAGGCTAATATGAACAAGGCTCACAGAGACCGTATTGCATTCATGCGTATCTGTTCCGGCAAATTTGATGCCAACATGGAGGTACGTCATGTACAGGGCAATAAAGTCATGCGTCTGTCCCAGCCCCAGCAGATTATGGCAGATGAGCGAAAAATCTTAAACGAGGCCTATGCCGGAGATATTATCGGTGTGTTCGATCCCGGTATCTTCTCCATCGGTGATACTCTGTGTATGCCCAAGGAAAAGTTCCAGTACGAAGGAATTCCCACTTTCGCACCGGAGCATTTTGCCAGAGTACGTCAGGTGGATACCATGAAGAGAAAACAGTTCGTCAAGGGTGTGGAACAGATCGCGCAGGAAGGTGCCATTCAGATCTTCCAGGAGTTCAATACCGGTCTGGAAGAGATCATCGTAGGTGTAGTCGGCGTGCTGCAGTTTGATGTCTTGAAATACCGCCTGGAGAACGAATATAATGTGGAGATCCGTCTGGAGAATCTGCCTTATGAGCATATCCGCTGGATCGAGAATAAGGACGAGATCGATCTGGCCAAGCTGTCCGGTACCTCAGATATGAAGAAGGTCAAAGATATGAAAGGCAATCCTTTGCTTCTGTTTGTGAATTCCTGGAGTATCGGTATGACCCTGGATCGCAATAAGGGGCTGGTACTGACAGAGTTTGGCAGGAATTGATCGGAAAACAGTAAAGTGTGTAGGGGGAACAGAATGCGGGAGATGAAAAAAATATTTGCCGGAATTCTCATGACAGTTCTTCTGACAGGGTGCTCTTCACAGGAGATTTTGTCGGAAGTGCCGCAGACCATCGTATTGCCCGAGGAACAGATCGATAGTCTGCCCATGCAGGAAGAGGATCCAACGTCCGCAGAAACCGAAAATACAGAGAGCTTTTCCCTCCTGGAGGAGGGAGGCTCTCGTTTTGCATATGAGAGTCTGGAAGCTCCGGAACAGATCTGGTATCTGGAGATCGAACAGGCACTGGGAGAGATGGAAGGCACGGTCAAACTGTCCACGGATCCCCTGGAGCAGGGACTGGATGAGCAGGACATCGATAAAATCTTCCAGTGTGTGATGATCGATCATCCGGAGATTTTTTATGCCACAGGCTATACCTATACGAAATATTCCAGAGGAGAAAAAACGGTTGGAATTGATTTCGCAGGAAGCTATGAGCTGACGGAAGAGGAAGCAATAGTCCGGGCGGAACAGATCCGGAAAATAACGGCGGACTGGATACGTGGAATCGGTGAGGACAAAAGCGAGTATGAAAAAGTAAAGGCAGTGTACGAGCAGATCATTTTTGCGACGGACTATGACCTGAATGCCCCGGACAACCAGAATATCTGCTCCGTATTCCTGGAAGGAGCGTCTGTCTGCCAGGGATATGCCAAAGCAACGCAATATCTGTTGAACCATCTGGGAGTTATGTGTACGCTGGTGCAGGGAACCGTGGATACCGGAGAGGCGCATGCCTGGAATCTGGTCAGGGTGGACGGAGATTATTATTATGTGGATACCACATGGGGAGATGCTTCCTATCGCATGGAGGATGGCAGCGAACAGGAGGGATTGTCGGAGATCAATTATGATTATCTGTGTGTCACAACGGAGGATATTCTGCGTACGCACCGGATCGAGGGCGTGGTGGCCATGCCGGAATGTACGGCTATGGAGGCCAATTATTATGTCCGTGAGGGCAATTATTTTACGGAATATAACAGGGAACAGCTGCAGAGGATCTTTGATGCGGCCAGAGAAATGGGCAGAACGGATATTACGCTGAAATGTGCGGATGAGACCTGTTACCGTGAAATCTGCCGGGTGTTGATCGATGAACAGGAGATATTCTCTTACATTCCGGACAGCAACAGTACGATCTCCTATGCACAGAACGGGAAACAATTATCCTTGACTTTTTGGGTGACAAATGAATGAATCTTTGGTAGAATAGATACAAATAGTTTTTCATAGATTTACAGATAATCAGGAGGAACATATATCATGGAAAGAGAAATAGATAAAAAGAACCTGGTATTAAAAGAAGATGAAAGCATCGGTACCGTACAGATCGCAGATGATGTAGTGGCTATGATCGCATCTCTGGCAACGACCGAGGTGGATGGCGTCAGCGCAATGGCCGGCAACATTACCAACGAACTGATGAGCAAAGTCGGTGTGAAGAATCTGACCAAGGGCGTAAAAGTAGAGGTTCAGGACAAGAACGTAACGGTAGATCTGGCAGTGACCATGGAATACGGATACAATATTCCCGCAACCTGTCAGGCAGTACAGCAGAAGGTGAAAAACGCCATTGAGAATATGACGGGACTGACCTGCTCTGATGTGAACATCCGTATTGCCGGTGTGAACATGAAGAAGGACAAATAAGAGGAATTACAGGAAGATATTATGGGAAGACACGAGCAGAGAGAACAGGTTTTTAAGCTTTTATTCCGTGTGGAGTTTCATTCACCGGAAGATATGCCGGAACAGCTTGCATTGTTCCGCGAGAATAATGAGGAAGTTCCTTCCTGGCAGGATGCGGATGCCATTGCAGCCCGTTTCGAGAAGATTAAGGACAAGATCCCGGAACTGGATAAACTGTTGAATGAGAATACCGAAGGCTGGGATACCACCCGTGTGGGAAAGGTAGAACTCGCAGTGTTACGTCTGGGTGCGTATGAGCTGCGTTATGATGACGATATCCCGGACGGGGTAGCGATCAACGAGGCGGTGGAGATCGCCAAAAAATACGGTCAGGAGAGCTCCGGCGGATTCGTCAATGCGATCCTTGCCAAGATTATGAAGTCCGGTGAGTAGAATACAAAATGTAGTCAGCGTACGACAACTGAATACTTATATCAAAAATATGTTCACGCAGGATTACTTTTTACAGACGGTGTTTGTAAAAGGTGAGGTAAGCAACTGTAAATACCATCCCTCTGGACATATTTATTTTACGTTAAAGGATTCTGCAAGTGCCCTGAACTGTATTATGTTCGCGGGAGACCGCAGAGGACTTGCTTTCCGTCTGACGGAAGGGCAGCAGGTGATCGCGAAAGGTTCGGTGAGCGTTTTTGAGCGGGACGGCAGATATCAGCTGTATGTGAAGGAAGTAACCTTAGACGGTGCCGGTGCCCTGTATGAAAAATACGAACAGTTAAAACGGGAACTGGCGGAAGAGGGCATGTTCGCTCCGGAATATAAGCAGCCGATCCCCAAATACATTCACACCCTTGGTGTGGTGACGGCGGATACCGGTGCGGCGGTGCGGGATATCATACAGATCGCCACCAGGCGTAATCCTTATGTACAGATCATTCTGTATCCGGCACTGGTACAGGGAGCTTCTGCGGCTCCGTCGATCGTGAACGGAATCCGTGCACTGGAGAGACAGGGCGTGGATGTCATGATCGTGGGACGCGGCGGCGGATCGATCGAGGATCTGTGGGCATTTAATGAGAGAATGGTGGCACAGGCAGTATTTGACTGTACGGTTCCCATCATTTCCGCGGTGGGACATGAAACAGATACCACGATCATTGACTACGTTGCGGATCTGCGGGCACCGACACCGTCCGCAGCTGCAGAACTGGCGGTGACGGCAGCAAACGACATCGATCAGGAGATCCTGAGCAGACAGGAGAGGCTGTACCGGCAGATGGACAGGGTGCTGCAGCGTAAGAGACAGCAGGCAGAACAGCGGGAGATGCGCTTGAAATATTTAAGCCCGGCCAACCGCATCCGTGAGAAGCGGACTTACAGCATACAGCTGGAAGAACGGTTAGAGAACCGGATGCAGACGATCCTGCGGGACCGCAGACACACCCTGGCACTTTATATTGAACGAATGAAGGCAGTCTCGCCGTTAGAGAAGTTGAACAGTGGTTTCTCGTATGTGGAAGCTGCGGATGGGAAAAATATCCGTTCCGTGACGCAGGTGCATGAAGGCGACAGCCTGCGGATCCGGGTAAGTGATGGCGTGATCGATACTAAAGTGGAACAGGTGCAGCAGGGAGACAGATTCACCGTGTGATCCAGGGAAGAGGACCATGGACGGAGGTATTAATTTTGGCAGGAAAAAAGAAAGCAGAAGAACAGGAACAACGCAGTCTGGAAGAAAATTTTTCCGAACTGGAGGAGCTGATCGAACAGCTGGAAGCAGAGGATATCTCTCTGGAGGATGCGTTTACGGCATACAGTAAGGGAATGAATGTCCTGAAGCAATGCAATGAACAGATCGACCGGGTGGAAAAACAGGTTATGAAACTGAATGAAGAAGGCGGACTGGAACCTCTGGATCCGCAGTAAATATACCGGCAGGAAGAGGAAGGACGGCATTGACATGGAAGAAACGATATTCAGACAGGAATTACAGAAGAGAACGACAGCAATAGAGGATCTTTTGAAACAATATCTTCCGGCAGAGGAAGGATATCAGAAGACGGTCATTGAAGCCATGAATTACAGTCTCATGGCAGGCGGAAAGCGCTTGCGCCCCATGCTGATGCAGGAAACATACCGGATGTTGGGTGGTGAGGATGATATCATAGAGCCTTTCATGGCAGCCATTGAGATGATCCATACTTATTCGCTGGTGCACGATGATCTTCCGGCCATGGACAATGATGAATATCGTAGAGGACGCAAGACCACCTGGTCTGTATATGGCGACGGTATGGGAGTGTTAGCGGGTGACGGACTGCTCAACTATGCCTTTGAGACTGCATTCCGCGCTTTTCCGGCATACGCCGCGGGAAAAACGGTGGATGAGAATTATCCGAGAGTAGCTGCGGCACTGAATATTTTAGCCCGTAAGGCGGGGATCTACGGCATGATTGGCGGACAGAATGCAGATATTGAGGCTGAGGAACAGACCACACCCCTGACTACAGAGCAGATCCTGTTCATTCATGCCAACAAAACGGCAGCCCTGATCCAGTCAGCAATGACCATCGGTGCCACACTGGCAGGAGCCACGGACGAGGAGATCGCAGCTCTGGAGCTGTGTGCCTACAATGTCGGCATCGCATTTCAGATCCAGGACGATATTCTGGATGTGATAGGAGACAGCAGGGAGCTTGGCAAAGCCACCGGCAGCGATGCACAGAATCATAAGCAGACCTATGTGACATTACACGGACTGGAGGAATCCGGCAGGGAAGTGGAACGGCTTACCGGGGAAGCGGTAGCGGTTTTGGATGGTTTCTCGGGAGAACATGAATTCCTGAAGGAACTGTTGCTGCATCTGGTCCACAGAACAAAATAGCAGAGGAAAAGCGAATGTTACTGGATAAAATCGAAAAAGCAAATGATATTAAAAAGATAGATAAATCGGACTACGGGGAACTGGCGGAGGAGATCCGGCAGTTCCTGATTCAGAAGATCAGTGTGACCGGAGGACATCTGGGATCCAACCTGGGGGCTGTGGAACTGACCATGGCGCTTCACCTGGCTCTGAATCTTCCGGAAGACAAGATCATCTGGGATGTCGGTCATCAGTCTTATACTCATAAAATTTTAACGGGCCGCAAGGACGGCTTCGATGTCTTACGCCAGTTTCATGGCATGAGTGGGTTCCCAAAACGAAAAGAAAGCAGTTATGATGCATTTGATACCGGCCACAGCTCGACTTCCATATCGGCAGGACTGGGACTGGTAAAAGCCAGAGATCTCAAAGGGGAGAAGACGACCATTGTATCTGTGATCGGTGACGGATCCCTTACCGGAGGTATGGCATACGAAGCATTGAATAATGCTGCAAAGCTGGAGACCAATTTTATCGTTATCCTCAATGATAACAATATGTCCATCTCCGAAAATGTAGGTGGTGTGTCCAAATATCTGAATAATATCCGTACAGCAACCGGCTATCTCGATCTGAAGGAAGGAATCTATAATGCCCTGAAGAGTAAGCCGGGCGGAGACGGTATTGTAAATCGCCTGCGTCGTGCCAAGAGCAGCTTTAAGCAGCTGGTGATCCCCGGTATGTTTTTTGAGGACATGGGAGTGACTTATTTAGGCCCTGTGGATGGACATGATATCGAGGGACTGATCAAGGTCATTGAGGAAGCCAAAAGAGTCAAGGGTGCGGTGCTGATCCATGTACTGACCCAGAAGGGCAAGGGGTACGGACCGGCAGAGAAACACCCTGCCAGATTTCATGGGGCAGAACCTTTTGATATTGAGACCGGAATCCCGTCCCACCCCCGGACAGTAGCGAATTATACAGATGTATTTTCTACGGTAATGTGCAAGCTGGGGCAGCGGGATGAACGGGTGGTGGCCATTACGGCAGCCATGCCGGACGGTACCGGACTGAAGCGCTTCCGGAATATGTATCCCGACCGTTTTTTCGATGTTGGTATTGCGGAGGAGCATGCGGTTACGTTTGCGGCCGGATTGGCGGCAGGCGGCATGAAGCCGATCGTTGCGGTATATTCTTCTTTTTTACAGAGAGCATATGACCAGATCCTTCATGATGTATGCATTCAGAATCTGCCGGTGGTATTTGCCATAGACCGTGCCGGCCTGGTAGGCAGTGACGGAGAGACACATCAGGGAATTTTCGATTATACGTATCTGTCCGGTATTCCCAATATGCACATCTGTGCACCGAAAAACAAGTGGGAGCTGTCGGATATGATGAAATTCGCAGTGGCACTGGAAGCACCCATTGCGGTGCGCTATCCCAGAGGTACCGCTTATGCGGGCCTTGCTGAATACCGTGCACCCATTGAACTGGGGAAGGCGGAGTGGATCGTGAGAGAGGGCGGCATTGCACTGTTCGCCGTAGGCAGTATGGTGAAGACTGCGGAAGAAGTACAGGCACTGCTGCATGAAAAGGGTTATCGGGCAAGTATTATCAATGCCAGATTCATCAAACCCATTGATGAGGAAGCGGTGTTGTCTGCTTGTGAGGATCATGACATGATCGTGACCATGGAGGAAAATGTGTTAAGCGGAGGCTTCGGGGAAAAGGTGCTGACCTGCCTGAATGATCATGACAGGCAGATCAAGTGTGTTATGGCGGGAATTCCGGATGCTTATGTGGAGCACGGAAATGTTGATCTTTTGAAAAAAGAGATCGGACTGGATGCAGTAAGCATTACAGAGAAAATACTGGAAAAGTTATAAGAGTTATAGCAATAGGAGATGTATATGAAAGAACGACTGGATGTGATTCTGGTAGAGCAGGGCTATGCCCCTTCCAGAGAAAAGGCGAAGGCAATCATAATGTCCGGTAATGTCTATGTCAACGGACAAAAGGAAGACAAGGCAGGCACCGGCTTCGATGTCAGTAAGATCAAACTGGAAGTCCGGGATCATACCATGAAATACGTAAGCCGCGGTGGACTGAAGCTGGAAAAGGCAATGGAGCAGTGGGGCTTTTTACTGGATGGCATGATCTGCATGGATATCGGAGCGTCTACCGGCGGATTCACAGACTGTATGCTGCAGAACGGTGCCACGAAGGTTTACTCCGTAGATGTGGGACAGGGACAGTTAGCCTGGAAACTCCGGAATGACGAACGTGTGGTGTGCATGGAGCAGACGAATTTCCGTTATGTGACCCCGGAGGATATTCCGGATGCCCTGGATTTCGCCAGCGTGGATGTGTCTTTCATCTCGCTGACCAAAATATTGATTCCGGCGAGAAAACTGTTAAAGGCTGGGGGTCAGATGGTATGTCTGATCAAGCCACAGTTCGAAGCGGGCAGGGGCAAAGTCGGTAAAAACGGCGTGGTCAGAGAACCTCAGATCCATGAAGAAGTGATCCGTAAGATCATCGATTATGCGGACAGCAACGGATTCGAGGTACTGCATCTGGAGTATTCCCCCATCAAGGGGCCGGAGGGAAACATTGAATATCTGCTGCATATCCGTAAGCCGGAAGAGATTACGGAGGAAAAGCTGGCATTGAACGAGCATGAAGCGGAGAGTGCATTGCAGACCATCGTGGAGGAAAAGACCGGATTGTCTTATACACCGGAGTGGGATGCCCTGATCAAAGGAATCGTAGATAACTCTCATACACTGTAACAGACAAGGAGTGCAGGAAACAATGAAGCATTTTCTGATATATACCAATAAACATAAAGATCAGGAACTTGCGACCACGAAGCGGATCCAGGACTATTTGGAATCGAAGGGCTGTACCGTGAAGCTAAAGGTCAAGGAGTCTGACTGGAAAGAAGAGACAGATGCTGCGGAGGAGGAAGCAACGGGTATTCCTCTGGATGTGGATTGTATGATCGTTCTGGGCGGTGACGGAACCGTACTGCAGGCAGCCAGAGAGACGAAAAAAATCCTGGTGCCTATCATCGGTGTGAATCTGGGAACGGTTGGTTACATGACGGAGATCGAACTGTCCGGACTGGAGGAAGCGCTGGAACGCCTGATCCGGGATGATTATAAAAAGGAACGCCGGATGATGTTGAACGGCAAGGTCTGCTGTGCGGACGGCACCGTGTCGGAGGGCTGGGCACTGAATGACATTGTCATCTCCCGAAGCGGCACCTTACAGATCATAGAATTTAACATCTATGTCAACGGACAGCTGCTAAATCATTATAAGGCAGATGGTATGATCGTTACCACCCCGACAGGATCCACAGGATACAATCTGTCGGCGGGAGGACCATTGGTAGAGCCCAAGGCGAAGCTGATCACTCTGACACCGATCTGTCCTCACAGTCTGAACCAGAGAAGCATCATATTGTCACCGGAGGATGAGATCGTTATAGAGATCCCCGGAGGCAGAGAGGGTAAAAGCCAGACTGTGGAAGCCAATTATGACGGAAGCCACAAGGTGACCATGTGTACCGGAGATCACATCCGTATCGTGCAGTCAGAGAAGATCACGGAATTCATACAGCTGAACCAGGTCAGCTTTTTGGATGTGTTACATCGCAAAATGAGAGATTCCTGACGAATTGTCGTAAGAAAGGCATGAGGTTAAGATGAAGAAGACCAGACATCGCAAGATCGTGGAGATCATAGAAAAAAAAGACGTGGAGACACAGGAGGAACTGGCTGGCTATCTGAAGGAAGCCGGATTTGCGGTGACCCAGGCAACGGTCTCCAGGGACATTCGCGAATTGAAATTGTCCAAAGTTCCCACCGGAGGAGGTAAACAGAAATATGTTATTCTGAAGCAGGATGACAGCCATATGGGAGACAAATATATCCGTGTGCTTCGGGATGGTTTTATCTCTATGGACATGGCACAGAACATTCTGGTGATCAAAACCGTATCCGGCATGGCCATGGCAGTGGCGGCAGCACTGGATGCACTGAAATTCTCCGAAGTGGTGGGATGCATCGCCGGAGATGATACCATCATGGTAGCGGTACGTACCGTGGAGGATACCCAGATCCTCATGGATAAGATCCATCTGATGATAGAAAGATAGACAGGGGGAAATACATGCTTCGCAGCTTACACGTGAAAAATCTGGCCCTTATCCGGGAGACAGAGGTAGAGTTCGGAGAAGGACTGAATATACTGACGGGAGAGACCGGTGCCGGAAAGTCATTGCTGATCGGCTCGGTGAATCTGGCACTGGGAGGAAAGTTCGAGAAGGATATGCTCAGACGGGGAGAAGAGAGCGGCCTGGTAGAGCTGGTCTTCGATTGCGAGGAACCCAGACTGGCAGAAAAATTGAAAAGTATGGATCTGGAACCTTCGGAAGACGGAACAGTGATCTTAAGCAGAAAACTGTCCTCGGGGAAGAGTATCTGCCGTATTAACGGCGAGACCGTAACGGCAAAGCAGATCAAAGAGCTTTCGGAATTGCTGATCGACATTCACGGACAGCATGAACACCAGTCGCTGCTCCATAAGAAAAAGCATATGGAGATTCTGGATGCTTATGCCGGAGCGGAATTCGCAAAGTGCGCAGAGCAGGTGGGTGCATTGTATCATGAATGTGCCGCTTTAGAGAAGAGAATATCCGCAGAGACACTGGATGATGCTTCCAGAGGCAGAGAACAGTCCCTGGCGGAATTCGAACAGAAGGAGATCGCAGATGCCGGGCTGCAGCCCGGTGAGGATGAGGAGCTGGAACAGGCATACCGCAAAATGTCCAACAGCCGTAAAATTGCGGAAAGCCTGGCAGAGAGTTATCGTCTCAGCGGTAATGATGCAGAAGACGGTGCGGGGAATTCCTTAAGCAGGGCACTGAGGGCACTTCGCAGCGTGACTATGTATGATCCTGCGCTGGAACAGATGGAAGAGCAGCTGGCAGAGGTGGAAAGTCTGTTATCGGATTACAATCATGATGTGTCGGAATATATGTCGGATCTGGAATTTGACGAAGAGGATTTCAGGAGCACCGAGGAACGGCTGAATACCATCAATCATCTCAAAGGAAAGTACGGCAATACGATCGAAGAGATACTCAAATACAAAGAAGAAAAAGAAGCGTATCTGGAAAAACTGGCGGATTATGATACTTATATGCAGAAACTGAATGCCGAGTGGACGGAAAAACAGAAGCTGTTGGAGAAGACCTGTGAGGAACTGTCCGGTATCCGTCGTAAAAATGCAACCGTATTGACACAAAAGTTAAAGGATGCGCTGATCGGTCTGAATTTTCTGACAGTGGAATTTGATATTGCGGTCAGACCCGGTCAGACCATTACGGCAAAAGGATATGACGATGTGGAATTCCTGATCTCCACCAATCCCGGAGAGAGTCTGAAGCCCTTAAGTCAGGTGGCAAGCGGCGGTGAATTGTCCCGTATTATGCTCGCTATCAAAACAGTGCTGGCAGGGCGGGATGAAATCGATACTCTGATCTTCGACGAGATCGATACCGGTATCAGTGGAAGGACTGCATGGAAAGTAGCGGAACAGCTGAGCGTTTTATCCGGAGCCCATCAGGTCATCTGTATTACCCATCTGCCCCAGATCGCTGCCATGGCAGATGTACATTTTGTGATTGAGAAGAGCAGTACGGATGATATGACCATCACGGATATTCATAAAGTGTCGGCGGAAGAAAGCCTGGCGGAACTGGCAAGACTTCTTGGCAGTGATGCACTGACGGAGGCGGCACTTTCCAATGCCAAAGAAATGAAAGAGCAGGCCGGTATGTTTAAAGAAACCAGGTAAGGGAATGCTATAGTGGAAGCGAGATCAAAAGGATGAAGGATGACTTCATCCTTTTCTTTGTGCAAATTCAACCAAAATAAATCATCAATTTTGTGAATTAAATTGATTGAATTTGACTGAATATGAGCATATAATAACATCATAAGAACACGAAAGGTAACAGACAGGAGGAATGGAAATGATTTGTACTGTGACATTCAATCCGTCACTGGATTACATCGTATCCGTGGATGACTTTCAGCTGGGAATGACCAACAGAACTTCATCAGAGCTGATTCTTCCGGGAGGAAAGGGAATCAACGTATCCATTGTGCTGAAGAATCTGGGTCTGGATTCCACAGCGCTGGGATATGTGGCGGGATTCACCGGAGAAGAATTGATTCGAAGATTGACTGATTTTGGAGTGAATGCCGATTTCATCAAAATCAATCACGGAATGACCAGAATCAATCTGAAACTGAAAAGTATTGACGGTACAGAGATCAATGGCTGTGGACCGGATATCGATGCGGAAGCGCTGGAACAGCTGATGGAAAAAATTGACAGATTACAGGAAGGAGATGTCCTGGTACTGGCAGGAAGTATTCCCTATTCGATGCCGGATGATATTTATCAGAGAATTCTGGAGAGAATTCAGGGAAGAGGTGTTCTCACCGTAGTGGATGCCACCAGAGACCTGCTGGTAAAGGTATTGCCGTATCATCCTTTTCTGGTAAAACCCAACAACCATGAACTGGGGGATATCTTCGGCGTGAAGCTTTCTACCAGAGAGGAAGTGGTCCCTTATGGGAAAAAGCTCCGGGACATGGGAGCACAGAATGTTTTGATCTCCATGGCGGGAGAAGGAGCGGTACTGATCGCAGCGGACGGTCAATGCCTGGAGGCTCCGGCTCCGAAAGGAAAGCTGGTCAATGGTGTCGGTGCCGGAGATTCCATGGTAGCGGGATTCCTCACCGGATGGCTGGAAGAGAAGGAATACGCACATGCTTTCTGCATGGGAATCGCCGCGGGAAGCGCCAGCGCTTTTTCCGAGAATCTGGCTACCAAAGATGAAGTTATGCAGGTATTGAAACAGGTAAAATCATAACAAAATAATAAAAAGAAACAATAAAAAAGAGAGAAAGGGTTACAATATGAGAATTACGGATTTATTGGACAAAAGAAGTATTTCCCTGGATGCAGCGCCTGCTGACAAAAAGGCAACACTGGATATGGCAGTGGAACTGATGGCGAAGAGCGGAAAGCTTATGGATGTGGAGCAGTACCGTGCACAGGTCTATGCAAGAGAGGAAGAGAGCACCACGGGAATCGGCGAAGGCATTGCAATCCCTCACGGCAAATGTGATGCAGTGAAGACTCCCGGACTGGCAGCCATGGTAATTAAAAACGGTGTGGATTATGATTCCTTGGACGGCGAACCGGTGACATTGCTTTTCCTGATCGCTGCACCCAATACCAAGGATAATGTACATCTGGATGTACTGAGCAAATTGTCCGTTATGCTGATGGATGAGAATTTTACCACATCTTTAAGAAATGCCAAAAGCGTAGAGGAATTTTTACAGATCATCGATGCAGCAGATGAGAGTGCCAAGAGCATTGACGACAGATTAAGTGATACCGGCATTACCACCGAAGAGAAAAAGAGCTTTAAGCTCCTGGCAGTGACTTCCTGCCCGACCGGAATCGCGCACACTTATATGGCAGCGGAAGCGCTGGAGAAGGCAGCAAAAGCAGCAGACTGCCAGATCAAGATCGAGACCAGAGGTTCCGCAGGTGCGAAAAATGTACTGACTGCGGAAGAAATCGCCGCAGCGGACTGCATCATCGTAGCGGCAGACGCAAAAGTTCCCATGGATCGCTTTGACGGTAAGAAAGTGATCAGTTGTCAGGTGTCTGACGGCATCAGCAAGGCGGATCGGCTGGTACAACAGGCCATCAGCGGTGAGGTGGAAATCTTTCACGGTGAGAGCGGAGCGGTAAAGACTGCAGTCGCCGGCAAAGAAAGTGTGGCTCATAAGATTTACACACAGCTGATGAACGGTGTATCCCATATGCTTCCTTTTGTAGTAGGCGGAGGTATCCTGATCGCGATCGCATTCCTGATCGATGGACTGAATGTTGACATCAATGCACTTCCCGCAGATCAGAGAAGTAATTTCGGTACGATCACTCCCATAGCAGCTATGTTTAAAAACATCGGCGGCGTGGCATTCGGTCTGATGCTTCCGGTACTGGCGGGCTTCATCGGTATGGCTATCGGCGACAGACCGGCGCTGGCTCTCGGATTCGTAGGCGGTATGCTGGCGGCAAACGGTAAGTCCGGATTTTTAGGAGCACTGGTGGCAGGCTTCCTGGCAGGCTACCTGATCGTAGGACTCCGTAAGATCTGTGACAAACTTCCGGATGCTGTTGAAAAACTGGCGCCTGTATTAATCTATCCGGTAGTGGGTATTTTGATCATGGGACTTGCCATGAACTTTGTGGTGGAGCCGATCATGGGCGGTATCAATACCGGATTGAATAATTTCTTAAGCGGAATGGGTGATTCCAGCCGGGTTGTACTGGGTCTGATCCTGGGCGGCATGATGGCGATTGACATGGGTGGCCCTTTCAACAAGGCAGCATATGTATTCGGAACCGCAGCAATTGCGGCAGGCAATTATGATATCATGGCAGCAGTTATGATCGGAGGAATGACTCCGCCCTGTGCCATTGCACTGGCAACCCTGTTATTTAAGAATAAATTCACCAAGGAAGAGCGAGATGCAGGTCCTACCAACTTCATCATGGGTCTGGCATTCATCACGGAAGGTGCCATTCCTTTCGCAGCGTCCGATCCTCTGCATGTCCTTCCTTCCTGCATCATCGGTTCTGCACTGGCAGGTGCACTGTCCATGGCATTCCACTGCACACTGATGGCTCCTCACGGCGGAATCTTTGTATTCCCTGTAGTGGGAAATGCACTGATGTATCTGGTAGCACTGGCGGCAGGCACGGTCGTATCCGCATTACTGCTTGGTGTATTGAAGAAAAAAGTTGCTTAATGCTTAGTCATAGGAAAATAAAAGGAGAAAAAGACAATGAAAGAATTCAAATATGTTATCACAGATCCTGAAGGCATTCATGCCCGCCCCGCAGGGGAACTGGTAAAGGCAGCCAAGGAATTTGCCGCTAATATCACTCTGACCAAGGATGGCAAGAGCGGAGATTGCAAGCGTATCTTCGGTATCATGGGTCTGGCTGTCAAAGCCGGCAATGAGATCACTCTGACCTTCGACGGTGAGGATGAGGAAGCAGCATACGCAGCAGTAACGGAATTTGTAAAAGCAAATCTCTAAAATAGAGGAAGCATAATCGTCAGGAGAGGAAAAGAGTCATGGAAGTCTACCAGGGTAAAAGCGTATTTGGCGGAATCGCTATCGGCAGAATCAGTGTTCATAAAAAAGACGAGCAGCAGGTAAAACGTGTCAGGATCGAGGACTCCGAACAGGAGATCTTACGCTACAGACAGGCGAAACAGACAGCCATGGAGCAGTTGCAGGGTTTGTATCAGAAGGCTCTGAAGGAGGTCGGGGAAGCCAATGCCGCTATTTTCGAAATCCATCAGATGATGCTGGAAGATGATGACTATAACGAGTCGGTAGAAAATATCATCCGCATGCAGCAGGTGAATGCAGAGTATGCGGTAGCTTCCACCGGTGACAATTTTGCACAGATGTTCTCTGCCATGGATGACGACTATATGAGAGCGAGATCTGCGGATGTCAAGGATATTTCCGAGCGCGTGTTAAGCGTGCTCGGAGGCCGGGCCACCGGGATTGCCGCATCCGGGGAACCGGTGATCATCGTTGCAGACGACCTGGCTCCTTCTGAGACAGTACAGCTGAACAAAGATCTGGTGCTGTCCTTCGTGACGGTACACGGTTCCGTCAATTCCCACACGGCAATTCTGGCCAGGACCATGAGCATCCCGGCACTGATCGGTACCGCAATTCCTCTGACAGATGATATCGACGGAAAAGTCGGCATTGTAGACGGAAAAAACGGATGCATTTATGTGGATCCCGATGAAGATACCCTGGGCAGAATGCAACAGTTAAAGCTGGAGGAACAGGAGAAGAAGGAATTGCTCCAGACCCTGAAGGGAAGAGAAAATATCACTATTGACGGTAAGAAGATCATGCTCTATGCTAATATAGGTAACAGCAAGGATCTGGCGGCAGTATTGCAGAATGATGCCGGAGGTATCGGTCTGTTCCGCAGCGAGTTTATTTACCTGGAGAGAGATACGTTCCCTACCGAAGAAGAGCAGTTTCAGATCTATCGTACGGTAGCGGAGACTATGGCAGGCAAACCTGTGATCATTCGTACACTGGATATCGGTGCGGATAAAAAATGCGATTACTTTGAAATGGAACCGGAGGAAAATCCGGCTATGGGTTGTCGGGCTATCCGTATCTGTCTGACCAGACCGGAAATCTTCAAGACACAGCTGCGGGCACTGTTCCGTGCCAGCGCCTTTGGCAATATTTCCATTATGTATCCCATGATCATCAGTGTAGATGAACTAAGGAAGATCAAGACAATCGTGGCTGAGATCCGACAGGAACTGACAGAACAGGGAGTTACTTTCGGTGAACCGAAGCAGGGGATCATGATCGAGACTCCGGCGGCTGTCATGATGAGCGAAGAACTGGCAAAGGAAGTGGACTTTTTCAGCATCGGAACCAATGACCTGACGCAGTATACATTAGCGATCGACAGGCAGAATCCCAAGCTGGATGCTTTCTATGATCCGCATCATCCCGCAGTGCTGCGTATGATACAGATGGTCGTGGAAAATGCGCATAAGGCCGGAATCTGGGCAGGTATCTGCGGAGAACTGGGTGCAGATACGACATTGACCAGACGCTTTCTGGCTATGGGTGTTGATGAATTATCTATGTCTCCCGGAAGTATTCTTCCCGTGCGGAAGATCATACTGGAGACAGATGTGACAAAGGAAAGAGAAAATAACAATTTATGCTGACAGAACAACGTTATGAGGTCATTCTGAAATTATTGGAAGAAAAAAACAGCATTACGGTGGCCGAGGTAAAAGATCTGTTAAATACGTCGGAATCCACGGTGCGCCGGGACATCACAGCATTGCATAATGCCGGGAAGCTGGTAAAGGTCTTCGGAGGTGCTGTGGCATGTGACCGGACGGTGATAACACATGAACCCACGGTGGAACAGAAGGCAGAAGTCAATGTGGAAGCCAAACAGCTGGTGGCTGCCAAAGCAGCAGCACTGATCCGGCCGGAGGATTTTATCTATCTGGATGCAGGTACGACCACAGCAAGTATGCTTTCTTATCTGACAGAGAAAAGTGCCACCTTTGTGACCAATGCGGTAGCGCATGCCAAGACACTGGCAGCAGCAGGATTCCGCGTATATCTCATCGGCGGAGAATTAAAAGGCTCCACGGAGGCTGTGGTGGGGAACCAGGCGCTGATGACTCTGCAGAACTATCATTTTACCAAAGGCTTCTTCGGTACGAACGGGATCAGCAAGCAGAGTGGACTGACCACACCGGATATGAATGAAGCTATGGTGAAAAAGACAGCCATGGGACAATGCAGAGAGGTGTTTGTTCTGGCAGATCATTCCAAATTCGGCAATATCAGTTCCGTGACGTTCGGTTCGTTCCAAAACGGTACCATCCTTACGGACACCTGTCCGGAGGAATATAAAAACAGCGGCAACGTGGTGATATGTGGATAGACCGGAAAAAAATGTAAGACAGTAATCCTGAGATCTTCGGTTAAAAAACAGAATGCGACGTACACTATACCTTATACAGAGATGACAGAAATGCAGTGGGGGAATGTGTATGAAGCTATGGATCACAGAAACGGAAAAAGTGAAAAGGCAGGCAGAGGAAGAGGCCGTAGTCATCTTACAACACTGGAGACAGAAAGTAAGAAGACTTCGCCTCTACCGGGCCTGCCTTTGTGCTGTGCTCATTTTGGCCTGTCTGGGTCTCATGGGTTACAGTTATTATCTGGTGGACAGCAGTATCCCTTCTGTGATCCATGTACGTGCGGAATCGGAGGAGTCATTGGAACTGAGTATTCCTGCCAGGGGAGAAATAGTTAATGTCAGCAGGCAGGGAAACAGTAATATTCCCGATGGTGCGGTGACGATAGATCTGAGCCGTCCATTGACGCTGAAGACCGGAAATGCGGACAATCTGCAGATGCAGGTGAAATTGTTCGGCATCCTGCCGTTCAAACAGGTGGGCATACGAGTGATCGAAGACCGGGAATTGATTCCGGTGGGAGTCCCGATAGGAATTTATGTCAAAACGGAAGGTGTACTGGTAGTAGGTGCCGGAGAGTTCGCATCACAAGGGGCGGGAAAAGTATCTCCGGCAAAAAATATTTTGAAAAGCGGTGATTATGTAATAAAGTTAAACGGTACGGAAGTCACCGGAAAAGATGACTTCATTACGAGAATCGAGAACTGCGGTGGAGAACAACAGATCCTGACCATCCGGAGGGATGCTGAGACTTATGATGTGAGAATAAAACCGGAGAGGGATCGGACGGGAAAGTATAAGATCGGTGTCTGGGTCAGGGATAATGCGCAGGGAGTTGGTACCATGACATATATTGACGAAAACGGGAATTTCGGTGCACTGGGACATGGAATCAATGATGTGGATACCAGCACATTGATGGAGATGAATGATGGCACACTCTACCAGACTGAGATTATTTCTATACGAAAAGGGGCGGCGGGCCAGCCGGGAGAGATGACGGGAATGATCGTATATTCGGATGACAGGATCCTGGGAGATATCACGAGCAACAGTATCAGAGGGATATTCGGAAAATGCAATCAGAAGGCACTGGCACTCGGAACAGAGGAAGCTTTGCCCATTGGATTAAAACAGGAGATAGAGAAAGGACCTGCACAGATTTTGTGTACCGTGGACGGAACCACAAGATATTATGACATTGAGATTACGGAGATCCATCTGGATCATGACAATGTGAATCGGGGAATTGAACTTCGGGTAACGGATCCGGAGCTGCTATCGGTGACCGGCGGTATTGTCCAGGGGATGAGTGGGGCACCGATTATTCAAAAGGGGAAATTCGTGGGAGCCGTCACCCATGTCCTGGTGCAGGACAGCACCAGGGGATATGGGATTTTTATTGAAAATATGCTGGAATAGTCTTGCATAAAACTTTCCGTTACTGTACGACCGCTTTGTCCACTTCGATGACAGTGAAGAAATCCGGATGGCTGGTCTGGATACGTTTGGTAATGGAATCCATGACTTCCTGATCGGAGACCGGATAATCATATGGGATCACGATATCGAAGATGACATTGGTATGGGTGGGACCTTTGACAATGCGAAAATCATGCATGCTAAGCTTCGGATCGATCTGATCCAGGTATCCGGAGACTTCTGCCTTCAGGGAAAGGGTCTCGGGATCGCTGGTGCTTACAGGATCCATGTGGATCACAGCATTGCAGTTCAGCTTTCTGCGCAGTTCATGTTCAATGGTATCGATGGTATCGTGCAGGGTTATAATATTACCGTCCGCAGGCACTTCTGCATGCAGAGAGATCAGAGTCCTTCCGGGACCGTAATTATGTACGATCAGATCGTGGATGCCGATGACGTTATCATAGGATAATACGATGTCATTGATCTGCTGTACCAGTTCCGGCTCGGGGGGCTGCCCAAGCAGGGGACTGATCGTGTCTTTCGCTGCGACAAAGCCGGAGTAGAGGATGAACATACCCACCAGCACACCACAGTAACCGTCGATAATGATACCGGAGGCGGCGGAGACGATAGTGCCGATGAGAACCACCGTAGTTGCCACCATATCGCTTAAACTGTCAATGGCAGTAGCCTTCATGGCTACGGAGCTGATCCGGGTACCGATGCGGCGGTTATATAGTGACATATAGCATTTTACCACAATTGAAAATACCAGTATGCCAATAATGACAGGGGAGTAATCAGGAGCTTCCGGATGGAAGATCTTGCTTACAGAGCTTTTCACCAGTTCGAAGCCCATGAGCACGATCAGGATAGAGACTAACAATCCGGAGATATATTCGATCCGCCCGTGTCCGAAGGGATGGTCAGAGTCCGGCTTCTGTCCCGCCATCCGGAAGCCTACCAGCGTAATGATGGAGGATGCCGCATCCGACAGGTTGTTGAATGCATCTGCCGTGATGGCGATGGAATGACTGAATAAGCCTGCCAGAGCCTTGGTAGTGAACAGGATCAGGTTGAAACAGATCCCGACGATACCGCAGAGTATTCCATATGCCTGACGAACGCCGGGATCCGTAACGTTTTCATGATCCCTGATAAATAATTTTGCCAATAATGTAACCATAAGATAACCCCTTTTCCCAAATGAGAGTTTAAACGATATTGTAGCGCATATGTAGGAAAAATACAAGTGAATCCGGATGATTTGCAGAAAAAGGATTCGCAGAAAAAACGCCCAAAGATGCAGAGCAAGAAATCAGCGGTTGCTATTGCGCATCCGGCATTTTCAGTGTATAATCTCCGTGGACGTAATGTAAGCTTTTATAACGGTTCCAATGTGCAAACCCCGGAACCGTACAGGTAATAATGATAAAATAAAATGGAGGAACGATCGATGAGAAAGAAACCGGTTGTATTAATGATCCTGGATGGTTATGGATTGAATGATAAGGTAGAGGGCAACGCTGTAGCACAGGCCAATACCCCTGTGATGGATTCCCTGATGAAGGAGTATCCTTTTGTACATGGTAATGCCAGTGGTATGGCAGTAGGCCTTCCCGAGGGTCAGATGGGTAACTCTGAGGTAGGTCATATGAATATGGGTGCCGGCCGTATTGTATATCAGGAGCTGACCCGTATCACCAAAGAGATCCAGGACGGAGACTTTTTTAAGAATGAAGCTCTGTTAAAGGCTATTGATAACTGTAAGAAGAACAACAGTGCCTTGCATCTGATGGGTCTGTTATCCGACGGTGGCGTACACAGCCACATTACCCATCTGTATGGCCTGCTGGAGCTGGCGAAACAGCAGGGCCTGGAGAAGGTATATGTTCACTGCTTCTTAGATGGACGTGATACCCCTCCTGCCAGCGGTAAGAGCTATGCAGAGCAGTTAAATGAAGAAATGAAGAAAATCGGTGTAGGTAAGATCGCTTCCGTAATGGGACGTTACTATGCTATGGATCGTGATAACAACTATGACCGTGTACAGCTGGCTTACGATGCCATGACCGAAGGCAAAGGTCTGACCGCTGCCTGCGGTATCTGCGGTATCCAGGAGTCTTACGACAGAGAAGAGACCGATGAGTTTGTAAAACCTACTGTTGTCGTAGAAGATGGCAAGGCAGTCGGACTGGTGCAGGACAAGGATTCCGTAATTTTCTTCAACTTCCGTCCCGACCGTGCAAGAGAGATCACCAGAGCCTTCTGTGATGATGACTTCAAGGGATTTGACCGCGTGAGAAAGGATATTACTTTTGTATGCTTCTCCGATTACGATCCTACCATTCCTAATAAAGAAGTGGCATTCCACAAGATCGCCATTACCAATACCTTCGGTGAGTGGCTGGCAGCCCATGACATGAAGCAGGCACGTATCGCCGAGACTGAGAAGTATGCACATGTAACCTTCTTCTTCAACGGCGGCGTAGAGCAGCCCAACGAGGGAGAGGATCGTATCCTGGTAAATTCTCCCAAGGATGTGGCAACCTATGATCTGAAGCCGGAGATGAGTGCTCCTCAGGTTTGCGAGAAACTGCTTGATGCGATCCGCTCTGAAAAATACGATGTGATCGTGATCAACTTCGCGAACCCCGATATGGTAGGTCATACCGGTGTGATCTCCGCAGCCATCAAGGCTATTGAGACTGTAGATGAGTGCGTAGGCAAGGCAGTACAGGCAGTGAAGGATGTAGACGGCGTTCTGTTCATCTGTGCAGACCACGGTAACGCAGAGCAGATGATCGATTACACCACCGGTCAGCCTCATACCGCACATACCACCAATCCGGTTCCTTTCATCCTGGTAAACTACGATCCTGCTTATACGCTGAAAGAGGGTGGATGCCTGGCAGATATCGTACCGACACTTATCAATGTGATGGGTATGGAGCAGCCCGCAGAGATGACAGGAAAGTCTCTGTTAATTAAGAAATAGCATGGAACAAAAGAAGAGAAATCTGGTAACTTTAGGAAGTACGGGAATTACTGTGGAGAAGAACTCCTTCGGAGCGCTGCCCATCCAGCGGATCTCCAAGGAAGCAGCCATTGGACTGCTTCGCAAAGCCTATGCGGCAGGAGTGACCTTTTATGACACTGCCAGATACTATACCGACAGTGAAGAGAAAGTGGGCGCTGCCTTTGAGGGTATGCGTGACAAAATATATATCGCTACCAAGACCGGAGCCACCACAGCAGAAGGCTTCTGGAAGGAGCTACATACTTCCCTGGAAAAATTAAAAACAGACTATATCGACATTTATCAGTTCCATAACCCGGCATTCTGCCCGAAGCCGGGAGACGGCACAGGATTGTATGAAGCTATGCTGGAAGCGAAGGACAAAGGCATGATCCGCCATATCGGCATCACGAACCATCGTCTGAATGTAGCGCATGAAGCCATTGACAGCGGACTGTATGAGACTCTGCAGTTCCCTTTCTGTTATCTGGCGACGGACAAGGATCTGGAGTTGGTACAGGATTGTAAAAAAGCAGGCATGGGATTTATCGCCATGAAAGCACTGTCCGGCGGACTGATCAATAATTCAGCAGCGGCATATGCATATCTGGCACAGTTTGATAATGTACTTCCGATCTGGGGAGTGCAGCGGGAGAGCGAGCTGGATGAATTTTTGTCCTATATAGATAATCCTCCTGCATTAACACCCGCATTGCAGGCGGTGATCGACCATGACAGGGAAGAGCTGCAGGGAGAATTCTGCAGAGGCTGTGGCTACTGCATGCCCTGTCCCGCAGGGATCGAGATTAACAACTGTGCCCGCATGAGCCTGATGATCCGCAGAGCACCTTCCGCAGCACAGCTGACAGACGAGATGCAGGCAAAAATGCGTAAGATTGAAGAGTGCCTGCATTGTGGCAGATGTAAATCCAAGTGTCCCTATGGACTGGATACTCCGGCACTGCTTGAGAAAAATTATAAGGATTACTGTGAGATCCTTGCCGGAAAAGCGTATTAATGCATAGCAGATCTGAATAATAACCTCCTTATAGGATATACTTAACTGGGAAAAAGTAAGTTAAGGATACCTGTAAGGAGGTTTTTTATGGAAAAATATCTGGAGATCATCGAAGTACACGGAAGGGAGATCCTGGATTCGAGAGGGAATCCAACGGTGGCAGCGGTTGTTACCGTGAAGGACAAAGAGACCGGCAGATGCACAAAGGGTATGGCGGCAGTGCCTTCCGGAGCCAGCACCGGACAGTTCGAGGCTGTGGAACTCAGGGACGGTGAGACCAGATATTTCGGCCTGGGCGTGCAGCATGCCGTAAAAAATATAGACGAGAAAATTGCCGGTGTTTTACTGGGAGAAAATGCTCTGGAACAGATCCGTATCGACAGAATCCTTAAGGAAACGGACGGCACGGACAACAAGAGCAGCTTAGGTGCCAATGCCATGCTGGCAGTGTCCATGGCGGTGGCAAGAGCAGCGGCGGAGGCACTGGGACTTCCGTTGTACCGTTACTTTGGAGGAATCTCTCCGAGACTTCTGCCGGTACCCATGATGAACATCTTAAACGGCGGAAAGCATGCGGCGAACACCGTGGATTTCCAGGAGTTTATGATCATGCCCGTACAGGCGGAAACCTTTGCGGAAGGGTTACGGATCTGTGCGGAAATTTATCATAATCTGAAAAAACTGCTAGAGGAGAAAGGCTTGTCCACCGGAGTCGGGGATGAGGGCGGTTTCGCACCGGACCTGCCGGATGCGGAGAGCGTGCTGGATCTCCTTGTGGAAGCAATCGAGGCTTCCGGATATGTGCCGGGACAGGATATCCGGATCGCCATGGATGCCGCCAGCAGCGAACTTTATAATGAAAAAACGGGAATGTACCATTTCCCCGGAGAGAGTAAGCTGAAGGGAGAGGAAGTCCTGCGGGATACCGGAGAAATGATCTCGTATTATGAACGGCTCGTAGAGAACTATCCCATTATCTCTATTGAGGACGGACTGGATGAAAATGACTGGGACGGATGGCAGGAGCTTACAAAACGGCTGGGAGAGAAGATCCAGTTAGTGGGAGATGATCTGTTTGTCACAAATACAAAACGGCTGGATGCCGGGATCAAACTTCATTGTGGTAATGCCATTCTGGTAAAGGTCAATCAGATCGGAACGCTGTCTGAAGCCTTCGAAGCGGTGGAGATGGCACACAAGAATGGTTACAAGGCGGTGATCTCCCACAGATCCGGCGAGACGGAGGATACCACCATAGCAGACATAGCGGTGGCACTGAATGCCGGACAGATTAAGACCGGAGCGCCCTGCCGCAGCGATCGTGTGGCGAAGTACAACCGGCTGCTTGCCATGGAAGAGGAGTTAAAGGATGCCGCGGCATATATGGAGCCGTTCCACAAGATCTGAGTGGTTGCGCAACAAAATGTAAACTACAAAAAATAAAAAATGTATAAACAGGAGGATTTTCATCACCGGAAATCCTCCTGCTTTTATAGCAAAACGATAGAAAAATACATGAGTGAAAGAAAAATGCATAAAAATAAAATGTTTAAATATACATAATAGAAGCGCAAAATATACACTATATGCAAATTTGAAAAACAGAAACTATTTTTATTGAAAAAGTTTTTCATAAATATACAGACATATGTGCGTGCTGTGCGTACACCGAGAAGAGACAGTTAAAGAGGCAGAGTCACGGAAACTGGCAGATGCTTCATGCGTAATTCAGTTGACATAGCCTCAAAAGTGTTGTAATATAACAAAAGTCGTTTTCGGAAATTAAAGTACATTTTTTGCGCGTGTATACTTGCATACAAATGCGAAGAATGCATTTTATTAATGTCCGTAGGCAAAAGAAAAGCAAGGAGTTGAAGAGATGCTTAAATATATTGCAAAACGTATCGGTCTGGCGCTGATCACGATTTTTACAGTAGCAACACTCACCTTTTTCCTGATGAACATGGTACCCGGAGGACCGTTCCTCTCGGAGAAGGCAGTAAGCCCCGCTGCACAAGCAGCCCTGGAGGCAAAATATGGACTGGACAAGCCTTTGTCCCAGCAGTATCTGACGTATATGAAAGATGCTCTGCACGGTGATTTCGGAGAGAGTCTGAAGCAGAGAGGAAGAACCGTTACTTCTATTATAGTATCCAAGTTCCCTGTATCTGCAAGAGTAGGTGGGCTTTCCGTTATCGTAGCGCTGTTGGTAGGTATCCCTCTGGGATGTCTGGCAGCTACCCATCGTGGCAAGACGCTGGACAGCGTGATCTCCGTGATCTCCACCTGTGGTATTGCGGTACCAAGCTTCGTTATATGTACTCTGCTTCTGTATTTCCTGGGAAGTAAGGTAAAGATATTGCCCACCTACGGAATCGGCACCTGGAAGCATTATGTGATGCCCGTGATCGCACTGGCATTGTACCCAACTGCTTATATTATGAGACTGATGCGTTCTTCCATGCTGGATGTTCTGGGACAGGATTATATGAGAACCGCTACGGCGAAGGGAGTAAAGCCTTTCTTCCGTCTGTTCAAGCATGCACTGAGAAATGCACTGCTCCCTGTTATCACCTATGTAGGTCCTATGATGGCTTATACTATGACAGGAAGCTTCGTAGTAGAGAAGATTTTTACGATCCCCGGTCTGGGCAATGAATTTGTCAGCTCGATCATTAACCGTGACTACACCATGATCATGGGTACCACCATTTTCCTCGCAACACTGATGGTTGTCATGAATGTGCTGGTGGATATCGTATATAAGATCGTCGACCCCAGGATCAAGTTGAAGTAAGATTAACAGGAAGGAAGATACCGATGAAAGAACCGAATGCTATGAGCTTTCATGTAAAATATAAACCGGAAGATTTTATGCCGGCGAATGAAGAAGAGAAGCAGAGCCAGGTCATCATGCGTGAGAGCGTGGGCTTCTGGCAGGATGGCTTCCGCAGACTTCGTAAGAATAAGGTTGCCATGGTCAGCCTCTTCGTTATTATTGTAGTTATGATCTTTTCCTTTATCGTGCCTGCATTTTATCCCTATGATTACAAGACACAGATCAAAGGAAGCGAGAATCTGCACCCCATGCAGTATTCCGAGAAAGAGATAGAGCGTATGGATGCGGGAGAGAAGGTATTCCCCCATGTGCTCGGTACCGATAAAATGGGCCGTGATTATGCCATCCGTGTTATGATGGGAAGCCGTATCTCCCTGCTGGTTGGTCTGATCGCTACTGCCATTATTTTTGTGATCGGTTCCCTGATCGGTTCCATCTCTGCATTCTTCGGTGGATGGGTGGATCTGATCATCATGCGTATTGTGGATATTATCTATACGATACCGGATTTTCTGCTGATCGTGCTGCTGTCCTTCGCGTTAAAGGATCCTCTGGCAAAGCTGGCACAGCTTCCCGGATTCGGATGGATGCAGATCGTAGGATCTAACCTGATCAGTATCTTCATCGTATTCGCATTGCTGTACTGGGTAGGAATGGCACGTATGGTACGAAGCCAGATCCTGACCCTGAAGGAAAATGATTATGTCATGGCAGCCAAGGCTTTGGGAGCCAAGGATGGCCGTATCATTAAAAAGCATCTGCTGACCAACTGTATCGGTACTCTGATCGTTACCACCACACTGCAGATCCCTTCCTCTATTTTTACCGAGAGTTATTTAAGCTTCTTAGGTATGGGTGTGGCAGTTCCGCTGCCTTCCCTGGGAAGCCTTGCAAGTGATGCCATTAACGGAATGATCACATTCCCGTACCTGCTGTTTGCACCCTGTCTGCTGATCAGCCTGATCATCTTAAGCTTTAACCTGTTTGGTGACGGACTTCGTGACGCATTTGACCCGAAGCTTAAGAATTAATGGAAGGAGTAGTGAAGATGGATAACAATTATCTGGTAGATATACAGCATGAACGTCTCTCTTTCTTTACTCCTGCCGGAGAAGTAAAGGCACTGAACGATGTCTCCATTCACCTGAAGGAAGGGGAAGTACTGGGCATCGTAGGAGAGAGTGGTTCCGGTAAATCCGTAACCGCATACAGTCTGATGGGACTGACCGCTTATCCCGGTAAGCTGATCGGCGGAGAACTTCACTTCAATGGACACGAAGTGGAGAAAATGACCGAAAAAGATTTTTCCAAAATGCGTGGTAAAGAGGTTTCCATTATTTTCCAGGATCCTCTGACCAGCTTAAATCCCGTATATACCATTGGTAATCAGATCATGGAAGTAATCCGTCTGCATACCGATGCGGATAAGAAAAAGGCATATGCAAGAGCAGTGGAGCTTTTGTCTCTGGTAGGTATCAATGAACCGGAGAAACGTATGAAGCAGTATCCCCACGAGCTGTCCGGTGGTATGAGACAGCGTGTCATGATCGCAATTGCGCTGGCATGTGAACCGAAGCTTCTGATCGCCGATGAGCCTACTACCGCACTGGACGTTACCATTCAGGCGCAGATCTTGGAGCTGATGATGGAGCTGAAGGACAAGCTGGGCATGGCGATCATCATGATCACCCATGACCTGGGTATCGTGGCGAGCATGTGTGACCGTATTGCAGTCATGTATGCCGGCCGTATCGTGGAGACCGGTACCTGTGACGAGATCTTCTACCATCCGAAGCATGAATATACCAAGGGCCTTCTGGAGAGTATCCCCCGTCTGGACAGCACGAAGCATGAGAAGCTGATCCCCATCGAGGGTAATCCGGTGGATCTTTTGAATCCTCCCGAGGGATGTGCATTCGCACCCCGCTGCAAGAACTGCATGAAGATCTGCCTGAGAGAGAATCCTCCTAAGACGGATTTCAGTAAGACGCATTATGCACACTGCTTTATGAACCAGAAAGCTGAGATGGAGGGAGGAAATACCAATGAGTGATAAGTTACTTCAGGTTGAACATTTGAAGCAATACTTCCCCGCAGGCGGCATGGGTAAAAACCGTAAGTTCGTGAAGGCCGTGGATGATGTCAGCTTTTTTGTGAATAAAGGTGAGACTCTCGGACTGGTAGGAGAGAGCGGCTGTGGTAAGACCACCACCGGACGTTCTATCTTACGATTATATGAGCCCACCGGCGGCAAGATCACATTTGACGGCAATGTGATCCTGGACGTTGAAAATAAAGTAAAGGTAGATATGCTGCCTTATCGTCAGAAGATGCAGATGGTATTCCAGGATCCTTATGCAAGTCTGGATCCCAGAATGACCGTAGGAGATATCGTAGGGGAAGCCATAGATATTCATAAGCTGGCTGCCAATAAGAAGGAACGTCATGATACGATCATTTCCATGCTGGAGAAGGTTGGACTGAACTCTGAGCATGCGAACAGATATCCTCATGAATTCTCCGGTGGACAGCGTCAGCGTGTCGGCATTGCGAGAGCACTGGCAGTGAACCCGCAGTTCATCGTCTGCGATGAGCCGATCTCCGCACTGGATGTATCGATCCAGGCACAGGTGGTGAATATGTTCGAGGAGCTGCAGGAGCAGATGGGGCTGACCTATCTGTTTATCGCACATGATCTCTCTGTTGTAAAACATATCTCCGACCGTATCGGCGTTATGTACCTGGGCAAAATGGTAGAACTGGCAGACAGCTATGAACTGGTAGCACGAAGCCTGCATCCTTATACCAAGAGCCTGATCTCTGCAATCCCCATTGCAGATCCCATCAAGGCAAGAGCAAGTAAACGTATTGTTCTGCAGGGAGATGTACCCAGCCCCTTAAATCCTCCTACCGGATGCCGTTTCCGCACCAGATGTCCTTATGCGGATGAGTGTTGTGCACAGAAGGAACCCGAATGGAGAGAAGTGGAAAAGGGCCATTACGTGGCTTGCCACCATGTGGAAAAGATCAATGCCTGAAATTAGGTATTGACAGCTGAGCAATTTAGCTGTTTAATATAAAACTATACAAAGCATAGTGCTTTTGTATGAAAAGAAAGAGGAGGATAACTTTATGAAAAAGAAGTTAGCTATGCTGCTCACCGCAGCAATGCTGGTAGGTTCTCTGGCAGCATGCGGCAGCAGCGACAATGGTTCTTCTGCAACCGGCAGTGCCAGTGCAACTGACAGCACCAAGACCGATGCAGCAGCAACCGAAGTTAGTACCGAAGGCAAACAGCTTACCGTTCAGATCGGTCCCGATCCCGAGACCATTGATCCCGCACTGAACAGTGCAGTAGATGGCGGTAATATGCTGCTTCACTCTTTTGAGTGTCTTCTGACGATTGACCAGGATGGTAAGATCGCTCCCGGACAGGCTGAGACCTGGGAAGTATCTGAAGATGGTCTTACCTGGACCTTCCATCTTCGTGATGGATTAAAGTGGTCTGACGGCAGTGATCTGACCGCAGACGATTTCGTATACAGCTGGAAGCGTGTATGCGATCCCGTAGTAGCAGCTCCTTATGCTGAGACTGTTCTGGGTATGGTTAAGGGCTTTGACGAGGCACAGGCAGGTGATCTGGATGCTCTGGCAGTATCCGCTCCCGATGCTAAGACCCTCGTTGTAGAGCTTTCCAATCCCTGCCCTTACTTCGAGTCTCTGGCAGCATTCGCTACCCTGAGCCCTGTTCAGCAGGCAACCGTAGAGGCTAACGGTGATGCATGGGCTACCGCAGCTGAGACCTATATCTCCAACGGACCTTTCTACATTACCGAGTGGGTACCCGGTTCTCACATTACCATGTCCAAGAACCCTAACTACTGGAATGCAGATGCGATCAAGCTTGGCAGCATCAAATTCGTACTGATGGAGGATTCCAATGCAGCTTATACTGCATACCAGTCCGGTGATGTACTGTTCATCAAGGATGTTCCTACCCAGGAGATCCCCAGCTTACAGGGTAACCCCGAGTTCCATGTAGAGCCTAACCTGGGAACTTACTATCTGTCCATGAACCTGGAAGATCCTGCATTCGCAGATGTAAATGTTCGTAAGGCTCTGAGCCTGGCAATTGATCGTGATTATGTAGCAAATACCCTGATGCAAGGAACTTACTCTCCCGCATACAACCTCGTAGGTGAGGGCTGGGTAGATACCGACGGCAGCTCCTTCAATGCAAATGCTAACGGTGGTCAGAGCTATATCTCCGATGATTTCGATGCTAACCTTGAGGAAGCTAAGCAGCTCTTAGCTGATGCAGGTTACCCCAATGGTGAAGGACTTCCTACCATCACCTATACTACCAATGATGCAGGTTACCACAAGACTGTTGCTGAGTACTTACAGCAGGCATGGGGCGAGCTTGGTATTAATGTAGAAGTAAATATCGTTGAGTGGTCCAGCTTCACTCCGATGAGACGTAACGGTGAGTACATGGTAGCACGTAACGGATGGGTAGGAGATTACAGCGATCCTTCCAATATGTTAGACCTGTTCTGCACCGGCAACGGTAACAACGATGGTAAGTTCTCCAACGCTGACTTCGATGCAGCTATGGAGAAGGCAGCTTCCACCATGGATACCGCTGAGCGTTCCGCAGCTCTTCATCAGGCTGAGGATGTTCTGATGGAGCAGGTAGGCTGCATTCCTGTTGCTTACTACAATGACTTCTGGCTGCAGAGCGAGAAGATCACCGGTATCTGGCATTCCGCTTATGGTTACTGGTACTTCATGTATGGTGACATCGCAGAGTAAGCTGCGAATCTGATCATTCAGAATAGAAATAAAGGATCCCCGTGAGATCGTAAAAATTTCCGGGGGTCCTTTTTTGTGCCGCCTTTTCGGTACTGTCTTGTAAAATGTTGTTGCAATTGTGTACAATATATGGTAATATAAAATCTGCTTGACATTAGGAGGTGTGAAATGGAAGCATTAAGAGTAGTAATCAACATAATTTTTATATTGGTATGTGTAGCACTGACAGTGTTAGTATTGATGCAGGAAGGTAAATCCGCAGGACTGGGTTCCATCAGCGGCGCTGCTGAGACCTACTGGGGCAGAAATAAAGGACGTTCCATGGAAGGTATGCTGGTGAAGATCACGAAGATCCTTGCAGTATTCTTCATGTTACTTGCAGCCGTACTGAATCTGAACGTATTTTAATCATTACGAAGGATGACACTCTTGTGTGCATGGCATACAAGAGTGTTTTGTTATATGTAACTATTCAGAGCCTCGTAGAGGCGGTTTTGCGAATGGAGTTCTGGATAGTTACTGTTTGAGAGAGGTTACATGATAAACGAAATCAGAGAGAAGAGAAAAAAAGTAATTTGTGATCTGGTGAAGGATGATTTTTACGTTCCGATGAAGGAAAAGGAACTGGCAATGTTTCTTCAGGTCGCAAAAGAAGACCGGGAAGAGTTTCGTGAGATCTTGCGGGAACTTTTAGCGGAAGGAAAGCTTACCCTGACCGTAAAAGGGAAATATATGAAGTCCAACGGTAAGGTGCTGACAGGAACTTTTATCAGCAACGCCAAAGGCTTTGGATTTGTGGAAGTGGAAGGAAGGGACGAGGATCTGTTCATTCCGGAGGACAAGCAGGGTGGAGCATTCCATAAGGATACTGTGGAAGTGGCACTTCTGCCTGCGAAGACCGGCAAACGGCAGGAAGCGCAGGTTATCCGTATCATTGCCAGGGGAATGACCCAGGTGGTGGGAACCTATGAGCAGTCCAAGAGTAATTTCGGCTTTGTCATTCCGGATAACACGAAGATAGCACAGGATATTTTCGTGCCGAAGGAGTGGTCGAAGGGAGCCATGACCGGACATAAGGTCGTGGTGGAGATCACCGGATACGGCACGGATACGAAGAGTCCTGAGGGCAAAGTCGTGGAGATCCTGGGACATATCAACGATCCCGGTGTAGACATCATGTCTATCGTACGTGGCTTTGATCTGCCGGTGGAATTCGGCGAGAAGATCATGAACCAGGTGGAGAGGGTATCCCAGGAGGTATCCGAGGCGGACTGTGACGGCCGCAGGGATCTGCGGGATGTGACCATGGTGACCATCGACGGAGAGGATGCCAAGGATCTGGATGACGCTGTCAGTGTATCCTTTGACGGGACATATTACCACTTAGGAGTACACATTGCAGACGTGACGAACTACGTGCAGGAGAATTCCGCACTGGACAGAGAAGCATTAAAGCGCGGCACCAGCGTCTATCTGGTAGACCGTGTGATCCCCATGCTGCCCCATGCACTGAGCAACGGTATCTGTTCCCTGAACGAAGGTGTGGACCGTCTGGCATTAAGCTGCCTGATGAAGGTGGATGAAGAGGGCGAGATCGTGGACTATGAGATCTGCGAATCTGTGATCCGGGTCAATAAGCGAATGTCTTATACCGTGGTGAAAAAGCTGTTGGAGGAGCCGGAGTGTGTAGAGTATAACGCCGGTGCGCCGGATGGAACCGCCGGAGAAAGCGCAGGAACCGTAACAGACTATTCCCAGTATAGGGAACTGCTTCCTATGTTCCAACAAATGGCTGAGCTCGCGGACAAACTGCGGAAGAAGAGACAGAAGAGGGGATCCATTGATTTTGATTTTCCGGAGTGCAAGATCCTGTTAGATAAGGAAGGACATCCACTGGATATTAAGCCTTACGAGCGGAATGTGGCGACTATGCTGATCGAGGATTTCATGCTCGCAGCGAATGAGACAGTGGCACAACATTTTTACTGGCAGGAGCTGCCCTTCGTCTACCGTGTCCATGATGTACCGGATCCGGAGCGGATCCAGAAGCTGTCCACGTTCATCAGCAATTACGGGTATTACATGAAGGCGCTGGGGCGGAAGAACAGCAAGGTCTCCGCGGAGGAGATCCATCCCAAGGAGATCCAGAAGCTGTTACAGAAGATTGAGGGAACTCCCGAAGAGCCTATGATCGCCAGATTGACCCTGCGCAGCATGAAACAGGCGAAATACAGCACGGAGTGTACCGGACATTTTGGACTGGCATGTCAGTATTACTGTCATTTTACTTCGCCGATCCGCCGTTATCCGGATCTGCAGATCCATCGTATTATCAAGGAACAGCTGCGGGGACGTCTGAAGGAAGAGCGCATAGAGCATTATCGTGAGATTCTGCCGGAGGTGGCGAAGCATTCTTCTGAAATGGAGCGCCGTGCCGATGAGGCGGAGCGGGAGACGGATAAGCTGAAGAAGGTAGAATATATGGAACAGCACATCGGAGAGGAATACGAGGGTGTGATCTCCGGTGTCACCGGTTGGGGACTGTATGTGGAACTGCCCAATACCGTGGAAGGGCTGATCCATATTTCCACGATCCCGGGCGACTATTATCACTACAATGAGGCAGCCTGTGAGATGGTGGGAGAAGCCACCGGACGTTGCTTCAAACTGGGAATGCCGGTACGGATCGAAGTGGAAGACTGCGACCGTTTTATGCGCACCATCAATTTCCGGCTGGTGGATCAATAAATCCGCGGATTAAATGAACTGTTAGTTCATTGACAATTACGGAAAATATAGTAAACTGTAACTATTCAGAGCCGAAAAAGAAGCTCCGCAGGGGCGTTTTGTGAATGGGTTTCTGAATAGTTATAAGGTTTTAAGAGGTAGCCATGGCAAAAGGAAAAGAGTCCCAGAAGCTGATCGCAAACAATAAAAAAGCATATCACGATTTTTTCATCGATGAGACCTATGAGTGCGGCATTGCCCTGCACGGTACGGAAGTAAAGTCCATGCGGATGGGAAAATGCAGCATCAAGGAGGCTTTCGTCCGCATTGAAGACGGAGAAGTATTCGTCTACGGAATGCATGTAAGTCCTTATGAGAAGGGGAATATTTTTAACAAAGACCCCCTTCGTGTGAAAAAGCTGTTGCTGCACAAGTACGAGATCAACAAGCTGTTGGGCAAGATCAAGGAAAAAGGGTATACATTAGTCCCTTTACAGGTATACTTTAAAGACGGTAAGGTAAAGGTAGAGATCGGACTGGCACGTGGTAAAAAGCTCTATGACAAGAGAGAAGCCATTGCCAAAAAGGATCAGCGCAGAGAGGCAGAGAAGGAATTCAAGGTCCGCAATCTGTAATCTGCAGGCTCTGATCCTGCAATGCTTTACTGCAAGTGCTTGACAGTGTGTGTGCCATCAAGTATACTTGGTCTGACAATTGAATAAGGGGTAGTAAAGGTTTCGACAGGGGTTTTGCAGCTGGAGAAGCGAGTCGCATGGTAATGCGTTAAATGGCCAAATTAAAATTAAACGCTAACGATAATTTAGCATACGCTGCCTAATGGCAGCAGTCGGCCCTAGGGCACTCACACCTTAGGATCCCGGCTTCAAACATGTGAGAAACGACATATGCAAAGCTTTGCGCATATGGGCGTAACATGAAGCTACTGAAATGCTCAGGGTGTTTATTCCCGGGGCGCGGAGGGAATGTCAAAGAATAAACTACACTCGTAGAAGGACAGGGAATAGGCTTTTGGACACGGGTTCGACTCCCGTCTACTCCACTAAACCGTAACAAGTCGAACACCCTGTATAACATTGTGGTATACAGGAACATGTTCTGCCTGGTTTCACAGAGGGAATGGTAATTGTGAGAACGGTTATTGTAGATAGAATCTACAGGAAAGCAGCGATATTGTAGGTAGGTGATTACACCTCATACAGTATCGCTATTTTTTGTAGAAGCATCCCCATGCCTGACGGCACAGAAGAAGTAGGGATGCTTTGAAATTTTTAGAACAGTGCAAATAAAAGAAGAATATATCAAAGGGCAAGCCGCCAGGAAGATGTAGAGCAATCTATTAACATCTTCCTGGCGGCTTTTGCATTTGTCAATGCCGGGAGAGACCATGAAGGAGGTAACGGCAATGAATATAGATGTTGTAGATGTGAGACTGGATGAAAGGAAACTGCCGTATCTGGTCAGTGAGACGGTGGCAGAATACCGAGGGGGATATGTGGGAGAGCAACGGCTGAAAGTAAATTCCCCGGAGAAAGTGGTAAACGTGCTGAATAATGTTTTTCACATGAAAGATTTTTCGGAAGAAAAACTGTATGTGATGTTCTTATCCGCCAGTCTTCATGCGATAGCCTATGCAGAGGTCAGTCACGGAGTAATTGATTCAGCCACCGTAGGGATCCGGGAAATAATGCAAAGAGCGCTTCTGACCAATGCGGCAGGAATCATTCTGGCACATAATCACCCCGGGTTGGGTAGTACGGCGAATCCATCAACGCAGGACATTGATGTGACACAGGGGTTGATGCGAGCCTGTGAAATTATGGGGATTCATATGTTTGACCACATTATTGTAGCAGGAAATGAGTATTACAGTTTCAGGGAAAAGCACGCAGAACTTTACGTGAAGCGTGAGGAAAGCAGGAAAAAGAGGGGAGGGAAACGAATTGAGATATAGTTTTTGAATGATTTTTATAAAAAATATCGACAGGGGCGTTAGCTCCTGTCGTTTCTATTTTGTCTTATCATGTTCGATAATGTCAGAAACAGGACAATCGAGGATGTAGCAGAGCACATCGAGTGTCTTTGTAGTGATGGCTTCTCCCTTTTTCATGCGGTGGATGGTATTGGCGGAAACACCGTGCTTAAAGATCAATTCATATTCTGTCACATTTTTGCGAAGTAGGGTGTCAAAAAAAGGTTTGTATGATATCATGTTATTAGATTGAACCTCCTATCACATATTATAAAAAGAGTATCATACTTAATTTCTTGACTATACCTAATATATTGACTATAATGTAAGAACGATAGAGAACGATCACATGAAAACAAAAGTTAATCGCTCGAAATAAATTCTCTCAACGAAAGCGAGGAAAACCAACTATGAAACACAGAACACACAGGCTCGCTGCGAAAGCCGTAGCAGCAATCCTTTGCGCAGCACTGATGCTGACCGCATGCGGCAGCAAAGAGACAACCAGTAACGAAACTGCCAGCACAGAGACCACCTCTGCAACAGCCACAGAAACCACTTCTGTAGAATCCACAGAAACAACTGTAGCAGAACCCACGGCAGAGCCTGCTGAGACTCCCACGGAATCAGAAGCAGCTCCTACCGAGACCCCTGCAGAATCTCCCGCACCCGCTGTAGAACCCACAGCAGAACCCGTCGTAACAGAAACTACAACAGTTGCTGACGCAGGATATACTTATTCGGAACTTAATCAGACCATGTACGCAAAATCTGCAGTAAATGTCAGAGACCTGCCCAGTACCGATGGTAAGAAGATTGGCAGCCTGAAAGCCAGCCAGGAAATCACCGTTACGGGTAAATGTGACCAGACAGGCTGGTATCGCTTTGAATTAAATAACACCACTGGTTATGTAAGTGACAAGTACATCGTATCCGAAAAGCCTGCTGTGAATACCGTTGCAGCAACTGGTAACAACAGTACTACTGGAAACCAGTATGCAAGTAATACAGGAACTGATGAATTCGGTATCTCTGATGCTGTTATTGAGAACTTCATGAAAACTCACGGTGACGGCGGTACTGGAAATACAGGTAATACAGTTGTAGGAAACACAATTACAGGAAACTTATCCGCTGAAAATGATTACTTCGACCGTGCGGCTGCAGAACAGGTTTTTGCATCCCTCAATGCAGAAAGAACTGCCGCAGGCATCCCTGCACTCATCTGGTCAGAAGACCTGTACAACATTGCTGTACAGAGATGCTATGAAAATGATGTTCACGCAGGCGTGAGAGCTGGTACAGGTGAGAACCAGACCGTAGGCAGCGGCTGTGACGCTGCTACAATTCACCAGAAGTGGCACGACAGCGAGGGACATCACAACAACTACATGAATAACACATGGACATATGGTGCTGTAGCAGTTCGGGTACTCTCCAACACCCTCGGCGGAATGCAGTTAGAGCCATACCATATAGCATACGAAGTATTCTCCGCTGGGGATAGCACCAATGCAAACAGCTCCGTAACCATCAACACTCCTGTACAGGACGACTCCGTCGCAGCAGCTCCTAAGACTGCCGACGAGAACTGACACGTCATCCTCGAACGTAGGCTGGTCTATGACCCCGCCCACACAGGAAGACGGCTTGAAGAAGTGACAGGAGCAGAACCCTGATGTGGAAGTGTCGTTCGGAAATTAAATAACAAGTACCAAAGCGGACGCTGATGCGTCCGCTTTTCCTATTTTACGGAAGGTCTGATGCACAGACCGGGCGCAATACGAAAAAGAAAGGCTGTCGTTAGACAGAATGGTAAAGAATTATGGATCGAGATATGGACTTATGGAATGCTCTACAGAAGCACATGGGGCATAATGTAAAAATCACGTTCGAGGGTGAGAAAGACAACCCGGAGAACATCTTACTGCAATGTGAGGACTGCCATTTCGATATTTTGAGTGCTGACATTGAGACCGTGTGTGCAAGGGAGGATTGTTGACAGAGGAATAAGGAAAAGCATACCGCAAAGAATAATAGCATACTCCATTGACTGCATAACAAAATTTGTGTATAATTTTACTATCACAGAAGGAGGTGCTTTTATGCCGACCATTAAATCAAGTGCTGACTTGCGGAATAATTATAATGAAATATCGACCTACTGTCATAACTACCCGGAACCTGTTTTTATTACGAAGAATGGAAAAGGTGACCTTGCTGTAATGAGCATTGAGGCATACGAGGAATTAACCAGCCGCTTTGAACTATATAGCCAGATTAAGGAAGGAATGGACGATGTTGCCGCTGGCAATACCAGACCGTTCCAAGAAGCCATGGCTGATATTCGGAGCCGCCGCAGAAGATGAATTATCAGGTACACATTACCAAAACTGCGGAGCATGACATTGCGAAAGCAGCAGATTACATCGAATTTGTCTTGAAGAACCCACAGGCAGCAGACCATCTGCTGGATGTTGCAACGGAAAAAATCGGCGAACTGACCCAGATGCCGGAGAAACTACAGCTGGTGGATGATCCCGTTTTGGCTGGTTGGGGAATTCGATTTATTAGGGTAAACAATTATCTTGCGTTTTATACCATAGCTGAAGACAAGAAGGTGGTAATCATTGTACGTTTTCTTTATCAAAAAAGCAACTGGAACACCATTCTTCGACAAGGATTTTCACTCATTTAAGGAACCTGCTTTTGCAGGTTCCTTTTTGCAGTCCGCCGGACTGCCGGTGGGAGACTTGGAAGGAGTGTGGCAAATATGAGGAAGAGAGTGGTTTCAGGTATCAGAGACTTATGGATTGTTCTATTCTGTCTGGTGGAGAGAACGTTATTACAGATTCTTCTTGCAGTACCCGTTCCGGTCAGAATGGTTCTTGCGGGAGTACTGGCAGCAAAGTATGTGGAGTGTCTGGTTTGCACAAGCCTTAGCATGACAATTCTTACCGTTGTGATGACGGTCTTTGTCGCAACAAATATCAAGAAGTGGAACGCAGAATTTCAGATCATATATGCGATGGCAAGAATCAGAAAGCGTTCACGGAAAAAGGTATATAATTTCAGAATAAAATAGAAAATCTACGGGCAGCCGGAAAGGCCGCCCATTTTTTTAGGCAGCTAATGTACCATTTTTGGGCGCAGAATGAGCCACGGATTGTACCAGGTTTGGGTTGAACTTTTCCGGGGCAGAGAATGTACCACTTTTGGGTTTATTTTGGTACATTTCCTGTACCGGAAGTGGAACAGAAAAACAGATACCCAAAAATGGAACAATGATGTACCGAAACAGTCCCAGACTTGGTACAATGATTGTACCAAAAAGGAAAGAACAGGCATTCCCTACATTTGTGTACCAATATGCGCCCAAGATTGACCCACATCTGGGCGGAAACCGGTACATGGAATAGTTCACTTTTGAAAGAAAAAGGTATGGCACGATACACAGAACGACCGGCAGCGGTCACATGTTTTCAGAAGGTTCCCGTAAGGGAACTTATTTTTTAGAATAAGCTGCGCAGAACCTTACGGTGCAGTCTAAGGTCTGCGTAAAGAACTTTCTTGTAAACATTGTTTACAAATTTTGCAAATAACGTCCCGTTTACACGTCGTCACAGACCCTTACGGCTTGTAAACAAGTTCACTTAAAAAATGCCCGTTTTACGGGCGTTCTGGCACTCTCGTTTACAGTTGTAAACAATGTTTACAGAAAAGTGCCAATATTCTGACGGCTCGTTTACAGGCTCAAACCCGCATAGTTACGGGGTTTTCGCAGAAATCTCATTGCTTTCTCCGCTAAAGGCTCCGGAAAGCAAAAAGGGCATAAGCAGAGCTTGTCACATCTGCGATGTAAATAAATGAAAAATGCTTTTGAAAAGAGAACTGAAAAATAAGAAAAGCTACACCTTATGGCAGGCTTATTTTTCACAAAATCATTTTCCAAAAGATAAGCAGAGAAGAAAGGCTCGAAAAAACAGTTGTACCAACGAGTGGTTGCAGGAAGAATGTTTGACATCCTGTGTCGGAACATTCATAATAAAATACAGGATAAAAATAAGGGAAAGCGAAAGGAGAAAGCAGCATGGAATTAGAGAAGTTTGAGGAAGTATATCAGGTACTGGAAGCACAGAAGGAAAAGGACGAGACTGCCGCAGAACTGTATGCAGATGTAAAAGAGTTTGCCTACAAGTATGCAACGATGCGGTATCGGTTCAGCGAAATGAGCAGAGAAGAGAAAGCCGAGAACGACAGCTACCGCACCAGTCAGCACAACCGGTTCATGGACAGTGTCCGCATCTATTTCCGTTATCTACAGAACAACGGGGTGAGCGTGCCGGACATCAGCAAGCTGGAAGCGGATCGAAAGATTTTCGGTAATTTTGCCTGCTACTATATTTTCCGCATTGAGTGTGAACAGGCATAGAGAAAAGCCTGTTCCCCCAAAAACCGTCCATCCTCTTGACAAAACCGAAAAAGTGTGCTAATTTCTGAGTAGGTTGAGACATCAAGTTACTTGTGTCTCTTTTTTTGACTGATAATTCAGGAAAAGAAGAGATCAGGTTCAGATGTATGTTTCAACTTTGAGAAAGTGCAAAAAGAAATTTAAACATACATCTGGGTTTGTTTTAGAAACAAGTCGGATGTATGTTTTTTTATGAAATCAGACGGCGGTGCAGACTATCAAAAAACGGATGCAAAGGAGAAAAACGGATGAGCGGCAACACGCAAAAAGAAGGAATCTACAGAACAGCGATGCGGATTTGCAGAATGTGGGGAGTGGCAGAAACTTTGGATAGCGGGATACCGCCTTATGAAACTCCCATAGCTACACAGTCTGCGGAGAATGAAAAGCTGGTTCTGCAATGGGCAGAGGAATATGTACAGCTACGTGAGAATGGCGAAGAACTCTGGAGATTCTTTGAAAAGAAGATAAAGAATCTACGCAAGCCGGAGCAGAAATAGTACTATTATCATTTCTACAGGGGAATTATCATTTCCTTATATCTTCTATATTACTATGCCTGCAAAAATCACAGAAAGCACAAGTGTTGTCTGAAAAACATACCGAAGGACTTGTTGGAGGTTCATGTGGTATGGGTATTGCGTGAGTTTTTAAGGGACGATGAAAACCTCATAAGTCTTGCGGTAGATATTTCGGAATATTACAAAAAGCTATATACGGACAATGGCTATATTGCGGTCTTGGAGAATGAGCTAAAGGAGACGGAAAAAGGAATTGCCAATTTGATTAAAGTCATTGAAAAAGGTGTGATTTCAGATGCCGTGACAAGCCGTCTGGAGAAGCTGGAGAAAGACAAAGCCAATCTGAAAGAAGCCATGGAAGCTGAAAAATTAAAATACGCTCTGGCAGAGGACGAGAACAGCATCAAGAAATATTTCGATATGTATGCAAAAGCCGACTTTGATGATGAGGACACCAGAAACAAAATTCTGGACTACTTCATAGATAAGATATATGTATATAATGACCGTTTGGTTATTACATGGTGGTATTGCGATGACAGAACAACCATTGAACTGGATACGCTAACGGAGATCACAGAACTCCAGGACAAAAGGTCTAACAGAAAGTGTTCGACATTGACACAGATAACTCCATAGAAAAAGTGCCGTTTTTGCGGCACTTTTTATTTTTCGTGTGTGCATTATTGAGGACTGATTCGCTGCAAAAGAGCATCCTGCAATACCTGTGAAAAGTTAATATTCATTGCAACAGCAGCTTCATTCAGCCATTCGGGAATAGTCAATGTTTTTTTAACAGCTTTGTTATTAAAACGTTTGCGATATTCCAGGGTATCGCATGCAACCATACTTAAAAAGGAATCCGCAGTAACTTTGATGTCTGACATTTTGGAGGGCTGTGGAATGGGGCGTTGGTCCTTTTCATATCCATAGAGAATAAGCGCGAGGGCATCTTCAGCCATAAACAGAGCATCAGCCAGTGTGTCGCCGCAGGTATAACAACCTTCCAAATCGGGAAAATATACAGAATAACCTCCATCTGGTTCAGAAGTAAAAATAGCGGGATAAACATATTTAGACATAAGAATCTCCTTTCTAAGAATCCATTCCGGCATCGCGCAAAATAGCAATGGCAGTTCCGGTTTTTATTTCCTTTTTGTGTCGAGGAACAGCAAACTGTTTTCCCGTCACAGAGCTATACCAAATATCATGATTGCTTCCGTGGCGGATAAGAGAACAACCATTTTTCTTTAATAGTTTTAGCAGTTCGTTTGTTTTCATTGATATCCTTTCTTAAATTATAATACGTATAAACACGTGTGTCAATAAGCAGAAAAAAACACCTCAAATAATAAGCCTAAATGTTTAGATGATTGGCATATTATTTGAAGTGTTTTTAGATATTTTTAGCATACTGTTTTTTGAAAAAATTGTCAATGAAAAGAAGAGGTCAGATGAAAAATGTGGTATAATTTCTAAAGAGTTTTACAAGGGAGTAATTGACAAGCTATGAAAATGAAACATAACAGACCTCAGAAACGTTTGATAACACAATTGTCACTATGGCTGGCACTGCTATTGACATTTACCGGCTGTGCGGAAAGCACCGTCACGCCGCAGGATAATACCTATACGATAGAGCAGCCGGCGACGATCCCCTACGAATTGCTGGAAGCATCGGAGACTGCAGCATCGGAACCCGAATCCGGACAGTCACAGGAAAACGCTTCAGATACACAAGAATCGCAGCAGGTCACATCTGCAACAGATGTTCCGACAGGAGAGGGCACGTCAGCATTTTCCATTTGGGAGATTCCGGCATACTCCGGCATGCCTTATACAGAGGTCAATGGCAACAAACCTTATTTCACAGAAGCAGATCTGACTACACAGTCCTTCGAGACATACAGCGAGCTGGATAGCCTGGGGCGCTGTGGCGTGGCATATGCCAACGTGGGACAGGATCTGATGCCGACAGAACCGAGAGGGGAGATCGGAGCTGTGAAGCCTACCGGCTGGCATCTGGTGAAATACGATAACGTGGACGGAAAATACCTATACAATCGCTGCCACCTGATCGCTTACATGCTGGCAGCGGAAAACGCCAACCCGCAGAACCTGATCACCGGAACCAGATATCTGAATACACAGGGAATGCTTCCCTTTGAGACGAAAGTCTGCGATTATATCAAAAATACAGGGAATCATGTCCTGTACCGTGTCACTCCCATATTTGACGGGGATAACCTGCTGGCAGACGGTGTCCTCATGGAAGCCTATTCTGTGGAAGATGTCGGAGAGGGAATCCAATTCTGTGTATATGCCTACAATGTGCAGCCGGGGATCGGTATTGATTATGCTACCGGGGATAACTGGGCAGAGAGCAACGCGGCATCCCAGGAAGCGGCAGCACCCATTGTGATAGAAACACCGACACAACAACCCCAGACAGACACTACGGTGCAGATCACACCGGAACCGTCAGTGCCACAGGAATCACAGGAAACTACCTATGTGCTGAATACCAACACCATGAAATTCCACTATCCGTCCTGCTCCAGCGTGGATCAGATGAAGGAGAAAAACAAAGAGATATATACCGGCAACAGAGAAGATATCATCAATATGGGATATATGCCCTGTAAGCGGTGTAATCCTTAATCGGCAAGTGAATTAGATATAGCAGAAAAGGACCTTCGAGATATTGATAACAGCCTCGAAGGTCCTTATTATTTGCTTAGTAAAGATAAGAATATGATTTGCGTCAATAGTTTTCGTATACTTGCAAACATTCTGCAAATGCTATAGACTAAGACTAGTTTCTATATCTATTTGAATCAGAATAAAGGAGTATATGTTATGTGTACAGCGGCAACTTATAGATCACAGGATTTTTATTTCGGCAGAACTTTTGATTATGAATTTAACTATGGGGAAGAGGTAACGGTAACACCACGCAATTATCCTTTTCCGCTACGGCATCAGAATGCCCTGACGGAGCATTATGCCATGATCGGCATTGCTCATATGGCAGGGGATTATCCTTTGTACTATGATGCAGTGAATGAGAAAGGACTCGGCATGGCGGGACTGAATTTCCCGGGAAATGCAGTATACAGCAAAGTGCAGACAGGTAAGGACAACATCGCCCAGTTTGAGTTCATCCCCTGGATTCTGGGGCAGTGTGCCAATGTGCAGGAAGCCAGAGTATTGTTATCCCATATCAATCTGGTGGATACGCCCTTTAATGAAAAATATCCGGTTTCTCCACTGCACTGGATTCTGGCAGACAAGGAAGAGGCCATTACGATTGAGTCTGTGCAGGAGGGACTGAAGATCTATGACAACCCGGTGGGAGTATTGACGAACAATCCCCTGTTTCCAATCCAGATGTTTCGTTTGAACGATTATATGTCCCTGTCTTCCGAATCACCGACAAACCGTTTTTCCGCAGATCTGAAGCTGAAGCCGTACAGCAGAGGCATGGGAGCCATGGGACTGCCCGGGGATCTGTCTTCTGCATCCCGTTTTGTACGGGTGGCATTCACGAAGATGAATTCCCTGTCCGGATTGTCTGAGTCGGAGAGCGTCAGCCAGTTTTTCCATATTCTGGGGAGCGTGGATCAGACCAGAGGATGCTGTCAGCTGGACAAAGGGGAGTATGAGATCACTATCTACACTTCCTGCTGCAATGCAGACAGAGGAATTTACTATTATACGACCTATGAAAATCATCAGATTACTGCAGTAGATATGTACCGGGAGAATCTGGACAGTGATCGTCCTGTCCATTACCCGCTGGTACAGGGAGAACATATTTTATTGCAGAATGCTGCAGCAGGAAGCGCGGAGGAAAACCAGTAATGGATGTACAGAAAGAACAGGAACAGCAAAACCGGACGGATCATGTAGTGTCCGGATTTGCATTCTATTCAGAGAAAGATGCCAGACTGGCAGAGCAGGAGAGACAGAAGATTGCTTATCTGGATAAGCGGATCGATCGGACAAATCTGGAGTCCGTACTGGTTATTTATAAAAAAGCATTGGATGACAGGGTGTTCCGCACTCCGGTAGGTTTGGAATACCTCAGGGAATTGCAGGGAGAACTGAAAGCAGAGCAGGATCTGTTGGGAGAAGAGATTCCGCCTATCCCTCTGTGGACGAACTTTGCGGACACCAGGGAAAAAACGTCTCCTGCCAGAAGAAGAATCAAACCGGCACCGGAAGAAAATAAAAATACGACGTTCCGGCTGTCTCTTATTATGAATATTGTGATGGTCATTGCAATTATTGCAATGTTTATCATCACGCTGAATTCCGATCAGCCCAATGTCCTGAATTATGAAAGAAATCTGCAGAACAAATATGCCACCTGGGAGCAGGAACTGACCCAGAGGGAGCAGACGGTACGGGAAAAGGAAAGAGAATTACATATAGAGACCGAAGTTTCACAAAATTGACATATTTACACGTTATAGTGTAAATATTCAGGAAAGCCTCGAAGAGGCGATTTTGCGAATGGGGCTGAATAGTTACTATCTCAAGATAGGAAGGTGAGGGTGTATGGACAGACTGAAAGTACTGGTAGTAGATGATGAGAGCAGAATGCGTAAGCTGGTCCGGGATTTCCTGGTAAAGAGCAATTTTGATGTGCTGCAAGCCGGTGACGGTGAGGAAGCACTGGATATTTTTTATAAAGAAAAAGATATTGCACTGATCATTCTGGATGTGATGATGCCGAAGATGGACGGCTGGCAGGTGTGCCGGGAGATCCGGGTGAACTCCAAAGTACCGATCATCATGCTGACAGCCCGCGGAGATGAGAGAGACGAACTGCAGGGATTTCAGCTGGGAGTGGACGAGTATATTTCCAAGCCCTTCAGTCCCAAGATTCTGGTGGCCCGAGTGGAAGCAATCCTGCGCAGAACAAATCAGCTGGGACAGGAAGAGGCTCTGACCTGCGGCGGCATTACCGTGGATAAGGCGGCACACCGCGTGATCATTGATGGAAAAGATGTGGATCTAAGTTACAAGGAATTTGAACTCCTGACCTATTTTATGGAAAATAAAGGCATTGCCCTGTCCAGAGAAAAGATCCTGAACAATGTGTGGAACTATGATTATTTTGGGGATGCCCGTACCATAGACACACATGTGAAAAAACTGCGCAGCAAACTGGGCGAGGAAGGCAATCTCATAAAGACCATATGGGGCATGGGGTACAAGATGGATGAAACAGCGGAATAAACAACAAAAGAGAAAAGTACATTCTATCAGGGGACAGTTTGCCTGGATCTTTATCGGCCTGATGATCGGTACGATCCTGCTGTGCCTGATGATCAACTATTTATTTCTGGGAAAAGTCTATATGCAGAGCAAACTGGATGTTATTCATGATGCTTACGGAACCATCAAGCAGGCAGCGGAGAGCGACAGCTATGACACGGAAGAATTTGCCAGAGAACTGGATGATGTGTGCAGAAGCTACAACATGACGGTATGCGTTATGGATGTGAATTCCAATATGAAATATGTGTCCATCAACGGCGGTGAGAGACTGGAAAACCGCCTGATCGGTTATGTATTTGGACTCAGCATACCTTTCAATGACCAGAGGGTGATCGAGAACGGCGATGATTATGTGATCAAGAGAACCGGACAGGAGGACAAGGAATATCTGGAAATCTACGGAAGACTGAATACCGGCATTTCTTTTATTATGCAGACACCTCTTTCCAGTATTCAGGAGAGTGCAAAGATCGCCAACCGCTTCTATGCCCTTGCAGGATGTCTGGGAGCAATGGCGGGTGGTATTATTATCTGGTTCGTCTCCCGAAGTGTGACCAAGCCGATCCTGGAACTGAATAATATTTCGAAACGGATGGTACAGCTGGATTTTGAGGCAAAATATCAGGGGAAGGCACATAATGAGATCGATCTGTTGGGAGAGAATATCAATAAGTTGTCCGATTCCCTGGAGAAAACCATTTCGGAACTGAAGACAGCGAACAATGAATTGCAACGGGACGTGGAGAAAAAAGAAGCCATTGACGAAATGCGCAAGGAATTTCTGGCCAATGTATCCCACGAACTCAAGACCCCCATTGCGCTGATTCAGGGTTATGCGGAAGGGCTGCAGGAGGAGATCAATGACGATCCCGAGAGCAGGCAGTTCTATTGTGATGTCATCGTGGACGAAGCAGCGAAGATGAACAACATGGTGAAAAAGCTTCTGACCCTGAACCAGCTGGAATTTGGTAATGATGTGGTGGCCATGGAGCGGTTCGACCTTACGGCGCTGGTGAAAAATTATATCCAGTCAGCGGCAATTCTGACAAAACAGCATGAGATTACTGTGCGGATGGAAGAGTATCCGCCGATCTATGCATGGGCGGATGAATTTAAAATAGAAGAAGTGTTCATGAACTTTTTCTCCAATGCGGTCAATCATTGTGAAGATGATAAGATCATCGAAGTGAAAATGGAACAAAAGGACGGCAAAGTACGGGTATCTGTATTCAATACAGGCAAACCGATCCCGGAGGACTCTATTCACCATATCTGGGAGAAGTTCTACAAGGTGGATAAGGCCAGAACCAGAGAATACGGAGGCAGCGGTGTGGGATTGTCTATCGTGAAGGCCATCATGGAATCCATGAACCAGCAATTCGGTGTGAACAATTACAACAACGGCGTGGAATTCTGGTTTGAGTTAGAGACAAAATAGTAAATATAAAGGATATATTTTTATATGAGGGAAGAACAGATACAGGAGGCACCGGTAAAGGTACTGTTAGTCGGTGTGGATGTCGGTGAAGAACCGGATTTTGAGCGTTCCATGGAGGAACTGGCAAGTCTGGCGGAAGCTGCGGAAAAAGAAGTGGCCGGTCAGATGGTACAACGGCTGGATCATGTCAATAAAGCGTTATATATCGGCACCGGAAAAGTGACAGAGGTGCGCAGGCTGGCAGAAGAATGCGGGGCACAGGAGATTGTGTTTGATAATTCTCTGACACCTTCACAGGTAAGAAATCTGGGAAATGAACTGGAACTGCCGATCATCGACCGGACGAATCTGATCCTGGATATATTTGCCATCCGGGCCCAGACAAGAGAGGCAAAATTACAAGTGGAGACAGCCAGACTGCAATATATGCTGCCGAGACTGGTAGGAATGTATGATGCACTGAGCAGACAGGGCGGTGCCAGTGGCAGCATGAGTAATAAGGGCACCGGTGAGAAAAAGCTGGAACTGGACAGGCGTAAGATCGAGCATCGTATCACAGAACTGAAAAAGGAACTGGAAGATGTGGGACGTACCAGAGAGGTGCAGCGGAAAAAGAGGCAGCAGTCCCGTATCCCGCAGGTGGCTCTGGTAGGATATACCAATGCGGGAAAGTCTACAATTCTGAACCGTATGGTAGAGCAGTTCGGCGAATTGCCGGATAAAACGGTCATGGAAAAGGATATGCTGTTTGCTACACTGGAGACCAGTGTCCGCAGTGTGGATACCGGACATAATAAGCCCTTTTTCCTGACGGATACGGTTGGATTTATCAACAAGCTGCCCCACGGACTGGTAAAAGCCTTCCGCTCTACACTGGAAGAGGTGAAGTATGCGGATCTGCTGATCCAGGTGGTGGATTTCAGCGATGAAAATTACAGACAGCAGATGCAGGTAACAGCAGATACTTTAAAAGAGCTGGGAGCAGGTGACATTCCGCAGATCATAGTGTATAATAAGGTAGACAAATGTGGGATGGAACCACTGCCGCAAAAGAGACAGGACAACTGGTATCTGGCGGCAGGACAGAATATCGGTATCCGTGAACTGGCAGAGGCTGTTGAACAGAAAGTCTATGCGGATAATGCAGAGTGCGTATTTCTGATCCCGTACAGTGCAGGAAATGTGGCTTCCTATCTGATGGAACAGGCGCAGATACTTTCCAGAGAGTATAGGGAGGACGGTATTCTGATCCATGCGGACTGCCATAGACAGGATATGGACAGATACAGAGAGTATATAGTGTTATAAGATCACAGAAATTACAATGAGGGAAGGATAAAAGATGGAGACCAATACACAACAGGAACGAGCAAAGAGACTGGAACAACAGGCAAGAGAATACCTGATGCAGTCCAATGATCCGATATTTACCAGGTATTTACAGCAATTACTTCCAAGAATACAGAGACAGCCGGAATATGTAGAACAGCTACAGGCAGAACTGGATAAAAGCGTGGAATTCTGGTACCAGAGACAGCAGATCAATGCAAACAGAGGCGGAGAAACCGGAGCGGAGTCATCTGTGCCGCAGCAGAGTGTACCACAGGAGGCAGCCGCCGGAGAACAGCAGACAGCCGGGCAATCACAGACACAGCCAGTGGGGCAGTTTACCATGCAACAGGTGCAGGCACCGGTGACGCAGGCTCCGGCACAGAAGAAGCAGAATGCGGAATATCTGGTCGCAACCATTGCATTGTCGGTGGTTGGCGGAATCTTTATTCTGACCGCACTGGTATTGCTTGGTATGTATTTTATGAACGGCTGGATCAAAGGTATTTCTTTATATGCAGTTTCCCTGGGAGTGGTATTGATCGCAGAATTACTGATCCACAGAAAGCTTCCGAAACTGGCCCGGATCTTTTCGGCTATCGGCATAGCGGCGTTATATCTGTCGACCATGATCAATACGATTTCCCTACATAATTTCGGTATGCTTCCTGCAGCGGTGATCATTGCAGTGATCACAGTGGGCACGGTTTTACTGAGCAGAAAAAGGGATTCCCTGATACACAGAATGCTGGGAATCGCAGCATGCTGGCTTTGTGCGTATCCGCTTTTCGGTTCTTCATTGCTTTCGGAGCCGGAAGGCCTGCTGGTGCTGGCATTGATTCTGTTACTGAGTGTACTGAGCATCTGTGTGCCGGTAAGAAGATATCATACGGCTTCGCAGTTGATACAACTTGTCAGCACTACGATCCTTTTCCCGGTAACGGTATCCTGTGTGATCAGTACACAGGGAATGCCGGTCTGGGTGACAGCAGCTGCATTTGGAACCTTTTTCCTGATCGCACATCTGATCCTGGTAGTGCAGAACAATTACATACTAAAAGAAAAACAGGCGGGCCATGCAGTGAATGAAAACGGCTTGCTGGCAATCTATATAGCATTTCTTCTGGTAGCCGGAATTACAACCGGTACGGCGATGAACAATTATTGGGGAAGAGCGGAGAACGATGCGTATATCGGAATCATCGCCCTGACGGGAATGGCGTTTGTAGTCGCGGTTCTTGCGGGAATTGCCATACGTGGAACGTGGAAAAAATGGCTGCCCTGTTACTTTTTCAGTTTTGTTGCGGTATGTGCCTTTTCTGTAATAGAAAGTAACTGGCCGATACTCATATGCCTGACAGCGTTGCTTTTACTGACGAAGATCCTGACCCGTTTTGCGGAAGGCGGACTGAGGGCACTGGATGTGATCGTTACATCACTGTACTGTATTGAACTTCTGGCAAACGGAAAGGAAATACCGTATGCATACCTGCTCCTTGCGGGAACCATCCTCAGTATGTTCCTGGTCTATGGATGGACAACGATACAGGAGCTCCTGCTTACTTTTTCCCTGGCATTTTTTGCAGCGGCCAATTTGATGCCGATGCTAAAGCTGCCGGCTTTTGCGGGGATCCTGTTTGTAAGTATATTGCTGTTTAATAATGTGAAATATATGCGCGGGAAAAACATCCTGGTATTTAATGTATTTGTAATGGTGGGGCAGATCGGAGCGTTGATCGCTCTGGCAAATCCGGTGTACCGGAACTCTTATCTTACTTATCTGTGCATGTTTGTGTTTGTACTGGCTTATCTGGTACTGACATTGCAGGAGAGATACTATAAGAAGTTTAAACACAGAGAACTGATCATTGTGATCTTTCTGACCTATATGGCACTGATCGTTAAGACCAATGTTCCCGTGATCAATAGTGTTCTGATCATGCTGATTGCGCTGGTAAGTGTAACACTGGGCTTTTTGAAAAAAGATAAGCCGGTAAGAATATATGGACTAGTGCTTTCTTTGTGCACTTGTGGTAAAATAGCATTATATGATTACTGGGGAGCACCGGTATTGCAGAAAACGATCCTTTTCTTTGCAGTGGGTGTGATCGCACTGGCGATTGCCGGGATTTATATCGTACTTGAGAAAAATACAGGAAACAATGGAAAAACAGACAGGGAAGGATAGAAGAATGACAGAAAACAAAAAGAGGATTGTATGCGGAGCGTTATTGTGTGTAATGGCGCTTGGCATGACAGCCTGCGGAAATGAAATTCCGGATCTGACAGAAGCGGAATCACAAAGAGTCGGAGAATATGCGGCGGTAACGCTCTTAAAATATGATGCGAATCACCGGAGCCGTCTCGTGGACCCGGAAATCGTCATTGCAAAACTGGAAAAAGACGCGGCCAGGGAAACCGGAAGACAGGAGAATGCACAGACGGAAGAGAAGCCTGCGGAATCGACTGCTTCAGAAGCCCAGGCACCTACCGCACAGGAGGATATTACCACCAGTCTGGAGGATTTCTTCGGACTTGCGGAGGGAGTGACCTTGACATACAGAGATTACCAGATAGCAGACTCTTATCCGGAGGACGGATCTGCAGATGATTATTTTGCGTTGGATGCCTCCACCGGGAAAAAGCTTCTGATATTGAACTTTGAACTGACCAACGGAACAGATCAGGAGGAGAATGTTGATTTCCTGAGTACTGCATCCAGATACATCATTACTGTAAATGACGGCACACGTGGAAATGCATTGACCACAATGCTGCCCAATGACATGTCTACGTATGTGGAAACCATGGCTCCCGGTGAGACACAGGGATTGGTCCTGCTACTGGAAGTAAATGAAGATATGGCAAATGGGATACAAAACATTTCTCTTCGTCTCAAAAATACATCAAATGAATATACAATTCAACTTTTATAGGCATATATACTGTAAATTATGAGAAAAAGAGAAAAGACAATAAGATCCAAAATGACAAAAAAGCCTATGATTATGGGCTTTTTTACTGCTTTTGCAAAATTGTTTGAAAAATATGCAAAATAATGTTGACAAGTGTGGCACAGGGTGATATACTCAGATTCGTTGTTGAGGCAGCGCCGAGACAACACAACAGCTCGAAAGAAACATGAAAAGATTTCAAAAAAGTTGTTGACAAAGTCTGACAGATATGTTAATATAAATAACTGTCACGGAAAACAAAGTTTTCCAAGACGAAAAAGATTTCAAAAAAGTTGTTGACAAACGAAAGCGGTTATGATAAGATATCAGAGTTGCCGCTGAGAACAACAGCAAAGCAACACAGCTCTTGCGGAGCAAGAGGTTTTGATCTTTGACAAATAAACAGTAATGCA
>OJJV01000179.1_pt1 | contig 62104 bp, 105 predicted proteins | sample 1596391 | NCBI WGS metagenome assembly OJJV01 (sample SAMEA4350164, study PRJEB24818) | metagenome | biome: human; feature: gut; material: faeces | place: Denmark | collected 2013-09
GTGGTCTTGTGGTGGTGGCGGCAGTGGTCTTTTTTTTATCCAGCACCTTTCTGCGCATCCGCAGCATGGTCGTCTTCGCGGCTTCGCGAAATTGATAGTCACGGGGCAGACCATTTTCGTGGTGTCGCGCAAATGGTTCTCACTGCCATTTTTGCCCAACAAAAAAATTAGCAGGGGGGCTTGACAAGCGGGGCAATCTGGCATATAATCATGGCATCTTGCTTCTCCGCTCTGCTCCTCTGCTGATTCTCCTGCTTGTCCTCACGCGCTTGCCGCTCTCAGGCGTTCGGGGACGTGCGGTTCTTTCTCGCCACTGGTTCTCATGTTTCCGACATTCGTGCCGGGGACATCACGGTTCGCCCTTTTTAGCATCCCCCTTGTCCGCCATGCGCTTTAAGCTATCACGTTCCTTGCGCTCCTGCCGCATCCGACGTTCTGCTTTCGCGGTGAGGTACTCAACGTAGTTCATCGCCTCGCGCACCACGTCATCCGGCGCGCCCATCAGCTTGGCGATTATCGCCTCGCAGGTTGCGTCGAGGATAGGGCGTTCTGACGTTCCTTGCGGGTTGTCGGACAGTCCGCAAAGGTAGTCGGTGGTCACGCCGAGCGCTTCGGCGAACTTAACAACGCTGGTAATCTCCGGCGTGATGGTTCCACGCTCATAGCACGAATACGTCGCTTGCGACACTCCAACGATGCTTGCCATTTCGGCTTGCGTCTTTTTTTTTGCCTTTCTCGCTTCCTTGAGCCTATCTCCAAGCATAAAAAACACCTCAAAAATTTTTTTGCGCATTATCTTGACATATAAAATTGAGTATGCTATTATTAGCATTGATAATAAGCACTGATTGGAGGAATTTGGAGGGATGCGGATGCAGAATCGCTTGCGGGAGTTCCGCGCAAAGAAGGGCTTTACGCAGATGCAGCTTGCGTGCAAAATCGGATGTCAGCCGGGACTTGTATCACAGTATGAGAGGGGTGTATATTCCCCGTCACTGCATAACGCTATCCGCCTTGCCCGTGCGCTTGGCACGACGGTCGAAGCCCTTTTCGGGGGTGAGGTCGATGGCTGAGAAGGTGCGGCATTTTCTCCACGTTGCAGAGGAACAAGACATCAGCGTCTCCGCGCTGTCCGAGAAGTCAGGAGTTCCGAAGTGCATGATGTACCGCTACGCAAACGGCGACGCAAGCCCGAGGATTAAAGCCATGCGGCGGATTGCGAATGCGCTTGGGTGCGACATTGCCGAGGCATTTCCGGAGGTTTTCACTGTTAAGCCGCAGGACATCAAGACGAAGAACATCAAGGCAGGAACGCCCATTAGCACGGGGAAAATGGCGCGAAGATACGGACTAACAACTGCCGCGCTGAATGATATTCTTCAGCGCGCCGGAATCCAGCAGCAGATGCCGGACGGCTCATGGCGCGTCACAGGAGACTATACAGACGCGGCTGTATATAGGGCGTGGAGAGATGCGCATGGCGATGTACGCTTGCTGACGTTCTGGACGACGAGCGGACAGAAATGTGTCCGAGATGTTCTTGACGCTTACGGATTTCGGATGGATGGCGTGAACGTGGGGTCGTCGGAGCGCCCGACAAGATAGTCGAGCGACACGCCGTAGAAGTCGGCAATGCGGACAAGTGCCGAAAGCGTCGGTTCGCTGCATCCAGACTTGTAAAGCTGGTACGCGCGAACAGTAATCCCTGCTGCCTCTGCAATCTGCGCATTGCGATAGTCAAAAAACGTCTGCAAGTCGCAGAGACGAGAGCGAAAGTCAGACAAAAACAATCACCAACTTTCAGAAATCGCTTGACGTGAAGAATAATTCGTGCTATAATGAGCATGAAGAATACTTCATGGAAGGAGTGGAGATGCAGAATGTTCAGCTTGTCAATGCGCGGAAAGCCTCGAATATGACGCAAGTCGAGGTTGCAAGCCGCTGCGGGGTTACAGTCCGCGCATATCAGCACTACGAAGCAGGACAGCAAACCCCCAGCGTTACGACAGCGATTCGCATTGCCGACGCGCTGGGGGTGGAAGACATCAGGGCGCTGTTTTGCTAACGGGTATCACTTGCTAAGATACAAGCAAGTCATATCTTGTCCGGGCTGACAGGAGGCGTAGAAAAACAGATTGCCATCGTCATCGAGGAAAACGAGCGAGTAGTTCAATGTGTCGAAGTCGGCAAGTTGGGAGAAGTCGTCGAGGTAATCTTGCGTCAAAGTTACCTTCGCTGCTTTGCCCTTGTAACCGGCGAACATATCGGCAACATACGCGCCGTTCATCTTCACCATGTAAGCCTTATCCTTCTTGCTGTAATAATAGCCGACGTAGCCGTCCTTCTTTCCGTACACTTCGACGACTTTTGCGAGGAAATCGGCATCCGCGCCCCAAGAGACGTAAACGTTAGAATCAGCGTCAATCGGAACGTCAAAATCCTCATGGACGGTTTCGCCGCTCTTGTTGCTGAACTCACAGTATACGTCGCCGGTAAAGTCGCTCTTTGTGCAGAAGCTCAGCTTGAGATAATAGCCACTTGCCCAATGGCTCACAGTCTCAGCAGCAGTTTCAAAAATGCGCGTGTAGGAATCAACCATGGAAGCGTATTCCGCAACGTCGCACGTCTTGAGCGTCGAGAATACCGGGTGGTAGCATTTAACCTCTATGCACTTTTCCGCCGTATCAGCGGAAAGCGAATAGTAATAGCCGTCATCCGAATGGTCGCCGAACGGAGACATTTGCAGAAAGCGAATGACGAAAGCTTCGTCATCGGTCAGCGCCAGCGCGGGGACGCAGGAAGCCATCAGGCAGCAGAGAACCAGCAGGACGGAAACAAACTTCTTCATCGTGATGATACCCCTTTCGTGTTTTGGAGGTGTGAACGTGTATCAGAGAAAACGGTACTTGAAGCGTCGGATTGAGGACTTGCAAGCAAAAGTCGAGATGCTGGAAAAGGAGAACTTCGCGCTTCGCGAGGAAACGTACATGAGCGACGGCGTTTTCAAGCACAATCCGCTTTTGAGCTGGTACGGCAAGGAGTTGTGCCTTGCGTTCGGGCGAATCCTCGCTGCTCCGCGCTATATGAAGCTGGACTTCGACCAATACAGCAAGTATATGCGCGATGTGCTGGACTACTTGAAGGAGATTCGGCTACTTGAAGAGAGCTATCAGCGAGAGAATCAGGCTGACGGCGGAGATGCCGACGGGAAGCAGGAATCGCAAGCAACTTGACTCGTACTGCTCCATTTCATCCAGCGCGTGACGGTTCAGCTCCGGCACATAATCCGGAGGAGGGCGTGCATCAAGGTCGGATGGGTGCGGCGGCTGTGGCTCCAAGAAGCCAGATGAACGCAACCGCGCAAGCTGTTCCGCCGAAAGTTGTTTGCCGCGCTGAAAGTCACGACAGAGACGATATTCTGATTCAAGCAAGGCATACTCACCTCCATTCCTGCATAGGATATGACTGCATAGCAATCATTCCTTATTTTGAGGGAGGACGATTTCGCCGTGCTTGTCCTCATAGTCCGCGATGTGCTGACGCATTAACATCTCCAATTCGCGGTTGACGGTTCGCAGGTTCTTTTGCGCAACCACGCGGAACTTGTCAAGCGTCTGCTTGTCAGTGCGGAGCGTAAACTTCGGGAGGTCGGACGGCAAGGGAATCACCACCTTCAAAAAAATTTCGGTCAGCACCTTGACAGCAAGGTGACGGCACTATATAATAAAAGAGAGGTGACGGCACAATGACGGCAGACAGCCGGAAAGTCACACTGCGAATGGGCGCAGGGCTTCATCGCAAGCTGCAAGTCCTTGCAGAGCGCGAAAACCGAAGCGTCAACCAGCAGATGATTCACATCATCCAGCACGCCATTGATGGGAGCGAGAAGTAGTGTACCACGTCAACCCGCCCGACATCGAGAACCGGGTGAAGTACACCATCACGACGCGGCGGACAACTGCGCGGGATATGCACATATTAGCCGATGCCGGGTATGTGCCTATCAGGACGCACGTCCAGCGTTCCGGCTTCGTGACGGTCATCTGGGCGACACAGGCGGAAGCAAAAAGGGCTTTGCGCGGAAGCAACGCCTAATCCGCACAAAAACGCCCGCAGGAGCGCTTGCACGTCGAGAGTGGTATTTCCTCACCTGACGGGCTGGAAGCGCTTAGAACGCCGTTTTTGTCCTTGTAGAGTGTGTGTCCAGCGCAAACGCGCATCAGGAGCGGGATTTGATGAACTCGATGTACTTCATCACATCCGCACGCTGGAGCGCGGAAAGAGACTTCACCTGTTCTACCAGTGGGTCGAAGTCGGGCGGCGAGAACGCGTTCTCATCACGTCCAACGAGCGTATCAAGAGAAACGCCGAGAACATCCGCGATTGCGAGAAGCCGCGTCGGCACGGGGTTGCTTCTTCCAGATTCGTAGTTCTGGATTGTTATCTCCGCGACATTGGCGCGTTCTGCAAGCTGCTGCTGGGTTAGCCCGTTCGAGAGCCGCAGAGCAAGCAGAATTTTCGGGAACGGCACGGTGCATCACCTCACTTGCGAGGATTCGCCCGAACGTATCGAGCGTACCGCATGACTTCTTCCCGGTCGGACGGAGCAAGCGCGGAAATCTCCAAGTAGAGCGTGTCTGCTTCCTTGGGAGACGGCGCACCGTCGCACCCGGCAAGATAATCGTAGGAAACGCCGAAGAGGTCAGCGACTTTCCCGAATACCTCAACGCTGGGAGAACGCTGGCACTTCTCCAACTGCGTTACGGACGCGCCGGAGATACCAAGCGCATCACCAAGCGCCGCAACGGAAAGCCCTGCTTGCTTGCGCAGCACCAAAAGGCGGGAAGCAAATTTTTCTCGTGAAAACATTGCAAACCTCTTGACATCAACGCAAAGTTGATGTATAATGTAAATAAGCAAGCGGAAAACACTTGCCGAGAGTTGATGAGAAGGGAGCAACAATGAGAACCGCATTAAAGCGGGTCAGAGCCTTACAAGGCTGGTCGCAAGCCGATGTTGCAAAGCAACTCGGAATTACGGTACAGGCTTATAGCATGATTGAGACTGGGAAGCGTGACCCGTCCTACAAAGTGTTGGTAGCGCTGGAGGACGTATTTCACACTTCCCATAGGGAACTATTACGGAGAGAGGAGTGACACGGAGATGCCACACGCAGACCCGGCAGGGTTCGTCTTCGCTGGTTTGAGCATCGCACTCATCGCCGCGCTATGGCTGATTAACGAGGTACTAACCTACATCAGCGTAGAAATCGAGGGACGACGCGAGAACAGAATCCTGCACAAGTAGTCTAACACAAGGGCGAGTGCAAAAGCAAACACACCCGCCCAAAGAAGAAGAAAAGTCGAATTTTTTTGACGAAAAACTTGACCGCTGGGCAAGTCAAGGAAAGGAGAAACGTTGGTAAACATTAGAAACCTTGCGGAAAGCAGGGGGTTGAAGATGGCGGACATTGCGCGCATCACGGGCATTTCTGAATCAATGCTTTCGCGGATTGCGAATGGTGAACGCAACGTCACGCCGAAAGTTGCAAAAAGCATTGCGCCGACTTTGGGCGTGGACTGGTGGACACTTATCGACTGATAGCGCAAAAAGCGCAAAGATAGAAAGGGGTATCACAATGGAAAAGGATTCTATCAAGTTGCAAATTGCAAACCAGCGCGGTTGCGTATCGCGCGGGGACGCGAACAAGACGATTTTCGCCATTCGCCAGAGTGCGCGGAAGCTGAAAGCCATGACGCGCGACGAGTTCGCGAAGCTGGGGAACTGGGACTACGTCAGCGAGGCATACGGCGCGTATGAAGCCGTGATGGAAGCCCTGCTGTTGGCGGTTAAGTACGAAATGGACAAGACGGCGATTGCTGTCTAAGGGGGGGGAAGGGTAATGCTTGTGATTCCCGAAAAGGTCGTGCCAAACGCAGAGGCGCGGGCGGCAATCTGGGAAGCGAACATGGTCAACGATGTGCTGCTTCGCAATGCAACCGAAATAATCCGCAACCTTGACATGGTATGCGACAGCAAAAGTTTTGCAAGCCGCGTCTGGAACGAAATCGTGTATAGTACGCGAGTTGGGCGGAAAGAAAAGCACAAGGAAATGTTCCAGCGGTGTAGCGTCGGGGATAAATGGAAAGACCGCTATCACAACGCGAATGCCGTTTACAGAGCGTATGAGAGCGCGATGGACAAGCTGCTTGCCAAAACAAAGCAACTGAGGGAGGCTAATCAAAATGACTGACTTCCAACGAGCAACCGGGGTAACGATGCAGCCGGAAGAAGGCGAGGGCTTGCGCTGGTGTCCCATCGACGCGGTAATCGTCAAGCAGATTCGCAACCATCTGGGAGACAGCGCCGCAATGCGCATCGTCTACGACGCAGTTTGTAACATGGCGGGCATCAACACGCCGGACGACATTACAAAGTTGACGTTTGAGCGAGCGTATAGCCGCGCACTGTCCGAGACGGGGCGGTATCAGGCGGGAGAGATTGACGCACAGGGCAATTTCATCGCGGAGGTAATCGCGACGGCTTTCGCCCTTGCGCCTAATGAAATAATAACACAGAAGGCGGTGAAGTAAATGACCGAATTTGGAGGGAATGAGCTGCGGAAAGCACGGGAAAATGCGGGAATCCGGCAGTGGCAGATTGCAAGCGAAATCGGCGTTTGTGAAGCACTCGTCGGGCGCTGGGAGCGTGGCGAAGCGTTCCCGTCGCCGGACGACGTTGACCGACTGGAAATCGCCTACAAAGCGCCGGGATTGTGGCATAAGTGGATGTTATCAAACTGCGATAGCTACCGCCGCCATTATCGCGGCGTAGATGAGACAACGACGGCGGGGAGCGTTCTCCGAGGACGGTTCGCGATTGAGGACGTGATGGGATTGCAAAGTGCAATTGAGCGCGACGTATCGGAGGACGGGCGCATTGACAACCCGATAAATCGCGATAAGTACGAGGAAGTCCTGCGAAAGGCAATCGCCTGTATGACCGACACACTTGCGAGAATCGAGAAAAGGAGTGGCGCGAAATGACGCAGTACCTCAACACCGAGCGCGTCGCCGAAATTCTCTGCATCAGCAAGGAGAGTGCCAGGAAATTCATGCGCGAGATGCCGCACATCTGCATCGGCGGCAAGGCGCACGAAACCATCCGCGTCACTGTCAGCGATTTTGAGCAGGAGATGGAGCGCCGAAAGCGTTACCCGACGCAGGAGCAGGAGAACGAGGTCATCCGCCAGCGCAAGAAGCGCAACGACCTTGTGGCGCGCGGACTGATGAACCCTGATGGCACAATTGCCCGGAGACGGGCATAAAAAAAGCGCCCGTGCCGCGGGTACAAAGCGCGAACACGAGCAGACAGAAAGGGTAAGTGGCGGTTAAGCCACTTACAGTCTAACACAAAAACGAAAGGAAGTCAACATATATGGAGCAGTTTATCAGCGAAATCGAGGAAAACGAGCAGGAAGAACGCGCGGGTTTTGTCATCGACAACGACCAGAAGGCGGACTGGGCGGTTCGCCGCATCGCAGAGCTGGAAGCCGACACGCAGAAATGGAAGGACTACTACAAGGCGCAGAGTGAGCGCGTGGCGCAGTCCAACCAGCAGAGCATTGACTACTTCACCGCCCTGCTGGAAAGCTACTTCGACACCGTTCCGCACAAGGCGACGAAAACCAGCGAGAAGTACAAGCTGCCGAGCGGCATCCTTGTCCGCAAGGCGCAAGCGCCGGAGTACGAGCGCGACGATGCGCAAATTATCGCGTGGTGTGCCAAGAATGCGCCGTCCTGCGTGGAGAACGTGCCGAAGCTGAAATGGACGGCGCTGAAAGGGCTGCTTGTAGAAAACAACAGGCAGGCAATTGATGAAATTACGGGCGAAGTCGTTCCCGGCATCAAGATTATTCCGCGCGACCCGGTTTTCGCGGTGCAGAAGGGGTGAGGCAAATGGCAAGACGCTGCTGCCTGTGCGGGGCATATCTGGATAGCGGGGAGCGCTGCGACTGCGGATGCAGCCAAACGGACGAAGTGCCGCGAGGGTGCAGGAAGCCCGTGCGAAGGGTTGATGAAGCCAGTCGCACGGGAGAGGATTGGCGCTGGGAGAAGTACATAAACGAGCAGTATCAGAGATGGTACGAGTGCTGACAGGAGGAACGAGCATGGAAAACGGGCAGATTTACGCCGCAATTAGCGCAGCGATGGCGGACATTTCCGCAATCGGCAAGGACAAGTACAACCAGCAGCAGGGTTTTAAGTTCCGCGGCATCGACGATGTGATGAACGCCTTGAAGCCCATCCTGACGAAAAACAAGATTTTCACTGTTCCGCAGGTTTTGGAGCAGACGCGAGAAATCAAGGTAACGGCGAAAGGTGGAGAACTGCGGTACAGCCTCCTCAAAATCGCGTTCCGCTTCTACACCACCGACGGCAGCTTTGTCGAGGCGGTGACGCTGGGCGAAGGCATGGACAGCGGCGACAAGGCAAGCAACAAGGCAATGGCGATTGCTTACAAATACGCGCTTTTCCAGGTGTTCTGCATCCCGACCGAGGAAATGACCGACCCGGACGGTGAAAGCTACGAAACCAAGCACGAGGCGAAGCACGAACAGCCGAAGCCGCAGCCAAAGAACGCAGAGAACACGGCAGAAACGCCGACGAACTACATCATGCGCGAATGCAGCAACATCGGCATGGATATGCAGGAGTTGGGCAGAGTTCGCGCCGCGCTGGTGGAAGCAAACATCGTCCGCAACATCCCGACGAAAGAGATGACGATGGCGGACGCAAAGGCGCTGATGGACGCGGTGAAAGCTAATTTCCGGGAGGCATCATGATGAATAGGGCAGAACGCAGGAAAGCGGCGCGGGACATGACCCACGCCACGCAGAGCATCATGAGGGCGCGGGGAGGCTACGAACGCGAGTATGAGCGCGGAGCGAAGGACGCGGAACGCCACGCAATCAAGATGATTTTTGCCGGAATATGCCTTGCAATGAAAGATGAGTTCGGTTTCGGCGCACAGCGGATTTATCGGATGCTGACGGCGACGCAAAAGTATCTTCAACCCGGCGCGTACTTCACAACAGCCGAACTGATTGATGAAGTACTGGAAAAGACGGGCATCCGGCTGGATTTCGACGATCCGTTTGACATGGTGGAGCGAATCGAGAAAGGGGAAAAGCGATGAATGTAGTTAGCAACGTCGAAATCATGGGGCTTGCGTCGAGTGTAAAGGCAAGCCACTATCCGATGGCAACCGACACGAAGAATTGCAGCGCGGAAGTTACAGAGCGGACGATGGCGCTTGCAACCTGTTTAGCTGGAAGCGGACACGACCAGTTTTTAACGGGAATCGTCGTGCAGTTCGACCTCACGTTCACCGTCAAGGCGTGGGTGGAAGCCGAGCGGTACCACTTTTTGGACTTCGTTTCGAGCCAGTCCACCATGCACCGCATTATGAGCATGAACATCGACGAGAAGTGCATCGACTATGTGCGCCGTGAAACAATCGAGCTTATCGAGAAGATGGTTGAGGAGTACAAGGAAGCCCCCACGCCGGAACGGTATCTTGCAGTCCTCTACAACGTGCCTGTTGGCTTGCGGCTGACGGCGCGGATGACCACCAACTACCGCCAGCTCAAAACCATCTACCAGCAGCGCAAGAATCACCGTCTGCCGGAATGGAGGGCGTTCTGCGCATGGATTGAGACGCTGCCGAGAGCGGAGTTTGTCACAGGAAAGGAGAAGCAAAGCTGTGGCGACTGAAAGGGAAAAGTTTCCACATTGCCCATACTGCGGAACGGAAATGCGGTGCGATTCCGAAAGATACATCACAGGCGGAGGCTACGCTGCATATAGATGCCCCAAATGCCGTTCCATGTCGCCAATTAAGGAAGACATGGAATCGTTTGGCAATGCGTGTAAAAACGCCTATTATGACGCAATGCACCGGTGCAAACCGCATAATCAAGTTCTGACGATAGATGATTTGTTAAAAACAGTATGTTGCTGGGGGTTTGGAGGTGACCCGGAACAAGAAATTATAATGTGGCTGGAATATAAAGACGTGATTAAAGGATACACCGTAGTCAAAGGAATGGAAGCACATGGCGAGAAAACATTGTTTAAGTTTTCGTTGCTCGGCGCTGACGGCGTTTTTAAACTGGATGCGGATGCGTGCGGAAGCCGTTGGCGATGCTGGCCTTTTAAGCCAACGCAAAATGCGCTGAAAGAAACGCCGTGGGAGGGGGAAAAGAATGCCTAAAGAAGAACTTATGCCGCGATGCCCGTACTGCGACGATGAAATGAAATACGTTGTACTCGATATGGAAAGAAGAACAGCGCGGCTTCGTTGTCCGACGTGCGACTCAGAATTTCTGCCGTGGGAGGGAGAAAGTGACGATGACGACTAAGCCGCGTAACCGCGTTCTGACGTTTGCCGAAGCAAGCGCGCAGAACCAAAAGACGGCGCGTGTTTGGGTGGAACTGCGCTACAATATTCCAATCTGCGCGTATTTCCTCGTGCGCACAAACAAAACGTGCCGAGTGATTCCGTACAATCTTGGTATTGGCAGCTTCGTCGTCGGAGAAGAGGACTACGGCACAAAGTGGCGGTGCTGGGAAAAAGAGCCGACACGAGAAGAAACCAAACGCGAGCCGTGGAGTGAGCCATGATTGCGACAATCGGCAAAGTCATCGAGCAGCCGGGCAGCCTGACAATCCAGACTGCCCGCCCCGATGCGGAAAACTTATCCGATACCGTCACGGTGCTTTGGCAGGACTGCCGCACAATTAGTCCAGAGCAACGGCGCAAGGCGTGGGCGCTGATTGGCGAGATAGCCGCCGCGACGGGATACATCGGACAGGGCGACAAGAGCGACCTAAACACGATGCTCAAGGCGGAGTTTCTGCGAGCGCGGATTGATAAGCTGCAAGCGGAGGCAATCAAGGCATTCAGCTTGTCCGACGTGGATATGACAACCGCGCGGCTTTACATCGACTGGCTTGTTGAGTTCTGCGTGGTGAACGACATTCCGACAAAACAGCCGCTTGTGGAGTACGCGGAGGACATCGGCGCGTATATCTATGCTTGCGTGATGCACAAGCAGTGCGCCATCTGCGGACGCAGACCGTCAGACCTGCACCACTGGGAGCGCGTCGGCATGGGCGCAGACCGCACGGAAATCAATCATATCGGGCTGACTTGCGAGCCGCTTTGCCGGGTACATCACACGGAGTGCCACACGATGGCACAGACGGATTTTGACGAGAAATACCACATTCAGCCCGTAAAAATCGACGAAAAAATAGCGAAGCTGTACAAACTTGGGAGGAAAAGCAATGAACAAGCTGACAATCATCGGAAATCTAACGCGGGACGTTGAGTTGCGCACGACGCAGAGCGGCAAGAGCGTCGCCAATTTCACGGTTGCGGTCAATCGCCGCGCGAAACCGGGTGAAAAGGCGGAAGCAGACTTCTTCCGCGTGTCCGTTTGGGACAAACAAGCGGAAACGTGCCAAAAGTACCTTGCCAAGGGACGCAAGGTGTGTGTGATTGGCAGCGTCAGCGTCAGCACATACAACGCCAACGACGGAAGCACCCGCGCAACGCTGGAAGTATTTGCGCAGGACGTTGAGTTTTTGGACAGCGCGAAACAGGATGCACCGCAGACGGCGCATGAGGCGGCTCAACCGCCCGCGCCGCAGTACACCCCGGTATACAACGAGGATTTGCCGTTCTAACGGCAGATGATGGAGGTAGCAAATGGAGCTTGAGTATGTGCCTGTGCAGGTAGCCATGCGCCGGGAAATCGCGAGACTTTCCGACGAAGAAGCCGGACGTGCGCTTAAAGCCATTCTTGATTATGTGGCGACGGGTGAGGATGTCGAGCCGGAAGGAAACGCGGCGTTTTTGTACCTTGCGCTGTTGCGAGAATGCGATAAAATTTGTAAGATTCACGAGGTGCGTTCCGCAGGTGGCAAGGCTGGCGGACGTGGTCGCCCGAAGAAAACAAAGTCAGAAGACATCCGGCAGCCCGAATCGGCACAGGCGCAGCTCAACCCTGAAACAGAGCAGAAGCCCGAATCGCACACCCCTGCACCATTTATCAGTGACGAAGAAGCCGCAGAAATTCAGCAAGGCACAAACGAGGTGCTGGACGAAGCGAAACGGCAAGGATTCCCCGACACAACGGCGACGATGGACAATATCAACCAGCTTGTGGCGGACAACGGCACGGAAGAAGTGCTGGAATGCGTGAAAATCGCCGGAGAATCTGGGAAGCCTAACATCCGATACCTCAAGGGTGTAATCAATGGACGCGCGAAAGAGAAACAGGAGAAAGAGCGACGAGAGCAAGCGCGGATTGAGGCGGAAAAGCACCCGATAAGGTTTATCAATAGCACAGATGAAATTGAAGGGCCCGAACCGCCGAAAATCAAACAGAGAGATGTATTCATGAGTTGCGTCAAAAAACAGCCAATGGAGCATCCAGAGGTACGGACAAAGCTGGAAGAATTAGCGAGAGCGTGGAGTAGTTAAAGATGGACGCATACATCAACGAGGACGCGGAAAAGAGCCTGATTGGGCTTGCGATGCAAGATGCAATCGTGGCGCAGGAAGTTGCCGCACTGCCTGATGCACTCTTTGGATTAAAGCAGATGCAAGCCTGTCAGCGCGGAATCATGCGCCTTGTGAAGCAGGGAAAAAGCGTTGACCTTGTAACGCTGGATGCAGAAGTGCAGTGCGACTTCCAGGATACCGCCCTCCTGATGCAATGCGTACAAATGGGCATCTCGCCTATCATGTCGCGGCAGTACATAGCGATTTTAGCAGAGTGCGCGAAACGCCGCGAACTTGCGACGCTGGCGCGAAAAATCCTGCAAGATGTAGGAAATCCGGGCGCGTCGGTGGAATCGTTGCAAGCGGATTGCGCGGCGGCGGCACAGTCGTCAACCGCTGTCAACGACGGGGTTACGATGCACGAAGCGTCGCTCATGCTTGCGAATTCTTTCGACAAGAAAGATGGCGTAACTTGCGGAATCGCAGACCTTGACGTAATGCTGGGCGGCTTCAAGCCGGGACAGCTAATCTACATCGGCGCACGTCCGGGTGTCGGTAAAACGTCGCTGGCTATCTGCATGGCGAAGTACGTTGCGGAGCACGGTGGCGGGGTGTTGCTTGTGTCGCTGGAAATGAACCCGGTGGAGATTGCGGCGCGATTCATGGCGAATGAATCCGGCGTTGACTTGCAGAAAATCTCCACAGGCAAGATGGAATTGGAGGATTTCGCGCAGATTTCGCCCTGCTATCAGGCGCTTGCAGATTTACCAGTCACCATCGAGGAAAGAGCGGGCACGCCCTTGCAAATCCGCAACGCGGCAGCGAAAATGAAGGCAAGCAAGCAGGGGTTAAGCCTGATTGTGGTTGACTACATCCAGCTCATGCGAGCCGACGAGAAGTGCGGAAACCGCACGGAGGAAGTCACGCAAATCAGCCGCGAATTGAAGCTGATGGCGATGGATTTAGGCGTTCCGCTTCTCTGTATGACGCAGTTCAACCGCGAGAGCGAGAAGGGATTCGGCAAGGCGACAAGAAGCGAGCCGGATATGTCACAGGCGCGAGACAGCGGTGCGATTGAGCAGGACGCGAACGTGTTTCTCATCCTGCATGAGCCGGAAGAGCCGCAGGACGCGAACAGCGACAGATGGCAGATGTACCACAATTGCCAAGCGAACGGGTTGACGTGGCAAACGTGCCGAATCAGGAAGAACCGAAACGGCGCAACGGGAGTTGTGAATCTGGGGTTTGATAAGCCGCATATGCGGTATACATGCCTAAAAAAGGACTAAAAGGAGGAAAGCCATGTACAACATCATCGTTTACGAGAACAAACGGTTTGGAAACATTCGGACATTCGTCGAAGAAGGGAAACAAGAGCCGTGGTTCGTGGCGGCGGATGTGTGCCGAGCGCTGGAAGTCAAGAACGCACGGGATGCAGTGGCACGTCTGGACGACGACGAAAAGAATACCGTCGTTTTAACCGACGGAAATCGCGGCAATCCAAGTGTGACCGTCGTCAGCGAACCCGGGCTGTACGCACTCGTCCTCAGCAGTCGCAAGCCGGAGGCGAAAGAGTTCAAGCGCTGGATTACGCACGATGTCATCCCATCAATCCGAAAGAGCGGCGGCTACATCGCAGGGCAGGAAGACATGAGCGACGCTGACCTGATGGCGAAAGCCCTGATTGTTGCCCAGCGACAGATTGAGCAGCGCGACAAGCAAATCACGGAGATGCAGCCAAAGGCGCTGTTCGCGGATGCTGTGAGCGCAAGCAAAACAAGCATCCTTGTGAACGAGATGGCGAAGCTGCTGCAGCAGAATGGCGTTGAAATCGGCGAAAAGAAGCTGTTCAAACTCCTGCGCGTGAACGGATATTTGTGCAGCAAAGGAGAGCTTCACAACTGCCCGACGCAAAGAGCTATGGATATGGGACTTTTCGAGATAAAGGAAACGGCTATCACAACGTCGGACGGCAGCGTTATACTGCGGCGAACGCCGAAAGTGACGGGCAAAGGGCAAGTGTACTTCATCAACAAGTTTAAGGGGGGATGGGCGTAATGCAAGTAAAACCAAAGCCTTGCCCGAATTGCGGAAGCAAGTACGTGGAAATGTTGACTAAATTTTTCGGCGGTAACGGTTTTGAGGTAAGATGCTTGGACTGTGGTTATATCGGTGAGCTTGGAAAAACAAGAGCCGCAGCCGCGAGAGCGTGGAATAACGACGAAAGGAGAAAGAAGAATGCAGGATTATAATCTGAAACCGTGTCCGTTCTGCGGGGGACGAAAAATCGAACTGGTAGAACCTGATTATTTTTTCGGCAGTTGGTTTTGCGAATGCACTGCGTGTAGACAAGCCATTGCAGCAGGAAAAACGCTGGAAAAGGCAATGAAGAAGTGGAATCGCCGTGAGCCGGGATGGTTTTCCGTGGATAAGGTGCTTCCGCTGAATAGAAAGCACGTCATCGGATTTGATGCAGAGGGCAGGTGGATCTATCTATGGTTGTATTTTCACTCAGACACAAAGAAGTTTCTTGACGAACTGGACGACGACAAGCCCGTGAAAATCACGCACTGGATGCCGTTCCCGGATGCGCCGTGGGAGGATGAAGAGGATGAATAATGAAAAGAAACAAGCTCCGCGCTGTCCGTACTGCGACGCGGAAATGCGCTTGGAGGACAACGAGGACGTGCTGTTCGGACTGTTCGCGGACGAAGAAAGAATGTACTGGTACCAATGCAATACTCCGTTGTGTGGCATCCACAGCCCTGCGAAGCACACGAAAGTCGGTGCTTACATAGCAGCAATGTCGCGCTGGCAAGGGCCAAACCGGGTGCTGACGCTGGATGAAGTGTTGGTAACTGCATATGACGACTGCAACACAGAGCAAGAAACTGTGATGTATTTGGAATATAGAGAGGACTATGAAGGATATGCCATCGTTACCGACTTGGAGATGGATGGCTCGAAAATATTATTCGAATTTTCTGGCATTGGCGGTGGGGGTAAACAAAACGAGAAAGACTATGGAAGCCTTTGGCGGTGCTGGCGGCGCAAGCCGACGAAAAACGAGCGGGAAAACACGCCGTGGGAGGACGAAGGAAGATGAATGAATACAAAAACCGTGTGCTGTCCCTTGAAGAACTTGCGGTAAGCGCAGGAATGCTCACATTTATTGAAGATAACAACGGAGACGACGAGCCGTGCGTCCGTGCGCGAATGGTAACGTACTGGGAACCTAAAAGCCATCGCATATATTTCGACGGCGGACGCACATGGTACGCCGATTACACCTACGGCGAGACGTGGCGCTGCTGGTTGCGGAAGCCGACGCCGGAAGAAATGGCGAATACGCCGTGGGAGGAAATCTGATGAAAACTGTGACGCTGCCCGAGGCGGTGATTTTCGGTACGATGATTGGTCTGGGGCTGACGGGCTTCCTGCTGGCGAAGGAAACGCGCCCGTGGTACATTTACATTCTGCTGGCGCTTATCAACTGTATCATTTCGATTCTTGTGTACGCCGGAGCGGATGCGCTTGCGGCGTGGTTGGGGGGATAACAATGACGGTTATCGGTCTGCTGTGTTTGCTGGCTGCTACGGTGTGCGTGGCTTGCGCATTTATCAATAAGGAGTGATGATGGTTGTGAGAGAATTGCAAGATGAGATTGTGACGGTTGTGTTTTCCGAACTTCTTCGAGCGCAGAAGAAGCACGGAGAAACTTTCCATTCCATGCCGGAGGCGTTCTCCGTGATTTGGGAAGAAGTCGAAGAAGCGAAAGAAGAGATGCAGCGTGTCATCCGAAAGGCAAACGACGTCTGGCTTGCGAACCGCCGAGACGACGAGAAAGCATTCACGATGTGCGCGAGCAAAACAGCAGCGGCAGCTACACTGCTGGCTTGCGAAGCTGTGCAGGTTGCGGCAATGTGCATGAAGGCGCAGAGAGAAGGTGCAGCATGGTCGAAAGGCAAGAATGGCTGAATGCGCTGACAATCTGTCCGGTTTGCAACGCAGTGATGAAGCGATACACTACGATTGATGTTCAGGGAGGCGCATGGGTAAAATGTACAAATCCAGAGTGCGGACTACACGGCGTTCTCTTTATGCCGATGTAATCCCGACGGAGGACGAAGAGCAGGAAGCCCTTTTCCGCTGGGCGGAGACTCAAAGCGCAACGAAGCCATGGCTGAAAGGGATGTTCGCCATCCCGAACGGCGGTTATCGCGCCAAGGCAACCGCCGCGAGGATGAAGCGAACCGGGACGCGTGCAGGAGTGCCGGACATCTTCCTGCCCGTCTCCAACGGACGTGAACACGGGCTTTTCATCGAAATGAAGCGGCGAAGGGGCGGGACGGTATCGACATCGCAGAAAGAGCGCATGAAGATGCTGACTGCCGAGGGCTACCGCTGCGTTGTGGCGAAGGGATGCCAAGAAGCGATTGATGCAATTATGCGATACATGGACGGAGAGTGAGACAATGGTGGACACCGACGAAATCCGTTACTCCTTTTGGCTTGAGAAAGAGCTGGAAAAGAACGTAAAGCGGCTTGCGGGGAACGTTTCGCGCGGATGCAAAAGCCGCCACGATGCCTACAAAGTCAGGGCGATGCAGGACGCAATCAGGCGGCTAAACGGCGAGAAGGAGGCAAACGGAGCAATCGAGAAGGTACAAGATATGCTGTACACGGAGCTAATGAGCGGACAGATTCGCCCTGCGCTGTATACAGCTATCGTTAAGGCGTTTGAAGGGGTAAAATAATCGTTGGGCGGTTTGCGGGAGGGGAAAATGGTTGACTTAAAGCGGATGCGGTATCTCATCAGGCGGTATCCTATGGCTTGCTTGCGAGCAGAACAGGCGCGAATCCGGGCGCAGAAGCTGACGCGGACAATCAGCGACGCGCCGCGCGGGGGCGGAAGTATGAACAGCACGGAGGAAGGGCTGCTGTATCGCATCGAGGCACTGGAACGCAAGAAAGCAATCTGGGACGAGTTGTGCAGGATGCGCGAAGAGCTTGCGCCGCTGGTGGATGCGCTGGAAAGTCCGCTGGAAGTGCAGTGCATGAGAATGCGGTATCTGGAGGGAAGGAGCGTCCGGGAAATCAGCTACAATCTAGCGTATTCCGAGCAGCATGTTTTTCGCGTGATTGGTAACGCGGAGCGGAAAATCCAGAGCGCGGAATAAGGTGGTCGCGCATCGAAAGGTGCGCGATTTTCTTTGCAAAAATCGCAAAAAAACTGCATTTCGCCCCTTGACATATTGCCGGGAATATGCTATAATAATTTATGTCAAGGGGCGGTACAAAATAAAAGCCCCCGACAGAAAGGGAAAGAAAATGAAAACAAAGTATCAGCCGCTCAAAAATCCAACTGCCTACCGACTTGAAGTAATCATCAGAACGTGCGAATCCGTAGAAGGTTTGGGCATGATAAGGGGAATTATTCAAACGCTGCTCGTTTGCAATAGAATAACCGTAGAGGACCGCGATTATCTGGGAATCCTTGCTTGTGATATTATCAAGGCAAAGCGCGAAAACAAATAATTGATAACTCAGGAGGAGCATAGACCAACGCGACGGACGGAATTACAGCTGACCTAACGGCTATACGGGGAGAAAAGGAACAATATGTTGTACTACACCGTGAAGCAGGAGATGTCCCCATACTGGGAGAGGACGATTGCAAAGTTTGACAGATTCGAGGAAGCCGACAAGTACGCGCGGAAAGAATCACGATTTTCCGCAAGCCGATATTCCATCTACAAAAACAACCGCACAGGAGAACATTTTGAAGCAATGTATATCGCAGGGATGTGTGCAATAATGTAATGCCGGATAGGAGGGCAAGATGGAAGTAACGCTGACGAAGGAAGAATACAGAGAGCTTAAAAAGCATGGTCGCCTTGAAAAAGATGGTTGCGTGTACAGCCACCTTGCAAAGCTGAACGGCGAAACGCTCGCAATCTGCGAAAGAGCAAACGATATGGACTACATCGTCGAGGTGAAGCGTGAAAAGTAACGGCTTGCAAAATCAATCATCCTATGCTACAATACCTCCGAAAGGGGTTGTAGCAATGCGGAAAGAATACTACCAAGGCGCGGCATCCGTCCGCGCAACGCAAAAGTACAAGGAAAAAATCGGGATGCAGAAGATAACCATTGAGGTGCAAGCTGGAAGCCGCGAAGCACTTAACGCAGAAGCCAAGAGCCGGGGGGTATCCGCAACGCAGCTGATTGTGGATGCGGTGAACGCCTACATCGGGCGTGAGATAATTACAAGCAAAAAAAAATAATAGCATGGGGCGCATCCGCTGGGGTGCGCCTTTTTTGTTGCTCAAAAAAGTTTGCAAAAAAATCTCGAAAAAATGTGATTTACCCCTTGACATATACGGCAGTATATGCTATAATAATAGTGTCAGGAGGGCGGTACAAAAAATAAAGCCCCCGACAGAAAGGGAAAGACAATGACTGATAAAGCAAAAAGCGCGGCGCTGTTTGAACAGCACCGCCAAATGACCAAGGCGTGGGAAGCGCAAATGGACGTACTCGCCAAAGAAGAAAGCATCACCGACGAGGAATACGAACAGAAGCTCATGGAGCTTTACAAGCAACACAAAGAAAAAGCGGATGCGGTTTGGCTGAAAGCGTTCGCACTGCGATTTCCGAAGCGCAAGGGCTGGTTCGCGGAAGTTTTCGCGCCTTCGTTCGGGATTTGCGAAAACAAGAAACTTTCGCCGAAGCAAACACAAGTGTTCGTCGACTACTGCATCAGTGATGCGGATACATGGCGGAATGGCAATACGTACTGCCGGTTTGGCGACAAGCTGGTAACGCTCACTCGCCCGCGTTACGCAAATGGATGCGGGTACGTTACAATAAGGCAACTGTAAATGAATGGAGGGGAAAACACAGTGATGCTGACGCTGACGAAGGAAGAATACAGAGAGCTTAAAAAGCATAGTCGCCTTGAAAAAGATGGTTGCGTGTACAGCCACCTTGCAAAGCTGAACGGCGAAACGCTCGCAATCTGCGAAAGAGCAAACGATATGGACTACATCGTCGAGGTGAAGCGTGAAAAGTAACGGCTTGCAAAATCAATCATCCTATGCTACAATACCTCCGAAAGGGGTTGTAGCAATGCGGAAAGAATACTACCAAGGCGCGGCATCCGTCCGCGCAACGCAAAAGTACAAGGAAAAAATCGGGATGCAGAAGATAACCATTGAGGTGCAAGCTGGAAGCCGCGAAGCACTTAACGCAGAAGCCAAGAGCCGGGGGGTATCCGCAACGCAGCTGATTGTGGATGCGGTGAACGCCTACATCGGGCGTGAGATAATTACAAGCAAAAAAAAATAATAGCATGGGGCGCATCCGCTGGGGTGCGCCTTTTTTGTTGCTCAAAAAAGTTTGCAAAAAAATCTCGAAAAAATGTGATTTACCCCTTGACATATACGGCAGTATATGCTATAATAATAGTGTCAGGAGGGCGGTACAAAAAATAAAGCCCCCGACAGAAAGAGGTAAGAATTATGAAGTTCGCGAGCATCAAGAAGGGCATCCGCATCACCGAGAAGATGGCGCAGAAGCTGGCTATCAACTGGTACTACGAAACGAAGAAATACTGCTACGAGTTGCAGTACGGGGACGAAACGATGGATGGCGACTACGAGCGCAGCATCGTTCGCTGGAAGAAAGGCGAAGAGTACAAGCCTTCCGAAGTCGTTGCAACGTTGGCGTGAACAGGAAGGAGGAGCAAGCAACATGTCAAACGAAGAAATCATCGTCAAGTCCGCCATCAGCGCGGGCATCTTCTCCGAAGAGGAAGCAGCTGCTTACATCATGAACGGGTTGCGCCTCCCGATTCACACCTTCTCCGAGTGGAAGAACCTCGGTTACATGGTCAAGAAGGGCGAACACGCCGCGCTGACCGTGAGCATCTGGAAGCCCAAGACGCGCAAGAAGAAGGACGAAAAGACCGTTGACGCAAAGGAAGAGAATAGCGGGTTCTTCCTGACGACCGCATACCTGTTTACAAAACAGCAGGTGGAAGCAATCAAGCCCGCCTAATCGCAACAAAATGCCGCATGAGAGCCACCGGAGCAATCAGGCGGCATAATTATGAGCAAAAACAAGCAAGCTGTTAGAACGCGAAATAGGCGGCATTACAGGCAATGCCAAAGAAGCAAAAACATATAGAAATAAAAAAATGAGAGTTATGAGAGTAATTTCCGTGATATAATGTAAAATGTAAAAGCAGCAAGAGAGGCGCGAGCAGTAATGCAAGCGTCTTTTTTGTTGGAAGAGGCGACTATGGAAGAGCTGCTCTTGCCTCTTCAGCGGCGGGATTTATGCGCGATGCGCTTTGTTGCGTTGGTGGGGACGTGACGGACGAAGAGGAGGGGAAACTGTTGATTGACTGGAACGGCATCAAAATCGTCGAAACGGACTGTATGCTGCCGATTGACCGCGTGAAGCCATACGCGAGAAACGCAAAGCGGCATCCGCAGGAGCAAATCGACGAAATCAAGGCAAGCATCAAGCGGTTCGGCATGGACGACCCCATCGGCATCTGGGGCAAGGAAAACCTGATTGTCGAGGGTCACGGTCGGCTGGAGGCGTGCAAGCAACTCGGCATCCCAACAGTGCCGTGCATCCGCCTTGACCACCTGACGAAGGAAGAGCGCAAGGCGTACACACTGGCGCACAACAAAACCAACATGGACAGCGGTTGGGATTTTACGGTACTTGACCAAGAGCTGGCGGAAATCGTTGATGTTGATATGAGCGAGTTCGGCTTCGGTGCATTAAATAGTTTCATCGAAGAAAACGAGCCTCCGAAAACATTTAAGGAATTTACTGGGGAGGAAGAAGTAAAGCATAAATGTCCGAGGTGCGGATATGAATGGAACTAATATTTATTCCGTTCCTTCTATGAAAGAAATAGATGAAATTCCGTGGAATGGATATAATGTAGTAAGCACATTCTCCGGTGGTGGTGGTTCTTGCCTTGGGTATAGAATGGCGGGTTACAAAATTCTGTGGGCAAATGAATTTGTCGAAGAGGCTCAAAAAACATATCGCGCCAATCATAACGGCACATATCTCGATACAAGAGATATTCGAGACATAAAGCCGGAGGAAATTCTTGAACAGACTGGACTAAAAAAAGGTGAGCTTGACTTATTCGATGGGTCGCCTCCGTGCTGCGCATTTTCCACAGCGGGAAAGCGCGAAAAGGGATGGGGAAAAAAAAGAGCATATAGTGACGGGAAAAGTCAACAGATAGAGAATCTTTTTCTTGAATATATTAGAATCCTAAATGGGTTGCAGCCCAAAACATTTGTAGCTGAAAACGTTTCAGGAATGGTAAAAGGAACGGCTGTCGGATATTTCCGAGAATATATAAAGTGCATGGAGCAGTGCGGCTACAAAGTAAAAGCGCAGCTAATCAATGCAAAATATTTAGGTGTTCCGCAAAGCCGCGAACGTATAATTTTCGTCGGTGTAAGAAACGATATAGGAATTATGCCTTGCTTTCCCAAACCCTATAATTATATTGTGCCGCTTGGGAACGCATTAAAAAATATTACAAACGATGAAAAAGAGATAAAGCAGCTTATCGAGGATGCGAATAAATACAAATGGGGAGAGATACTAAAAAAAATACCGAGAAACCAAAAAAAACCTATATCTGGTGCTTCCGTCGCAAATGGTTCATACTTCAATTTGATAAGAGAATCGCTGTATGCTCCATGCTCGACGATATGTCAGACAACCGGAAACTCCAGCACAGCTGGGAATTGCCATCCGGTAGAAGACAGGAAATTTACAATAGCGGAGCTGAAAAGAATAACAAGCGTACCCGACGATTTTGTTTTAACTGGAACATTTGCGCAAAGATGGGAGCGTCTCGGACGCATGGTTCCACCAATAATGATGCGCGAAATATCGAGAACAATAAAAGAAAACATTCTCGATAAATTATAAAAGGAGAAAAGCCATGAGCAAAATTGACAATATTATTCCAAAGGAAAAATGGCAATTCGGGAGAGATGTCGCGGAATGCTTTCCCAATATGCTTGAACGCTCCATTCCGGGATATGTACAGATGCGCGAATTAACATTTGCAGTTGGCGAAAAATATCTCAGGAAAGACGGGAAAATATCAAATATTGTTGATATTGGATGTTCAAACGGATTATCTATTTATCCGTTTTTGCAGAAATACGGAGCGCGTATTCGGAGTTTCCTTGTTGATAATAGTGATGCTATGATTGAAGCAGTGAACAAGGAATATTCCGGCTGGATTAGCTGCGGAGCAATGCAGACGTATTGTTGCGATATTACCAAGCAATATCCACAAACAATTGCTGATTTGACGCTTTTGGTTTTGTCATTGCAGTTCGTTCCAATCGAGGAACGTCAGCAGCTACTAAAAAAAATTTACAATCACACGGAAAAAGGCGGAGCAATCATCCTTGTTGAAAAAGTACAAGGAGAAGATGCGGAAATGGACGATTTGCTGACGGACTGCTACTATGCACAAAAACGTGCGAATGGATATTCCGATACACAAATCATCGAAAAACGCAGAAGTTTAAGAGGCGTTCTCGTGAACCTGAAACCTGAATGGAATGAAGAGCTTTTGAAAGGCGCTGGATTTACAAATATTCAGATGTTTTGGCGACACCTGAATTTTTGCGGGTGGGTTGCGAAAAAATGAGCGACGATCTCAACCTCGACATCCCGGAAATCCACTTTCCCGACACAATCGAACTCGACGACGACATAGACTTCTCCGTCGCCGACTTTTCCCTTGTAGACGAGGAAGAACAGACGCGCATCATAAAGCCCAAGATGGCAAAGTCGGCAATCTACAACAAAGCGGACTTTCAGTACGCACGCGACCTTGCCGCAAAAATTTGTCTGGAACGCAACGCACGGACTACATGCATCGTTCCTGGCAATTTCATTTTTGGCGACTTGCCGGAAGCACTTGTAATGTATCGCGGCATCGACCTCAAAACAATCTACTGTTCCACGTTGTCGCTGTCGGAAAACAACGTGGACAGCTTCAAAAATCTGCTGCTTTTCCGCAACGTGGAGAAAATCAATCTGATGCTGTCCGGCTACTTCTACAGCCACTACAAAACGGATTTGATTCCGTACTTGTATGAGGAGCTGGACATCGACAACAAGCTGCAAGTTGCGTTTACAAATACACACATGAAAATCCTGCTGATGGAAACACACCGAGGCAATCATTATGTGCTGACGGGGAGCGCGAATTTGCGGAGCGCATCTTGTCTTGAGCAGTTCGACTTCGAGGAGAACGAGGGGCTGTTTAACTTCTACAAGGAAGCGTTCGACAGTCTAATCGACAAGTATAAAACAATTGACTACACGAAACCCAAAATCATAAGGGGGAATAAAGCATGGCAAGCGGTTCAGTGCGAAAGCTAAGGAACGGTTCGGCTTTGGCGAAGAAATCATCTGGCGCATACCAGCGCCGAGTAGCATACACCATCAACCGGCAGACAGGCGAAATCCGCAGGCAGCCCAAGAGGTGACATGAATGCCGAGAGGAACTCATCCTAATAGCCTTGCAAACCTGCAAAAGGGGAAAAGGTTCGGGAGCGGGAAGGACGGGGCGACGAGTAACGCGAGGAAAGCGCACGAAAAAGCAACGCAGGCGCGCAAAGCAAATTTTACCGTCAAGGAGCTGATGCTCAATCTGCTTGACGAGCCATTGCAAAATGGCGGGACGTTGCGAGAAGCACTTGTGAAACGCACCGTAAAAATGGCAGCAGACGGGAATTTACCCGCTTTTCAGTATATCATGCGGATTATCGGAGAAGACCCCGGCGACACCGTTACCGTCAAAGCGCCGCAGTTGTCTGAGGACGCGAAAGCCGACATTGACAAGCTGCTGAAAGAGACGCGGGGAGAAGTAAAATGACGACGCTGACGCGGGATGAAGTGTGGAACATTTGGCGATACCATCCCGCCGCCGTCGGAAGAATGTGCGGATTCCGTGACTTAACAGACGACCTTCACGGACGCTGGATGCAGCACATCATCTTCGGAGCAGAGGACTACACGCTTCAAGCGCATCGCCTATCCTACAAGTCTTCCTGCCTTTCCGTCGCTTTGGCAATGTGGTGCGTCCTTAACCACGGAAAAAACGCGATTTTCATGCGAAAAACCGACAGCGACGTTGTGGAGAGCATCGCACAGGCGAAAAAGGTATTCGCGAACGAGGCTTTTTGCTACATGGCGCAAATCCTCATGCAGCAGGACGTTCAACTGCTGAAATCAGGCGGCAACTGTATGACGGTGAGCGTGTACGATTCGCCGCGTGGTGCTGACCAGCTAATCGGCATCGGCTGCGGTTCGTCCATGACGGGCAAGCACGCGGATTTGATTGTATGCGACGACGTGGTAAACCTCAACGACCGCATCAGCCGCGCAGAACGAGAGCGCACCAAGGGCGTTATACAGGAGCTGCGCAACATCGTCACACGCGACGGGCGAATCGTCTTCATCGGCACACCGTGGCACATCGAGGACGCGTTCACACTGGTTGCGCCGCCGGAGAAGCACGACTGTTATTCCACCGGGTTGATTGCGCCGGAGAAGCTGGAAGAGCTGCGGAAATCAATGTCGCCGTCGCTGTTTGCTGCGAACTATGAGTTGCGCCACATTGCCGCCGAAAATGCGCTGTTCGACACGCCGCCGACGTTCACGCCGGACGAGGAAAAGCTGCGGGACGGCATCGCGCACGTTGATGCTGCCTATGGCGGCGAGGACTACACCGCGTTGACGTGCGCAAAGCGGGACGGCGACACGCTATATTTGTACGGGCGTTTGTGGCGCAAGCACGTTGACACGCTGATGGATGTACTGCAATCGGAGACGGAGCGCCTAATGTGCGCCCCGATTTACTGCGAAACTAACGGCGACAAGGGTTATTTGGCGAGGGAATTGCGCCGCCGAAACATGGCAGTACGCGCATACCCGGAAAAAATGAACAAGTATCTGAAAATCAGCACATACCTCAAAAAGTGGTGGGGGAATATCGTGTTTTTGGAAGGCACAGACAGGGACTATATCGCGCAAATTATGGACTACACCGAGGACGCGGAGCACGACGATGCGCCGGACAGCGCCGCGTGCTGCTGCCGGATTCTCGACAGGAGCGGCGCGAGTTTGTATGTTGGGGGGTGATACAGATGTTCACAAAAATCACATGGCAGGATTGGCAAAACGAGTCGGACAAGGCAAAGGCGACGCTGGCGGTTATTGGTGCATACAAGCACAGCGAGGACTTTAACAAGGCGGGAATCGCGCAACGATACTACGAGGCGCGGAACGACACCGTTTCCGCGAAAGTCGTGCTGCGAGCCACAACGTCGGAGACGGAGCAGACCACCGCCGACGGGAAAAAGGTCAAAAAGAAGGGGACAGCAACCGAAGCAGTCCCCGGACAGCGCATTTATAGCGACTTTTTCCGCCGATTTACCATGCAACAGGCGAATTATCTGCTTGGAAACGGCGTTGAGCTGGAAGACGACGCAATGAAGGGCAAGTTAGGCATAGGGTTCGACACGACGCTTGCGAAAATCGGACTATATGCACTTGTGCATGGCGTTTGCTGGGGCTACTGGAACCTCGACCACGTTGAGATTCTGCGTGCGTACACGGATAAAAACAGCGGGTTCGTGGCGTTGCTGGACGAGCTGACGGGCGAACCGATGGTTGGAGTGCAGTTTTGGCAGATTGGCGACGACAAACCGCTGATGGCGCGTGTGTTCGAGCCGGACGGCGTGACGGTTTATAAAACGCGCGAGAATGCCTCTGATTTGGAGGTGGCGCAGGAGAAACGCGCCTACAAGCGCACATACGCGAGGGACATCACAGGCGAGCGCCTTATCTCCGAGGAGAATTATAGCGCACTGCCTATTGTGCCGCTGTACGCGAACGACAAGAAGCAGACGGAGTTGACACTTGCAATCCGTTCCAAAATCGACTTGTACGACATCGTTCTTTCCGACTTTGGAAACAATCTGGAAAAGGCGAACGATGTTTACTGGGTGCTGAACAACTTCGGGGGCAACTTCGACGAGGTTGCGCTGATGCTTGAACAGATTCACCGACTGAAAGCAATCGCGAACATTTCTGACGGCACGTCATCCAGCACAGTAACGCCGGAAACGTTTGAAGTTCCGTATGCCGCGCGTCAAACCGCGCTGGAACTGCTGGAACGGCAGCTATACCGCGATTATATGGCGCTGGATGTATCGGAGTTGACGGGCGGCAGCCTAACGAACGTTGCAATTCGGGCAAGCATGGCGAATCTGGACTTGAAGGCGAACGCCTACGAATGGCAGTGCTTTGATTTCGTGCAGAAACTGCTGCGGATTCTGGGCATCGAAACCGAGACAATCCGTTTCAAGCGACAGACAATCGCAAACGAGAGCGAAATCATCCAAAACATCTACACCGCGCAGGGCGATTTGGACAAGGAGACGCGATTGAAGCTGAATCCGATGATTCTTCCGGAGGAAATCGACGACATCATCAAGCGTGGGGAGGAAGAATCGCTTTTGGGTATGCGGATGGCGCAACAGGCAATGCAGCAAACGGAGGGGGACGAACAGAATGCTTCTGATTCTGATGGTAATTCTGGCAGTTTTGGCAGCTAACAACGTGATTATCGTTCCGGGCTGGCTCTTGTGGTTTGGCTTCATCGTAGGGACAATTGCGTACATTGACGAACACGATTCGTTGTGGGAGAAAAAGCCGTGACGGACGTGGAGCGCAACGATTTGCGCGAAGCCGCGCTGCAAATGCGCATAAAGGCGATGTACCAAGAGGCGCTTGACATCGCCACGGAGCGCCTGAAAGACTTCTTGCGGAAAAAGCAGCAAGTGGACGATGGCAAGATAAAGCCGCCCGCGTACTACGACACGCCGGAAAAGGTAGAGCGGTGGAAAGCGGGTTTTGTCCGCGAACTCATCCGCCAATATCGCGTGGAAGAAGTCATCATGGAGGAAATCTGCAAGGCAGGGAAACGGGCAACCGACGACATCCGGAACACGATGGGCGACGTGTACGCCGATAGCTTAGGCGAAGCGCAAACCGTCATCGAGGCGCAAGCAGACCGCGCGGGTGTAAAGGTGTCGTTCGCGCAGCCCAACAAACGCGAAATCAAAGCGATTTTCGCCGCGAACGAAACAGCATTCACGAAGCTGGCGTACAAGAATCTGGGGCAGAACACCGAAATTCGCCACAAGCTGCAAAACGCGCTGGCGCTGTCATCCACGCTGGGCGAGGACAGGAAGAAACTGATGAACCGCATCAGCGACATCACAGGACAGAGCGAGTGGCAAGCGCGGAGAGTAGCGCAGACGGAACGGACGCGCTCACAGAGCCAAGCGAGTTATGCCGCATCGCAGGAAGCAGCAGACCAAGGCGTAACGGTCTACAACAAGTGGTTCTGCCGCTTCCAGAATAGCCGTGAAGCGCATATGGCGCGACATGGAAAGATGGCGAAGCAAGGCGAATGCTTTCCGAACAGCAATATCCGCTTTCCTGGCGACCCGAACGGCAGCGCGGCGGAAACAATCAATTGCTACTGCATGATTATGCCGAAAGTCATCCTATCCACCGAGTATGTGGACGAAGACGGCAACATCCGAAAGAAGGAAAAGAAATGAGCGGGTTCGTAGACCACACGCCGGAAATCAATCAGAAGCTGGAACAGGCAATGTTTGTCGGGCTTTTGGCGGTTGCACAAGAATCCGTCGGCATGGTGCGCGAGAAGATGGTGACAGGCTATGAGCATAAGGTCTACGACACTGGCAATCTGGCGAGAAGCATCACCGCCGACATCGACCCCGACAACAACGAAGTAACCATCGGCACAAACGTCGAGTACGCGCATTATGTACACGATGGGCACGCGGGACACGCCGTTTTCTTTCCCAAGCTGGGCGACAAAGGCGAGTTTCGCGTCATGCCGGGAGGGTACACACCAGGCAGACCGTTCATGACGGACACGTTCGCAGATTCCGCAAACGCGGAACGCCTTGTGGACATCATGGCGGATGTAATCAAACAAAACATGGACTAATAACAGCAACATCAGCGCATGGCAAAGCACCGCCGTGCGCTGTTTGCATATACGCGGAGCAAGGCAAAGCACCGCCTACCCGCAAACAATCAAAGGCGCAAAGCACCGCGCCCCGAAGCAAAGGAGATTGAATCATGAATATCCTCACCCGGAAAAACCTGAAAGCCCTGAATGTGCCTGATGAAGCGATTGACGCGATTGTGGAAGCCCACAGCGACGCAATCAACGACATCAAGGCGGAGCGCGACAAGTACGCGGAACAGGCGAAGCAGATTGCAGCGCTGACCACGGAGCGCGACACGCTCAAGCAGCAGCTTGCCGACGCGAAGAAGAGCGGCGGCGACGCGCAGAAGATTCAGGAGGCGTTCGACGCCTACAAGCAGCAGGTGGAGACGGAAAAGAAAACCGCGACGTTGACAACCGCCGCAAGAAAGCTGCTGACCAGCAAGGGGATGCAGGAGAAACTTGCTGACCTCGTGATGGCAAAGCGCGGACTGGATGGCATCGAACTCGACGACAAGGGCGCAATCAAGGATGGCGACAAGCTGATTGACGCGCTCAAGGGCGAGTATGGCGAACTTTTCTCCACGCAGCAGCAGGAGGGTACACCTACCACAACCCCGCCGAGCGGCGGCAATGCCACGCACGGCAGCGGACGCGCCGCAGCACTGGCGGCGAAGTACGCGCAAGATATGTATGGCGCAGTTGCGCCGGAAGGAGCGAATAAATGAGCTTTACCAGCAAGGCAACCGGGACTGTTTACCAGCCCGGTTATTTTCTTGAGAACGCGGAAGACGCAATCCGCGAAACCAAGCAGATTAAGCAGTCGGGCGCTACCACCGCCGAAAACGGCGCGAAGTACGTCAAAATGGGGACTGTTTACCCCGCGAACGACGGCACTGCCGTCGGCATCGTATACGAGGACGTGGACGTTACCAGCGGCGATATGCCCGGCAGCGTCGTGACGCGCGGCACGGTTTACGAGAGCCGTCTCCCCACTGAAATCAACAGCACCGCCAAGAGCGCGCTGACGGCAAAGGGCTTCTACTTCATCGCCGCCGAAGCCGCGACGGTGCGCCCGTACTGACGAAAGGAGAATACTATGCAGATTCCGTCTTTTGAAAACAATATTTTCGGTCTTATTCCCAAGGAGGAGTGGCTGGATGTTGGCTTTAACGTCAGCCGCCCGAATGACCCGGTTGACGCGCTGTTTCCCGACGAATACAGTGAAAATCTCGTGGCTAAGTGGCAGGAGATTGCCAACCAGTACCAGCTTCCCGTGATGGCGGACTTCCACAGCTTTGATAGCCGGACGAACATCGCCCCCCGCAGCCCCGTCGACACGCACAGCATCGAGAAAGGACTGATTAAGGTAAAAATTAACCAGTCCGAGCGTATGCGTGCGCTGCTGCGTTCCGGCGTGCAGAATGATGCTATGTACGACTACGTTATCCGTGACGGCATCATGCTCGCCGACCAAGTTGTGACGCGAACCAAGGTTGCGAAGAACGAAGTTCTGGCGACTGGCAAAATGACCATCAAGGAAAATGGCCTTGACCTGACTATCGACTATGGCGTGAAGCAGGAACAGACGGAATTCACGTTCGACTTCAGCGAGGACGCGGACATTCCTGCACAGATTCAGTTCGTTGTTGACACCGCGCTGGACGCTGGCACGACGCTGGACACCATCGTAACGAGCCGCAAGGTTATCAACAAGATTCGCGCAAACAGCGCAATCCAGAAGCGCATCAACGGCACGTTGAGCGAGGGCGCATATGTAAGTAACGCCGCGCTGAATACGTTCTTCTCCACGGAGTACGGCATCAACCGCGTTATCACTAACGATTTGCAGTACGCCATTGATGGCGGCATCGGCGCGGACGGGCGACCGATTCGCACCACGAAGCGCTATTTCCCGCAGGACAAGATGACGTTCATCGGCACTGGCAGCGCCATGACGCGCATCGGCGCGGGCTTGTGGGGACAGACCCCGGAAGAAACGGTCAACACCGCGAACACCGGGCTTAACGTCAACCAGTCCGGTCAGCACCGCTATGTCATGGTGTCGCAGTGGGTGGAAAATGACCCTGTTGTGCTTTGGACGCGGGCATCCGGCTTGTTCATGCCTGTTATCTTCAACCCGCAGAGCATCTGGATTGCGACTATTACGGACGCGGCGACGGGGCAGTTGACGGTCTCCTCTGCCGCTGGCACGGGCAAGGGCAACACGAAGCTGACTGTCAGCCCCGCGAAGGAATCCAGCTCCAACCTGTACAAGGTTAAGTCCGGCACGACCGCGCCGACTGCGACTTACGGGCAGAATGTCCGCACTTGGAGTAACTGGGACGGCACGTCCGACCTTGCGATTGCGACGGGGCAGAAGGTGACGGTTGCGGAATGCACCAGCGACTACCGCGTAATTCGTTCCGGCAGCGCGACGGTGACGGCGGCGACCTAATGGAGGTGGGAACATGGCTGTGACGCTGGAAATGGCAATGCGCGAGTGTAACAACTTTTTTGAGCGTTGCAAGTACACGGGAGAGATTCGCATTTTGGGCGGTAAAATCGTTCCTGATGTAGGTTCGCCCTATGTATACATCAGCGGCAGCGCGCGGAACGACGGCGTTCACAGCCTTGTTTCTGGCGCAATGGAGGATGCGGACGGGGAGGAAACTTTCGACGGCACGTTGTGGTTTCTGTACCCGCCGCGCCCGTTTGTTGAGATTGCAAAAGAGTGCGCGGAGTACGAGACGAAAAACCCAACGGGGGCATACACCTCGGAATCGTTCGGGCATTACAGCTATTCGCGGGCGACTGGCAGCAACGGCGTTGTGACGTGGCAAGCGGCATTCGCGGACAAGCTGCGCCCGTATCGGCACATGTACACGGAGGTTGGCTGATGGCGTGGAGTGATTTTCTGGATGACGCTTGCATCGTCGATAAGCGCACGGAATCCGACGGCATGGGCGGCATCGTTGTCACATGGGCAGACGGCGCGCCGTTCCGTGCTGGATTCATCCGCAACAGCAGCACAGAAGCCCGAATTGCATACCAGAACGGCATCCGCGAACTTTTCACCATCGTGTTTTCCGATATGCTGGAACTGCTTCCGAACGACCGCGTGAAGCGGATTTCCGACGGCAAGGTCTTCCGCATCACATCCGACGCGCGGGATATGACAACGCCGGAGCAGAGCGATATGCACTTCCAGGAGGCTGACGCGGAGGTGGTGACGGCGTGATTGACTTGCAGCGGAAACTATACAAGTTTTGGAACAGTTTCACCTACGAGGGCAAGCCAATTCCCGCGTATGTTGAGGACGCAGTGCCGGCTGAGGCGTCATTTCCCTACTTTGCGTTTCAAGTGCAAGAGGGGGACGTCTTCGGAAAGTCTACAATGATTTGCACACTGTGCTGTCAGGCGGAAAACGGAAGCAACGTAAACTTGCAGCGCGCAGCAATCCTCGACGAGGTTCGCCGCGCCATTCCGCCGGAGGGGACGGCAATCTACTGCGACGATGGCTTTATCACCCTGTACCGCAACAATAGCAACTTTTTCCGCCTTGAAGTGGACACAACGCTCAAAAGCGTCTGCTATGGACGGATTTATTACGAAATCGTGACTTACTACACCTAACAGGAGGTAACAAAATGACGACTGGTCTTCGGGCAAGCACCTTTGAGAACTTGCAGCTCAATGCCGGGATGTTTCTCGCCAATTTTGACTATTCCACCGCCACGGACGCGGCGACGCTGGGCGCGCTGCTGAAAACGGAGCGCGAAAAGACAAGCGGCTCTGCGCTGATTGGCGCAACGCGCGGCGGCGGCACGTTCGTCTGCACGCCTAACACGCGCAGCATCGAGGCGGACGGCAAGCGCGAGGAATGGAAAGGCAGCAGCGTCAATGATGGCTGGACTATCAAGCTGACGACTACCCTGCTTGAAATCAATGCCGACAACCTTAAGCGGTCTTTCGGCACTGCCGACGTGACGGACACGGAGAAGAAGCACACCATTAAGATTCGCACCGACATCAAGGACGCGGACTATATTGATAGCCTCGTCTGGGTGGGCGACACCTCGAAGGGCTATGTGCTGATTGCCATCAAAAACGCGCTGAACACGGCGGGCGCAACGCTGACGTGGACGGACAAGGGCGAGGGCACTATTCCGGTGGAGTTTACCGCGCATCAGGACGGTCTGGAAACCGACGGATATGCACCTTGCGAGGTTATTTTCTTCGACCCCGCCGCCTAACAACACGCGGCAGGGTTCGCGCCCTGCCGCACTTTCGTGAATTTTGAGGAGGAAAACGCATGAATACCGCAACCGCATTTGAGCAGATGGCGAACGCCATTCCCTATATCGACAAACTGGTAAACAGCAAGGAAATGAAAGCCTTCGTGGAAGAAAAGAGCAAGGGCGACGTTGTCGGGCGCGACATTCTGATGAAGATGCTGCCGATTCTGTACGCAAAACATCCCAAGGAAACAATGGGCATTATCGGCGCGATGCATGGCAAGACGGCGGAGGAAGTCGCAGAAATGGACTTCACCGAAACCGCCGCCATGATGGACAAGGACACACTCGATTCGCTGTTTGCTTTTTTTCCCTTTGCGCTTCGTCTGGGGTGCATCATGTAATCCCTGTGTTATACAAATACCGCCCGCAAAACGTTCACGCGCTGGGTGTGCTTCTGGCGCACGAAAAGCAGGAGGAAGCAAAACGTTGCTACATGGCTAATATGGCGTGGATGACGGTGCTTGCTATTTCGTCGTTCGGCGGCGCGAATCTGGAAATTCCGTCATACAGCGACGTTTTCGGCGAAGAGAAGAACGAAACAAAGCAAAAAACAGCAGAGGAAATCTGCGACGATATTATAAACGGACTAATGGCGAGGGGAGGTGCAGAAGATGGCGGAAGCATTTGAGCTGTACGCAAGTTTCAAGATTGATACAAGCGGATACACGCAAGAGCTGAACAAAATCCGGCAGGAAATGGAGCAGTTTCAGCAAGAGCTCAACAGCCTTGCTATTCATCCGACGTTTGACGGTGGACGTTTTCAAGCAGAATTGCAGCAAGCGCAACAGCAGTCCACGCAGGCGACGGAAGAAATCAAGCGTTTGCAGCAGCAAATCCAGTCTTTGCAGCAAGCCGCAGACGGCGGCGGTTCTGGCGATTCGGGCGGCGGTGTGCTGAGCGGATTTTTGAGCCGCCTTGATGTGATTGGCGATATTGCAAGCGGGCAGTTCCTTGCTAACATGGCAGTGAACGGCATAAACAGCATTATCGACGGCATCACGGGTTCGATTGACGAATCAATCGGACTTGCGTCTGACCTTGTGGAGACGCAGAACGTTGTTGATGTGACGTTTGAAGATTCCGCGTCCACCATTAGCAAGTGGGCGCAGGAGGCGCTGAACGCCTACGGCATCACGGAAACCAAGGCGAAACAGTATTCGTCCACGCTGGGCGCTATGCTCAAGTCGATGGGCATCGCGGATGACCAAGTGCTGCAAATGTCTATGGACATGGCGGGGCTGGCGGCGGATATGGCGTCGTTCTACAACCTCGACCATGACACGGCATTTGAGAAAATCCGCTCCGGCATCTCCGGGGAAACAGAACCGTTGATTTTAGCGGCTTAATGGAGAAATCCATTCTGAAACTGCTGGTGAACGCAAGCAAAAGCGGTGTGCATGAAAATGCGCTAACGGTAAAACTCTAAACTTGTTGAAAAGTTTGTGGATTTGTGATATAATACCTTTGAGGTGAAAAATTTGAAAGGTGTTATCTATCGCTATAATTCCCCAAGCGGAAAAATCTATGTAGGGCAAACAATGATTCTCGAAAGAAAGCGAATCAACAAGCATAAATTTGAGGCGTATACAAAGAAATGCAATACGCCGTTTGGGAATGCGATTCGCAAGTATGGATGGGAAACTATCAGGGCAACATACGCAGTAATTGAGTATGTCGAAGGAGCAGACAAGAAGGACTTAAAAGCTAAACTGACGGAACGCGAAAACTATTGGATTCAAGAGCTTGATACATTCGTTCCCAACGGTTACAATGTAAAGCTGACAAATCAGCACACATTAGGCGAGTACCGGAACAAAGAAGCCATGTATACGAAAATCAGCAGCGCGCTGAAAGGCAAATACATGAATCAACCGGCTACAAGCAAGTCAATCGTCGATGTGACCACAGGGATAACGTACCCGTCAATTAGTGCAGCAAGCCGCAGTACAGGCATATTGGTACAATCAATATGTGGGGTACTCAAAGGCAGATACCTTCACGCAGGCGGACACCGTTTTTGCTACATAAAGGAAGATGGAACGCCTGACACATCAAACCTTCGTCAAAAAAACAGAAAGCAACTGCCTGTTTATTGCCCTGAATTGGACAAATCGTTTGTTTCAGCATATGAAGCAGCTAAGTATATCGGGCATCCGGACGGAAAAGCTAACATACGAATTGCTGCACAGACTGGGAAAAAACGATATGGGTTCTCATGGATTTACAGCAAGCAAGACAATACCGTGCCAAGCCAACAATCATGACGCAGAAATGCGTCTTTTTTGTTGGAAGGTGTAACGACTAATTGTAGCGTCGGGATTAGCACGACGCGAAGTGCCAGCCGCCCCCCGAAAGGGCGAAGAGATAGTCTAATCCCCTACAAAATATCGGGAAACCGAGGGTATAAATGTAAAATCTTTGGGCATCAATATGTCCGTTGCGAACCTAAACGCCTTCGCCCTCGAAAAGGGCATGAATAAGGCGTTTGACAAGATGTCGCAGGCGGAACAGGCGACGTTGCGCTATCAATATCTGCTGGAAGCCACAAAGGACGCGCAGGGCGACTTCGCGCGAACCGGGGACAGCTTCTCGAATGAGATGCGCAAGCTGCAAACGAACCTCGACCGCATCAAGACGGAGTTCGGCAAGGGGCTGCTGGGCGTTGTAACGCCCGCGATTTCGCTGCTCAACAACGTGCTGTCTGACAAGTCATACCAGTACACCACAGCCGAAAAAATCATGCAAGAGCGGGACGAATCAATATACGACGCAAAGGCGACCTATGCGCAGTCGCTCACAATCGTTAATTCCATGCGCAACATGGAGCAGGAGAGCGGCGAAGCTGTAAAGGCAACGAAAGCGTGGCAGGAAGCCCTCGAAAACCTTAAAAACGTTATGCCGGGACTTTCGCAATACGTTGACTTAACCTCTGACGCCATTATGGGCAATACGGAAAGAATTAAACAGTATGTGGATACCGTGAATGGCGTGTCGCTGTATGGTGCACATGATACCGCCGTTACCGATGCACAAGCAGCAGTTGATGAAACGGAAAAACAGCTCGAATCCCTATATGCACGCAGAGATTATCTAAACTCGCTAATTGTGGGGTCTAATGCTGAAGAAGTAAAAGCCGCATATCATGATGTGGTAGAAAATGCCTATCAGTCCTTTGTCCGCACAATGGCTGGAACAAATGCCAACTATACGTTTGCCAATACATTTGACGAATTTTTTGCATCGCAATATGATGAAGTCGACAGGGCGATTCGCGGGGTTGGAGATTCTTCCATAAATCTCTTCGATTTCGGAGACATGCAAGCTGCGGCGTGGAGCAAGCTCACAGAAGCAATGAGCTTGCAAACATTCGATAGCAGCGCCGCCGCCGGAGAATTGGAAGATGTTAATAGGCAAATCGAAGAAACTAACGATAAACTGAACGAGAATCAGACCGCGCTTGCAAGGGCAACAGCGGAATGGGAAGCGTACAAACGTGCACACCCGGAAGCCGAAGAACAGGTAAAATTCAACGAAGCCATCGAGGACGAGAAGAAAGCCCTCGAAGACCTTAAGACCGCGCTGAAAGACGTTGACACCTACCGCGCGGACACGCTGAAAAAGGCGCAGGAAGCCTACAAGGGCGTTGCGTCTGGCATGGGCTACATGGTAACGCACACGCAGGAGGAAATGAAGAAGCTCCTCGATACCGATTACAGCAAGGAAAATGTGCTAAGTTGGTACGGAACGAATGCGGATGCGCTACACGCCTATAATGATGCTTTGCAGCAAGCCGAAGCAGCTGGCGTTGACGTTGGCATCTTGTCAGGGCTTACTACATACTCCCGCGACAACGATGCGTACCTTTCGCGTCTGCTGAACCTAACGCCGGAAGAAATCAAGCAGCTAAATGCAGACTACCAGCGCGCCCGCGACGAAGAAAACGCGATGGCGGAAACCAAAACGCGGTATACGCTGGCAGACGATGAGACGTATCAGGCGATGCTGGAAACCGTGCAAAAGTCGCTCGAAGCGTTTGAGCAAAAGGACGCAATCGCGGCATACATGGCGGAAAATAACAACTCGTTATTAGCTGGCATTGACAAGATGCGCAAGACTCTGGAAGCGGAAATCCCCGGCATAAACGCGCTTCTCGAACAGTTGGGGTTCAAGCAGATTGATTATAAAATAAAAAATAAACCGTGGGTTCATGACTATGGTGGGGCGCGTGCTGGCTATGCTGACCTGTTCGCCGATGTTGCAAAAGATAAAAACGCCTTTAACAAAAATGAAGCAAAAGCGCTACATGCGATAAAGGCACGAGCGCGAAGCGGCTATGCGGACATGATTGAGGATGGGCTAATGCCCGACGACATCAAAGCCCGCGCGCAGCGGTGGAATCGGCTCGTCGAAATGAAGACGCAGGAAATGAACGACATCGTTGATATTTTGGAACAGCGCATGAAGGAAAACCAGCGTCAGCGGGAAGCCGAAGAAGCGGAGCAGTGGAACAATCGAGCAACAAAAGATATGCCGCCACTATATATGATGGAGACGATTATTGCCAACGCAGCGCACCCTAAATTTGTGCCGAATACATACATCGGCGCACCTTCGAGCGAACAGCAAGAAAAAACAACGGGCGGCAATTTTTTCTCCGCCATCGAAAGCGCCATTGACGCAGCAAAAGAAATCGAAAGTAGAACGATACAGGAAGATTTTGTAACGCAGTCTATTTTCAATGCGCTTGGAGAAATGATGGAGAACTACAAGGAAAGCCTAAGAAACAATAGCGCACCCAACATTTTTAGCAATAGCGACGGCGTTCTTTTTGTGCAAGTAACAAACCCGGGCGAAATTGCGAACGCTGTTTCTGGGCTTCCGCCAACAACCATCAATAATACATTCAGCGTGGACGGCAAAACCGTTGCAACGGCGGTTGCGCCTATCGTCAACAAAATAATAGGCAGGGGCATCCGTGGGAATCTGATGGAGGTGGCGCGATAAATGGTAACGCGATACCGCGCGTGGATGGGGGAAGAAGCGCTGGAAGACATCGACCCGTCCATCATCATCATCGACATTTCGGAGGACGCGCCGAAGGAAGCAGTGACAACCGAAGCACGCCCTGGTGGGGGGATGTACCTCACCGGGCAGCTTCGGCAGTCCATCACGGTAACAATCGCCGTGGAAATCCACGAAGCAAACACCATCCACAGGCAGCTTGTCCTCGGTAAAATCATGCGCTGGGGCAGCGGTGGACAGTACCTGCGCACGTCATACCGCCCGGGACAGCGGTTGTACATCGACAGCATCGAGGCGGCGAGTGTTTCCGCGCTCAAGTGGACGGATACGCTGGGAATCAAGCTGACGGCATACCAGCGTCCGTGGTGGGAGGAAGCAACTGTTTCCAAAATGGAAACAGTTGAAGCAAGCAAAAGTGGCATCCTGACGGTTTTCAACCGCGGGGAAATGCCTTGTCCGCTGGAAGCCGTTTTTGTGGCAATCGACCCGCTGACAAACGTTGCAATCAGTTGCGGAAGCGAAAAAATCGTGCTGACGAATATCAGCGTGAAAACTGGCGAGGAAATCCGCATAGAACACGACGACAACGGCATCCAGCAAATCACGGCAGCGGGGGCATCCGCGATGGGCAACCGAAACGGACAGTCTGCCGATGAAATCACGCTAAATCCCGGAATTAACAAAGTGTCGTTCAGCGGCGACGGGCTTTTGTCGCTAACGGTTACGGCAAGGGGGCGGAAATATTAACTACAAAGCATACGGCACACCGCAGGAAGTAACACTAACGTCAAAAACAAAGTGTTTCCTTGTTATCAATTACGATAAAGACGACCCGAACGGTTGGAAAATGGAGGAAGGATACCCAACAATAGGGAGAGCGAAGGTCACGTTCCCGGTTGTGCTCCCGGCTGATGCAGTGATTACATCCGCACGAGTGCACGCAGACTTCAAGCGCGACTCTTGGGGAAATCAGCGGAAACAGGACGTGAACGACATCCACGTTGACGAAGCCGGATTTGCAACGGTGACGCTTCCTGATGGCGCAAGCACTGCGTCGCTTACTGTAACGCTATCTTTCCAGCTTTGGGATAGAGTTTACATGGATACAAAGGAGCGGACTTTTAACGTAGACGTTAGCGATATCTACCTCACAATCGACTACGTTTCCGGCATCATCCCCGACCAGGACGCAAGCAAGGCATACACAAACAATGTCCGTTTGCCGCGTCTGCTGGACAAAAATCTGCGAGAAATCAAGCGCTTGCGCCCCTCTTCACTGTCTTTGTCGCTGACAATCGACGACATTTCCACCGCAAGCATGACGCTCGTGGACGGCACATGGATGGACGTAACGCAGTTCGTGGAGTTGTACCACATCGGCGGCAGCGTCGGCATTTTCCGCTTGCGCTCGGACACGCAGACATACAGAAATTACGCGACGCAGGAAGTCAACCTTGACCACGCTATTTCCACGCTGATGGACGGGCTTCTCCCGGAGCAGCTAAAAATCGGCAGCGTATCCGTTGACGCGGTTGACGTGCTGGCACAGCTTCTCACCTACCAGCCGGAGACGCGCTGGCAGATTGGAACGTGCGAGTTATCGCAACACCTCACATATGACTTCGACGCGGGAACGAACATCTGGACAGCAATCAACAACGTCAAGGACTTGTCTCCAGCAGAAATGATGTGGCAGTACGACTTTTCCACTCATCCGTGGACGCTCAACCTTGTTAATATGCCAAATACCGTCTCCTGCGAAGCGCGTTTTAACGGCGCACTAACCAGCGCAACGGTCAGCACCGACCGCGACGACCTTGTGACCCGTATGTACGCATACGGCAAAAACGGCATCACCGTTGGCACGGTAAACGATGGCAAGGACTACATCGACGCGGACACCATCAACGAGTGGGGCATCGTGTGCGGCAAATACTCCGATAACAGCATCACGGACAAGGAGACGCTGCTGGAGAACGCAAAGAAAGAACTGGCGAAGAAGAAAACCCCGCCAATTTCCATCGACGTTTCCCTTGTGGAGCTTTCCGCCATAACAGGATTACCCTACGACCATTTCCGGCTGGGGAGCATCTGCCGGGTTGCAATGCCTAAATTCGGGCGCTGCTACGATGAGCGCATTCTGACACTTAACGCGGATAACGTGCTGCTTGAGCCACAAAAGGTACAAGTAACCATGTCGACGGAGGGCAAGAGCGTCAGCGGCATCATCGAGGCGCTGGGCGGCAAGAGTGGACTTATTTCCGCCGGAACGGAATAAGGAGGACGCATGAATGAGTTAAATTATACTTGCAACTTGTCTGCCGGGTTGCGGATGACACCGCTTAAAGCGGCGCTTGTGCAAGGCGAAACAGACGCCCACACACTGAAAATCGCGTTTGAGAAGGACGGCGCGCCGTACAGCATGGATTCGGGCGCAACGATTGTCGGCAGCTTTATCAGGCTGGATAGCGTCGCAAGCACGGACGATAACCCGACAATTCTTTTGCAAGGCGCGGTCAACGACGGCGTGGCATCCGTGACGCTTTCCGCTGCTTGTTACGCGGTTGTTGGGCGTTTCCGCCTGATGGTCACGGCAACGGTCGGCGAGGACACGACGGCTATCTTGTGGCTTGAGGGGCGCGTCGCGGCGGGGGCAACCGGGACAGTGTACGACCCGGATAACGTCATCCCCGACATTACAACGGTGCTTGCAAAGGTGCAAGATTGCACAAACGCAGCGGCAAGCGCGAATGCAGCGGCAGAAAGCGCAACATCCGCAGCTCAGCAGTTCCTGGGGAAGTACATCACGGATGAGGAAAAATTGTTACTTCTGGAACTGTTGCAAATGGTTGCGTATCGCTCAAACACCGCCGCGCAAAATTATAGCAAACTGTACGCAGCGTGGAAGGACGATGTATCAGCGCTTGAGGCACAGCGTCCGCGAATCGTCAGCGTTGAGGCGGACAAAACAACAATCGCCGTCGGCGAAAGCGTGACGTTCACGGTGACGCAGAAGAACGCGGCATCAATCCGATTCATTGTGGACGGCACAGTAAACGAGCGCATTTACGACGTGCAGCAGGAAACGATAACGTTCACAAAGCAGTTTCAATTTACCGGGAGCGGAACGCGGATTGTTGCATTCCAGGCGGTTGACGCGAGCAGCAACGTCGGGCTGGAATCGGATAGTATCATCATCACAATTAAGGAGGCGGCACAAAATGGCGTGGAATCTAATCCGCAGGAATAACGGCGAGACTATCCACACGGACTATGTTGAGTGGATGTTGGATAGCGCCGCCGACATCTCCAATGGCACAGAGCCGGGGAAATCCGGAAGCATCGGCAGTCTGGCGTACACCGCCGGGTTCGGCGCGATGTGGCAGAAGAACGCGCAGGGTGCGTGGGTGAAGCTGGGAGGTGGGACGAATGGTTGACGCAAGCACGATTGGTGTGATTCAGGCACTTTACGGCACAGGCGAGAATGGCGGGATTCCAACGCCGCTGGTGACGGACAAGACGCTGACGCTGGAGAACCGTGCGGCTGACGCAAAAGCTGCTGGCGACGCTATCCGCGCGGTTACGAATACCGCCAACACGCTTTCCGCGCGCGCGAATGTGTTATCTGGCAGTGTGTCCGGCGCGTCGATTACTGCGACGGATTCTTTCGCCGCGCCTTTTGTCGGACTGCGTGTCTGCGGCAAAAGCACGCAGGACGGTACGCCGCTCCCGACTGCGCCCGTGCCGATTGTCAGCGCAGGCGACGGCGGAACGGTGGTGGTCACGGTGTCGGACGGCGCGAACGAATCGCAGACGCTGACGCTGCAAACGCCGAACGCGCTGCCGGGCATCCCGGTCACATCCGGCGGGAACTACACGGACGAGAACGGTCAGCAGTGGGTGTGCGATGAGGTGGATTTGGCGCGCGGGGTGCGCGTGCAGCGCATCACCAAAATCAAGGTGACGTCTTCACTCAACTGGCAGACGTCTGGACAAAAGGTTGATAGATACTTTGCTTGGTTCGCTGGCACTTCTGCGACAAATGTTCTTTGTACGCACTTTTCCACCACCGTAGGTTCGGAAGTTGTCGGCGGCGCTATCGCAAACCAAAACAACCTCATCGGCTTTGCCTATGCGCAAAAAGGCACATCAACACTTGATGAGTTCAAAGCATTCCTCGACGCGAAAGAGGTGTATGTTTTGACGTCGCTTGCAACACCCGTTGAAACCGCCCTTTCCGCTGCTGAAATTGCCGCGTACAAAGCGCTGACCACCTACGCCCCGACGACTACCATCAGCGTTACTGATGGCGCTGGCGCAGAAATGAAGTATCAGCGCGACGTGAATATCGTAATCAAAAATCTTGAGGATGCGGTTGCGTCCATGACGCAAAATTAAGGAGGTATCTTTATGGCTATCAACAGTAAGGCACGGCACGATTTGACGCTGCGCGCAATCAAGCGCGAGATTTCCGCGGGGCGCGATGTGGCATTTTGGCTCGATAAGGCGTACACGCACCTTGACAACGGGCTGTTTAATGAGGATGACATCGCGGAAGTCGAGAAGCTGGCGCAGGCGTACTATGATTCGCTGGACGCGGCAGAAAATGGTGGAGAAAACACAATCTAAGTTGCAATTAAGTTGCAATTAAGTTGCAATCTTGCTGCTCAGCGTTTCGCAAATGCCGATTTTTCGGCATTTTTTAAGTTGCACGCAAGTTGCACGCAAGTTGCACGCAAGTTGCAAGTTAGTACCAAGTTAGTACCAAGTTTGAGGAGGTGTCATCATGCCCAAAATCGCAGTATCCGCCATTCTGGGCGACTTCCAGCGGATGCTTGACGAGCACTGGAAGTATACGGCTGGTGCAGCGGAGACGGGAAACGTTGACTGCTCCGGCGCGTTTGTCTGGTCATACCGTCAGCACGGGCAGAGCATCTACCACGGCAGCAACCGCATTGCGCGGACGGAAATTGTTGAGCTTGTCCAGATTTCTGCCGCAAAGCCCGGAATGGCTGTTTTTAAGTGCCGGAATCCGGGTGATTCGCGGTATGCCTTGCCGTCTGGCTACAAGCAGGGCGGAAAATACTACAACGGCGATTTGAGGGATTTTTACCACATCGGGCTGATGGGTGAGGACGGCAAGGTTCTCAATGCGCAGAGCAGCGCAACGGGCTTCGTCGCTTCACCCGTCAAGTCGTGGACGTGTGCAGGATACCTCAAAAAAGTCGAATACAAGGAGGATACACCAATGGTGGATGATAGCAACGATGTTATTTGCGTCGGACTCGTGACAGCGCAGAGCGGCAGCACGGTCAATCTTCGCGCAGAGCCGAGCAAATCCGCAAAGGTGCTGGAAAAAGTTAAAATCGGCACTTCTGTCAACGTCATCGGGAATAGTGGCGGTTGGCTTCACGTCGAGACGGAGACGAATCAGGGCTACATGATGGAGGAGTTTGTCGATGTGGGTATTTCCAAAACGGAAACACCCACGTTCTCTGAGCTTGCGGAACGCATCGAAAAGCTGGAGGAACGCGTCACAGCGCTGGAAGGTGGTGTCGGCTGACATGGAAAACCTCACCACCGATAAGCTGATTCTGGCGCTGGGCGTTATTCTCGTCCTGCTGGGAGCATACAATACATTTTACACCGCGCGAAAAAATGCGCGGGATGAACGCAAGAGACAGGAGCAGCCAACAAACGCGCTGGCATCCAGCGTATCAGACATCAATCGCAAGCTGGATACGGACAAGCGCCGACTTGATGGGCACGAAGAGCTCATCGGCGGCTTGCGTGACGGACTGATGGTAACGTGCGCCGGAGTACAGGCACTTTTGGAGCATGAGTTACACAACGGCAACGCCGACGAAATGACGGCGGCAAGCAGGGAAATTGATAATTGGTTGAGGGGCAATGCCCTAAAGGGAGGAAATGCAAAATGAGTGAGAATTTGAAGCGCAAACTGACAAGCCGCAAGTTCTGGGCGGCGGTTGTGTCCTTTGTGACCATGCTGACTATGGCATTCGGCGTGGCGGATGAAACCGCAACACAGGTCGGCAGCATCATCATGGCGGGTGCTACGGTCATCGCCTACATCATCGGCGAGGGCATGACGGACGCGGCGGCAGTCGCAGATGGAAAGGATAAACCGAAGGAGTAACGCATGAGCCGCGAAGTCGTATGGACAAAAGCGGTTGTTGATGCTTTTGTGGATGAAGCCTGTTTGTTCGATGAAGAAGAGCTGATTATTAGGTCGCGGGCGAAAGGCTGGACACGCACAAAGCAGTCGATGCAGTACAATATGAGCATTCGCAAGATTGACTATATTATACACACGCTAAAAACCAAGTACGACGAAGCGCAGAAATACTCCGAGATTTTACCCAAGCGGAATACAAAGAAAGCCGGGACGTAATGTCCCGGTTTTTTTTGTTGTGCACTATTCTTGCGCCTGACGCTTGCACTCAACTATTATGGCGCGAGAATTTCTCCACTGGTTGTGTACTGCCATTGCAAATATATTTCTTTGTTTTTGCCGAGGATAAGGACACCTGCAAGCGCCTTATTGTGTACATCCGCACACCAAGCACCAATCTCTCTGCCTAAATAATATGGGTAGCCGTCAATGCGCTTTATGTGGTGTTCTGGATTCTTCTTGATAAATGCCTCGAACAAAGCATATACTTCTTCGCGCGTAAAATCTTCTTCGCAATAGTCAAGGTTCATGTTTTCCATGCTCTCTTCTCCTTTTGCTTAATTGTGGGGTTGACAAACTAAAAATGATGTGGTACAATTACGGTGTCACCTGTTTCGGCAGGTGTGGAATTGAAACAGTACAAATATCATGGTTTTAAGGGAAAAGCGTCGGCTTCGGTCGATGCTTTTTTCTTTTCTCTACATTTTCGGATGCGCTTGGCATTTTCGCTGTCCGGGGCAAGGCAATATCCGCCTTTTGTATATGGCAGATGGGAAAGGATGGTGTTCGGCGCTACGCCAAATTTCCGCGCTGCATCTTCCAGATTATCTCCTGCTTCGATGGCGGCAGCTATGGCGGCATCGTAGTCGCTCAAAATGCCGTTGTCGATGAGGATGCGCCGCACACGGTATTCGGATAGTCCTAATTCGCGGGCAACCTGCTTCCTGGAATGCATTTTGTTGTATAGCTCGATGATGTAGGCTATATCTTTCATGGTTAGCTGCTGCATGGGGCTTCCTCCTTAGTCCCAAACGTGTTCATCACAGTAGTCCTCCCATTCCTTTTCCATTTCGGCGATAACTTGTGTGTAGTCCTCGCCGTCGATGATGCGTCCACGCGCCTTGCGCCCGGCGGAGGATTTCGCAACGTTGCTTGCGCTGGAATAGGCTTCCGCTTGAAGCATGGCAGCAGCTTTCGGGTACTTCTCACAAAGTTCGGTGGTGCTGACGGCGGGTTTCGTCGGCATCCGCCCTTCTCCTGCGGCTATCACCTTGTCGTGGATGTAGTAATATTTATCCCACGCCATACGCGCTTCCTCAATCTCCTTTATTCCGGGGATGGCATCGCGGCGCTCTTCGCGTTCCGCGCGGATGCGGTCGGCTTCTGCGCGCGCTGCGTCGCGTTCCGCCTTTTCTTCCAGCAGAATCGTTTTGATTTCATCCAGAACAGCGGGTTCGGGGCGCTTCATCGTTTTCTTCAAGCCGCTTATGCGCATCCTTCCGGCGTTTTCTCCGTCGGTGACGATGGAAAACTCAAACCGGTGGTCGTCATAGAGCTTTCTGGCAGAAGCTGACAGCTTTGCGTAGTTTTCGGGCTTCATTTCCTTACCTCTTTCTGTCTGGGGCTTTTATTTTGTACCGCCCTCCTGACACTATTATTATATCACAAGATATATACTTTGTCAATATCTTTTTAGGGTTTTCCGCAAGTTTTTTTGCATCTTTCACTCTTATTCCTTCCGCACTCTTTCCTCCAGCCACTCCGAGATTGCAAGCCGAATGACAGCAGAATCGTTCAGGCTTAACTTTTTTGCTACGTCCTTAATCTGCGCATTCTGCTCTTTCGTCAGAATGATGCACTTTGCAACCTTGTTACCGTTTTCGCTAATCATCTGTTACTCCTCCTTTCGGGGGCTGCCGTAAATCGGCTTACACCAATTGCCCATGCTTCCGACTACCACCTGCGGCAAGTAAGCGCCTGTGGTGCGGTCGTAGTGCATCAGCGTCAGCTCAATGCCGCGATACACGCATCCGCGGATAACCGCCGCCACGCAAGCGATCAACCCCGTGACGTAGACGATTAGCGGGTGATTGCCAGTCGTTACCTCGATGTCCGCGTACTCGTTATCATTAAAACGAGTACCATAATTGGACAAGTGCGTTCCTACGCGGTTATCGAGGAACGCGTCAACCGTGTGCTGCATCCCCTCAAAGTCCGTGGGGTCTACCTCCGTGGGAAAGATAAACTCCCCCACGGGCATGTCGTGCCGCCCGGCACACAGACCGACGACGACGGCATTGTCAGGAATGTGAAAAGTAAAGTTAGTCATAATATTTCCTCTCGCTTTCTGCCCTCGAAACCTCCGGGGCGGGGTAGTTGCATCAGTCTGCCAGCACTTCGCCACTTGTGGTGTGCGTCCATTTCAGCGCGATTTCTTTGTTCGCGCCGAGAACGAGAATGCCAGCGAGTGCGAGGTTATGCACGTCAGCGCACCATGCACCCAGCGTTCCGCCGCAATAGTAGGGATAGCCGTCGGTGCGCTTGATATGGTGCTCCGGGTGCTTCTGGATGTACGCAGCAAACAGGGATGCGGCTTCGTCGCGCGTGAAGATTTCTTCACAGTAATCAAGTTCCATTTCGTCCAACATTTTTTTTATCCTCCTGCTTATTCTTTTTAGTAGCTCGTCAGCGCGTCGATGATTTCTCGCGCTTCGCTGCTATGCAGCACAGTCCATGCTGCATGATTTTCGTAATCGTAGGGCGTGCTGTTTGCCCTTTTCTCTATCCATGCTGAGACGGACAGTCCTTCTTTTTTGGCTTCTGCCTCGCATTGTTTCCGTCCTTTGAATTGCTCATCAAAGAGACAATTATGCATGAAGCGAATATATTCAGCGGACCTCACAATGTATTTGTTCCGCAAGTCACTCGCGTACTTGACTTGCTTCTCCGATTTTCCGACGATTTCTGGGAGATGCAGTCCTTCAATCAGAGCCTCCGCCTCCGCTGCGTCCTTCTCCTGCTTCACCTTTGCCCAGCAATCTGGGCAGGTGGTGCAGTTTTCTTCCGCCCACGCCTTCCATTCGTCCGCCATCTTGCGGTTGGGACGGAACTGAACCTTCTCAAACTTCGCGCCACACTTGTTGCATTTGCATTCTGCGATTGCTCTTGCCATACTCGTTACCTCTTTCTGTCCGGGGTTCTTTTTGTACCGCCCCTTGACACTATTATTATAGCACAAGATATATACCTTGTCAATACCTTTTAAAGATTTTTCGCAAGTTTTTTTGCATCTTTCCAGCGCTTTGTCTGCATTTTCCAACCGCCCGAATTGCCTATACTATTATTAGTAGGAGGTGGTGCGGTGTATATCCACTACAACCCTAATCCGCGCGGCTTGCGTGTCGGGGATTGCGCTGTCCGTGCAGCATCAAAAGCGGCAGGGGAGACGTGGGGAAGCACCTATGCGGCGCTCTGTGCGCTGGGCTATGACTGCGGCGATATGCCGAACGCTAACCACGTTTGGGGGCGCTACTTGCATGAGCGCGGATTCACGCGCCACGCCCTGCCGGATACTTGTCCAATCTGCTATACCGTCTCGGATTTCTGCCGTGAACATCCGCGCGGTGTATACGTCCTCGGCATCGGTGACCACGTTGTGTGTGCCGTAGACGGTGACTGGTACGATGCATGGGATAGCGGCGCGGAAATACCGGCATATTATTGGGAGAGAGAGGATTGATGTATGGCGTATGGTTATCCACAGTATTATCCACAGATGCCGTATTACAACGCGCAGCAGACGGCAATGCCCGACCAGCTTGCGCAGCTTCGAGCAGCACAGCAGCCGATGATGCAGCAACCAGCACAGCCATCAAGCAATGGACTGATTTGGGTGCAGGGTGAAGCCGGGGCGAAGAGCTACCTTGTCGCCAACGGTTCGAGCGTGCTGCTGATGGACAGCGAGAAGCAGACATTTTACATCAAGTCGGCGGACGCGGCAGGAATGCCGTCCATGCGCACGTTTGACTACACGGAGCGCAACGCATCCGTAAAGCCATACAGCAGCGCGCAGGACGCGCCGGAGTATGTGACGCGGGACGAACTCAACACGCTTACAAAGCGCCTTGAAGCGCTGGAAGGGCGCAAGAAGAAGGGGGTAACGCAGGATGAATCCACTGTTTAACGCATTCGGCGGCGGGCAGATGCCCGGAGCTATTGGCGACTTCCAGCGGATGATGCAACAGTTTCAGCAGTTTCGCGCGACGTTTCAAGGCGACCCGGAACAGGAGGTGCGCAAGCTGATTGCATCCGGCAAAATCTCGCAAAACCAGCTTAACCAGCTTCAACAGGCGGCGCAGATGTTTCAATCGTTCCTCGGTTCTTAACTTTGGCTATCATTGTTGCGCAACAATTTAGCATATACTTTAAAATTCCGAAAGGAGAAAAACAATGAGCATGACTTCGGAACTCTCCGCTTCTGACGTGGCTCTGCTTTCCGGCAGAAACAGCAACCAGAACGGCGACGGCTTCTTCGGTGGCAATGGCGCATACTGGATTATCATCCTTTTCCTCTTCGTTTTCTGCGGCTGGGGCAATAACGGATGGGGCGGCTTTGGCAATCGCAACGGTGGACAGGGTTCTGCCGTAGACGGTTACGTTCTCACCTCCGACTTCGCCAATATCGAGCGAAAAATCGACAACGTGAACAACGGCTTGTGCGACGGATTCTATGCACAGGCGCAGCTCACCAATGGCGTACAGATGCAGATGGCAAACGGCTTTGCGCAGGCGGAACTCGCGCGCGCCAATCAGCAGACCGCGCTGATGCAGCAGCTTAACGCGATGCAGGCACAGGCGGCGGATTGCTGCTGCAAGACGCAGACGGCGATTCAGGGCGTTAACTACAACCTTGCCACTCAGGCTTGCGATACTCGCAACACCATCCAGAGCGGCGTTCGCGACATTTTGGACAACGCCAACGCTAACGCCCGCGCCGTCATCGACGCACTGACCGCACAGCGCATCGAGGCAAAGGACGAGAAGATTGCGGCGCAGAATCAGCAGATTTTCGGCTTGCAGCTTGCCGCGTCTCAGGCAGCACAGAACCAGTATCTGGTGAATACGATTCGTCCTTGCCCTGTTCCGGCGTACACGGTAGCAAACCCGTTCTGCTGCAATCAGGCGCAGTATTGCGCTGGTTAAGCTCCAGACAGCTTCCTGCCAGTGCAGGATGAGCCGACAAACGGCAACTGAAAAAGCGGCGGGGCGTTGATTGATTCGCGCCCTGCCGCTGAAAGGAGAAAAAATCATGGCTGAATATACTGCGGCGGCGGCTCAAACCGTCGCCAATGGCAACAACGTCCTTTTTACTGCCACGCCCGTCTGCGCAACGCGGTGCATCGTTCATCGTGAAGGTTCTGGCATCGTAACGCTGCGGGGCATCACAAACGGACAGTGCCGCGCACGTTTCCGCGTCAACTTTGGTGGCAATATCGCCATTCCGACGGGCGGTACTGCCGGAGCTATCTCTGTTGCGCTTGCAATTGCGGGTGAGGTGCTTCCGGCGTCTACCGCCATCGTCACCCCTGCTGCGGCGGCGCAGTACCAGAACGTCAGCGTCGACACCTTTGTTGACGTTCCAGCGGGGTGCTGCACGACAATCAGCGTCAAGAATACCGCTGGCGTGGATATTGATGTGCAGAATGCCAACCTGATTGTCACGCGGGTTGCGTGAGGAAAGGAGAAACGCAATGAAATATCTGCATGGACTTAAAGAAAAACTCTGCGAAGAGCTGCAAGAGATTGCGGAGAAGCAGGATATGTCCGCTGGCGACCTCGAAGCCGTGCACAAGCTGACAGACACCATCAAGAACATCGACAAGATTGAGATGCTGGAAGCGGACGGGTACAGCAATAACGGCGGCGACCGGGAAGCGCGTGGCAGCTATGACGGTATGTACCGCGATGACCGATATAGCCGCCGTGGGCGCGATATGCGCGGGCGGTACAGCCGCCACGACGGCACGGACAAGCGCCTGATGGACGAGCTGGAAGAGCTGATGCGTACCATCGAGCCGGGGAAGCGTGACGTGATTCGGCGAGCGCTTGAAGAACTGAAAGAAGCATAACGGAAAGGGGCTGGCTGCGTGGTTACGCTGACGTGGATTGATGGGCAGATTGAGAAGGCAATCGAAGAGGGCAACAATCCGCAGAACATCCGCGATTTGGCGGCGCTGATTACAGTGCGTGAGTACCTCTCCACGCGGTCAGCCCCGAAAGTAGATGCACAGAGTGTGCAGGAATCCGCCGATGATAAGAAGCGCCGGGATGCGGTTGTCCTAATGACGCACAGCGCGGACTTGGACACAGTGCCGACCATCCAGCAGGTGGAGACGGCACTGCATTCCATCAGCGTCAACACGCCGGAGGAACGAAAGCGTGTGCAGGACGCGAAGAAGTGGGCACAGATTATCTCGCAGAAAAACGCTTGACAAGCCAATTAGAAACGCTTATAATAAGTATGTACTGGTATCTCCTTTATCCATTCCCCCTCATGCGTTACCAGAGCATGAGGGGATTTTTTGACCCCCGTTTTGACTACTTCGTGCGACGGAAAGAGAGTCAAAATTGCGAATCTGGGGATTGCGCAAAAAGAGAAAAAAACAGCAAAGTCTTGAGACATCAGGATTCCAACAGCCATTTAAGGAAAGGGGAAACGCGGCACATGTCCCATAAGAACAACCAGTGCATCCATTGCTCCGTCGAAAGCTGCCAGCATCATGAGCAGGACGGTGTCTGCGGTCTGATGGACGTTCAGATTGCGCCGAAGGAATGCTGCTGCAACGGGAAAGCGGACGAAAGCTTGTGCTCGTCGTACAAGTGCCGCTGGTAACGGACAGGCGGGAAATCTTCCGAGGGGGATCGTGTCGCGCACAAGGCGGCGCGGTCTCCTTTGGCGTATTCAAAGAAGGGGGAATGGCGCATGAACGGTGATTTACGGGAAAACTGCCGTCTGCTGGATGAAAAGCTGCATCGGGCGGTCAATCCGGACATGCACGTCCGCTTCTTCCGCACGTTTTCACGCGATGCGGCGGTGTATTATGTGGACGGGCTGATTTCCACCGACTTCATGCAGCACTATTTGCTTTTTCCCCTGCAAAATGCGGCGGAAACGGCATCATCCGGCGAAATCGCTGGCTGCATCCGGCAGCGCGTCGCCTTGTGCGAAGTCGAAGCGTTTTTTGATGTGCGGGAAATCGTCGCGCAGCTGGTGTCGGGTCACGCGGTCGTATTGGTGGACGGTATGGACGGCGCGCTGAGCTTCGATGTGCGCGGGGCGGTTCGCCGCGGGATTTCACCGCCGCTGACCGAAAGCGTCGTGAGGGGACCGCATCAGGGGTTCAACGAGTCCATCCGCGACAGCATTACCCTGCTTCGCCGCATTCTGCCTACGCCGGAGCTGATTGGCGAAATGCGGCAGATTGGCGATGCAATTCCGGTCAGCCTGTGCGTGATGTACCTGCAAAACGCGGTGGATGAAAGCAGTCTGTCCCGCCTGAAGGCACGGCTGGAGGAAGTACATATTGACCATGTGCTGTCCATCGGCGCGCTGGAGCAATTGCTGGAGGATCACCCGTTTTCGCTCCTGCCGCAGTGCGTGATGACCGAGCGTCCCGACCGCGCCGCGTCAATGCTGCTGGAAGGGCAGATTGTGCTGCTGCTGGATGGTTCGCCGCAGGTGCTGGTGCTGCCCGCAAGTCTCCTCCACCTGCTGCATACGCCGGATGATACGTCCTCGCGCTGGCTGTACGGCACGTTCATGCGGCTGATTCGCCTGCTGGGACTGCTCTGCGCGCTGATGCTGCCCGCACTGTTCGTGGCGTTCGTCACGTTCCATCCGCAGGCGCTTCCGGCGGCGCTGCTCACGTCGATTCTGGAAAGTCAGGCGGAAGTGCCGCTGTCCGTGCCGCTGGAAATGCTGCTGATGCTCATCATGTTCAACCTCGTCGGGGAAGCCAGCATCCGCGTGCCGTCGCTAACTGGTTCAACGCTCGGCACGGTCAGTGGCTTGATCCTGGGGCAGGCCGCGGTCGAAGCGAAACTTGTGCATCCGCTGCTGATTATTGTCGTTGCGGTGTCCAGCCTTGGGTCGTATGCCGTGCCGGATTATTCGCTTGGGCTGGCGGTGCGCATCGGGCAGCTGCTCCTGCTTGCGGCGGGCAGCATCTTCGGCGTTTACGGCATCGTGCTGTTCATGACGGCGCTCTGCGTCCGCCTGTGCAGCCTGACGAGCCTTGGCGCACCCTTCGCCGCCCCGCTTTCGCCGCCGCGTGCGCATAATCCCGATTTGCTGACGCGCCATCCGCTTTGGCAGCAGCGCTGGCGGACATGGCTGGGCAGTGCCGAGAACAATATGCGCTCACGCGGCAGAATGCGTGGCTGGGACAGGAGAGGACAATAATGCAGCGAATCCAGAAGCGCCGCGCCGGGCAGCGTCAGACGCAGAATGCGCTGATCGGGCTGCTGTCCGCCGTGTCGATGACGCGCGTCGGCTTAACGCAGCTGCTGCCCCTCTGCGGGAGCGCCGCGTGGTGGCTTTCTGCCGCGTGTATGCTGCCGGGGCTGTGCGTCTACGGCGCTTTTCGGCTGCTCCTGCGCCGAGCGCACACGCGGACGCTGACCGATTGTGCCCGAAAGCTGCTGGGGAATTTCGGCGGCATCCTGATTATGCTCACGCTGACCCTCCCGCTCCTGCTGGACGGCATTGCGTCCCTCACGGCGCTCATCACATTTTTCACCGAGGGCATCGGTGCGCGCGGCTCGCAGTTCACGCTGACGCTGCTGACGGCGTCGGTGATGCTGATTGCCCTGAACCGCGACGGACTGCCGCGCGGCGTCTACCTGCTTCGGCACGTGCTGCTTGTCGCCGCCGCGATTATCGCCATCAACGCGCTGCTCGACGCGCACCCGGACGGTATCGTGCCGCTCTTGGGCGAAGGCGTGCCGCCTCTGCTGAGCGGCATCCGCAGCGCGTGGGGCATGAGCTGGATGCTGCTCCTGCTGCTGGAGTTTCCGGCGGAAGAGGGGACAAGGCGCACCCCAGTCATGTTCGTTGCGCTGCTGCCCTGCCCCGTGATTCTGCTCCTGCTGTCCCTTGCAATTCCGCCAGAACTGACCGTGCCGGGGCGCAGTCTTGCCAGCAGACTTGCGCTGCCGACGCTGTTTTTGCAGCCCGCTGTCCGAACGCTTGCGCAGTGTCTGTTGATGATGACACTTTTTCTGAGCATTGCGGGCAGTGCGCAGCTGGCGGCGCGATTCCTAACATCATCGTGCCAGAAGCCGAAAAAGTGGGTGCCTTATGCGCTGATTGGCTTGCTGACGCTGACGCAGCTATTCGACATCAGCCGACTTTGGCGCGTCCTGACCGCCTTCACGGCATGGTCGCTTGCGCCGGGGGTGCTGCTGCTTCTGGTGCTGACCATCGCCCGGCTTTGCAGGAGGGAAAAAGCATGAAACGCGCGCTTTGTCTGCTGCTGATCTGCCTTTTCTGCACGGGCTGCTCGGCGCTCCCGCCGGAGGAACGCGCCTTCTGTGTCGTCCTGCTGGTTGATGGCGGCGCGCAGGAATGCACCGTCCGCGTGCGCATCCCGACATACCAGCAGAACGGCGGCTATCAGACACTTTCCGCAACTGGCGCTACGCTGACCGACGCGCTCCGAACACTCGAATCCGCCGCGCCGATGCGCCTTCACTGGGGGCAGCTGCGTCTGATTGTGCTTTCGCGCGCATGGGCGGCGGAAATCCCGATTCTGCGGACGCTCAGCGACTTGTCCGGCGTGGAGAATCTGCGCCTGCACGCGTCCGTCGCCGTGACCGAGGAGGATATGGCGGCACTGGCGGAAAAGCTCGTTCCGGAGAACGGCACGCGCCTCAGCAAGTCCATCGATGTGATGGTGCAGGCGCGGCACGAGCAGGGCGTCATCCCGACGTGCGCCGCGTCGATGCTGCTTCGCTTCGGCAGCCGTCAATCACCCGTACTTTGCGGCGCAGAAAGCACGGCGGAAGGCCTCCTGCTCAGCGGCGCGTGGCTGACGGATGCGGACGGGCTTGTCCGCGACTTCCTGACGCCGGAGGAAACGCAGATTCTGCTGCTGATGCAGGGAGAACTGACCCGGACGCAGCTGCTTCTGCCCGAACACGCGATTCACCTGACGGAAACAAGCACGAGTATTCGCCTAACGGAGAATACCGCCGCCTGCCGCGTGAACCTGCGCTACGACCGTGCTGACCTGACCCCGCAGGGCGTGTCCGCCGAAACCGCGCAGGCGTGTTTGGATGTGCTGAACCGCCTGCAAGCAGCTGGCTGTGACGCACTCGGCTTAGGGCGCAAAGCCATCTGGTCAGCATGGAGCATGTCGGACTGGCGTAACAGCGATTTCCCGGCGCGGCTGCAAAATCTCCGCTGGACGGTGGAGGTTCGCAGTGAACCGGCGGCATAAATTTGCATAGGGTATAAAAAACGCGGCTTCCTGTCATTCGCAGAAAGTCGCGTTTTCGTCTGTCAGTGCTTTGCGCCACGCGTCCGTCAGCTTCGGCAGCGTCCAAACCGCGTTTGCCGGGCTGGTTGAGGGGAGGACGAGCGCCGGAATGCCCATTATCGGCTGCAAGTGCCGCGCGTAGAGCGTTCCCGCCAGCTTGCCGTTGCACAGGACGCGCGTGATGTGCGCCCGGTCGGTAATCCGCACAATGTCCACCGGCACCGCCTCACGCACGGATGCATCCGCCGAACCGTCGATTTCGCAGTTAGCAATCACATCCCACAGCGCCAGACGGTACCGGAGCAGCAGGGAAGTCTTCTCCGCGATGCTCTCCGGCGCATCCTCCGCATACACCGCCGCCAGCATCCGCCAGAACCGGTTCTGCGGATGCCCGTAATAGAAGCCGTTTTCGCGGCTCTTGACGGACGGAAAGCTGCCCAGAATCAGCGTCCGGCAGTTTTCATCCACCACCGGGGCAAAGGGATGCGTGACCATCAGTCTTCCAGCACAATACGGGGATTGTCTTTGCTCGGACGGTACATCACGAAGCGGCGGCCGATGCACTGCACCGGTTCGGCTTCCAGCGCGGCACACAGTTCCGTCACTGCCTCACGTGCGGTCAGCGGGCAGCCCTGCTGCACGGCGCACTTGATGAGTTCGCGGGCCTCCAGCGCATCACTGGCCTGCTTAATCGTGCCGGGGACGACGCCGTCCTTGCCGATGTAGAGAATAGTTTCCATGGTATTCGCCATGCCGCGAAGCATAGCGCGCTGTTTGCTGTTCATATTGTTTGCTTTCTCCTGTTATTCCACAAAGTCAAATTCCATGTCGATGATGCGAACCGTGTCGCCTTCCTGTGCGCCCGCCTTGCGCAGTGCGTCAATGACGCCCCACTTGCGCAGCGTGCGGTGGAACCAGCTCATGGATTCTTCGTCATCGAAGTTCACCGAGTCAATCAGGCGCTGCATGGACGAGCCAACGACCTCGAACACCGCGCCGTCGCGGAGAACCTCGAACGTGCTGGGCTTGACGGAGTCGTCGTAGCTGACTTCCTCCTCGAAATGCACAATCGGGGGTAGCGCTTCCAGCATGTCGCCCGTTTTGTCCAGCAGCGCGTCAAAACCCTGATGCGTCGCCGCGGACACGACAAACACGGGGTAGTCCAAGCCGAGTTCTGCCAAGTGTGCCTTCAAGCGGGCGACATTTTCTTCTGAATCCGGCAGGTCGGACTTGTTGCACACCACAATCTGCGGACGTTCCGCCAGCTCGCCGTAGTTCGCCAGCTCGTGGTTGATCTGGTCGAAATCCTCCACTGGGTCGCGGCCCTCGCTGCCCGCAATATCCAGCACATGCAGCAGCAGACGGGTGCGCTCAACGTGACGCAGGAAATCATGTCCCAGACCCGCGCCGTCCGCCGCGCCCTCAATCAGACCCGGAATATCCGCCAGCACAATGTCCTTGCCGTGGCGGCGGACGATGCCCAGATTCGGCGTCAGCGTCGTGAAGTGGTAATTGCCGATTTTCGGCTTTGCGCTCGTCACGACGGACAGAATCGTCGATTTGCCGACGTTCGGATAGCCCACAAGACCCACGTCCGCAATCGTTTTGAGCTCCAGCAGGAAGGTGTGGATTTCGGTCTTGATGCCGGGCTTGGCGAAGTTCGGCGCTTGCCGGGTCGGGGTCGCGAAATGGCGGTTGCCCCAGCCGCCGCGGCCGCCGTGCAGAATCGTGCGCGTTTCGCCCGCTGTGTCCATATCCGCAACCACCGCGCCGGATTCCGCCTCGCGGATGACCGTCCCGACAGGTACTTTGATGATGAGGTCTTCACCGCGCTTGCCCGTGCAGTTGCCTGCCGCACCGTCCACGCCGTTTTCCGCCGTGTATTTGCGCTTGAAGCGGAAATCCAGCAGCGTGTGCATGTTCAAGTCAGCGTAAAAGCAGACATTGCCGCCATTGCCGCCGTCTCCGCCGTCCGGCCCGCCGTTCAGGACGAATTTTTCCCGGTGGAACGACATGCTGCCGTTGCCGCCGTTGCCTGCCTTGCAGGTGATTTTTACATGGTCTACGAAATTGCCCATAGTTCCTCCAAACTTGAATAGGAAAGCCAATTAATTGCGCAGAGAGTGCAGCGGGGCAGGGATGCGTCCGCCGCGCGCAACGAATTCTTCATTGCCGTAGGGGTTGACCGGCATCACCGGCGCGAAGCCCAGCAGTCCGCCGAACTCCACCGTGTCGCCCGCTTTCTTGCCAACGGCCGGAATCACGCGCACCGCCGTGGTCTTGTTGTTGACCATGCCGATGGCGGCTTCATCCGCGATAATGCCAGAAATTGCCGCCGCACTGGTGTCGCCCGGGATGGCAATCATGTCCAGCCCCACGGAACAGACGCACGTCATGGCTTCGAGCTTTTCCAGCGTCAGCGCGCCCGCCGACGCCGCTTCAATCATGCCAATATCCTCGCTGACCGGGATAAACGCGCCGCTCAGCCCGCCGACGTGGTTCGACGCCATCACGCCGCCCTTCTTCACGGCGTCGTTGAGCAGCGCCAGCGCCGCCGTCGTGCCGGGAGCGCCCGCCATTTCCAGTCCCATTTCCGTCAGCACATGCGCCACGGAGTCGCCGCGCGCGGGGGTCGGGGCAAGGGACAGATCAACAATGCCGAAGGGAATATTCAGCCGCTGCGACGCTTCCTGCGCCACCAGCTGACCCACGCGGGTAATCTTGAACGCCGTCTTCTTGATGGTTTCCGCTACCACGTCAAAAGGCTGCCCCTTGACGCTTTCCAGCGCGCGCTTGACCACGCCCGGCCCGGACACGCCGACGTTGATGGCGCATTCCGGCTCGCCCACGCCGCAGAAAGCACCCGCCATAAACGGGTTGTCCTCCACTGCGTTGCAGAAAACGACCAGCTTCGCACAGCCCAGCCCGTCCGTGTCTGCCGTCAGTGCCGCCGTCTTTTTGATAATTTCACCCATTTCGCGTACGGCGTTCATATTGATGCCCGCGCGGGTGCTGCCGACGTTGACAGAGGAGCAAAGCCGCTCGGTCGTGGAGAGCACTTCGGGGATAGAAACCAGCAGCCGCTCGTCCGCCAGCGTTGCGCCCTTGTGCATCAGGGCAGAGTAGCCGCCCAGGAAGTTCACGCCCATTTCCTTCGCCGCGCGGTCAAGCGCCTTGGCAATCGGGCGCGGGTCGCCCTGACAGATCAGGCTCACTGGGGTCACGGAAATGCGCTTGTTGACAATCGGAATGCCCAGTTCGCGCTCAATGGCTTCGCCCGTGCGCACAAGGTCTTTGGCGACACGGCAGATTTTATCGTACACGCGCTGTGCGCAGGCTTCCGGGGACGGATGAGAGCAGTCCAGCAGATTGATGCCCAGCGTAATGGTGCGGATATCAAAGTTCTGCTCCTGAATCATCGCCATCGTTTGGAGGATTTCGCCCGTTTCAATCATCCCTCAAGTCCTCCTGCCTTAAATGCGGTGCATCGCGTCGAAAATATCCATGCGCTGGAGGTGGATATTCAGGTGCATTTCCTCGCGGATGGGCTGGAACGCCTCATCTACGGCGGCAAACTCCATCTGGGCACCGTCAAGGTCAACGACCATCATCATCGTGAAGCATCCCGACAGGATGGTCTGCGTGATGTCCAGAATGTTGATGTTGAGTTCAGACAGTTTGGTCGCGACGCGGGCGATAATACCGGTAGTATCCTGTCCGGTGACGGAAATCAAGGCCTTGGTCATGCGTAGTATCCTCCCTTTCAGCGGCTTCTATGCAGCCGGTGCGCGTTCGTCCATACGAAAAAACAGCGGGTGTGCGCAGGCATACCCACGCATAACAATAGCAGGAAACCGCCCGAATGTCAAGCAAAACATGATGAAATCACACGCAAATCCGCCTTTTTTCGCAGAAATTAGGCGGGATGACTTGATTATTCGGGGGCAGATAGCGTATAATAGACGCGGAATTGGATTCTTAGGAGAGATGAGTGATTATGAACACGCCACAGATTCAGGATTTTGCGGGTAAACGCATCCATATGATTGGCATCGGTGGCTCCAGTATGTCCGGTTTGGCTCAAATGCTTCAGCATTTGGGGTATCAGGTGACGGGCTCGGATCAGAATGACGGGTATCTGATGAACGACGTGCGGCAGGCGGGTGCGAAAGTAACCATCGGCCACCGCGCGGAGAATGTCCACGGCGCGGATTTGGTGGTCTATACCGCGGCAATTCCGCTGACGAACCCCGAACGCGCCGAAGCGGAGCGGCTGCATATTCCGTCGATGGAACGCGCGGAGCTGCTGGGACAGCTGATGCGCCACTATGCGCGCGCCATCGGCATCTGCGGTGCGCACGGCAAGACGACGACGACCTCCATGCTTTCGGAAATTCTCGTCGAGTGCGGGCTTGACCCGTCGGTGCATATCGGCGGCAAGCTCGATGCCATCGGCGGGTCAACCCGCATCGGTCACAGCGATATTTTTGCTGCCGAAGCGTGCGAATTCAACCGCTCATTCCTGCATATGCATCCGACGATGGCGGTTGTGCTGAATATCGACGCGGATCACTTGGACTGCTACAAGGATATCGACGAGATTGAGGAGACGTTCGGGCAGTTTCTGCACCTGCTGCCGGATAACGGCGTTGCTATCGGCAAGGGGACGGATGAGCGCGTGGTTCGCCAGCTTTCGCGCCTCAACTGCCGGACGATTACTTTCGGGCTGACGGCGGATTGCGACGTACATCCTGCCGCGCTGACGGAAGATGATAACGGCTATTATACATTCGACCTCTGCGTGCAGGGGAACATCTTGGCGCACGTCAAGATGGGCGTGCCGGGGCGCTTCAATGTCGAAAACGGGCTGGCGGCGCTCACTGCGGCGTGGGTGCTGGGCGCGGATATGGCGAAGGCGGCGGAGAGCTTGGCGCGCTTCACCGGGGCGCATCGGCGATTTGAACTGACGGGGCTGCTCAATGGCGCGGAGATGTTCCACGACTACGGGCATAATCCGGCGGAAATGCGCAATGCCGTCGCTATCGCCCGCAAGCGCTGCAAGGGGACGCTTTACGCTGTTATGCAGCCGCACACGTTTGACCGCGTGAAGCATCTCTTCAATGACTACCTGACGTGCACCGAAGCGGCGGACGTGACCGTCGTCATGGATATTTTCAGCGCGCGTGAAAAGCGGGAGAATTACCCTGATTTGGACAGCGGCAAGCTGGTCGCCGGAATGCAGGCGCACGGGCTGAACGCCGTATGGACACCGTCGTTTGACGATACCGAGGCGTACCTGCGCGCACACTTAAAGCCAGGCGATTTGGCAATTACGATGGGCTGCGGCGATGTCAATCTGCTGAACGAGCAGATTGAGCAGCATGAGAAAAGCGGACGATAAGCCCATAAATCAGCGGCAAAACGGCGCAAATTCCGGTTTGCCCCTTTTCTTTATCGTGTTCCTATGCTATAATAAAAGGCAGTCTGCCGCCAAAAGCGGGAGCATTTTGCTGTGTTTAAGGAAGGTGAGCTGCACATGCAGCAGTATCCTGTTCGGACAATTGATTTGGAAGCGCTGCGGGAGAATGTGCGTCTATTGCGCTCCACGCTGCCGGAAAAAACGAAGCTGATGGCCGTTGTCAAGGCGGATGCTTATGGGCACGGCATTGCAAAGGTCGCCCGTGCCGCGCTGGAAGCGGGCGCAAGTGCCTTGGCGGTTGCCCGCACGGATGAAGGCGCGGCGCTGCGTCAGGCGGGCGTAACCGCGCCGGTGCTGGTGCTGGGCGCATCCTCTGATGAAGAAATTGCCGAGGGTGTCCGAAACGAACTGACGCTGACGGTCTGCACGCCGGAAATGGTTGATACGCTCGAATCCTGCGCGAAGGAAAGCGGCTTGACGGGGCTGATGCACCTGAAAATCGACACGGGCATGGGGCGCATTGGCGTGCGCACGGAAGAGGAAATCCGCGCGATTCTCGCCCGTCTGCAAGCCAGCCCGCATGTCCGCCTGACGGGGGCATTCACGCATTTTGCGGATGCCGATGGCAGCGATATGGCATATACGCGGATGCAGTTCGAGCGCTTTCAGCAGATGTTGATGCTCCTGCCGGACGGCATTGTGCGCCACTGCGCCAACTCCGCCGCCATTCACCGCTGCCCGGAAGCCGCGCTGGACATGGTGCGCGCAGGCATCTCGATGTACGGTCATCCGCCGGTGGAAACGGATCTGCCCCTCCGCCCGGTCATGACATGGCGGACGCAGGTGACGTTCGTCAAGACCGTTCAGCCGGGCGACAAAATCAGCTACGGCTGCACATTTACGGCGGAAAAGCCGATGCGCATTGCGACGGTAGCCTGCGGTTACGGCGACGGTTATCACCGCAACGCTTCCAGCCGAGCGCAGGTGATTCTGCACGGGCAGCGCGCGCGGGTCGTCGGGCGTATCTGCATGGATCAAATGATGGTGGATGTGACCGACATTCCGAACGTCAAGGCGGGCGACGAAGTGACCCTGATGGGCTCGGACGGCGCGGAGACCATCACGCCGGATGAACTCGGCTCCTGGTCTGACACGATTGGCTACGAAGTGCTGCTGGCGGCGACGGAGCGCGTTCGCCGCGTCTGGCTGCACGAGCACGAATGAGCACGGAAAAGGCGGCGCTGCGAAAAGCGATTCGCGCGCGGTATCCCGGCAAAAGCCAGCGAGACGCGGAAAGCGCAAGGCTCTGCGCCGTGATTGCGCAAAGCGACCTGTTCCGCCGCGCAAATGTCGTTGCCGGGTATGTGCCGATGGCGCGGGAGGCTGATATCATGCCGCTTTTGCGCCTGACACTGGATTTGGGCAAAACGCTGCTGCTGCCGAGGGTGGAAGGTGCGCGGCAGATGACCATGCGGCAAATTTGCGATTTGTCAGCGCTGATTCCGGGCGCCTATGGTATTCCTGAGCCGCCGGAAAGCGCCCCGATTCTATTGCCGGATGCGATTGACCTGCTGTTGACACCGCTGGAAGGCGTTGCCCCGGACGGTACGCGGCTGGGCAAGGGCGGCGGCTACTATGACGGGCTGCTGCCGCTGAAAAATGGCATCGCGCTGGGTTGCGCCCTGCCGTGGCAATGGGTGGATGACATTCCGCGCGAAAGCTGGGATATTCCGCTGGACGCCTGTGTGGACGGGGAGGAGATTCGGTACTTCAGCGGCGGGAAAAATCCGTCGAAATCATGAAAGCCTGCAAAGAAAAAGTCAAGCCCCAAATAGGACTTGCTGCAAGAAAATTTGGCAGAAGGGGGAGGAAAAGAAGTGCAGCACAAATAAGCCACCACAAAGTGCCGGCTTAAAAAGAGAAAAA
>OJJV01000180.1_pt1 | contig 62012 bp, 46 predicted proteins | sample 1596391 | NCBI WGS metagenome assembly OJJV01 (sample SAMEA4350164, study PRJEB24818) | metagenome | biome: human; feature: gut; material: faeces | place: Denmark | collected 2013-09
TTGTGCGTCGCTTCGTAACCCTCTACCAACAGTTCCCGTGCTTCATTGTGCAGCATTTCTATCATCTCCTATGCCTATTATACACCTGCTGTAAAGGGGTGACCGCTTTTGTGAGAAGTGCTATAATGTAGCTTATTTCAATTCACGCCCCTCCGCGAGGGGCGACCGGACAAAAAGCTGTGGTATACTTGCCGCAGGTATTTCAATTCACGCCCCTCCGCGAGGGGCGACCCGCAGGAATTTTCGATGCGACGCGCCGCCCTTATTTCAATTCACGCCCCTCCGCGAGGGGCGACGATGGACTTCACACACTCTTTGAGCGCTTGCCGGATTTCAATTCACGCCCCTCCGCGAGGGGCGACATAGCCGCGCTGGTCGCCTTCCGCCACGTCGAAGATTTCAATTCACGCCCCTCCGCGAGGGGCGACGTGCGCAATACTGGTTTCCAGTGCCGGAAGTATTTCAATTCACGCCCCTCCGCGAGGGGCGACACGTGCCTGTTGGCTTGCGGCTGACGGCGCGGATATTTCAATTCACGCCCCTCCGCGAGGGGCGACCGAGCAGAACAGGCGCGAATCCGGGCGCAGAAGCTATTTCAATTCACGCCCCTCCGCGAGGGGCGACCTAATCGACAAGTATAAAACAATCGACTACACGAATTTCAATTCACGCCCCTCCGCGAGGGGCGACGCGTTCAGCAGACGCGGCGCGACATACTCCCAATTTCAATTCACGCCCCTCCGCGAGGGGCGACACGTCGGCATCCGCCATCAGCAGGTCGCCGTAGGATTTCAATTCACGCCCCTCCGCGAGGGGCGACCCACGGCGGGATCGGCAGGGGGGCGGTGACAGATTTCAATTCACGCCCCTCCGCGAGGGGCGACACAAGCGGCCCGCCCTGGCACGGCAGACGACCACATTTCAATTCACGCCCCTCCGCGAGGGGCGACGGTGAACCGCTGCAATTCCTTCCCGAATTCGTTAATTTCAATTCACGCCCCTCCGCGAGGGGCGACAGACGACCACGACAAGCAGCCGCCGCAAGGCGACATTTCAATTCACGCCCCTCCGCGAGGGGCGACGCCCACCCGCACAGCCACATCAGGACGGCCAGAATATTTCAATTCACGCCCCTCCGCGAGGGGCGACGCGATGCGCGGGGACAGCGGCACGTCCGACGAATTTCAATTCACGCCCCTCCGCGAGGGGCGACGGGCTTCAAGGAGGCGCAGGCCCACACGATTAAAATATTTCAATTCACGCCCCTCCGCGAGGGGCGACGCCCACAGTAAGGTTTCAAATCAAGCCCGGCATCATTTCAATTCACGCCCCTCCGCGAGGGGCGACGATCGGGCTGCGGCTGACGTTCGACGATCCGTTTATTTCAATTCACGCCCCTCCGCGAGGGGCGACAGCGCCCGGACGCCCGGACGTTCGCGGGAACCGATTTCAATTCACGCCCCTCCGCGAGGGGCGACCGGCGCTATGGCAAGGCGGACACGCCCCAAGCCCCATTTCAATTCACGCCCCTCCGCGAGGGGCGACATTAGGCGCGGGAGCAGGGGCGCTAGTTGGGTTATTTCAATTCACGCCCCTCCGCGAGGGGCGACCGGGGTCTGTGGCGGTCATACCATAAAGGCTGTATTTCAATTCACGCCCCTCCGCGAGGGGCGACGATTTTTTTTAGTTCTTCTCCTTGGTGGTGAAATTTCAATTCACGCCCCTCCGCGAGGGGCGACTACCCACTGGGTAGGGGTGGGGTATGGTGAGTCTATTTCAATTCACGCCCCTCCGCGAGGGGCGACCGTTCTGGCTTCCTATTGGGAATCGCTAAAAGAATTTCAATTCACGCCCCTCCGCGAGGGGCGACAGCGAGGCGAAGCGTTCCCGTCGCCAGACGACGTTATTTCAATTCACGCCCCTCCGCGAGGGGCGACTCCACGAAAGTTCCAACTCAAAAAGACACAGAGGATTTCAATTCACGCCCCTCCGCGAGGGGCGACAGCTACTTTGACACCGTTCCGCACAAGGCGACGAAATTTCAATTCACGCCCCTCCGCGAGGGGCGACCAGCGTTTCCGTCACCGTGCAGGAGGCCGGGACATTTCAATTCACGCCCCTCCGCGAGGGGCGACCGCGCGGGAAAGGCGGGGACGCAACGCGCCACACAATTTCAATTCACGCCCCTCCGCGAGGGGCGACGGATGAGCAGCGGCGCACACGCGCCGCGACGACATTTCAATTCACGCCCCTCCGCGAGGGGCGACCGCGACGGGATACCTCGGACAGGGGGACAAAAGCATTTCAATTCACGCCCCTCCGCGAGGGGCGACATACATACGACGCAGGTCGGGGTCATTGAGCGAATTTCAATTCACGCCCCTCCGCGAGGGGCGACGGACGTGGTCGCCCGAAGAAAACAAAGGCAGAAATTTCAATTCACGCCCCTCCGCGAGGGGCGACGCGCGAAGCTGCGCTAATGCTTGCCAATTCCTTTATTTCAATTCACGCCCCTCCGCGAGGGGCGACGAGGAGGTTCTGCGAAAGGCAATCGCCTGTCTATTTCAATTCACGCCCCTCCGCGAGGGGCGACTTCTGCCCATACCCGTAGCGGCGATTCAGAACCAATTTCAATTCACGCCCCTCCGCGAGGGGCGACGCCTATGATAAGCCTTTTTGGGGCGTTTGTGAAGCCATTTCAATTCACGCCCCTCCGCGAGGGGCGACAGGAACTGGAACTCATAGGAAAGATTGTGAACCAATTTCAATTCACGCCCCTCCGCGAGGGGCGACAAGGACGCTACCGGGCAGGATACGGCGGCACTTATTTCAATTCACGCCCCTCCGCGAGGGGCGACCCGATGCCGTTCCCGCCCCATTCGGCAAACTTATTTCAATTCACGCCCCTCCGCGAGGGGCGACGATGGCCGCCTGCGCAATCTTCGCCGTCGTGACGATTTCAATTCACGCCCCTCCGCGAGGGGCGACGTGGGAGGCGTAGAAGGTGTTGTCCTCGCCCTGACAATTTCAATTCACGCCCCTCCGCGAGGGGCGACGGCCGTTGTCGCCCAGCGCAGAGCACCACGCAGCATTTCAATTCACGCCCCTCCGCGAGGGGCGACAGCTGGCGGCGTCGTCCTCGTGGGCGTACTCCATTTCAATTCACGCCCCTCCGCGAGGGGCGACGAATTATTCAAACGCTGCTCGTTTGCAATAGAATATTTCAATTCACGCCCCTCCGCGAGGGGCGACAATCAAGGCAAGCATCAAGCGGTTCGGCATGGACATTTCAATTCACGCCCCTCCGCGAGGGGCGACCGTGACGGACGAAGAGGAGGGGAAAGTGTTGATTATTTCAATTCACGCCCCTCCGCGAGGGGCGACACTCTTTATCGTTATCTGATGCTGGCATATATTATTTCAATTCACGCCCCTCCGCGAGGGGCGACACTGCTTCTTCTGCACTGGAAAAAATCGGCACGAATTTCAATTCACGCCCCTCCGCGAGGGGCGACACGGCTTGCAAAATCAATCATCCTATGCTACAAATTTCAATTCACGCCCCTCCGCGAGGGGCGACCAACATGGACAGCGGTTGGGACTTTACGGCGCTTATTTCAATTCACGCCCCTCCGCGAGGGGCGACGGCAGAAGATTTCGGTGCATTTATTTCGATGGTTTTATTTCAATTCACGCCCCTCCGCGAGGGGCGACTCTGGAATAAGGAGCGGGAACAGCACCGCGTAGAATTTCAATTCACGCCCCTCCGCGAGGGGCGACCCTCTGACAGCGTCATCGAAAATCAATTCGCAAATTTCAATTCACGCCCCTCCGCGAGGGGCGACCGGCTCGAATGATATGTGGCGCAGCGCCGTGCATATTTCAATTCACGCCCCTCCGCGAGGGGCGACGCGGATTATCGGCGAAGACCCCGGAGACGTTGTATTTCAATTCACGCCCCTCCGCGAGGGGCGACCCAACATGGACAGCGGTTGGGACTTTACGGCGCTTATTTCAATTCACGCCCCTCCGCGAGGGGCGACGGCGCATTGTATGGATACAATGTTTTCTATCAACCATTTCAATTCACGCCCCTCCGCGAGGGGCGACCGGCAGCTTCAAGTAGTCCGATAACGTCATTTTATTTCAATTCACGCCCCTCCGCGAGGGGCGACGGAATTGGAACTCATAGGAAAGATTGTGAACAAATTTCAATTCACGCCCCTCCGCGAGGGGCGACAACGCACCGTCAAAATGGCAGCAGACGGGAATTATTTCAATTCACGCCCCTCCGCGAGGGGCGACCGGAGGATGGCGACGAGCTGGACATGGAGCGCTGCGAATTTCAATTCACGCCCCTCCGCGAGGGGCGACCCCATTCCGCGGCCGTGAGGTGCTTTTCCGCCGCATTTCAATTCACGCCCCTCCGCGAGGGGCGACGACGCTTGCGATTCGCTCAAAAATCGACTTGTACATTTCAATTCACGCCCCTCCGCGAGGGGCGACGTTCCAAGTGTTCTGCATCCCTACGGAGGAGATATTTCAATTCACGCCCCTCCGCGAGGGGCGACCGCTGGCGGTTATTGGTGCATACAAGCACAGCGAGATTTCAATTCACGCCCCTCCGCGAGGGGCGACGCGGATTATCGGCGAAGACCCCGGAGACGTTGTATTTCAATTCACGCCCCTCCGCGAGGGGCGACGCGCTTCGGCTCTTCTTTCCGTTGCTGCCATTTATTTCAATTCACGCCCCTCCGCGAGGGGCGACGCGTTCGCCCGGTGAACGGCGCTGCACAGCTTCATTTCAATTCACGCCCCTCCGCGAGGGGCGACGTCCTTCCGGGAGAACTCGCCGGATACCCAGCCATTTCAATTCACGCCCCTCCGCGAGGGGCGACCGGCCTGCGGCGTTCAGCCGGATGTCCGCAAGGATATTTCAATTCACGCCCCTCCGCGAGGGGCGACCATTTTCCCGGCTTGCGAACCTGTCTGATATGCTATTTCAATTCACGCCCCTCCGCGAGGGGCGACTATGCCAGCATCAGATAACGATAAAGCGTTCTGATTTCAATTCACGCCCCTCCGCGAGGGGCGACTCGCGCGGCAGAACGTCGGCGACTGCATCCGCGTATTTCAATTCACGCCCCTCCGCGAGGGGCGACAATCTACAACAAGGCGGATTTTCAGTACGCACGCATTTCAATTCACGCCCCTCCGCGAGGGGCGACCGGAGCAGGTGATTTTGAGCGTGATGCTCTGGATATTTCAATTCACGCCCCTCCGCGAGGGGCGACCCGCACGACGTCCGCCAGCGTGCAGGGCTTGCGATTTCAATTCACGCCCCTCCGCGAGGGGCGACGAGAAAAACGTCAAAGCACAGAAAAAACAACTTATTTCAATTCACGCCCCTCCGCGAGGGGCGACTACCAAGCAATATCCACAAACAATTGCTGATTTATTTCAATTCACGCCCCTCCGCGAGGGGCGACGCTCACGGTCAGCGCGGCGTGTTCGCCCTTCTTATTTCAATTCACGCCCCTCCGCGAGGGGCGACGGCACAGACAGGGAATATATCGCGCAGATTATGATTTCAATTCACGCCCCTCCGCGAGGGGCGACGGTAAAAGAGTGGGTGTTCGAGCATTACAGCCTTATTTCAATTCACGCCCCTCCGCGAGGGGCGACGGCGAAGCGCAAACCGTCATCGAGGCGCAAGCAATTTCAATTCACGCCCCTCCGCGAGGGGCGACAAGGTGGCTGTACACGCAACCATCTTTTTCAAGGCATTTCAATTCACGCCCCTCCGCGAGGGGCGACTGAAATGGACGGCGCTGAAAGGGCTGATTACAGAGATTTCAATTCACGCCCCTCCGCGAGGGGCGACAATAGCGGAGCTGAAAAGAATAACAAGCGTACCAATTTCAATTCACGCCCCTCCGCGAGGGGCGACTTCACCGACTAAAAGCAATTGCAAACATTTCTATTTCAATTCACGCCCCTCCGCGAGGGGCGACGCCCTTCTTGATGCTCGCGAACTTCATAATTCTATTTCAATTCACGCCCCTCCGCGAGGGGCGACAAGCGCGGCGCTGTTTGAACAGCACCGCCAAATATTTCAATTCACGCCCCTCCGCGAGGGGCGACGTAGTGGTAAAAGTGCCCATCTGCCGTGCTGCGGAAATTTCAATTCACGCCCCTCCGCGAGGGGCGACCCGCGACGGGATACCTCGGACAGGGGGACAAAAGCATTTCAATTCACGCCCCTCCGCGAGGGGCGACGGCGCTTGCAACCTGTTTAGCTGGAAGCGGACACATTTCAATTCACGCCCCTCCGCGAGGGGCGACGTGCCGCCGCAGCGTTTCCGCCGCGTTTCGCGTGCCATTTCAATTCACGCCCCTCCGCGAGGGGCGACTTCCCGGCGTCCGGGGGTCCGGGCGTCGGGAAAATTTCAATTCACGCCCCTCCGCGAGGGGCGACGCCATGATTATAGCCCAGCTTGCCCCGCTTGTCAAATTTCAATTCACGCCCCTCCGCGAGGGGCGACTATGTATTATAATATAACTATGTCGCGCGCGAGAATTTCAATTCACGCCCCTCCGCGAGGGGCGACTCCGAGCTGCGTTAGGAGATGGAATTATAGTAAAAATTTCAATTCACGCCCCTCCGCGAGGGGCGACTGCGCTTCGGAAATCGCAGTGCGAACGCTTTCAGCCAATTTCAATTCACGCCCCTCCGCGAGGGGCGACGCGATGCGCGGGGACAGCGGCACGTCCGACGATATTTCAATTCACGCCCCTCCGCGAGGGGCGACGAACTTCGAGCCGTACTCCTCCGTCGCCAGCCCCAATTTCAATTCACGCCCCTCCGCGAGGGGCGACATGACTGGCGAGATTAAAGATTTCCGTATCTATGAATTTCAATTCACGCCCCTCCGCGAGGGGCGACGGCGATGGGGACCGGCGTCGCCATGCCCGCGTGGATTTCAATTCACGCCCCTCCGCGAGGGGCGACGCGTCTGCCGCGCTCAGACCAGCGGCGCTCACATATTTCAATTCACGCCCCTCCGCGAGGGGCGACGACCACCGGCGCGCCGCTCTCGGCGGCTTTTTTATTTCAATTCACGCCCCTCCGCGAGGGGCGACCCCGCCTGCTCCAGAACAGCCTCGCATAGTCGGAATTTCAATTCACGCCCCTCCGCGAGGGGCGACGTGCAATCGGTCGACCGTTCATCAAGCTATTCTATTTCAATTCACGCCCCTCCGCGAGGGGCGACAGCCACCGACCCCGGAAAAGATGATGTTATATTTATTTCAATTCACGCCCCTCCGCGAGGGGCGACATGAATAACCTATTTTTAGAAAATGGCTATGTTATTTCAATTCACGCCCCTCCGCGAGGGGCGACCGGCAGCTTCAAGTAGTCCGATAACGTCATTTTATTTCAATTCACGCCCCTCCGCGAGGGGCGACTCGGCAGCTTCAAGTAGTCCGATAACGTCATTTTATTTCAATTCACGCCCCTCCGCGAGGGGCGACATGTAGCCGCCGCTCTTTCGGATTGATGGGATATTTCAATTCACGCCCCTCCGCGAGGGGCGACCCTATATTATCCACCGTTTGGTGTAATCCAATTAATTTCAATTCACGCCCCTCCGCGAGGGGCGACCGGAAGGGTGAGCATGGCATAGTCGTATGCCGCATTTCAATTCACGCCCCTCCGCGAGGGGCGACGCGCAAACAAGTTGGATAGGTGGCGCAATGGCTATTTCAATTCACGCCCCTCCGCGAGGGGCGACCAGGTCATCCGGATCATCAATCGTCTTAATTTTCCTATTTCAATTCACGCCCCTCCGCGAGGGGCGACAAAATTGCGAGGGGCAAGGTTCTGGCATACCAAATTTCAATTCACGCCCCTCCGCGAGGGGCGACTCCTTTCCAACATGAGGCAAATTGAAGCAGAATTTATTTCAATTCACGCCCCTCCGCGAGGGGCGACATGGAAATCCGGAATGTATGCGTAATTGTAAGTATTTCAATTCACGCCCCTCCGCGAGGGGCGACGTTCGCGTGCGGTTCTAAAAATGCTGCTCAAACTATTTCAATTCACGCCCCTCCGCGAGGGGCGACGATTCTACCGCCACGCGCTACCCGCACTGGTACAATTTCAATTCACGCCCCTCCGCGAGGGGCGACCCAAAAATTGCGAGGGGCAAGGTTCTGGCATGCCAAATTTCAATTCACGCCCCTCCGCGAGGGGCGACAGCAGCATTTGGAGCACAATTGGCGAATACAACGCATTTCAATTCACGCCCCTCCGCGAGGGGCGACGCAAAAGATATGCAATTTCTGCAAATCTTTTGTTCAACCCTTACAAATCAGCATGGCTTAACAATAGTGCCACGCAATTTGTCGAGATTATTTTGGTAATATTTCATAGAATCATCGCTTGAATTTTGACATCACACCGCGCGAGACGGTCGGCCATTCATGTATGATTCACATGCGCTGAAAAGAGTGTTTTCAGCTTCCGCTATAACATCAGCAGTTCTCCAGCTTCAATGCGCGCAGTGCAACCAAGCACATCAATGCGCTCCTTGTAACTGTTGCCAAGGCGATAGAAGCGAACGGAGTCATGTTCTGCATCAATTGTCGCTGCCAATTGCGCCTTGAGCGCCGTCAGCTGTGCTGCATCAAGCAGGACTTCAAATACAGAGTTCTGAACACGCCGTCCATAGCGTTCGCAGAGTTTCGCTACACGCCTAAGCCGCGCTGCTCCCGCTTCGGTTGCTGTATTCACATCATAAGTAACAACAACCAACATTTTTTCACCTCCAGACAAACGGCGGATAGCAATCAAGATCCCCGCGCAGGACACGCGCCAGCATCATGGCCTGTACATAAGCAATCAGCCCAACTTGGATTTTTTCTCCGAGATACGGATGCGTGATTTCTTCCTGCTTTCGGTCACGCCATGCGGTAAGTACCGTTTTGCGCCCGCGCTCGTTCAGCATAACAGCCAGCGAATCGTACTCAAAGTCCTTATCCGTCAGCTGACGTTTGTTGAACAGCGACAGCGCCAGCCGGTCGCACAGCGGCGCTCGGAACTCTTCCAGCAAGTCCAGCGCCAGCGACGGCCGTCCCGGTCGAAGCGTGTGCAGCCATCCAGCCGCTGGATCTAAGCCTACCGTTTCAAGTGCCGCTTGAATGTCCCGCGTTTGCAGCGTGTACATAAACGACAGGACTGCATTCACTTCATTGCGCGGCGGTCGTCTGCTGCGCTCCACAAACTGGAAGGGGCATTGTGGGGAAATCATGTCGTCAAAATGCGCAAAGTAGCATTTTGCGGCAGCTCCTTCGATGCCGCGCATTTGGTCAACACCTGCGCATGTCTCCAGCTGTGCTGCATACTGGCTAATAGACTGGCAGGCTGCTCGAAGACTCTCTGCTGTTGCCGCATCCTGCGTCCGTGCCGTGCGCATCAATACATTTTTCTCGTTGAGCAGCTTTCCCACCAGGAGGTTCTGCACGAATTTCATGCGGAAGTCATCATCATCCAGCGCTTGATACTGCTTTTTTCTCAGCAGCACATTGCCGCTGACCGGCCCGCAAATGCGGCTGTAAAAGCGTCCATTCGACGATAGGAACGTCAGCGTAATCCCGTGCTCAGCGCAGAAACCAATCAGCGGCGCGGAGACTGTCATTTCCCCAAAGCACACGATTCCGTCCAGCATTACCGCTGGCACGCTTGCTTTCTCTTCGCCGCCAATTTTCACGCAGATATTCTCGTTGCGGCAGAAAAGGTAGCTGTCTGGCGTTGTCACATAGAGGGTTTCCAGTAATTTTTTCATTCCGTCTCCACCCTCTCTGCTTCAAGAAGAAGCGCCTTGCAATATTCCTTCGCGGATGTTTTTACCTTCGGCATACAGTATTCCTGCATCGAGCAACGTTTGCATTTCGGGCCGTAAACTGCCGACGGAATCAGCATTTCGCGGCGGACTTTCCAGAGTTTCTGCACAGTCTGCCGTACCTGTTCACGCAGCGCTTCATCAAGTTCCACATCCACTCTGCGATGCGCGGTAATGTAGAACAGCGCGCCTGCCGGGATCGTCGTGTGATACATTTCCTCTAAGCACATCGCCTCCGCGCAAAGCTGAATCTTGTATTCTGATTCATCGCGTATCTTCCCATGCTTGTACTCCACCGGCAGCAGCCGCACCGGGAAATCCACTGCGGGAATCGTGCAGCCGTTTTCATCCCGCACCGCTTCAATGCAGTCGCATTTTCCGCTGATTTGCATTTCGTCCGAAAAGACACTGTTCTCGTAGAGCTTCACGAAATCGCCGCGCCGCTCCACGCGCTGTGTATGAACCCGTTCATGCTCGGCGCGACCTTTCGCCGTCTCGACATTTTCTACCCATACACGTTCATTCAGCAGCAGCGCGGCGCGCCGCAGACAGTAATCTGCCTGCGACAGCCACGATAACGGAAGATACTCCTGCTCGTCATCCACGGGTAAACCAGCTTTCTCCCTGCGGCAGTTCATCCCAGACAATCTCCCCGTAGGGATTGCTCAAGAACCCCATCCGTACCCCCGCAGGCACCTTATCCAGCGCCACCTTTGCTTCATAGTCACGATAATTGCGGGGGAAATCCACCTTCTTCTGCACCGTCACCAGTTCAAAGAGTTTATGCGCCGGTGCACAGCCCAATTTGGCTTGACGTGCGCGCTGTTCAGGATTCGTATCCGTGCCTTCGTGCTTGAAGATGATGAGCGGAGAAACAACCTCCATTTCGCCCTTGCTCGCCGAACGGTCATGCTCATACATGTTGAGAATCGCCTCAAACAGCGCCTTCATATCAGCTTCATCGAATCCCGTTTCCGCTGCAAGATTCGCGCTGATGAAGCCACGCACCTCATACAGACCAAAGGGGATAATCTGCTTGCGTCCCATCGTGCGCAGCTTATCTTCAGACGCTTCCTGTTCCGCTTTCTCATATTCCTCGTAGGATTTGTCATTTCCGCCCAATGCCGCCGCCATGCGCGTGATGGATATGTCCAGCGGCAGTACCGAATCCAAACTCTTGCCGAAAGCAAGTTGAACAGGACCGCGGACTTGCCCCGCATTGGGGCCAGTAGACATCACAGCCCCAAAGGTGCGCACATCGTAGAAGAGTTCACACGCTTTTTTGCGTGCCGCATAAACCGGATTTTTTTCTTTCGCACCTTCAATCCCCGCTTCGCGCTTTGCCAGCGCAATCTGCTTATTCAGATTCACCGCCTTCTGCACGAAAATCCCCATGCCCGGCACGCCCGGATAAGCAATCTCAATATAGTTGCGAATGCGGCGTTTCGTGGCCACGTCGGTGATAAATCCCTGCATGGTCTGCGGGTCAATCCGGGGCATGTTGCCCATATCCGGGTCGCCGTTCGGGTTGGCATTGGTGCAAGCAACATAGTACATAAATTCGTAACGGTTCTGCAGTGCCATTTTCTTATTCCTCCTCGTCCGTTTCTGCCGCAGCTTTCTGTTCTTTCTTCAATTTCCGCAGTTCATTGAGTTTCCGATTCAATTCCGCTGTCATCTGGCGATACCCCAGTGCAAAGTAAGCCTGCTGCTCCAAGTTCAGCATGGTGGGGATTTCCCCAATGTCACAAGTCACCTTATCCAGCATTTCCAGATACATCTTCAGATAGTCGCCCTTGATTTTGTCCTGGTGCGGTACGGAGAGAATTGACAGCTGCCCCAGCACCAGCGCTGGCATCTGACAAGCAGATGCATAGTAGCGCTGTACAATACCTGCCTGAACATCTCTCATTGCAAACTGCTGCATACTCGCATACACGGCGACCCACGCGCCGCAGCGGTACGCAACATTCGTATTTTCCGCCTGATACATAGCTTCTATCACGCCTTCCTTTCGATTGTTTTTCCGAATCAGCCATACTTTCAGCCATTGGCAGCACATTGCATTGGGCACGGGCGCATGTTTATCTTCTTCGCTGGCACTGGCCATTTGATTGCGAATGTATCGCAGCGCACGAACCGCCACGGAATCCGGCAGCATACTGTCCGTCAAGATTGCGTGCAGCACCGCTGGCGTAATTCCTGAAAGTTCCTTGTCCATCCGCTTGAAAACGTTCTTTTCGCTCTTTTGCCGCGGCATCAGACGAATCATCATTGCTTTCAGCGAATTAATTTTTGTGAATCCCGTTCCACCGAGATCGACCATTTGCAAGTCATTGCGCCATTGCTGGATGCTCTCCTCCAGTTCGCCGTAATTCCCGTGGTCGTAGCTGCGAACCATGACACGCCCTGTAACGCCGGACAGCAGGAGGATGTAATACTGCGTGCTGGCTGGAATCGTGGTTGTCGCTGCTCCGCTTTCAATGCTCTCGATGCGTTTGGCTGCAATATCGCGTTTAGCATCAGGATTTGACGGTGCTTCTACCGTTTCATCAAATTCTTCATCGTCGTCGTATCCATCATCATCTTCCGTCTGCTGTTCTGTTTCCTGATTCTTAGGATCGCCCTCCAGTGCTTGCTGCATCGGGTCGCATTCCGCAGGAACATAGCAGTCAAACCAGTGGACAAAGCGCATTCCCGCCAATGTTGGCGAAAGCGTTTCGCTTGACATGAGATGGTCAAGCGCCGCTTTCACCGCATCAATTGCTTCCGAAGAAACAGGCGCATTCGCCGATTGCTTTAGCCCGTACGAGCAAAATGCTGGCTTGTCAAAGCAAAACAAAGCGTCACCGCGTCCATGTCCGCCGACTTGCAAGAGTCCCTTAATTGGCGGCAGGGTAGCAACCGGCATCGTTTTTTCTCCAGTAATCAGGCACAAGCTTTCTGCCGCGCCATGCTGCGCGAACTGCTGACGAAACTCCCGCCACCATTCCTGCACCTCCGGAATTTCGACAATAGGCGTTCCTGCAATTTCAAATGAAACGCGGTCTGATGGCTTCAGCTTCAGCCGCAGCAGTTCCTGCCGTACCTGTTCGCAGGAGGTTTCGTCCTCCAGCAAATGCATGCAAACTGACAATTCAGGTACTTTCTGCGCTGCCTGCTGAAGAGAAGCAAGAAAGTATCGATGCTTAAGCGTGTTGTCTTTCGGCTTTTTGCCTTCCTCTCTTTGCTCAACTTTGCTTTCCGGCGTATCTTTCCAAAAAACAACCTCGTATTTTTCTACCAGCACATTGCACTTGTCTTTGCCATTCGCCAAGCTGCCAATGTCAGGGCAAAAGTATTCATCCTCGCCGTCCTGCCTCACGCCAAGGAACGTGCCATTCGCGCCAAGGCAAACCCATGCCTTTACCGTCTTTTTCACCATGCCCGGAGGCGGCAGCAGCTGGTAACGCATGGCATAATCGTACAGCGGTCTCAGCATATCGCATCCCCCTTCAGGACTTCCGGGCTATCATAGGGCGGCACTTCAATGACGCCCTGCTTCATCACCGCATGATACAGGGACAGCCTTGTCCGCGTTTTCTTGCGAACCTCCGCGTCATGCAGGTCAAAAATGTCGTACACCATCAAGCCCAAATCCATGTCTTGCTGAATCGGCTTTTCGTTCGGGTCACTTTCAGAAAAGTACGCAACGCATTCCCTTAAGCCGAGCGCAGGCTGGCAAAAGCACTTGCCACCTTTAATTCGCCGTTCAGCCTGTGCATACAGCTGCTCCACCGTACCATGATAATCCGGCCGCGGCACAATCTGCGCGGTAATGCGGTAGCGGACATCATACAGGAAAACCGTTTGCCGCGGTGTTCGCTTGTCTGGATCATTTGTGTCAATTGGTTGCATGTCATTCCCTAACTTGTCTTTCACTTCATTGCGCCTGACGCTGATATAGCGAATCGGCTTCAGCACCTCAATTTTTGTCACCATCCAAAAAAATTCTGTCCTTTTGCTGTAAATACTTGACAGTATGCCTCGTGCTGCTGATGGTGTTGGGACTGCCTGCGAAAGCCTTTCTACTTTCGTTGTCGGCGAAGTGAAGCACGCCAAGTCACCCCAAACGGTCACTGAAATCTCCATGATTTTTCATCACCTCCATGTTCTTCTCTCTGCCAAATCAGCAGAGAGGATAGCATTATCTTTGTACTATTTCAATTCTCAGCTTGTTACCCCATCAGTGTTTCAAGCTGTCAGTACAAATATAATATAATTCGCATGAATTGTCAATAGCAAATCTGGTATATAAGAATTTTTTCACCACATACAGTCATCATTTTTCAACTGCATCCCCGTATCCATATGATAATCCCCCTTCCTGCGAAGCACCCAATAGCCGGATGGCTGCCTGCCCTCATTCCGCTTTCCCGAAAAATACAGCTGCTCCGCGTAACGGCTGAAGTCATCATTCGCATATGCAGTCACGCACAGCTTTGCAGCTTCATGCATCCACTTCGCCGTCACGCCGTTTTCCAAGGCTTCTTCCTTCAGCTTCTCAAACAGCTTGTTTTCAGGTTCATATGGCACAAGCACCTGCACGCCGTCATTCTTGATAATGCGATAGTTTTTCTCGGCCCCTGCATAATCCTGCATTTGGATAGCCTCGCTCAGTTCCTTCTTCCCTTTCAACTTCCAAAAGAGCTTCTGATAGTAGCGCTGAATGTCACTCGGATTCATCAAGTCAATCGGTTTCTCAATATGCAATGCACTAACCAGCGTTGCCGCCTTTTCATACCATGTATCAGGATATAGCCTTTCTTCATCCGGAAGGAACACAAGCACTTGCCCGCCTTCGGGATGGCGGCCGTTTCGATTGCAACGTCCTGCCGCCTGAATGATTGATTCCAGCGGGGCCAGCGCGCGGAAAACGCTGTCAAAGTCCAAATCCACCCCCGCTTCGATGCACTGCGTCGCAACCACACGGCAAGGCAAGCCGTCGCGCAGCCGCTTTTTGACTTGCTCTATCACGACGCGCCGATGTGCCGGACACAATTCCGTCGTGATGTAGAATACTGATTCCGTCTCACATACCAATTTCAGCGCATCAAACAGCTTCTTCGCGTGCTTTTTCATGTTCACTATGGTGCAGATGCTCCGCTGCGCCGCCATCTTCTGCGCAATTTCTTCCCACGAGATTCTCTCATTCGGCAAAACTCGCCATGTCACCTGAACGCGGCGAAGTTGCTGATACATATCGGCATGGTTCGGACAAATCTCCGTAGCATGCCAAGTAAGATTAGGGATTGATTGATAATCCGGCTGTGTCGCCGTAGAAAAGAGCATCGTCACATTTTTCTTCGGCAGATTGCAAAGCGCCTGAATGGTTTTGAGCGTCGCAGGAAACAATTCTGCAGACAAGCTCTGCGCTTCATCGAAAATGATTACAGAATTCGCCAACCGATGCAGTTTCCGAAGATTCGGGGCTTTTGCCGCAAACAGCCCCTCGAAAAATCGCACGGATGTGGTCACAATGACTGGCATATCCCAGCGCTGCGCAAACTTTCGCTGCTCTTCTGTCAGCTGCCGTTGGCTATGATCTTCCAGCAAAACGTCATCCCCAAGGATTTTCCGATATTCAATTGCATTCTGTTCCGTCAGCGTAATAAACGGCAGCACAATGATGATTCGCTGCTGACCGTTCTTGCGGCATTGGCGCAGCGCAAAATGCAGCAAGGCCAGCGTTTTTCCTGTGCCAGTAGGCGCTGTCAGGGTGTAAATCCCCGGCGCATGATCCCCCGCCCTGCCGCACGTTTCAAACAACTCATTCCGCAGTGCATTGAGTTTTTTATCAGCCGTTGAGTTCCTTGCCAGTTCCGCCCGATGCGCATTTAAGCGCTCCAGCCAGTTTTCCGCATCACATTTCGGCGGTTCCGGGATGATTTCTCCATCCTCTTCCGCTGATGCGGTGTAATCTGCATCCACCAAGCAAGAAAGCAGCATTCGCGACCAAAGCATCCGTTCTTCTTCCCCAAGCGTCATATTCTTGATTCCAATTCGTTTCCAGTCCGGAAGTTCCTCACGAAATATATCTCTTAGCGCCCTGTAATTCTCTTCTCCTGTCAACGCGACCTCCTTTCCCTCGTTACCTTCCAACCACTTTTGCGTTGTCATGCATTCAAGTAGCGAATACTTCAGCTGATTGTAGCAGAGCAGCGTCCCATGATGCGCATTGATGGCTTCCAAAATGGTTGCATAATTTGTACTTGCAATTTTTTCACTTATGCACTCTTTCGTTTCTTTCCCTGCGTATTTACTCGTTTTGATAAGCAGCCACCACAAAAACGCAGCGCTCACCCTTGCATGGTCTACTCTGGATGCGTTTCCTTCCAAAACATCTTGGAATTTATCTGTGAGCTTGCCAGCATCATGAACCGTTCCGGCCATTTCCGCTTCTTTTTCCATGCCCAGTTGTCTTCCATACTCTTTGCTCAATTCTCCCACCGCGCAAAGATGTTCCTTCACCTCCACCTGCTTGCGTCCGGGACGCTTTGACTTCGCGTACCACTTCTTCATAGTATCTCTCCATCTTCATATTAAATTTGAACGGTTGAACTTCATATTTAGTGTACATAAGTTCCTCTATTTTGTCAATACTCTCAATGGTAAAATTTTAAGGCAACACCGCACAAATGAGGTACCGGTCACTGGCACCATATCCCCCCGATATATTCACCAATTTCCCTACAAATCAATCCGAGTAATAGCAAAAGGCTCTGCCGTTCTTCCTTCACGGAAGTCAGCAGAGCCTTTTTCATCCTATAAAGTTATATTCCAGCACCCGCAAGCCATTCGCGCCATCCGACACATCAGAATAGCACAAACGCCGCGGCTGCTATCATTTTGCTATCAAACAGGCAATCCTGTTTTGAAAAAGTGCGTGTTTTCAAGGCTTTTCAGCCTTTCTGGTATTATTCCCACTCGCTTCCTGAAACCGTGACCTAAACGATTTTGTATAGATGGTTTGGCTCCGATTATCAGGATTACTTAGATTATCCAAGAATTACGGTGTATCATAATTCCTGTTGTCATTGTGTTGTCAGGCAGATAGGTTGGTGTAGACCCAATCTGTATGGATATTATAGCGCAGTGTTCTTTGAATTGCAATACCGCTTTTCAAAATTTACACGCAATATTTTCGAAAAGCGTGCAAAGCATATTGATTTTTGGGAGCTTGGGCATTATAATATAAACACGCATAATGTAAATATTGCGTGCAGAAAGTTGGTGACAGGTTGAGCAAGTACAATATTGTCAACGAAGTTTTTGATGCCATCGGAGAAATTGCAAAGAAATCGGATTTTATTTCTGCCGGACTCAAAGACCAGGATGTATATGCGCTTTGTAGGCAGGGGTATCTCGAGCGTGTGAAAAAGGGGTATTACAAGCTGGCCGTCGGAGACGAGCCCAAAGAGGAGCTTATCCTTTCGAAACTGATGACGTACGGGGTCATCTGTGTTGAATCAGCTCTGTTCTACTACGGCTATAGCGACTTTGCGCCCAGAGAATGGTCGATTGCCGTCCCACGCTCTTATTCCAGAACGGTGAAGGCGATTCAGACGGAAGTGCCGGTGAAAGCGTATTATGTGCAGAATCCGATGTATCACCTGGGGGAAACAACTGGCACCTTCAATGGCGTAACACTTCCAGTCTATGACCGTGAACGCACCGTCTGCGACTGCTTCAAGTACCGCACGAAGCTGGATAACGAGATATTCAACAAAGCCGTCAATGCTTATGTGGCGGATGAAAAGAAAAACCTTGCCAACCTTTCCAAATACGCAAAGGAAATGGGTGTTTATAAGAAAATGATGAGTGTGATGGAGGTGCTGCTGAATGGCTGACGTGGCTGCATCCGTGCTTGCACGGCTCAAAAACAAAGCCGCAAAATGCGGCAGAAGCTATCAGCTCTGCTTACAGCTTTTCTGCCAGGAAGAGTTCCTGCGCCGACTGGAAAAGTCAAAATATGCGGAAAACCTGGTTCTCAAAGGCGGACTGTTCCTCTATTCCCTCACGGATTTCGATAGCCGTGTTACGGCTGATGTGGATTTTCTGCTCAGAAAGATGCCCAATACACCGGAACAGCTTCAAGCGATATTGGAGGAGATCATTGCAACCCAAACAGGCAACGATTTTATCACATTTGAAATCAAAAATGTGGCTCCCATTGCTGTGGCAAAGAAGTACGCCGGTATTGGTGCTTCCCTTGTGGCAAAGATAAAGAACACAAAAACTCCTTTTGGCATTGATTTCGGTGTGGGGGACATCATCGTGCCGAGACAGGAAAAGCGGAAGATACCAACGCAGCTTGACGGTTTTGAGGCGCCGACGGTCAATACCTATTCGCTGGAAACGACCGTTGCCGAGAAGCTGGATGCAATTCTCAGCCTGATGGAATTCTCCAGCCGGATGAAGGATTACTATGATCTCTATTATCTTGCGAACAAGTTTGATTTTGACGGTGCAACGCTGACGGAAGCGCTGAAAAAGACCTTTGAAAATCGTGGACACAAGTTCACGGTGGAGCAGTTTGATCAGGTTATGGCCTTTGGAAGCGACGATGCAATGCAGAAAAAGTGGAAAGCATTCTGCCGGAAGATTGACACAAAGACCGATGATTTTGATACGGTGCTGAGGACGATAAAAACATTCTTGGCAGATCCGTACAAGGCAACGGTTACTGGCAACAACTACACAGAATCTTGGTCAGCTTATATTGGTAGCTTGACACAGGGAGGAAATAACAATGGCTAAAATTCAATCTGTCGAGCCGAATGTTGCGGATCTTGCAAACGGTTGGCTGAAATCGTATAAACTTGATTATAAACTGGAACAGGAATCGCTAAATACAGAAATAGACCAGGCGCTTAATGACTACTATTCCAAAAATGGTGGTGTAGGCGGGAATCGTCCCGACGCAAAACTCCTTTTGCAGGACAAGAATTTGGGCAATTATCCGATTTTGATTGAGTATAAGGGCTATAAAGATAAGCTTGTTAAGCTTGATGTGGATGGCAAGGTTGCAAACAAAACCTCAAAAAATCAACCCGATTTCAAGAATATCAATTCGTATGCCGTGAATGGTGCCGTTCATTATGCAAATGCACTTCTGCATTATACGAGCTATACCGATATTATTGCCATCGGAATGACCGGCTACAAAAACGATGCCGGAAAACTGGAATATGAAATCGGCGTATATTATGTTTCCAAGAGCAATTTCGGTATCGGGCAGAATGTCGATGAGTACACCGATTTTTCTTTCCTAAAAAAGAGCAATTTTGACAGCTTTATTGAAAAAGTAAAGCGCCTCCGACTTTCACAGGAAGAGATCGAAAAGCTCAGAGAGCATCGTGAGCAGGAAATTAACGCCAGTCTTGTAAAACTGAACAACGACATTTATAACAATGAAAAAGGGTTAAGTGAACGTGACCGTGTTTACCTTGTGGCAGCTTCCATTATTGCAACGCTCGGCGTTCCCGGGAAGGTTGCCGCACTGGAAAAATCAGAACTGAAATCCTCAACTGAAGAAGGCAACCGTGACGGCGATATTATCCTCCGGAAGATCAAAGCGTTTCTGAGCGAAAAGAACCTACCGCAGGAAAAACGGGATCTGATCGTCCGTACCTTACAAAACACACTGACAACCGATAATATCAATAAGGTTGAAAACGGAGAAAGTCAGCTCAAACGGGTATTCACAAAAATCATCGACGATCTTGGTATTTACTATAAAATCGGTTTAAGCACTGATTTTACTGGTAAGTTGTTTAATGAAATGTACAGTTGGCTCGGCTTTTCACAGGACAAGTTGAACGATGTTGTGCTGACGCCTTCCTATGTTGCCACTCTTTTGGCAAGACTCGCAAGGGTAAACAAGGATTCTTATGTGTGGGATTTTGCAACCGGTTCGGCCGGGCTTCTCGTCGCATCTATGAATGAGATGCTGATAGATGCTAAAGAAAAGATAAAATCCCCAGATGCCTTTGCACTGAAATCTGCGGAGATCAAGGCAAATCAGCTTCTCGGCCTTGAAATCCTTTCGGAAGTTTATATGCTTGCTATCCTCAATATGATTCTGATGGGCGACGGCAGCTCTAATATCCTGAACAAGGACTCCCTGAAAGAATTCGATGGTCATTATGGTTTTGACAAAACCGATAAAAAGTTCCCGGCAGATGCTTTTGTCCTGAATCCGCCGTATTCTGCGCCGGGCAATGGAATGGTTTTCGTTGAAAAAGCCCTCTCGATGATGAGCAAAGGCTACGCTGCAATCATCATCCAGAATTCCGCAGGCAGTGGCAAAGCGACAGAATATAACAAAAAGATTTTGAAACATAGCACCCTGCTTGCGAGCATTAAAATGCCGATTGACCTGTTCATCGGAAAGTCAAGTGTTCAGACAAATATCTATGTTTTCCGCGTCGGAGAAGCACACCAGAAAGACGACACTGTAAAGTTTATTGACTTCTCTTTTGACGGCTATACACGAACAAACCGTAAAAAAGCAAGCTGTAATCTACGGGACACTGACCACGCAAAAGAACGATACGCAGAACTTGTTGATTTGGTTCGCTTTGGCAACGGAAAACTACACTATTATACAGAAAAAGAATACTATGAAGGTAATATTGATCCAGAAAACGGCGCCGACTGGAATCAAACAGTACCAGTAGACACGAAACCTACACTGGATGATTTCAAGAAAACAGTACGGGATTATCTTGCATGGGAAGTTTCCAGTATTATAAAAAATCAAGAATCGGAGGATGTCCGCCTGGGAAAATGAATGCCTCACTTAACAAAAAACTGGGGAATGTTAAGTGGGGCGACTACAAAATGGGGGAACTGTTTCAGCGTGTAAAAACAAATAAGCTCCCTTATAAGGCAGACGAGCTTCCTAATCAACCCTTAGGTGAATACACATTGCCTTGTCTAACTTCGAGTTTCAATAATCAGGGGCTAAATTACTATGCACCTCGAGAGGGTGCAACGATTCTCCAAAATGTTATATCAATTCCTTCAAATAGCGATGTTTACAGAGCCTATTACCAGCCGAACGATTTTACAGTCTTGTCAGATGCTTATGCCATAAGATGGATATTTGATGATCGTGAATTGTCCTCACGCCAGTACCTTTTTATGGTTATGTGTATTAATAAGGTTACTGATTTGCCAGTTTACTCATATAAAAACAAGCTTGGTGGCTGGAATGTAGTAAAGAACAAGCATATTCAATTGCCTCAAAAGAGGGGTGAAATCGACTTTGATTTTATGGAGTCCTTTATAGCGGAGCTGGAAGCGGAGCGTGTAGCGGAGCTGTCCGCTTACTTAACAGTAAGTGGACTGGATAATTACGAATTATCCAATAATGAAATGGCAATTATTGAGCGCTACAAGAAACATCAAATACCTTTTTCGGAATTTGAATTCATAAAAATATTTAACAACATAAAACAAGGACGGCGTTTGAAAAAAGATGATCAGCTTCCTGGGGATATTCCATTTGTGATGTCTGGGACAACGAATACCGGAGTGATTGGGTATATTTCGAACCCTGTTGCCCGGTTTCCGAAAAATTCAATTACTATTGATATATTTGGAAATAGTTTTTATCGTAATTATGACTTTGGAGCAGGTGATGACACGGGGGTATACTGGAACACAGAGAAGGAATATTCCAGAACTTGTATGTTGTTTTTTGCCGCCGCAATGGGAAGAGCTTTACGGGGAAAATATTCTTATGGTAAAAAATTGAGAAGTTCACAAAGCATACATTTCAAAATGCAACTTCCGACGAAAGACGGGAAACCTGATTATGATGCAATGGCAGCATTGATTTCCGCTGTGCAGAAGCTGGTAATCAAAGATGTAGTTCTCTATGCGGATAGAAAAATCGAGAAAACAAAAGATGTAACGAAGCGCTAAAAAATGTTAAAAGGTGGTGAATATATGCCTAAAAATATAGTCCAATATGATCTTCTCATTTCGTGCCCTGGAGACATCACAAGTGAGATTCCCGTTATTGAGGACGCAGTGTCGCAGTTTAATACTCAGTTTTCTGATGCTCTGGGAATAAGTATTCGGACAAAGCATTGGCGTAAAAACTCCTATGCACAGTCAGGTGGAAAACCGCAAGCGCTGCTAAATGAGCAATTCGTAAATGATTGTGATGCTGCAGTTGCCATTTTGTGGACGCGCTTTGGAACCCCTACCGATGAATACGGCTCTGGCACAGAGGAAGAAGTAGAAATTATGCTCTCTTCGGGCAAACAGGTATTTATGTATTTCTCGGACAAGCCTCTTTCTCCGTCGCAGATGAATGGAGAAAGCTACAAGAAGGTTCAAGCATTTCGTGATAAATACAAAGACCGAGGAATCTACTTCACATATTCAACGGACGAAGAATTCAGAACAATGTTCTTTGCACATTTGTCCCAATACTTTTTAAGTGAAAAGAGAGTTGCTGAAGTTAAGAGTGAACGTCATTCTGAATTAAAGGTTGTAGGTATAGATCAATGCCAACATATCAGTGATGAAGCCCCAATAATTAGTTTTGTTCCAAATACTGAAATGACCATAAGTAAGTACTTGGAGAAAATCCGTGCTCTTTTTGATGATATTTCTGCCCGAAAATTAGAGAAACGTGTTGAATTGCCAGGAAAAATTGCAAAATACACATTTGCTTTTAATAAGCCTGTCGAGATTAGCGAAGATGAACGAAAAATAATATACTCTGTGGCTGAAAAACTAAAAATCAACATTGCGGAAGATTTTTTCATCCTTGGAAACCTATCACAGAGTAGCGTACCAACAGGTATAATGGGCGGATATTCGCTTAATGGAACAGATGCGGAAGAAGAAAAATACGACGCTATTAAAAAACTCTTGAAAACGATCTCAAAAGCATTAGAATGGGCGCCTATAGAATGTGCTTTTACTGATAAAAAGTGCCTAAAGCTTGCTCTCCAGAATGGCGGGACAGATGTTGATGAAGATATAGAAATATCTCTCACTATACCAAAAGGCAGCTTACTGCCTATAAGCGAATTCCCAAAGCTGAACAACGATGAGATGGGTTATCTTCTGAACGACTTTAATATGAGCGAGATATTTGGTATATGCAGTACATCAATGTATTCGGATTACGACTCCTCCATTGTGACGAACAGAAGATTTTCTCCTCGTGTTTCTATGCCTTCCATCTTTCCTGGACATACTCCAGATTACAGTAATGATTTTGAGAGTGAACTTGCTGATGTATTTTGTTATTCGTGCTTTGATGAGGGGGAAAAGTATATTGTAAAATTAAAATATGATTATATTAAGCATAATACAATAATCGCATTCCCTTCAGTTATTTTTGTCAAAGACCTTTTCGATGGTATACCATACACGATTACATCCAAGAATTCGCCAGAGATAGTATCCGGAGAAATCAAAATTACAGATGATATACAAAACCAATAAAACCAGCGGCATGGATTCCCACCCTGCCGCCGTTGCGCTTATACCCTATAAATTAGTTCGCTATTTACAATCTCCATAGCCCTGTTTCGGATGTTATTCATCCTTCTGACCCACTCCATTTGGTTGTCTGCCTTGAGATGCTCCGTGATACCTTCCGCCTCGGCCATCTGCTTTACCAGCCGAGAGAATAGTTCCTCCGCCTGACGGTCGATGTCGGCAAGATAACCATTTAACTTGCCGCTTGTAAGAAGGGTCGCATAGGTTGCCCGGCGATGCTCCTTCAGGTAACGCCAGTGCCGCTGACCCCACACGCCGATGGGCTGCTGATCTTCTTCGGGCAGCTTCAGATCAGGGAGAAGATAATCTCCGACCTGCGTATAAGTACCGCCCATTTCCTCAAAAATTGTCTTTGTCATTGTCTGTTCCTACCTTTCATAATTTGTATTTCTGCGCCTTGTGTGCTGGGTTTGCTTTCGCTGCTGTTCCATATCTTTTGCCTGTGTGATCAGGTTGTCGATCTGCCGACTGCCGAGAACCTTCCGCAGGAAACGAAAATCCTTCAGCTCTGAGCGTAGAGAATCATTTTCTACCTTGAGCCGATCATTGGCGGCGGTCAGATGCTCGTTCTCCCGATAGAGCCGACCGTTGGTGGTGTTCAGCCGGTGATAGCTGTCCAATGCCTTATAATAGTGGTAGAACACCTCTCGGATAACCTCTTTCAATTTCTTAATGAGTGGGTCAACAAACCGCTGCTTATAGGTCTTGGCGGTTATTAGAGTGGGGGGATCGGGGAGTTGAAACTCTGCATCCGACTCAATCCGCTGCTCCAGCTTTTCAATAGACTGCGTACCCTGACCGAAGTTGTCGATCCGATTCTGTACCGTTTTCAGCTCGTCCTGTTTTTCGGCAAGTGTGGTGTCCAGTACAGCGAGTTCTTTCTCTCGTTCCTGCTTCTTGTAGTCCAGAACAGAGAGGTGCTTGTCGTGCGTCCCTTTCTGCTCCCACTGGATGTCATACCGCTCCATCACGGCGGCAAGCTGCTCCTTTTCGGACTGTACCCACTGCGCCCACTCGGTAGCGCCTCGTGTGCCGCCCTTGAAACCCTGCGCTGCCAGCGCCTGTTTCAGCGATACACGGGTATCAAGCCCTCGCTTGCTCCCGGTGGTGAACGGCACAAAGTCGATGTGGATGTGTGGTGTGGCCTCGTCCATATGGAGATGTGCCGAGAACACCCGGAGGTTGGGATTGCGTTCCTGAAAGCCCTGATAATATTCGTCCAGTACCCGCCGAGCCAATTCCGCATATTCGCCGGTGGCGCTCATATCCTCCTTGTTTCCGATTTGTAGGATGATCTCGTGGAAGGGCTTCTCCTGATTGCCGGAGCGAATTTTCTCGTAGTAGTTCGGAATGCGCCGGTCTGCACGGGCTTGCTTCTCGTTGTACCGTTTCAGAGCCTTATCGAAAAGCTGGTGGTATACAGTCTGGATGCGCTCGTTGCAATAATCAATGTTCAGGTGCGTGCGGCTTCCGTCTACATTTTCAGCTTTGAATTTGCGGCTGTTGTGATTGACAGAGCCTTTACCGACTTCAGCACTGATCGTTCTCTTCATAAAATCTCACTTCCTTTCACCCTCCGGCCGCAGCCGGGGTTCTGTTACTCTTGTCAAGAGTAACGCAAAAGCACTTTTGACAGCCTGCGGCTATCAAAAGATGCTGTTTGCGCTCTCCGAGGGAGCTTGCACAGAGGCGGTACATCGAATACTGCCTCTGTGCCGGGGCTTTGCCCCGGCAACTGCGGTTGCCTCCCCAGCAGGGCTGCCCTTTGAAAAGGTCACCCTGCACCCCGCCGAAACTTCTGTGACGGTGTGTGACGATGGTGACGGTATTTTTGATACCGCACCCGCTCATAGAAATATCGTCACACCGTCACATATCGTCACGATCGCTCTGTCGTTGCAAGCTTTACAGTGCGCTCGTTCCGATTGCGGCTGCTTTCATATCGGATGCCGTACTCATTCAGCAGCCGTCCGGCGTTGACATTCAACCGCCTTGTCAGGGCATTGGGCTTCATATCCACGCCGAGAAGTGCCGAAAGCTCTGTGGGCGTTCCCGCCCAATCCTTACCAGCCGAAGAAAGAAAAGCTGAAACCTGTTCCAGCAGCGGCTCCAGCGGCGCTTTCCAAAGCTCCGTTTCCACACGCTCCAGCTCCCACGCAAGGGTTTCCTCGTTGCGGAAAAGGTGCAGCCGCTGATCCGGCTGATCTCTTCCGGATACATCAAGACAAGCGGCATTACCAGTGCGTTTTTCTTTGGTGAGCAGAAATGCTCCATCCGCTGCACCCAGCAGTCCGTTGGTGCCGGAGATCATATCAAACTTATCGTCCGACTGCTGTTTTCGGGTGTGATGGACAAGAAGCAGACAGATGCCATAGCGATCCGCCAGCGCTTTCAACCGAGTGATGATCTGATAATCGTTGGCGTAGCTGTAGTTGTCCCCGCCGACCTCACGCACCTTCTGGAGCGTGTCAATGATGATAAGAGAAGTGCCTGGATGCTCCCGCAGAAAATTAGTGAGCTGCTCGTCGAGGCCGCTGCCAAGCTGGCCGGCCGAAACAGAGAAGAACAGGCTCTCATTTTCTGCCGTGCCGAACATCCGATAGGAACGCTCCTGCAAGCGGCGGTAATCGTCCTCAAGCGCAAGATACAGCACCGTCCCTTTACGAACGGGATAATTCCAAAGCGGTGTGCCGGTGCTGATATGATAGGCAAGCTGGGTCATCAGGAAGCTCTTGCCCAGCTTCGGAGCGCCGACAAAAAGGTAAGTACCCCGGTAGAGAAGACCGTCCACAAGGGGAGGCTTGCTCTGGTACACATTGTCCAACAGTTCAGACATTGACACGGTTTTCAAGTAGGACGGGTCCATCATTCGCAGAATTTCTCTCTGCATTTCATCAAACCCCTTGAAATCCGGGCCAAAATCGGTTAAACTATTGTCAGTAAGGTTTTGGGATGACTGCTCCGTATCTGCGCCAACAGATACAACGGGAGCAGTCATTTCTTTTTCATTGTTCATTCAGATTCCTCCTTCATCCCGCCGAGAATATCGGCTATCATTTCGATCAAGTCCAAAAGTTCCAAATCTACATCTTTACCGGCTTCTATCCGGCGTAATTCTTCCAACACCGCAGCAAGCTGATTCCGCAGCGCCTTGAAAACTCTGGGATTGCCCTGCACCACTACATCCTTGTGAGCGAGCCGCCGAGTGATATAGTCCTGCTTGGTCAACCCGGAAAGATGCACATAGCGTTCGATTTGAGCATCCTCCTCCGGCGATACCCGGAAGGCAACTGTCTTATTACGCCAGCGATTATGCTCGTCCCTGTTCTTCAATGACATTATCTGTACCGCCCTTCCTGAATTGATTGAGCTTGTCCGCCATATCGCTTTGCGTGGATGGGAACAGGTGGGCGTAGTTGTAGGTGATATTGATGCTTTCGTGTCCCACCCGGTCGGCAATGGCTACCGCCGAATAGCCCATTTCAATCAGAAGTGAAATATGGCTGTGTCTCAAATCGTGGATACGGATGCGCTTTACCCCTGCGGCATTGGCGCCTCTGTCCATTTCGTGATGAAGATAGCTTTTCGTGACTTCAAACAGCCGGTCATTTTTGCCGATTCGGTAGAGCTGTTTCATATAGTCCTGCATTTCTTCACAGAGGAACTCCGGCATTTTGATCGTCCGGTTACTTTTCGGCGTTTTCGGGTCAGTGATGATGTCCCGGCCACCGATACGCTGATAGGATTTGCTGATCGTGACCGTCTCCCGGTCAAAATCGAAATCCGCCGGGGTCAGCGCCAGCAGTTCACCCTCCCGGATGCCGCACCAATACAGCATTTCAAAGGCATAGAAAGAAACAGGCTTGTCCATCATTTCTTCGGAAAATTTCTTGTATTCCTCCTGCGTCCAGAAAAGCATCTCTCTTGCTTTGGCCTTTCCCATATTGCCGACCTTAGCGGCAGGATTGTCTTTCAGCCCGTAGAATTTCACAGCGTGATTGAAAATGGCACTGAGCTGATTGTGCAGGGTTTTGAGATACACCGGCGAATACGCCTCGCCGCTCTTATCCCGACATTTGATCATCTCATTTTGCCAAGCGATAATGTCTTTGGGCTGGATCGAGTTCATTTTCCGCTTGGCGAAGTAGGGAAGCAGTTTGGTGCGGATGATATGCTCCTTGGTGTGCCAAGTGTTCTCTTTCAGCCGGTTCTTCATATCGGCTGTGTAGGTGTCGATAAAGCTCTCAAAGGTCATATCCAGATCGGCTTCCACCTTGTGGAGTTGTTCCCGCTCCCAAGCAAGAGCTTCTCGTTTGGTTGGAAAGCCTCGCTTCGTAGACTGGTGGACTTTGCCCTGCCAATCCGTAAAACGGTAGTAGACCTTCCAAGAGTTGTTTTTGGTATCTTTATAAACGGACATTTTTACCTCTCTTTCTGAATAGCACCGTAGCAGGTGCGTTCCATAAAATATTGCTTGTTGACTCGTCCCGAAATCGTGAGGAAGCCTTTGCTTTTCAGTTCCTCATTCAGCTTCTGGACGATCTTGTAGGCGTAGGATTTGGAAACGCCCAATTCCTGTGCGACTTCCTCCACTCTCATAAAGCTTGTGTTTTCCATTTCATCACCCCTTTCGTTTGGCTATAGTTCTCTTATTTAGTGTCGGAGAACTTTCTGGCCGCATTCCGATTTGCCCGAGCGGGTACGCCATTACCGTGACGCACGACGGATATTCTGTTGTCTACAAATAACTTAACGCTATTTGCTATAGCCATTATACTAAACGAATTTGCTATTGTCAAGAGGCTTTCGGGAAAATATTTAACTTTTTTGCTTTTGCTATCTTGACATAACTTAAATCTATATGCTATACTAATTGCGCAGTACATAAAGGAGTGTTGTGCTATGGCAATCGGTGAGAGAATTCGGTTTTTCCGTAATCTGCGGGGAATGACGCAAAAATACTTGGGGCAGGTGGTCGGCTTTCCGGAAAAGACTGCCGACATCCGTATGGCGCAGTATGAATCCGGCAGCAGAACGCCCAAGGCGGAGCTAACGGAGAACCTTGCCGATGCGCTGGGTGTCTCGCCGCTGGCACTGTCCGTTCCGGACATCGACAGCTACCTTGGCCTAATGCATACACTGTTCACCTTGGAGGATCGCTACGGCCTGACGATTGAAAGCGGTGAGGACGGTGTTTCTCTGCGTGTTGACCCCAGGAAGGGCAGAGATGCTGCTGAGCTTACCGAAATGCTCACAGCGTGGGTACAGCAGGCAGAAAAGCTCCGCAATGGAGAAATCAACCGGGAGGACTACGACAAGTGGCGTTATAACTACCCGAAATATGACGAAGCCTCCGGCTACGTGAAAGTGCCGTCCCAGCAGCTCAGCGATGCGCTGGTGGAGGCTTTCAAAGACAGGCTGAAGAACGATTAAATTCAGACAAAACAAAAAAGAGCTATCTGACTTCTCTAACAGAAATCAGATAGCTCTTTATTCTTGGATAATCTAAAATGTTGTCATTTTGTTGTCACGGGGCAATTCCGTAACGAAAAAGTCCAGCATTTGCAAGGCTTTTTGGCCTTTCGGGCATCATTCCCACTCAATACTCGCCGGCGGCTTGGTCGTCACGTCCAGCACGACGCGGTTCACATGCGGCACTTCGTTCACAATCCTTGCGGAAATCGTGCGCACGACGTCGTACGGGATGCGCGCCCAGTCGGCGGTCATGAAGTCGTCCGTCGTGACCGCGCGGATGGCGACGGTGTAGTCGTACGTCCGCTCGTCGCCCATGACGCCCACGGAGCGGATGCCCGTCAGGACGGTGAAATACTGGTGGATATCGGCGTCCAGACCGGCCTTGGCGATTTCCTCGCGCAGCACCGCGTCGCTCTCGCGGACAATCTCCACCTTTTCCGGGGTCAGGTCGCCGATGACACGAATCGCCAAACCGGGGCCGGGGAACGGCTGACGCCAGACAAGATCGTGCGGGAGACCAAGCGTTTCGCCCAGCGCGCGCACTTCGTCCTTGAACAGCATCCGCAGCGGCTCAATCAGCTGCGTGAAGCCGAGTTCCTTGGGCAGGCCGCCGACGTTGTGGTGGCTCTTGATGACCGCCGCGCCCGTCGCCTGACCACTCTCGATAACGTCCGGGTAAATCGTGCCCTGCGCGAAGTAATCCAGCTTGCCGAGCTTTTCGGATTCCGCCTTGAATACTTTCAGGAAGTCGCGGCCGATAATCTTGCGCTTCGTTTCGGGGTCGGAAACGCCCTTCAAATCCTCATAGAAGATTTTGCTGGCGTCGGACGCAACCAGACGCACGGGGAAAGTGTGCGTGAACACATTCACCACCTGCTCGGTTTCGCCCTTGCGCATGAAGCCGTGGTCAACGTAGACGCAGGTCAGGCGGTCGCCGATGGCCTTATAAATCAGCGCCGCCGCGACGGAGGAGTCCACGCCGCCGGAAAGTCCCAGCAGCACAGTGCCCTTGTCGCCCACGATTTCGCGGATGTTGGCAATCGCCGTCTGCGCGTAGGTTTCCATCGACCAGTCGCCCACGCAGCCGCAGATATTCAGGAAGTTTTCGATGACCGCGCGTCCCTCGTCGGAGTGGGTCACTTCCGGATGGAACTGCACGCCGTAGATGCGCTTGTCGTCGTTCGCCATCGCCGCAACGGGGCAGTTCGTGCTGTGCGCAATCGGGTGGAAACCAGCCGGGCACTTCTTCACCTGATAGGTATGGCTCAGCCAGCAGGAGGAAGCATCCGACATGCCGGAGAGCAGGCTCGTCTTATCGTCCATCGTCACAGTGATTCGGCCATACTCGCGCTGTGCCGCCTTTTCCACCGTGCCGCCCAGCAAATACGCCGTCAGCTGCATTCCGTAGCAGATGCCCAGCACCGGCACGCCCAGCTGATACACGCCCTCGTCGCAGCGGGGTGCATCCTGTTCCAGCACGCTCGCCGGGCCGCCGGAGAGAATCACGCCCACGGGGTTTTGCGCGCGAATCGTCTCCAGGCTCGCGTCATAGGGCAGGACGCAGGAATACACATGGCATTCGCGCACGCGCCGCGCAATCAGCTGCGTGTACTGTCCGCCGAAATTCAGAATGACGATTTTCTGTGTTTCCGCCATTGATTGATTTCCTCCACTATTTCTTTCCCAGTTTCAAACTGAAAAGCAGCACCGAATTTTGATACGATGCTACCTTATATTGTGCCACATTTCCGCCGTGAAAGCAAGCCCCTGCACGGCTTTTTTTCCTGCCGGCTGATTAGTTTACACGTTAGCCTTACGTCGTTTCCTTTCATTGTTCCTTTCGGTGAAAATTTCGCCATATTTATCAGCTTTTTTCTTCTCTTGCCGCTTGACAAGGGCATTTTTCCGGGTTATAATACCCATATACCTAACTGTTAAGCTAACAGGAAGAGAGGACTGCTTCATGTTTCGTCAGGATTGTTCGCACCATCTGCTTACGACCATTCTGCCTTTCTGGGAGAACCTGACCGATTGGGAACGCGGCGGCTGGTTCGGCTATGTGAATCATGACCTGTCCGTGGCGCGTGACGCGCACAAGGGCTGCATCCTCAACAGCCGCATTCTGTGGACGTTCTCGACGGCGGCGCGGGTGACGGGCGATAAATCCCTGCTGCGCTATGCGCGCCATGCGTTCGCATTCCTGCCGCATTTTGAGGATACCGAGCGCGGCGGCGTGTACTGGTCGGTGACGGCGGACGGTGAGCCGCTGGACAAGACAAAGCACACCTATTGTCAGGCATTCGCGATTTACGGCTTGGCGGCGTACATGCGCGCCATCGGCGAAAGCGACCCGGATTACGCCCCTGCGCGCGACAAGGCGATGGCGCTTTTCCGCCTGATTGAGACGAAATGCAGCGACGCGGGCGGCTACGGCGAAGCCTATGAGCCGGATTTCACCCCCGTCGGCAACGAGAAGCTGTCCGACAACCCGAAGCTGATGGAGCGCCACGAGACGGCGTCCCGCACGATGAACACGCTGCTGCACGTTTTGGAGGGCTATGCGGAATTATACCGCGCCATGCCGGACGAAGCTGTGCGCCGCGCCGGAGAAGTCTGCTTAGAGCGTTTCCTGAACGTGATGTACAATCCGGGCAAGCGCCGCTTGGAGGTCTTCTACGACCGCAACTACCGCTCTTTGCTGGACATGCAGTCCTTCGGGCACGACATTGAGGCCTCGTGGCTGATTTGGGACGCGGCAGAGACGCTGCTGCCCGAATCAAACCGCGCGCCGTATCTGCACATGTGCCTGACGCTGGCGGAAGCCGTCCGCGAACGCGCATTCACCGACCACGGCTTGGAGAACGAAGTCGTCGAGGGCAAAGTTGACCACACGCGTGTCTGGTGGGTACAGGCGGAGACGGTGCTGGGCTTTCTGAATGCCTATGAGCTGACGGGCGCATCCACTTGGCTGAGGCAGGCGGAAGCGCAGTTTGCCTACATCCGCCGCGCCTTTGTTGACCCGCGTCCGAACAGCGAGTGGTTCTGGTCGCTGTCCGAATCCGGCGTCCCGACGGACAAGCCGATTGTGGAAGAGTGGAAGTGTCCGTACCACAACAGCCGCATGTGCCTGCGGGTGATGGAACATCTGGCGTAATGTTCCATCGGCTATCGCGCTGATGCTTGCATTCATGCTGTTTTTACCTTTCTGAATGTGCTTTCGCCTTGCGCAGGGATTTCGCTCCTGCGGGAGCGACAAGGGGGCTTTGCGGTCGCCCCCTTGACCCCTTCGCAGTGCACACTCCTGTTTATTGGTTTGTATTGCTGCTTAGGAACGAAAAGCACACTAACTAAAAAACTTCCGATACAATTCAATTAACTTAGGAGAGCACCGAAGGTTTCCAAAGGGCGATCGGAAAGCCCTTTGGTCGCCTCCGCAGAGGCGAAACCCCTGCGTCAACAAGCACAAAATCATCAAGGAATCCGAAAGCCAACGAAAAAAACGGACTTTGCCCTCGCAAACATCCACAAATTTGGAGGTTTTATTCCACCATGAGCGGTATCACCATGCGTGACATTGGGCGGCAGCTGGGGGTCAGCGCCGTCACCGTGTCGAAGGCGCTCGCGGGAAAATCCGGCGTGAGTGAGGAAATGCGGCAGAAAATCATCCGCCGCGCATCCGAACTCGGCTATGTCAACCCCAACGCGCCGCAAACCACAACCACATCCGGCTTGGATGTCGGCATCCTCATTCCGGAGAACTTCTTCTCCGTCGTGTCCTTTTATGCAACTTTCTACAAGCAGCTCGTGCAGGCGCTGACCGACGCGGGGCATTTCGGCATCATGGAGCTGGTCACGCATGACATGCAGACCGCGCTGACCCTGCCGAATCTCCTGCGTTCGCGCCACGTCGATGCGCTCATCTGTCTGGGGCAGCTGACTTCCCCGTATATGCAGCTGCTGACGCGGCAGGAAATGCCCGTCATCTGTCTGGACTTCCACGACCCCTTTGTCACCACTGACGCCATTGTCAGCGACAACGCGTTCGGCGCGGCGCAGTTGACCTACTGGCTGATTGAGCAGGGGCATCGGGACATCGGCTTCGTCGGGGATATCAAGGCAACGTCCTCCATCATGGAACGCTACCTCGGTTTCCTTTCCGCAATGCTGATGAAGGATTTGCCCGTGCGCCCCGAATGCGTTTTTTCCGACCGCAGCCCAGAAGGGAACACGTTCCACACCTTCCAGTTGCCGGAGAAAATGCCGACTGCGTTCGTCGTGAACTGCGATATGTCCGCGCAGGCGCTGATTACCGACCTGCAAAGCCGCGGCTACCGCGTGCCGGAGGACATTTCCGTCGTGGGCTTCGATGATTTCTGCCCGACCGCCGGCAACACGCCGCCGCTGACAACCTTCCGTGTCAATTGCCCCGCGATGTGCCGCATGGCGGTCAAGCTGATTGGCGAGCGCTGCGCGGGCGACCGCAAAACCGTCGGGCGCGTGGTGATTGGCGGCGAATGCGTCTTCCGCGATTCCGCCGCGCCGGTGTCTGTCATTCACTAATTCCGGAGAGCAACTGCTTTCCGTTAAACAACCAAGAAAGAGGTATGTACACATGGCTGTCAAGATGCTCAACGTCCCCTCCCTTCCCAACATTCCGTGGCAGGAGAAGCCGGCTGACTACAAGCTTTCCTCCCCCGTCTGGCGTTACAGCGAGAACCCCGTCATGGGGCGCAATCCCACGCCGGAAATTGCCCGCATCTTCAACTCCGCCGTTGTGCCGTGGGAGGATGGCTACATTGCCGTTCTGCGCGGCGAGCAGGTCAACGGCATCCCATATGTCTACCTCGGACATTCCAAGGACGGCATTCACTGGGACGTCGAGCGCGAAAAAGTGCCCTTTGTGGATGACAACGGCAACCCGAAAATGCCGCACTACGCCTATGACCCGCGTCTGGTGAAGGTGGATGACACCTACTACATCATTTGGTGCACCGACTTCTACGGTGCTGCCATCGGCATGGCGAAGACGAAGGACTTCAAAACCTTCACGCGCATCGAGAACCCCTTCATCCCCTTCAACCGCAACGCCGTCCTGTTCCCGCGCAAGGTGAACGGCAAGTTTAAGCTCCTGTCCCGCCCGTCCGACTCCGGCCACACGCCCTTCGGTGATATTTTCATCTCCGAATCGCCCGACATGGAGTACTGGGGACACCATCGCCATGTGATGGGGCGTGGCAGCAACTGGTGGGAATCCGTCAAGATTGGCGGCGGCGCTGCCCCCATTGAAACGACCGAAGGCTGGCTGCTGTTCTACCACGGCGTCGCGACCACCTGCAACGGCTTCGTGTACTCCATGGGCGGCGCGATTCTGGACATCAACGAGCCGTCGAAGGTGCTGTACCGCTGCGAAAACCACCTGCTGACGCCGGAAGAGCCTTACGAAACGACTGGCTTCGTGCCGAACGTCGTTTTCCCCTGCGCTACATTGCAGGACGGCGACACCGGCCGCATCGCCATCTACTACGGCGCGGCGGACACCAACGTCGGTCTGGCGTTCACCACGGTGGACGAGGTTGTCACCTACATCAAGGCGCACTCCAAGCTCCAATGGGGCGACGACATCGCGCAGGACGATTTCTGATTTTGCGGGGATGTACGAGTGCGTACATCCCTCTTTTTGTGCAGGAGGAGGCGCCAGAGACGCTGCCTCTGGACTCCGCAAGGGAGAATGAAACGGGACGAAGTCCCCTCCCTTGACCCTTTCGCGCGATTGAGTTGACTTCTCTTTCATACTGCTTTCGCGTGTTGATGGAGAGATTTCGCCTCTGCGGAGGCGATTCCCCCTGCCACAATCAAAATCAATTCCCTTAGTACCTGTACTAAACAAACAATGCAAAGGAGCGACCACTGCTATGCAAATCCGCAGTTTTTCCTCCCTGATGGAGTCCTACGAGCGCCTCATCGCGCGCCCGAACCCCGCCAATGACCACTTCTATAACGGGCTTTATACCCGCTACCGCTACCCCGTCCTCACCCGCGAGCATATCCCGCCCTTCTGGATGTACGACGCTGACCCCGCGTCGAACCCCTTCATGATGCAGCGGCTGGGCGTGAATGCCACCATGAACAGCGGCGCAATCAAGCTGAACGGCAAGTACTGCCTCGTCGTGCGCGTCGAAGGGATGGATCGCAAGTCGTTCTTCGCCGTCGCGGAATCCGACAAGCCCACTGAGGGCTTCCGCTTCCGGGATTATCCTGTCGTCCTCCCCGATACCTGCGCAGAGGAAACGAACGTCTACGATATGCGCCTGACGCAGCATGAAGACGGCTGGATTTACGGCGTATTCTGCTCCGAAAGCAAAGACCGCACCAGCAGCGATTTGTCCGCGGCGGTTGCGGCGGCGGGCATCGTCCGCACAAAAGATTTGCAGAACTGGGAACGCCTGCCGAACCTCAAGACGCTCCGTTCGCCGCAGCAGCGCAATGTCGTCCTCCACCCCGAATTTGTGGACGGGCAATATGCCTTCTATACTCGCCCGATGGATGATTTCATCGAGACGGGTTCGGGCGGCGGCATCGGCTTCGGGCTGTGCAAGGATATTGAGCACCCCGTCATTGATGAGGAGAAAATCATCTCCCTGCGCCGCTACCACACCATCACCGAGAGCAAAAACGGCGCGGGCGCAACGCCAATTCGCACCGACAAGGGCTGGATTCACATCGCGCACGGCGTTCGTAACACGGCGGCAGGGCTGCGCTATGTGCTGTACGCCTTCATGACGGCGCTGGATGACCCGTCGCGCGTGATTGCCGAGCCGTCGGGGATGCTGCTTGGTCCGATGGGGCACGAGCGCGTGGGCGACGTGAGCAACGTCGTGTTCTCCAACGGCGCGATTGCGGATGACGACGGCAAGGTGTACATCTACTATGCCTCGTCAGACACGCGCCTGCACGTTGCCGAAACGGACATTGACCGTCTGTGCGACTATCTGCTGCACACGCCCAAAGACCCCCTGCGTTCGCCGGACTGCGTGCGCCAGCGCTGCCTGCTCATCTCGCACAATCTCGCGTTTATGGGAAAGAAGGACGACTAATGGCGATTGAATTCAAACTTGCGCCCCTGTTCGGCAGCGGCGCTGTCCTGTGCCGCCGCAAGGAAGTGCGCGTCTGGGGTACGGCGGCGGATGGGCAAACTATCACCGGGCGCGTGACGACGGCGGATGGGCTGATTCTCTCCGAAGGCATCTGCACAGCACGCGACGGACGCTTCCTCCTGCATCTTCCGCCGATGGAACAGGCGACCGGCTGCACACTGACCGTCACCTGCGGGGCAGAAACGTGCACATCCACCGATATTTCGGTTGGCGAAGTCTACCTCGCGTCCGGGCAGAGCAACATGGAGCTGGAACTGCAAAACGCCGACGAGGGGCAAGATTTAATCGCGGCGCATGACGACCCGCTGGTACACTACTTCAACGTCCCGAAAAAGAGCGTCTGGGATGACGACGCGATTGCAGCCGAAGCCGCGTCTCATTGGGAGCGTGTCCGCCCCGGCTATGCGCGGGATATGTCCGCCGTCGCGTACTTCTTCGCCCGCAAACTCGCGCGGACGATTGACTGCCCTATCGGCATTATTGACTGCTACTGGGGCGGTACGTCCGTGACCTGCTGGATGGATAAGGAAGCGCTGGAAGCAACCGCCGAGGGGCAGCGCTACATCACCCGCTACCGTGAGCAGGGCGGCGACAAGCCCTTCGATCAGTGGCGGCAGGAGGAAGATGCCTTTTGGGTTGAAATGAACGCATGGAATGCGCATGTTGCTCAGCTGAAGAAGGACAATCCCGGTATCTCGTGGCCGGAAATCAACGAAACCGTCGGCCCCTGCCCTTGGCATCCGCCGGTTGGTCCCGGTTCGCCGTATCGTCCGGGCGGGCTGATTGAAACGATGACAAAGCGCGTCGTTCCCGCGACGCTGACCGGCATTCTGTATTATCAGGGTGAGGATGACACCGCAAAAACTGAGCATTACGACGTGCTGCTGACCGCCATGGTGATGCGCCTGCGTCAGCTCTTTCACGACGATCCGCTCCCCTTCCTCAACGTGCAGCTGCCGATGTGGATTGCCGCCGGCGACGAGGATAAGCACGACTGGGCGCGCCTGCGTCTTGCACAGGCACGGGCGGCAAGCGCCCTCCAGCCCAGCGGTCTGGCGATTCTGCTGGACTGCGGCGAATTCGACAACATCCACCCGACCGACAAGCGTACCCCCGGTGAGCGCCTGTGCGACGTTGCCCTGCGCGTCGTCTATGGCATGGATGCGCCGGAATCCCCCCGCGCGCTGGGGAAGTATACGCAGGGAGATACGCTCGTTGTCACGCTGAGCGCACCTGTGCTGCGCCGGGAGACGGGCGAACTGCTGCTGGAGATTGCCGGGGAGGACGGGGCGTATCACCCTGTGCAGTCGGTGACGCTGGCTGTGGCGGAGATGCGCTTGCGGAGCGTGGCGGTGCTCCACCCGACGAAGGTAAGGTATGCATATGTGAATTGGGGAAAAGTGTCGCTGTTTGGGCGGAATGGGCTTCCGCTCGCCCCCTTCGCCTTCGAGGGCTAAAAGAGGATAAACACGCGGAAACAATAGGGGAAAAACGACCAACTCAATCGCGCGGAGGGGTCAAGGGACAGCGTCCCTTATTAGGTTTATGGCAACGCCCCAACTGTTGCTCGGACGCTCAACTCCAAGAAAACCGCCAACAAAGGCGCAGACAGCGAAGCGTCCCTGCCAGTAACCAAACCACAATCAAAACAGACCAGCACGGCATCACACCATGCTGGTCTGTTCTTTATTCTGCTTACTTTTCCGGCGCATCCGGGGTGGTCGGCGTGGGCGGCACCGGGGCTTTGCCCTGAATGTACACCGGGTATGCCGCGCTCACCCGCTGACCGTCATTCACCGTCGCGGTGACGAGGACAATTTGTGTTTCCGCGTTTGCGGACACGCGCAGCTTCCCGTCGCCAGAAATCGTCGCGACGCTCGCGGGGCAGTTGACCGCCCACGTCACACGCTTCACCGTGGCGTTCGCGGGCTGCACCGTCGCCATCAGCCGGAGCGTCGCACCCGCGCGGACGATGCGGTTGCCTGTAATCACCACGCCCGTCGCCGGAATGCCGACCGTCACGCGCACGGACGCGCGCTTGTTCGAGCCGTCGGTCGTGCGGACGGTAATCGTCGCTGTGCCTGCCTTCAGGCCGCGCACAACGCCGTTTGCATCCACCGTCGCAACGCGGGTGTTGCTGCTGCGCCAGCGGATGGGCATCTGCGCCGTTTCGGGTGTTGCCGACACATGCAGCTGCACCGACGCGCCAACGTTGACCCAGCTGCTGGCTGCCGTCAAGGTGAGTTTCGTCGTCTTGGGGTAAATGACAAGCGTCCACGTTGCGGAAATTGTGCTGTTCTCCGCGCTGACGGCGTTCACCGTTACCGTCGTGATTTCTGTCACGTTCTTCGTGGTCAGCACGCCGCTGGTCGAAATCGTCGCGACGCTCGCGGGGCAGTTGAGCGAGTAGATAACCTTCTGATTCGCGGCATCCTTTGGCAGAATCGTCGCCTTGATGGTCGTGGACTGCCCGCCGCCGAGTTTTTCCGCGCCGCTGATAGTCAGCGACTTGACCGTCTTCTGTACCTTGACAGTGAACTTCGCACGGACACCCGTGCCGTCCGTCGCCGTCGCAGTAATCGTCACTGTGCCCGCCTTGAGCGCGGTCACAACGCCATTCGCATCCACCGTCGCAATGCGCTTGTTGCTGGTCGACCAAGTGACGCTCTGCGCGGCATCTTCCGGCAAAACGCGCGCCGTCAGCTGAAGCGTCTTGTCCTCGCCGTCCACATCAATGTAGTTTCTCGGCGCGGAAATGGCAACCGTCGTTACCGGGGGCAGAATCTGGACGGTGCGCGTCGCGGAAATCGCGCTGTTCTCCGCGCTGACCGCCGTTACCGTGATGGTCACAGGCGCGGTGAACCCCTTGCCAGCCTTCAAGCGCCCATGCCGGTCAATGGTCGCAATGTCTTTTCCGCAATCCACCGACCAGATAACCTTCTGGTTCGTCGCCGTAGCGGGGGTGATGACGGCGTTCAGCGTGATGGTCTTGCCCTGCGCGACGGCACTTGCGCCGCGGATTTCCAGCGTGCCAACCGCACTGCCGACCGTCAGGGTGATTTTCGCCGAGCGGCCCGAACCGTCCGTCGCCTTGGCGGTAATCGTCACCTTGCCGACCTTCTTCGCCGTCACCAGACCGTTTGCATCCACCGTCGCAATGCGCTTGTTGCTGGTCGACCAAGCCACCTGCTGGGAGGCGTCCTCCGGGATGCATTTTGCCGTCAGCTGAAGCGTCGGGGAAGCGAGGTCAATCGTCAGGCGCGGCGCGGAAATCGCAAGTCCCGTCGTCACCGGGCGAATCGTGACCGTGTGGGTGGCGCGAATCGCGCTGTTCTGCTTGGACACAGCCGTCACGGTAATGGTCGTAATCGCGCTGATTTTCTTGGTCGTCAGCTTGCCGCTCTGGCTGATGCTGGCGATGCTCTTGTCGCAGTCCACCGACCAGACGACGCTCTTTTCCGTCGCATCCGCCGGCATCATCACTGCCTTGAGCGTGATGGACTTGCCCGCCGCGACGCTGCTTGCGCCCTCGATGGTCAGCCCCGTCACGCCGCTGACGACGCGCAGGTTGATGCTGCCCTTGACCTTGCTGCCGTCCTTCGCCGTGGCAGTGATGGTCACTTTGCCGGTCTTGCGCGCCGTCACCAGGCCGCTTGCATCCACCGTCGCGATTTTGCTGCTGCTGCTCGACCATGTGACATCGGTAATCGCGTCCTCCGGGTCGCACGTCGCTTTCAGCTGCAAAGTTTTGCTGCCGCTCAAATCAACATACGTCGTGGGCGCGCTGACGGTGATTTTTTTCACGCCCGGCGCAATGCACAGGCGGAAGTTCGCATAGCGCGACGGGTCGCTTTTCAGCGCCGCCGACACCTGCACATAGTGCGTGTATGTCACACGTTTGGTGGTAATAACGCCGCTTTTGATGGTCGCCAGCGAAGCATCCGCCGGGTACAGCGTCCATTCCAAATCGCTGTTCGGGACGTTTTTTCCGTCGATGGTGACGGAGAACGTCAGCTTCTCGCCGCCGCGAACCGTCTTTGCGCCGGAAATAACGACTTCGCCTTTCGCGGGCGGCGTAGGCAGCGGCGGCGCGGGCGGCAGGTCACTGCCCGTGGTGATATCCGACGGCGTTGTGACCGCCAGCGCTGTATTGCTCCATTGCGGCACAAGCAGCACCGCCAGCGCCAGCATCAGCACCAACGCCGCCTTTTTCATGCTTTGCTTCATGGTTCTTTCCTCCTACCAATTTCCGAAAAAGGGATTCCGCATTCTTCATTGTAGCGCAGAGCGCAGCCCTGCGTCAAGCAAATTTCGCCTGTGGGTGAAGAATTTACAAGTCACCGCCTTGCAAAGGCGTAAATCCCAATCGCCGCGGCAATGGACAGATTCAGCGAATCCACCTTATTGCTGCTTGGAATGCGCACAGGCTGCCCCAGACGGCTGAACTCCGGCGGCAGACCGCTGCCCTCGTTGCCGAAAATCAGCGTCCATCGGTCAGGAATGTCGCCCAACACATCCGGCAGGGACTTCGACCCGTCGAGCATGAACGAATAGAGCGCGTGTTCCGGGAACTGCGCCTGATACTGCGAAAAATCATCATAGACATGCAGCCGCAGCTGGAAGATGCTGCCCATGCTGGCGCGGACGGTCTTGGGGTCGAACACATCCACGCACGGGCGGATGACGGCGATATCCTGCACATCAAAGCCAAGCGCCGTGCGGAAAATCGTGCCGACATTGCCGCTGTCCGACGGGTGATGCAGGACGATATGCGGCTTGTCAGGGCGCAGGTCATCCTCGAACTTGCTGAACACCGCCGCCGCGAAGCAGTTATCCTTCCCCGAAATGCGGGAAAGCGCCTTGTCCGCCTCTTCCACACGGATATGGTGCTTTTCCGCTTCCTCGCGAAGCCGCTGTGCGCCCTCGGTTCCGGCGCTTCGGCTATGCAGCAGCACGCGGCGGCAGCTTTCCGGGCGGTGCAGCAGGCATTCCATCGCCGGGAACATCCCCGGTGCGTAGGCATAATCCAGCTCCGCCGAATAGGTTGATAAAGACGGCATAATTGCCCTCCTAATTAGAATAGCGCTTCCACAAAGTCCTTAGCATTGAAGGGCTGCAAGTCGTCGATGCCCTCGCCTACGCCGATGTACCACACCGGCACTTCCAGCTCCTGCCGGATGGCAAGCGCAATGCCGCCCTTCGCCGTGCCGTCGAGTTTGGTCAGGATGATGCCGCCGATTTCGCAGACTTCCTTGAACGCGCGCGCCTGCGCCAGACCGTTCTGCCCCGTCGTTGCATCCAGCACGAGCATACAGCGCACATCCGCTTCCGGGAACTCGCGGTCAATCACGCGGCGCATCTTGTTCAGCTCATCCATCAGGTTCTTCTTGTTGTGCAGGCGGCCGGCGGTATCGACAATCAGCAGATCCGCGCCCTGTGCCTTGGCGGACTGGATGCCGTCATAGACGACCGCCGCGGGGTCAGCGCCCTCGGCGTGCTTGACAATCGGCACACGCGCGCGTTCCGCCCAGACGGTCAGCTGGTCAGCCGCCGCCGCACGGAAAGTATCCGCCGCGCAGAGGATAATCCGGCGGCCAATGTTCTGGAAGCGCAGGGCGAGCTTGCCGATGGTGGTCGTTTTGCCCGCGCCGTTCACGCCGACAACGAGCATGACCATCGGCCAGCGCAGCGGCGGACGCGGGATGTCCATCTGCTCAATCATGATGTCTTTGAGCATCTGCTTGGCGGTATCGGCATCCTTGACCTTGTTTTCGTTCACGCGGCGGCGCAGTTCATCCATAATAGCAGTTGTCGCCTTCATGCCGCAGTCGGACATGAGCAGGATGTCTTCGAGTTCCTCATAGAAGTCCTCGTCAATCTTCCTCGTTTCCTTCACCAGCGTATCGACGCGCCCCATCAGCGAATCACGCGTCTTGGTCAATCCTTCACGCAGTTTTGCGAACAGTCCCATTGTCTTTTCCTTCTTTCATATACTGATAGGAGACGCCAGAGGCTCTGCCTCTGGACTCCGGCAGGGCTTTGCCCTGCACCCACAAGGGGCGCTGCCCCTTGACCCCGCAAGGGAGTTCCTCCCTTGACCCTTTCTCGCGATTGAGTTGGTGACACTTGCATACAGTGTCCGCGTGTTTATCCGGCGAACCTGCGGTTCAGATTAGATGCTCCGGTATAAACCAATAAACATGAAGCCCCAAAAGTTGCGGCGCCGAAGGGGGCAAGGGGGCGATCGGAAAGCCCCCTTGTCGCGCCCGCAGGCGCGATTCCCCCTGCAACAATCAAAATCAATTTACACAGAAGCAATCAGCCCCAGCTTGCGCAAGCATCAAGCCTTATGCTTCTCCAAGAACACCATCAGCACCGCCACATCCGCGGGCGACACTCCCGGAATCCGGCTCGCCGCCGCAAGCGACCGCGGACGCTGCTTCATCAGCTTCTGCCGCGCTTCAATCCGAAGCCCGGTCACTTCCTCGTAGGGCAAATTCTCCGGCAGCAGCGTCTCTTCCATCTGCCGCGCGTGGCGAATCAGCGTCTCCTGTCGCTCCAAATAGCCCTCATACTTCACCGAGATTTCCGCCTGCTCCTGCGCGGGCTTGCCGAATTGCCTAATCTCCGGCGAAAGCTCCGCCAGCGCTGACAGCGTGATTTCCGGACGCTTCAGCAGTTCCACCGCGCTTAGCCCATTCTGTGCTTCTGGCTGATGATGCTTCTCCAGCCAGTCGTTCAGCGTGACGCCGGGCGTGTACTTCGCCTTGCGGAGTTCGCCCAGCAGCTGCGCGGTTTCCGATGCCTTGCGTTCCGTGCGCTCCATGCGCTCCCGCGTCGCCAGACCCGCCTCGTAGGCGATGCGCGTCAGGCGCAAATCCGCATTGTCCTGCCGCAGGGATAAGCGATGCTCGGCGCGGCTCGTCATCATGCGGTACGGCTCGTCCGTGCCTTTCGTCGTCAGGTCGTCGGTCAGCACGCCGATGTACGCCTGGTCGCGCGTGAGCACAATCGGCGGCTTGCCCTGCGCCGTCAAAGCGGCATTCATGCCCGCCAGCAAGCCCTGCGCAGCGGCTTCCTCATATCCGGATGTGCCGTTGATCTGCCCCGCAAAAAACAGCCCCCGCACATCCAGACTTTCCAGCGTCGGGCGCAATTGCCGGCTGTCGATGCAGTCGTACTCAATCGCATACGCCAGCCGCGTCAGCTCGCACCGCCGCAAACCCGGCACGGAGCGGTACATCTCCCACTGCACATCCTCCGGCAGCGATGTGGACATGCCCTGCACATACCATTCGCGGCTTTGCATTCCTTCCGGCTCAAGGAACACCTGATGGCGCTCCTTGTCGGCGAACTTGACGATTTTATCCTCAATCGACGGGCAGTAGCGCGGCCCGATGCCGTGGATTTTGCCGGAATACAGCGGCGCACGGTGGAGATTTCGGCGGATGATGTCGTGCGTTTCCGGCGTCGTCCATGTCAAATAGCATGCGTAGGTATTGTGCAGCGCGCGGTCGGTCATAAACGAGAACGGCGTCACTGGCTCGTCACCGGGCTGCGGCGTCATTTCGTCGAAATCAATCGTCCGCACGTCGATGCGCGCGGGCGTCCCCGTCTTGAACCGCCGGAGCGGAAAGCCGATGCGCGTCAAGCTGCCGCTGAGGTTCGGCGCGCTCATCAGCCCCTGCGGCCCGCCCGGCGTGATGCTCTCCCCGATGATAATCTGACTGCGGAGATACACGCCGCACGCGACAACCGCGACCTTGCAGGAGATATGCTGCCCCGTCGTTGTCGTCACGCCGGTGACATGCCCGTTCTCGACGTCAATCGCGGCGACTTCTCCCTGCCGGACGGTCAGGTTGTCCTGCGTCATCAGCGCGGTACGCATCCGGTTCTGGTACTGCTGCTTGTCCGCCTGTGCGCGCAGGGCATGAACCGCCGGGCCTTTGGACATATTGAGCATTCGGCTTTGCAGGAACGTATCGTCGATGGCGCGCCCCATTTCGCCGCCCATTGCGTCCAGTTCACGCACAAGATGCCCCTTTGCGCTGCCGCCGATAACGGGATTGCACGCCATGAGAGCGATGCCGTCCATATTCAGCGTCAGCAGGAGGGTATCAAGCCCCATGCGCGCCCCTGCGAGGGCGGCTTCACAACCCGCGTGTCCGCCGCCGATGACTACCAGATCCTTCATCATACGCCTTCTGCTCCTCGGAAATAGGATTCCAGTATGATTATACCATAGGGAGGGGGAAAAGGAAAGAGGGAGAGGCGAAATTAGGGCGGGAGGAATGTGGATAAACACGCAGAAGGAGCAAGGGAAAAGCGAACAACGCCATCGCGCCGGATAGGCGCAGCTTTCTATCTCCCCATCTCAAGCAAAATCAAGCGAAATCAAATGAAATCAAATTTTCTTGCCAATTGCGGGCATCCGTGCTATCATGCGCATATAGCGAACGTAAGTTCCTATATTTCGCGGCGTACCTGCCCGCGCCGCCGTACCCATCACACAAGGAGGAGCGAAATTGACTGACATTACCACTACCCTCACCTATACCGCTGACCTCACCCGTCCCCTGCGCCGCATGAACATCCCCGCGCTGTTCATCACCGATGCGCGCCGGGCGCACCGAATCACCGTCACGGTTCTCCGCGCGGGAAATCCCGTTGACCTTGGCGACACCGCCGTTTCCGGCACGGTCAAGCACCTGCTCACCGGCACAACCATCCCGCTTAGCGGCAGCGCGCATGGCAGCATTGCGTCCGTCACCCTGCCGCCCGCCGCCTACGCCCAGCCCGGCGACATCGAAATCTATGTCACCCTGACCAGCGGCGACGTGCAGAACTGCATTTTCGCCGCAACGGGCTGCGTTTTCCCCTCTTCCACCGACCGCGTGGCGGATGTTCCCGGTTTTTACTCGCTTGCGGCGCTGCAGGAGCAGTTTTCGTCGCTGGATGCGCGCCTTCGTGCGCTGGAGGAAATCGGCATCCCCGTCACGACCGCTGACCAGCTTGTTTCCACTGTTCCGCTTGATTCGTGGAAGTTCAACCTGATTTCCGCGACGGCGAACACGGCGTATTCCTCGACCGCGGAAGCCGTTCCGTCCTATGACGACGCAAGCTGGCGGACGGTCAGCGTGCCGCACGACTGGTCGGTGGCGCTGGACTTCAATGCGTCCAGTCCGGCGACGTATGAGGGCGGGTATCTCGATGGCGGCGACGCATGGTATCGCACGACGGTCAGCGTGGACAAGCAGAACGGGCGGCGGTATGTGCTGTGCTTTGACGGCGTGTACATGGAATCGACGGTGTACGTCAACGGGCAACAGGTACACAAGAACTATTACGGCTACAACCCGTTCGCGGTGGATGCGACGGAACAGATGGTCAGCGGCGTGAACACGATTGCGGTGTTTGTGCGCAATGAGCAGCCGTCGTCGCGCTGGTACTCCGGCAGCGGAATGATTCGCCCGGTGGAGCTGGTAACGCTGCTGGATGACCAGATTCGCATGGAGAACATCCGCGTGACGACCCCGAAGCTGGACAGTGACCTGACCAACGGCGAAACGGTTGTTGCGTTCGACGCGGTGAACAGGACGGGTGCGGAAGCATCGGCGACGTTCACGGTGGATTTGTACGACCCGGACGGCGCGAAAGTCGGCACAGCGGATGCGTCGGCGGTGATTGCGGCAGGAGAAACGCAGAACGTCAGCGCGACGGTAGCGTACCGAAGCCCGAAGCTATGGCACATCAGCGACGCGCAGCAGCGGGATTTGATGGAAAACGGGAAAAGCGTGTCGGCATCGGGCAATCCGCTGACGTGCGAGAACGCGCTGGCGGGAAAACCGCTGGGGGCGCTGCATGTGTACGGCAAAAGCACGCAGAACGGCGTGCCGCTCCCGACTGCGCCCGTGCCGATTGTCAGCGCGGGCGACGGCGGAACGGTGACGGTCACGGTGTCGGACGGCGCGAACAATTCGCAGACGCTGACGCTGCAAACGCCGAACGCACTGCCGGGCGTCCCGGTCACATCCGGCGGGAACTACACGGATGAAAACGGTCAGCAGTGGGTGTGCGATGAGGTGGATTTGGCGCGCGGGGTGTATTTGCACCGCGTCACCAAATTCAAGCTGACATCTTCGATGAATTGGACGAAGGCTGGAAACAATGTTGACCGCTATTTTTGCACGTTCGACGGCATCGATGCAGCAGGAACATTCTGCACGCATTTCAGTGCTGCCATCAACGGTGAAACCGTAGGCGGCATTGCTACCAGCAACAGCAATATCATCGGTTTCGCTTACGCGGAAAGGGGTACGACGACCGTTTCCGACTTCAAAGCATTCCTCGATGCGAACGAGGTATATATCTATGTACCGCTTGCAATACCCGTCAAAACCGCCCTTTCCGCCGCTGAACTCGCCGCGTACAAGGCGCTGACCACCTACGCACCGACGACCGTCATCAGCGCAAGCGGCGTGGCAGGGCTGGCGGCAAGCTATCAGCAGAGCATTCTGCCCAGCAATGCGCCAACTGCGCTTTTGACGGCTTCCCCGGCGAACCTCTACGAAGCCCAAATCAGCGCGAAAGTCGGCAAAAAGATTCAGCAGTCCGCGCGCGTTCCTTACGGCTACCGAAGCATCCGATTCGACAAGGACACGGGCTTCTATCTCAACGGCATCCACACGAAGCTCAAAGGCGTGTGCGTCCACCACGACGGCGGGTGCATCGGCGCGGCGGAGAATCGCAGCGCCATTGAGCGGCAGGTGGACATCCTGACCAACATGGGCTGCAACGCGATTCGCCTGACGCACAACCCGTTCGGCGCGGAATACCTCGACGTATGCCAGCGCAAGGGCGTGCTGCTGGTGGAAGAGCTATTCGACTGCTGGACGAAGAGCAAGAAGCAGAAGGATTTCGGGCGATATTTCGCCGACCACTACGCCGAAGTCGTGACCAGCGCGATTCGCCGCGACTGGAACAATCCGGCGGTCATCATGTGGTCGCTGGGCAACGAAGTGCGCACGAATTTGACGCTCGGCGACTATTCATCCAGCGAGATTGTGAACGTCTGCACGATGGTGAACAACGCCGTGAAAGCCCTCGACAGCACCCGCCCAACGACGATGGGCAACAACGCTCCCGGCGGCAATCTATCTGCGCTGATGGCTATCGTAGATGTCGTTGGCATCAACTACAACGGCAACAACCAGACCTACCAGACCGACCGCCCGATTTACGGCAGCGAAACGACCTCGGCGCTTTCCAGCCGCGGTGTATACGCGTTGGACAGCGCGAACATGGCGTATCCTTCCTACGACAACAAGGCGGTTTCGTGGGGCAACACGGCGGCAGAAACGGTGAACGCCTACTTAAGCAGCGCGCGTTCCTGCGGGCATTTCGTCTGGACGGGCTTTGACTACCTCGGCGAACCGACCGAATGGAACAAATATCCGGCGAAGAGCAGCTATTTCGGCATCGTGGACACCTGCGGATTCCCGAAGGACATTTACTTCATGTACCAGTCCATGTGGGACAGCCGCCCGATGATTCACATCCTGCCGCACTGGACGCACGAATCCGGCAATATCGACGTATGGCTGTACTCGAACTGCGCGTCGGTTGAACTCTTCCTGAACGGAACGTCTCTGGGCAAGAAGGCGCTTTCGCAGCGCGGGACGAAGAATCAGTACGCCTACACGGTGGCATACGCGGCGGGAACGCTGGTTGCGAATGGTTACGACGCTGCCGGCAATTTGATTGCGCAGGACATTCAATACACGGCGGGAGCGCCCGCGAAACTGGCGCTTTCCAGCGACAAAACGGCGGTCAGTACCGCGTCGGATGATTTGGTCTACATCACCTGCGACGTACTGGACAAGAACGGCACGCTCTGCCCGAACGCTAACAACAGCGTGGTCTTTACGGTCGTGGGCGGAACGATTATCGGCACGGACAACGGTCACGGCGCGAATGTGGAAAAGCTCTCCGGCAGCACGCACGCCGCGTTCAGCGGGAAGTGCCTTTGCGTGGTGAAGCACGACGGGGCTTCCGGCACAATGAAGATTACGGCGACGGCGAACGGCTTGACGGCGGGGACAATCAGCGTGACGAAGGGCGAAACCACCATCGCGGCAACTGCTCCGGCAGCGTCTTTTGTGGACGCAACGAATCCGCCGATGCGGGACGTAAGCGAACCAGCAGAACCCGCGCCGACGATTTCCGCCATCAGCGCGGACAAAACGTCGGCGGCGCTGAACGAGGAAATCACCTTCACCCTGACCGTCAAAAACACGACGAGCATCCGCGTGTACATTGACGGCAGCGTGAACCGCTACATCTACGACGTAACGGACGGGACGATGACCTACAAGCTGTCCTTCACGGACGCGGGCAGCGGCACGCGCACGGTTGCGTTTGAGCCTTGCAGGGGCGACGTGGTGGGCGCGAAAACGGCGGGGATGGTGATTACGCTGGCGAACAGCTGATGCTATTAAGGCAATACCGCACAAATGAGTTGGTGCGATGGCGAATGCATTTTTTGTCAGATGCGATTGCAGAAATCGAAGGTTTACTGGAGGTAAATCGAGATTTCTGCAAGAAGCAGATGGCAGAAAAGGCATCGCCAGCGCTGCCGACGAATTGTGCGGTAGTGCCTTAACCCAATCGAAAAGGGAGCAGCTCATGCGGGCTGCTCCCCCTTTTCTTTGATTTCGATTTCTGGTATAATGACTTACGCCAGATGCCGCGCAAGCACATTCTGCACCAGCGCGCCGTCTGCCTTGCCCTTCACGCGCGGCATGAGCGTCTTCATGATAAGCCCCTTCTGCTTCGCGGTCGGCGCATCCAGCCCCAGTTCCGCCAACACAGCGGTCACTTCCGCCTCCACCTCATCCTCGGACATCATCTTCGGCGCGAACTCCTGATAAACCTTCATGCGCAGCGTGTTTTCCGCGATAATATCCTCACGGCCGTTCGCCTGCTCAATGGATTCCTGACACTGCTTGATTTCGCGCAGGACGACGGCGTTCTCTTCGTCCTCCGTGAGGTCGGCGCGCTTGTCAATCGCCTTGTTTTTCAGCGCGGACAGCAGCAGCGACAGCGCTTCCTTGCGCTCCTTGTCGTGATCCTTCATTGCCTGCATCATCGCGGCGCGTACGGTTTCGATTCGAGACATATTCCTCATCCTTTCCTGATGGATTTCAGGCATATTGTACACCCCTTTGACCTATTTGTCCAGCATATCAAGGAGGATTTTGCGATGCTTTCCAAGCGCGAAAAGCTGTTTGCCGCCGTTTCTGACCTGCACGGGCTGATTTGCCCTGTCTGCCGCCAGCTGCTTTCCCGGCAGGGCGACAATTTGATTTGCACGGGCGGCCACGCCATAAATGTGAATCGGCGCGGGTGCGTTAATCTGCTTTCGGCGCAGGCGGATACGTTCTATGACGCGGCGCTGTTTGCCGCCCGTGAGCGCGTGTTCGCGGCGGGGTGCTATCAGCCGGTCGCGGATGCCATCGACGCGCTGCTGCCGGATGCGCCGCAAAAGCTGCTTGACGCGGGCTGCGGCGAAGGCTGGTACCTGAACGCCCTGCTGACGCGCCGGACGAACAGCATCGGTGCGGGCATCGACATCAGTCGGGACGCGATTCTGCAAGCAACCAATCAGCCCTGCCAAGCCGTCTGGTGCGTGGGGGATTTGCGCCGCCTGCCTTTTGCGGACGGCACGTTTTCCGCCGTGCTGGATGTGCTGACCCCCGCGAATTATGACGAGTTTCGCCGCGTACTATCCCCGGACGGCGTGCTGCTGAAGGTCTATCCGGGGCAGGACTATTTGCGGGAGATTCGCGCGGCGCGGGGCATGTCCGCCTACGAGGAAGGGCAGGTGGATGCGTACCTGCGGGAGAAGGCGCAGCTGGTGAAGGCGGTGCGGGTGCATGAGACGCTGCCCGTTTCGCCGGAATTATGGGGTGATTTCGTGCGCATGACGCCGCTGAATCACGATTTGTCGGCAGCGGAGAAGGATGCGCTGGCGCAAAGGGCAGATGCGCATGTGACGGTGGATTTGCACGTTGCGCTGTGCAAATTCAGATAAAGAAACGGCAGCCTTCCCGCGATTTGGGGAGAGCTGCCGTTTTGATTATTTCCGCTTCCACGCAACGAGCGTCAGTTCAGGGCCAACATAAGTACCAATCAGGCACCCGATTTTGACGCAGCGGATGTCCTGAATGCCGAGATTCGCCGCTTCAATCTGCGACTTGATGAGCGCAACCGTCTCCGGGCAGTCCGCGCCGCCGATATAGACCGGAACCTCCGGATCGGGCGGACACTCCTTCAGCTGCTCGATGTACCACGCGCGCCCCTTCGCCATTCCGTGCACCATGCCCGCCTTGCTGACGATGCCGTCCTCAATCTTCAGCGTCGGCTTGATGCTCAGGCGGTTGCCCAGCTTGCCCACCAAAGGCGAAAGCCGTCCGCCCATGACGAGATATTTGAGGTCAGCCGCCATGCCGATGATTTTGTAGTGCGCCATCACGTCGCGCAGCTTCGCCAGCATGGTCGGCATGTCGCTGACACCCTCGCGGCGATAGCGCAGCGCCTGATCGACGAGCATGTACTCCGCGCACGTCGCATTCAGCGAATCCAGCACCGTCACGCGCGCCGGGTCGTGACACGCCTCCCGCGCAATGCACGCCGACTGGTAGCACCCGGACAGCTTCGACGAGCCGGTTATCACCAGCACTTCATCCTCCGGATTCTCCAGCAGGCGGTTGAAGCACTTGCGGTAATGTTCCACCGGCACCTGGCTGGTCTTGGGCAGTTCCTTGGCAACCCGCAGGCGCGCATAAAAATCATCCTGCGTCAGGGATACGCCGTCATCCCAGTATTCCTCCATGCCGAAGCGAATCGGCAGCGGCATCACGATGAGATCAGCGGCCTTGGCTTCCTCCTGCGTAAAATCGGACATGGATTCGGTGACGATGCGAATCATGCTTTCCTCCCATAATACGGCAAAATGCCGGGAATATCAACAAATACGAAGCATAGCATAAAACCTTGACCGTGTCAAGCATTCAGCAGAAAGATAAACGAGCGTTGAAAATTCATTCTCTCTCCGCGGCGCGCAAATGTAAAAACAGCGCCCTTTGCTTGCAATATCCGCCGAAAACGGGTATACTGATGGAGGAATCAACGAAGAGGAGGCGCAGTATGCAGCCGCGGCAAATGATTCAAAGGCTGATGAACAATATCAGCACCGTTATCGTGGGCAAGCAGGAAGTTATCGAATATGCGCTGATTGCGCTGTTGTGCCGGGGGCATGTGCTGATTGAGGACGTGCCGGGCGTGGGCAAGACGACGCTCGCCAGCGCCTTGGCGAAATCGCTGGACTGCACGTTCCGGCGCATTCAGTTCACCCCCGACCTGATGCCCTCCGACGTGACAGGCTACACGCTGGTCAACTTCAAGACCGGCGAAACGGAATACCGCGAAGGCTCGGTGATGAGTCAGGTGGTGCTGGCGGACGAAATCAACCGCACCAGCCCGAAAACGCAGTCCGCCCTGCTGGAAGTGATGGAAGAGCAGCAGGTGACGGTGGATGGCGTGACGCACCCCGTGCCGCAGCCCTTTATCGTGCTGGCGACACAGAATCCGGGCGAATTTGTGGGCACATATCCCCTGCCGGAAGCGCAGATGGATCGCTTTTTCCTGCGCCTGTCCATCGGCTACCCGACGATTGAGCAGGAGATGGACGTGCTGGAGCGCTATTCCGGCGTGGTGAAGCCGATGGCGACGCTGTCCCCCGTCTGCTCGGCGGCGGACGTTATTGCCATGCAGGAAATGGTTACGCAGATTTACTGCTCGCCGGAGGTTCGCTCGTATGTGGCGACCATCGCCGCCGCCACCCGTCAGGATGCCGCCTTGCAGCTGGGCGCATCCACCCGCGCCGCCATTGCCCTCATCCACGGGGCGCAGGCGTGCGCGCTGCTCGCCGGGCGCGACTACATCGTGCCGGAGGACGTGCAGCACATGGCAGTGCAAGTGCTTGCGCACCGCCTCGTGCTCAGCCCCGAAGCGCGCATGAAGGGCGTGACGCCGGAAAGTGTCGTCCGGCGCATCGTTCAGAATACGCCCGTGCCGGTGAAGCTGTGAGCGCCATGAAGCAGGCAGGAAACCGTCCGGCACGGCAGGTGACGCTGCATTTGACGCTGCCCATTCTCGTCACGCTGACACTGCTGACAGCAGCGTTCTCCACCGGCAGTCCCGTTTTCCTGATGCCCGCGCTGCTGATTGCGCTGCTGTGCCTGAGCGGGATTTACGGCGTGTTCCGCGCGTCCACCACGCTGGAGGTATCCTCCCGCGCCTCCACCGAGCGGGTGCAGCGCGGCGAAGATGTGACGCTGAGCGTGCAGGTCAAGCGGCGCGGGTGGATTCCGCTTGCCCCGATGTGGCTGGAACTCTCCAGCGTCAACGGCGCGAACAGCACTGCCAGCGGTACGCAGATGATGCAGCTCCGTCCGGGGCGGTCACAGGCGCTGGAGCTTACCTTCCATGCCGCGCACGTCGGCGCGATTCAACCCGGCGTGCAGAGCGTGATGCTGTCGGACTTCTTCGGCGTATGCACGATTCGCCAGAAGCCGAATATGGACGGCGGGGAACTGCTCGTACTGCCGCAGCTGTTCGACATCGCGCCGCTCCGCCTGTCCTCCGGCGAAATGGGCACGGAAGCGATGGCGCGCGCCTCCGAGGACGTGACGAACCCCACCGACGTGCGCACCTATCAGCCCGGCGACCCGATGAAAAAAATCCACTGGAAGTTATCCGCCCGCAAGCAGGAGGCGCTCGTTCGCCGCTTTGAAGACCCCGTTCAGCCGGACGCGCTCGTCCTGCTGGACTGCGCCGAACCGCCAAAGCAGGCTGATTCGGAGGAAGACGCCGACCTGCGCGACGCGCTGATTGAAACCGCCGCGTCGGTGATGGTACAGGCAGCGAAAGCCGAGCATCCGGCGCGCCTTCCGCTTCCCGGCGCGCACCCGGTGGAGCTGGACAAGGACATGGGGCTGAAAATGCTGCTGGAAAACCTTGCGTGCGCGGATTTCAGCAATCCGGAGCCTTTCGCGAAGGTGCTGCTGCTGGAAATGCGGCGGATGCGGAAGGTTGGGTGTACGGTGGTGATTACGGCGCGTTTGGATAGTCAGATGGTGGATGTGATGCTGTCGATGCGGAGGATGGGGCCGAATGTGCGGCTGTATCTGGTAACGCAAACGCCGGAGGACGCGCGGCTGATGCCGATGATTTTGAAGCTGCAGGAAGTTGGGGTAGAGGTGGGGTATGTGAAGCCCCTGCCGCTGTAAAGGCGAAAAAAGCCGCTTAACCCAAAGCGTAGGGAAAAGCACTCAAGCCGGGCGGCAAAAAAAGGGTCAAGGGGGAATCCCCCTTGCGGGGTCAAGGGGCGGAGCTCCCTTGTAGGGTTTGGGGCAACGCCCCAACTGTTCCACGGGCGACCAATTCAAAGGGAAAAGTCCACAAAGGCGCAGGCAGCGAAACGTCCCTGCCAGTAACTTTGCGCTCCCGCAGGAGCGCCCCCCAAGCTGCTCTTTCCAACATCTATGCTGTGTCGCGCCAGATGGGCGCGACCGGATTGCTTGCAAGCATAGCTGCTTTTGCCCGCAAGCAGGGGATTTCGCCTCTGCGGAGGCGACAAGGGGACAATGGAAACAGACGAAGTCTGCGGTCGCCCCCTTGCCCCCTTCGGGTCGCCACTAACGAAGTTGATTTTTTTCGAATCATCAATAAAAGTATTAACTTCCCGTTCATCAGGAGATTTTCGCCATGCAATACTGCGCCTTGGAAAAAGAGGGTTTTCTGGGGACATTCTACGAGCGCGAAACGCCGTCGGAGAAGGCCGTCATCCTCGTGGGCGGAAGCGGCGAGGGGCGCACCGTCAAGGTTTTGCAGCCTTGCGCGCGGAAAATCGGCATGACCGAGCTGTCCCTCGGCGCGGCGTATACGCTGCTGTGCGCGGATGGAAAATCACCCGAAGCAACGCAGCGTCTGCTGGCGAAAATGATGACGATGGAAGCAAAATACCCAAAGGACTCCAACCGTGCCTGTGCGGACAGTTGGACGAAGCTGGTTGATTTTTTCCAAACAAACATGGTGAGGAGGTGTCTGCTCTGCCAAAGGAATTGCGCAGCGCGGTTTCGCGCGGGATTCTGGCACTTTTGATGGCGTCGGGGCTCATCCTGACGCTTTTGTGCGTCACGGGCGAATCGTCGCTCTGGGCGCTTGCGCTGGGGACAAGCCTGCCGGTGATTGCGCTGCTGTCCATCCTGCGGACGCGCCCCGGCGGAAAAGTGCTCGCGGCGGGCATCACCGCAGCGGGCGTGATTGTATGGCTGATTGCAGGCGGCGCGGCGGACGCGGTTGAGGTCGTTCGGGCGCTGCTGCTGCATTTTTCGGGGCTGACGGCGGCGCTTCCGCTTGTCGCGCGACCTTTCGCGGCGATTCTCGGCGTAACTTGCGGTTTCATTGGCTATGGGCTGACCAGCCGCCGCGTGGGCGCATATCCGGCACTGGCGACGGTACTGCTGATGGCGCTGCTGCTCTGGCTGGGCAATCGCCCGGACGCGCTGTGGGGCTTGCTGCCCGCCATCATCCCGTGCGTTGCGCTGCTGATGGTGTCCGGGTACGACGAAATTTCCGTCACGCGCGTGCTGCCGCTGACGCTTGTTGTCGTTCTGCTGAGCTTCACAGGCGTTGCCATCGGCGGCATCACCGTTCAGCCAATGAAGGAAGCGGCGGATGCCCTGCGCCAGAAAATTTATGACTACCTTTTCTTCACCAGCGCGCGCGACGTGTTTTCCATTGCCTCGCAGGGGTACTATCCTCAAGGGCCGACGCAGCTTGGCGGCGCGGCGACCCCCAGCGAACGCCCCGTTCTTCGCGTGAGCGGCAGCGGGCGAATTTACCTGCGTGCCGTAACCAAAAGTTCATACACAGGCAGCATGTGGATTGACGAAACAGGCGGGCGGCGCTACCTGTGGAGCAGCCCGCGCTGGCAGAATCTGCGCTCCCAGACATTCGACCTGACGCTGCCGGACGAGACACTCGCGGCGAATCTGCCAACAAAAACCGTCACCGTCACCATGCTGTCGGACAGCGCAAGCAGCCTGTTTGTGCCGCAGCGCATCCGCGAATTGTCCGTGGGCAGCGGCATCGTGCCGTATTTCAACGCGGGCAGCGAGATTTTCGCGACGCGGAATTTAACCTCCGGCGACACATGGACAGCAACGTATGTTGATTTGACCGCCGGGCAGAGCGGCTTGGCGGAGCTGATTGATGCGGGCGCGCAGCTGACCGACGCCCAGTACGAGGCCATCCGCAAGCTGTACACCGGGCTGCCCGGTCACCTCGAACAGCGCCTGTTCGACTTCGCGCGCAATGCAGCAGGAAACGCCGATTCACCCTACGAAATGGCGCGCAGCATCCAGTCGTATTTGCAGGCGTACTGCCGCTATTCGCTGGATATTCCCGAACAGGCGTCGAACCTCGATTTCGTATCGACTTTCCTGCTGATGACGCGCGAAGGCTACTGCACGCACTTCGCGTCCGCCATGACGGTGCTGTGCCGCATGGTCGGGCTGCCCGCGCGGTATGTGGAAGGCTTCGTGGCGGATGTGGACGCATCAGGGCAGACGGTTGTGACCGGCACAAGCGCCCACGCGTGGACGGAAATCTACTTTCGGGGCGTGGGCTGGGTGACGTTTGACGCAACGCCGTGGACATCGACGCAGAACGCCTCGTCCGCGCCCAACCAGCCGGATGATCTGCCGACGCCCTCGGTTTCGCCGTCTCCCTCGCCCTCCCCGTCGCCATCGCCAACACCCTCGCCTTCGCCGGAGATGGACGACTCATCGGCTTCACACGAACCGACCAGCACGCCATCCCCCGCACCGTCGCCCTCGCCGGAAGCGAATCTGCCGACGAATACCCCTGAACCCGCACCTACGCCGCCGGACAATCCACCGCCGGACGTGCCGTGGCTGCTGCTGATTCTGCTTGCGCTGATGGCGGCGGCTGGCGGGCGCATTTGGTGGACACTGCCGACCACGCGCGACAAGCAGGCGAAGGATGAAAGCACACGCTGCATGGTGTGGATGCAGGCGACGCACGATGCCCTGCGGATGGCGGGCTTGCGGCGCGGACGCAGCGAAACGCCGCAGCAGTTCTTCCAGCGCGCGGACGAAGCCGTTCACGCGCAGGGCGCGCTGGCCGTCGTCGGGGAAATCGAGACGTTGGCGTTCTATGCCCGCGCGGACTTGCTGCCCAGCGACACACAGGCGCTTCGGCAGGCGTATCAGACGCTCTGGCAGGGCATGAAGCCGCTCCGCAATGTGCGGCTGACGCTCTACCGGGCGATTGTGCCGATGAAAATGCGCAACTTTACACAAAGCTAATACCAAAAACAGGGCTGCCTCGAGCGTGAAGCAGTCCTGTTTGCATTTACCTGATAGTTACGAAATTGTCTGGTCGAAGAACACGTTTTCGTCGCCTGTCGTGGTGATTCTCATCTGCACATGGACGCCCTGTTCCGTCTTTTCCACCGTCAGCGTGTCTTCCTCCACCATCTCCGGCTCGAAGATTTTCAGCGTCAGCCGACCGTCCTTCATCCCCCATGCCCCCAGCGCCGGCGTATCGGCTTTATCGCGCATGAAGAAGGGTTCGCAGTGCACAGCGCGGTGAATCGTGTGCCACCTGCCGCGCCCGGCGATGACAAGCAGCTGCCCCTGCGTATTCCGCATTGTCAGCATATCGCCATCCAGCGTCAGGCGCATCCAGACGTTCGGCGCATCCAAGTTCAGGTATTCCGGCGGAATCGGGCTGCCGTCGTCCTCCGGCAAATCGCGTTCGTAGCGCAGATTCGCCGTCTTTTGGCGCAGTTGCTCCGTAACCTCTGATTCATCCGCCACAGCATCCGATTCGTACTTCATCAGCACCTCATCGTAGTACGCATTCAGCACGCCGCCCATGTCCTGCGTGATGCAGTTCGTGACCAGAATGGTGTCCGTCGCCGGATGCACGACGCAGAGCTGCCCGTACATGCCGGCCGCGCGGAACGCCCCGTGCCGGCACTGCCAAATCTGGTAGCCGTAACCCTGCGCCCAGTCGCTGTTCGGGTCGTCGCCGTTGCCAATTTGCCGCCTCGTCGCCTCGCGGACGTACCATTCCGGCACAAGCTGCTGCCCGTTCCAGCGCCCGGATTGCATCAGCAGAATGCCGAGCTTTGCGATGTCCTCCGGGTGCAGGGAAAAGCCGAAGCCGCCCGTGCAGATGCCGTTCGGATCGCGAATCCACCGCGTGCCGGTGATGCCCATTGGCGTAAGCAGTTTCTCGCGCAGGTACTCTTCAAGGTCGATGCCGCGCTGTTTGAGGGCGGCAGACAGCATATACGTCGCGCCCGTATTGTAACGGAAAGTTTCACCGGGTGTATCCACGAAAGGCTCGCGCAGGAACGCCGAAATCGCGTCATCCCACGCATTTTCCTGATGGAACGGCTCGTTCCCCTGCCCCGTTGACATCATCAGCAGATGCCGAATCGTGAGCATTTGCAGCTGCGGCGAATCGGGCGCGTTCTTCACCTGCTCCGGGAACAAATCGACAATGCGCTCATCCAGGCGGATTTTCCCCTCGCCCGCCGCGATGCCAATCGCCATGGCCGTGAACGTTTTGCTCAAAGAATAGACAGTGCGCAGCTGCTCCTGCGTGTAGGGCGGCCAATATGCTTTGTACAGTACCTGATTATGGCGCAGCAGCATCATGCTGACAACGCTGATGTTCTCTTTTTCCAGCCGCTCCAGCAGATTCAGGATGTTTTGACTGTGCAGCCCCATTTCTTCCGGGGTTGTCCGCATCAGCTGATTCATGGTTTCCGCCTCCTTCAAATCGCGAAAGAACCCAAACTCGAGGGTGAGCGACATGTTTTTCTCCACGATTTCCGGCACGCGCAGCACCCCGAACCGCCACAGCAGCGGATACACATAGCTCACGCCGCGGATATCCCCCAGCGCCTTCGGGCGGTCGGCATACCCAACCTCACGTGCGCGCCGGAACGCCAGACAGACGCTGCTCCACGAGAGCGTCTTGCTCTTCTCGCGCCGGTCGATGAGCAGTTCGCGGTTCGGCTGCCCGTTCTGCCCGATTTTCAGGCAGTAGGTGAACGGCAGCCCCGTCGCGGTGCGAAACGTCAGCCCCTGACACGCCACCACCGCGCGCCAGAGTGCCTCTTCCGCGTTCTCCGACGCCCCTTGCAGCGCCTGAATCGCTGCTTCGGCTTCGTTCGTCATGCGCATTTTCCTTTCGCTTCTTTTTCCCATCATAGCACATTTTCCCGTTCCGCGCAAGTTTCTTCTACTATATGCCGAAAATCAATGGGGAGAATAGCCAAAAAACAATACAAAAACAGCAAAAAGGGCTTGACAAGCGCGCAAATTGCGTGTATGATTGTCGCATAAACCGGTGACGGAGAAGAGTACCTGCTTCTCAGTCCGGCACAGGGAGTCGCTGATAGTGGGACGGCGGCGCGGACGGCAGCAGCGAATGGGCTCCGGAGGGTTTGCCCCAAGGTGGAGAGTTGGGAGAGCAAGGGCGCAGGGCGTAAGGGCGGATGCATGGAGACATGCGGATGCGATTGCTTTCCATCAGCCGCATCGTAGGGCAGAACGGGAATCTGCACCCGTTATCATGGCAGCGCATATCAAGTGTATGCGGATGAGTGCGCTTTTCGTACAGAAAAGCGAAGCTGAGTGGCACCGCGGGAATACCGCCTCAGTCGGAAACGACTGGGGCGTTTTTTGTTCCAATAAAAAACGACGACTTAGGAAAGGAAGGTACCCCATTATGATGAAGAAGCTGACTGCCCTGCTGACTGCCCTGTTCCTCCTGCTGAGCGCGACCGCCCTTGCGGACGAGGTGATTCACATCGGCATCATCCAGTTCGCCGAACACGGATCGCTCGACAACTGCCGCATCGGTTTCATCGAAGGTCTGGCCGAAGAAGGCTTCGTCGAAGGCGAAAACGTTGTGTTTGACGTTCAGAACGCGCAGGCGGACACCGCCATTTCTGCCCAGATTGCCGATGTCATGGCAGGCAAGTACGACATGATCTGCGCGATTGCGACCCCGGCGGCGATGGCTGCCTTCAACGCCGCGGAGGATGCGGGCATCCCGGTCATCTACACTGCCGTGTCCGACCCGGTCAGCGCCATGCTCGCCGGCGCCGACGGCAAGAACCCCGGCAACATCACCGGCACGAGCGACGCGCTGCCTGTGGAAGCCCAGCTGAAGCTCATCCGCGCACTGATGCCCGATGCAACGAAGATTGGCATCCTGCACACGACGAGCGAAACCAACAGCGACGCGACCCTCGCCCTCTACAAGGAACTTGCCCCGAACTACGGCTTTGAAATCATCGACAAGGGCATTTCCACCGGCGCTGACCTCCCGATGGCGCTTGACGCGCTGCTCCCGCAGGTGGATTGCACCACGAACCTGACCGACAACACCGTCGTCAGCTACCTCGCCGTTGTGCTGGAGAAGTCCGAAGAATACGGCAAGCCCGTGTTCGGCAGCGAAATCGAGCAGGTCATCAACGGCTGCGTTGCGTCCGAAGGTATTGAGTATACCGAACTTGGTCGTCAGACCGGCCGCATGGCAGCGCGTGTCCTGCGCGGCGAAAGCGCCGAGGATATCCCCTACGAGACCATCAGCAATTCCTACCTGTACGTCAACCCCGATGCGCTGGCGGCATACGGTCTGACCGTCCCCGCGGAACTGTCCGAACGCGCCATCGACGTGACGGCAGAGTAAACAAGCCATTTCCTCTTCTTTCCTTCCGGCTGCCTTCCCGCAGCCGGAAGGGTCTTGCATGTCCGGGCTTCCTTCCTATTATTATGCAGTTTCTTTCCCCGCAAACATCCACACAACGAGGTGACTGATTATGACGCTGAACATGCTCATCGGCATTCTGGAGCAAGGGCTCATCTATGGCATTATGGCAATGGGGCTTCTCATCACCTACCGCATTCTGGATTTCCCCGACCTGACCGTCGACAGCTCCTTCCCGCTGGGCGCGGCGGTCTCCGCCACGCTGACCCTCCAAGGCGTTGCGCCGTGGCTGACGCTGCTCATCGGCTGCGCGGCGGGCGGCATCGCCGGACTGATTACCGGGCTGATTCACGTCAAGTGCCGCGTCCGCGATTTGCTCAGCGGCATCATCACCATGACTGGGCTGTACTCCATCAACCTGCATATCGCCCAGAACAAGGCGAATCTCCCCCTCTTTGGCGGCGATACGCTCTTCCGCAACGCCTTCACGAAGTCGCTGCCCAAGGCGATTTCCCCCTACACCACGCTCATCATCATCCTCCTGATTGCGCTGATTGCGAAAATTCTCCTTGACCTCTTCCTGCGGACGAAGTGCGGTTACCTCCTGCGCGCGGCGGGCGACAACCCGTCCGTCGTCACAACGCTCAGCCGCGACCAGGGCACGGTCAAAATCCTTGGTCTGATTATTGCGAATGCGCTGGTTGCGCTCGCGGGCGCGGTCATGTGCCAGCAGCAGCGTTTCTTCGACATTTCGATGGGCACAGGCACGATGGTCGCCGGGCTTGCGTCCGTCATCATCGGCACAAACCTCTTCCGCCACGCCTCCTTCCTCCGCACCACCACCATGGTGCTGATTGGTTCGATTCTCTACAAGGCGTGCGTGTCGATTGCGATTTCGTTCGGTCTTGACGCGCAGGACATGAAGCTCATCACGGCAGTGCTGTTCCTCGCGATTCTTGTGCTGTCCAATACGCGGAAAAAGAAGGTGCGCATTCATGCTTGAAATGAAGAATATTACCAAAATTTATAACCCCGGCACGGTGCAGGAGACCTGCCTGTTCCGCGATTTTTCCCTCACAATTAACAAGGGCAGCTTTGTCAGCGTCGTCGGCAGCAATGGTTCGGGCAAAACGAGTATGCTCAACCTGCTTTGCGGGTCAATTCCGGTGGATGCGGGGCAAATCCTCATGGACGGGCAGGACATCACCCGCGTGAAGGAGTTCCGCCGCTACCGTCGGATGGGGCGTGTTTATCAGAATCCAGCAATGGGAACGTGCGGGACAATGACGATTCTACAAAACCTGTCAATGGCGGACAACAAAGGCAAACCATTCGGACTGACCCCCGGCACGAACCGCAAGAAGCTCGAAGCGTATCGAGCGATGCTGGCGCCGCTGGGTCTGGGCTTGGAGGATAAGATGGATGTGCCCGTCGGATCGCTTTCCGGCGGTCAGCGGCAGACGCTGGCACTGCTGATGGCGACAATGACGCCCATTGACTTCCTGATTCTGGACGAACATACGGCCGCGCTCGATCCCAAGACTGCGGAAATTGTGATGCAGCTGACGAACAAAGTGGTACAGGAGAAGCATCTGACGACGCTGATGGTGACGCACAACCTGCGCCATGCGGTGGAGTACGGCGATCGCCTGCTGATGATGCACCAAGGGCACGTCATCATGGACAAGGCGGGCGACGAGAAGCGCGCGCTGAAGGTGGACGATTTGCTGGACGTGTTTACTTCCATTAGTATCGAATGCGGCAATTAAACGGGGGCAATGCCCCTGTTTTTTCTTGCAGCTTTGCGCGTCTCAGCGTTATAATTCTTCTATCCGTTAGTTTTTCAAACTCCGCCGTGCGCCCGCGTCTCCCTTCCCCCCCGCTGCCGTGTTGAGTCGCGGGGGATTTTCTCTTCCCCAAAACGACAAAAAAGCGCCCTTGACTCTCGCGAATCAAGGGCTAATAGGAATCCGGCAGCGACTTATCCTCCCGGGCCGTGTCCAGCCAAGTACTTTCAGCACTG
>OJJV01000181.1_pt1 | contig 61988 bp, 45 predicted proteins | sample 1596391 | NCBI WGS metagenome assembly OJJV01 (sample SAMEA4350164, study PRJEB24818) | metagenome | biome: human; feature: gut; material: faeces | place: Denmark | collected 2013-09
TAGTTGGCATAAAGTGTCTGGCGGTTCCCGAGACGATGTTGGAAGATTCACTGTATCTTGTACAAGTATTCAATTTTTATGCCTAATTTTTTTAGTTTCGTGTCCAATTTTTGTTGACAAGTGCACTAAAAAGGCGGCGAAGCCGCCTCCATACAACAAAGTCCCCTCCACTTCGGTCGGGATGACGTTCAAGGAAGACGGATAGCCTCACATCGTTTTTCACACCGCTTCGTGGATCCATCCTGCGCCTTTGGCGCGCCCCTTCTCTAAGGGGCTACTCGTATCGTAATATAACACCGCTAGTTCCAAAACACGCAACATATCTCCCAGATAAGAGCCCTTCCGCCCTCGCGTATCGTCATCCTGAGCGGACGAAAACGCTCTATGTGTGAAAAGCCTCAGCCAGAACAAGTGGGGACTGAGCCGAAGGATCTCATGCCACACATGTGAGATGATCCACTCCCCGCTTATCAAAGGAATGATTGGTGACTGGGAGACTTTATTAGCCTTCCCCTAGAGGGGAAGACTGCGATACGAGGAACCATCCTCTAAAAAGGCGGCAAAGCCGCCACCTGAACCCTGAACCTCGAACCCTGAACCAAATGAAAGCAAAGTAAAAAGGAGCTGTGAAGAAATAAGGATTCATTTCTTCACGGCCCCTTTTTTATTCTTTCACCAGTACCTTTTCGATCGCACCGATGTACATGGTATGGAAATTTCCTGCTTCCTTTCCATCGTACCAGCGCTTTTCCATAGATGGGTCGAGAAAGGTCTTGTCGTCGAGCTTTGTCTGAAGCATTTTCCGGCACACGAGGATCACATCCGCTTCCGCTACGCCGCAAGTGCCGTCCACGGGATAGGGATGGAGACCGCATGCTTCCCACTTGTCACCATCGTGACCCGAGTGGGAGCCCATGTATCCCAGCTCTTTCTTATAGCTTTCCGGAAGCGACGAGATGGTGAAGGTCTCCTTCGTATCGATGAATTCCTTCGTGCAGCGGTTCTGCCGGATATAGATGGTCGCTGCGTCCTTGCCCCACCATACGCCAAGACCGCCCCAACTGACGGTCATGGTATTCGATGCCTTTTCATCCCCTGCCGTCACCAGGAACCAGCCCTTGCCGATCTGTGTGAATGGATTCCAAGTCAGTTCTTCTGCTTTGATTTCTTTAAAAGCCATGATATCGCTCCTTTTGTAAATGGTTTTAGCTGGTTTTATTATAGCACAGATGATCATAGCCGCGGAGAAGGCGCGATGCATGTCCGCTGCTAGGGCCTTCCGTGGGGAGGAGATCACGCATGTCCATGACATAAGAAAGGCGGCACCGCCTTCCGGACCCCATCCAATGGCAGCAGCCCGATGGCTTACAGTCATTTTTCTTTTATGCTATAATACGGACATTAAGGGGGAGCGTTATGGAGGAGACAAAGAGGAAGTACTGGGAAAAGGAAGCGATACGCATCAGTGAGATGTTGCATCGCGGATTCTATGAAAAGACGATCCATCCCAAGGATCTGGATGACTATCTGTCACAGGAAAGCTTCAGCTGGATCGGCGCCGTAGAAGGCGAGAACTATCTGAGCAAGAAGGACGCCATCACTGCTTTCTCACGCCAGCGCGATCTGCGTGAGGTCCCGCTGATCAGTGTGGGGAAAGGCCGCTACCGCGTGCAGTGGGTGAGCGACACCGTTCTTCTGGTCCTTTCCATCATTCCTCTTTCGACGAAAAAGGAGACCGGGCTTCTTCTCTCGGAGAACCAGCGCAGCACCATGATCTTTCATATCGAGGAGGATGCGCTTCGCATCGTGCATATCCATGTATCAAATCCGTGGAGCATGATGCCTGACAAGAAACGGTTTCCCCGCTCGCAAGGCCGCTCAAACTATGAGTATGTCCAGCAGGTGCTCTCCGAACAGACGCTTTCCCGCTATCCCGACCTTTCGCCCCGACAGAAGCTCATCTTAGAGCTTCTCTCTCAAGGAAAAACATATAAGGCCATTGCCGAAGCGCTCTCTATCTCGCCCCGCACCGTCCGCTACCATGTGAATGAACTGCTCACGAAGTTCAAGGTGCGTACAAGAGCGGAGCTGCTCACAGCGGTGCAGAAGTGAGAAGGCGGGCCCAAAAGGAAGAAACCTTATCCCAGCTGTCTTTCATGCCATAGTCACCCTATCCGCCCCAGCGGGGCACCTTCCCCTAGAGGGGAAGGCTGCGATACGAGAATACCATCTTCTAAAAAAGGCGGCGAAGCCGCCACCTCAACCCTGAGCCCTGAATTCTGAACCCTAGTTACCAGTCAACGCACTCCGCTTTTCTCCCTCCTTCCTTTGGAAGGAGGTGCCCCGAAGGGGCGGAGGTTGGTTGCGTGAAGCGATATTTTCACACGCGGGGATGCCAACCCCGCCTCGCTTCGCTCGTCTGCCCCTTCCAGAGGAAGGGGCGAGAATGATTCTTGATCGGGCATCGCCCCACATATAATTGCGGCGAAGCCGCCACGAGAGCCTTGAACCTTGAACCCTGAACCAAATGAAAGCAAAGTAAAAAGGGGCTGTGAAGAAATGGGGATTCATTTCTTCACAGCCCCTTCTTTTATGGATTATATTTCTGATACACATAGAAGAGCTTGTCGGACATGAAGGAGATGACATTCTGTCCCTCCAGGATATCGGCCCAATAGTCAGGCATGAAGGCGGTGCCGAAGCGGGCACCTTCGATGGCTCCTGTCACGGCGGCTGTGGTATTGCTCTTGCCGCCATGGTTGGCAGCGGTGATGAGCGCATCGAGCGGATCATCGAGCGCGAGGACGGAGTAGATGGCGATGGCGAGGGCTTCATCGGCATTTGCGCCGCTTCCCAGGGAGGCGATGCTGTCGATGTGGTCCCATGTGCCGCTCTTTCCGGCGGGGCGGGCATTCGCCTGCTCGACCGCGGCGGTGAGGAGACCGATGATGCCTGTCGTCTTGTGCTGCTTCGAGAGGAGGACGGTCACACGCTCCAGAGACTTCGGCAGCGTCAGGCCATAGGTGAGACAGGAAATGAGCGCGGCCAGAGCGCCGGCGCTGTAGTAGGCTGTCGGATTTGAATGAGAGAGCGCAGCGAGCTTCACCGCAGTGTCGAAAGCGAGCTTCTCATCACCGGCAAAAAGGAGACCTACAGGGACGGCTCGCATGAGAGCGGCGCTGCCCTTGCTGTCATTCACCTTGAGCTTCGTCGAGCCGCGGCCGTCTTTTGAGAAGGCGGAGAGCAGCCCTTCCTCCGGATTGCGGCGGGCGTGCATGAATTTTTCTCGGACGAGGCAGAATTCTCTTTCATGCGGCTGGCGGCGCATCCATGTCTTCTGTCCGCGGCGCGGTTCTTCGCCCGTCTGGCTGTAAAACCAGCGCATGTATCCGCGGTACACCCCTTCCAAGATCTCCAGCTTCTTGGCATCTGCCCATAAGATCCCATCGATCGTTGCCAGTACCATCTGGGTGTTGTCTGACACAGGCGCTAGTTTTCCATTCTTCGCGTCCCGCACCAGCGTGCGCAGCCCGAAGGGCCCGAAGCGGCGCTGGATACGACTGACGGAAAAACTTTGCAGCGGATAACCTAACGCATCACCGCAGGCTCCTCCGAGAAGCGCTCCGCGAAATTGATCTATCCCTGCCATGGTATCCTCCTTTTCTTGAAATACAGCTTTCCCCTGTGGGTGATCCTTGATCGGCGAAGAGAAGCGTCCCGGGCAGGGGATCTCTTCTGCTTCATCACATCCTCCTTGGATAAGCGGCCGGTACCCCGGTCCGCCTTACAGGGAAAGAAAAGTTTCTGACAATCGCTTGCAGAAACCTCGACTTGTGCGGAAATCAGACGCTGATACCCGTACTGTATCATATTGATTCTATTATAGCATAAGGACGAAGGGTTGGAAATGGGGAACGGAATGCACTTGTCGATCCTTTCTTTCTTGTCCCCTTGCAGGCTGTGGTAAAATAGGAACAGGTTATTTAATTTTTTGAATATAAGAGAGCCATGACCGGCGGCCGGTCACAGATCGCCTCACAAGGAGCATAGATATTACCATGGAATTCAAACCCTTTCGTATAGAAGACAAAGCACGGATCGACAGCTACTTTGCCGTGCATCATTACGAGCAGATCGACTGCACCTTCAATACACTTTTCCTGTGGCAGGATGCGTATCAGACGTCCTGGGCGGAGCAGGATGGCATACTTTTCGTCCGCGCAGGGACAGGGAAGGATACCTTCTTCATGCCGCCGTTTGCCAAGGAGGAGGAAAATTTCGTACACGGGCTTGCCCTCATCCATGAGGAGTACGACAGACTGGGACTGCCTTTCCGCTTGAAGTCCGCCTCTTCCTGGGTGACAGAGCAGATCGAACGTCTCGTGCCGGGCAAATATGATTTCATCGAAGATCGGGACAACGAAGAGTACATCTACAGGACGGACGATATGATCCGTTTGCCGGGCAAGAAGCTCCGCATGAAGAAGAACCATCTGAACGGATTCCTTCGCCAGTACGCAGACTATCAGTACGAGGCTATCACAAAGGAGAATCTGGAGGATGCCAAGGCGGGGATCCACGACTGGTTCCTCCGTCACGGAGACATCGAGGAAGAGGAGCAGGCGATCAAGCGCTGCTTTGACAACTGGGATGCGCTCGGCGTGAAAGGTGCGGTCATTCGCATCTACGGCAAGGTCGAGGCCTTCACGAATGGCGATAGCATCAACGAAAAGATGGCGCATATCATTTTCGAAAAAGCAAATCCGGAGATTCGCGGTCTCTATCAGGCGATCAACCGTGATTTCCTCATGCATGAATTTGCGGAGACCGAATTCGTAAATCGCGAAGAGGACCTCGGTCTCCCGGGCCTTCGCGAAGCCAAGATGGGCTATCATCCCGATCATCTGACGGAGAAATATGATGTGGTGCTGAAACAGTGACTGGTAGCTGGTGACTAGTGACTAGTGACTTAAATACTACTTTCGGGCATCGCCAACTTTATACTGCGGCGAAGCCGCCACCACAACCCTGAACCCTGAACCCTTGAACCACGAAGTTTGAAAGCAGGGATTAGGGATTAGTAGCTAGGGATTAGGAGCTTTCGAGTGACTAGTGACTAAATGCCACTTTCGGGCATCGCCACTATCTATACTCTGCGGTGCTTCCATATTTTTATGCGCCGCACCAGCACTCCTCACTCCTAACTCCTCACTCCTAACTGGCGAGCAAAGCTTTCATCCACAATCAGTGGACGAGCCGCCCCAGGGGCTAACCCTGAACCCACTGAACCTTTAGAACTCGTTAACCTCTTCCCCTTTTTATTTTCCCACAATGAGGTAGATAAAATGAAAATTCGAAAAGCCTCTCCGGCGGATGAGCGCGCCGTGAGATCACTCTGGAGCTACTGCTTCGAGCCGGCGACCGATCCGTTCTTCATCTGGTACTTCCAGCGGCTGGTTCATATGGAGGAGGTCCTCGTGGGGGAAGAGGGCGGCAGCATCGCCTGTGACCTGCACCTGCGTCCCTATGAGATCTCCGTCCGAGGCCATTCCTATCAGACAGACTACATCGTCGGCGTCGCGACACATCCAGCGGCGCGCGGACGGGGACTCGCCAAGGAGCTCCTGCGCGGCAGCTTCCATGCAGCGCAGCGGGAAGGGAGAGCCTTCCAGATCCTCATGCCGTCAGCGGCATCCTTCTACCTGCCGCTCGGCTTTGGCTTCTACTGCCACCAGTGGGCGCGCTCGGCGGCGCCGGAGAAGCTGGCCCTCTTGGGGAAACGGGCAGCGCGCGCGAAGTCGATCTCCTCAGCGGATGAATGGCAGGAGCTTGCCTCCGTGTATGATGCCTATACCGGAAACAGAAATGGCTATGCGCTCCGCGACGAGGCCTCCTGGCGGCGGCACATCGAGGCCGCCCTGCTCGAGGGCTATGGCGCACTGGTTTATGATGAGGAAGGCCCCTGCGGCTATCTCTTCTACACCATCTCTGACAGAAAGCTCGCCGTTTCCGAGATGGCCTTCTCTTCGGAAGCGGGGCGGCGCGGTCTGTATGCCTTCCTTGCCGGCCACCAGGGCTCGGTCAGGGAATGTCTTTGGTACGAACCGCTCGATGACACCTCCTATCGCACATGGCCGGACGGAGCGGAGCACTGCTACATCGAGAACCGCACCTTCCCCTTCATGCTCGGACGCATCGTCGACCCGGTGGCGGCGTTCGACGGTCTTTCCTGCGACAGGCGCCTTAGCGGTGAATTGGCCTTCCAGCTGACAGACGCTTTTCTTCCGGAGAACAGCGGCATCTACGTCCTCCGCGCAGAGGACGGACGCATCCGTGCGCTGAAGGAGGATGTTTTCTACTCTCTCAAGTGCCACATCGAGGACATCTCCGGCCTGTCCTTGGGAGAACACATCCCTGAGCCTTCCTTCACACTCTCCGCCTCCGCACTCGCCGAATGGTTCTTCGGCGCGGCGGATCTCTCCGAGCTTCTTGCACTGGACCGCATCCGCTGGCTTGACGGCGCAGACAGAGATCAGATCCAGCGCCTTGCAGATGCCATGCTGCCGAAGCAGAAGAACTGGATCAATGAGTGGTACTAAGGAAACGCTGATTCAATCGCAGAGTCGGATTTCACATGGATTTTTATACATAGCTTCGTCATCATCTTCCTTAAATAGCTCGCTATTCGCGTCAGATGATTCCTTGCTCTGTATAAAAAATCCAAGAATGAAATCTGACAACGATTGAATCAGTGTTTCCTTAAAAAATGAGTGACTGGCGGCGGGTGACTAGGAGACTAGAAGACTGGAAGACTTACGTATCGTCATTGAAAGCGTTGCCGAGAAATCTTTCTTGCAGACCGCTAAACGAAGAATGTTTGAAAGCAGGGATGAGTAGCTAGGGATAAGTGGCTAGGGATTAGGTATCGCAAGTGACTAAGTGACTGGCATGCCAGCTCATGGCATCGCCATTATTTATGCTTCGCGGCGCATTTCGTCATCCTGAGCGGAGTGAAATGTCGGATGTTCGATCATGTAAAGGCAAAGCAGTGAGAACTGAGTCGAAGGATCTGGCACCGCACCACCATTTCGCATTTCTCATTTCTAATTTCTCATTCAAGTGAAGCTTTCAAACGGAATCAAAAGGCAGTACGCCCCAAGGGCTAATCCTGCCCCCCCCATTTCTCAAAGGAACTATTTATGTCGGAAACCAAACGCGTTTACTTCACCTACATGGTCCGCTGTGCGGACGGGACGCTTTATACGGGCTTCACGGTGGACGATGTCCATCGCCGCATCGCGATGCACAATGCGGGGAAAGGCGCCAAATATACGAAAAGCCGCCGCCCGGTGGAGCTTGTGTGGTATCATGAATGGGAGAGCGAGCACGAGGCAAGAAGTGCCGAGTATCATATGAAGAAGCTCTCTCACCGAGAGAAAGAAGAGCTGGTCAAAGAGTTTGGGGACTAGCATTCCCTCATCCCTCTTGTTCAATTCCCGAAAGGAGCCGCTATTGACACCTACAAATCCTTCTGTAAGGAAAACAAAATATATGACGGAGGCCGCAGCGGCGGCAGCGATCGCAGCCATTCTGGTGCTCTTGAAGCTCATCATGCCCTTTCTGGTCGCGGTCACGATGATGGCATCCGCCGTGCCAATCGCGGTCATTGCCGGATTGCACGGCATGCGCTGGGGCATCGGTACGGCGGTCGCAGAGATCCTGCTCGTGAACATGATCGGCGGGCCGGAGATCGGCCTTACGACAGCCTTTTATGCGGCAGCGCTGGGACTTGCGCTGGGCTACAGCTTCATCCACGGACTGTCCTTTGTGAAGTCCGTGCATGTGGTCGCGCTGGCCTTTCTGGTGGAAATGACGTACAAGGTGACATTCTCCATCTATATCCTCGGTATCGCAGACGCACTGGCGGCGAGCATCGAACGTCTGGCTTCTGTCATCCGCTGGATCTGGCAGCCGCTCGCGCGTCTCTTCTCGATGGACCCCAGTCCGGAGAAAGCAGCCTATACCACGGGCGGCATGATCTTCTTCGCCATCCTCTTTGTCATCGAGGCCTATATCTATGCGTACTGGAATGTGGAGATCGGGCGCAACATACTGAAACGATTGAAGGCAGGAATGCGTGAGAATTAAGGAAACGCTGATTAAATCGCAGAGTCAGATTTCATATGGATTTTTATACATAGCTTCGTCATCATCTTCCTTAAATAGCTCGCTATTCGCGTCAGATGATTCCTTGCTCTGTATAAAAATCCAAGAATAAAATCTGACAACGATTGAATCAGTGTTTCCTTACGCCGGAGGAGGGGCTTGACAGGTCTTTTCTATGACCTCTTGACAATGTCCATCCCTCTGCCCTATAATAATCCCCATAAAGACATGCGAGGATCAGGAGTAAGCTGGACTTGGATATCACAGAGAGCCGGACATGGTGGGAACCGGTATGGAAAAGCAGCGTGTCACCTGAGAGCACTTCGTTGAAATCAGTAAGCGAAGCGTTGGTCCGCGTTAAGGATAAGCCTAAGTATAATGCAAGGTGGTACCGCGTATGACGCCCTTGTCCGTAAGGACAGGGGCTTTTCTTTTTGCGATACCTGCATGATGGACGGCAAAGTGAGAAACAGGAGTGGTACCGCGCTGATGCGCCTCCCTGACCGAAGGGTCGGGGAGGCTTTTTTAGATGCGGAATGAGACGTGAAAAAACCGGAGCGAGAGCCAGCCCCTGTTTCCCTGCCGACAATTCATTTACGATCATCGATCATCCCAAGGAGGAAGCCATTATGAAAATCATGAAAACTGCCACTGAAAAACGTATCGCTTTCCGTGAAAACCTGAAATCCGGACACATTATGATCGCCCCGGGCGTCGGTGATGCGCTGGGCGCCAAGATCGCAGAGATGGCGGGCATCCCGGCTCTTGCCATGGGTGGGTACTCCGTCTCCGCGTCCCGTCTCGGACAGCCGGATGTCGGCCTTCTTTCCTGCACGGAAATGGCAGAGCAGCTGACCGGCATCTGCCATACGGTCAATATCCCGATCATCGCTGACGGGGATACCGGCTACGGCAATGCGCTCAATATCATCCGCACAGAGCAGATGTTCGAACAGGCAGGCGCTGCCTGCATCTTCTTCGAAGACCAGGCATGGCCGAAACGCTGCGGCCACATGGAAGGCAAGCAGGTCATCGCTGCGGAAGAACACGCACAGAAGATCCGCGCCGCCGTCGATGCCCGCTTCGATAAGGAGACGATGATCATGTCCCGCACGGACAGCCGCGCTGTCTACGGCATCGATGATGCCATCGAAAGAAGCAAGCGCTATGCGGATGCGGGCGCAGAGATCTGCTTCGCTGATGGCATCGGCAGCCGCGAAGAGCTGGAAAAATTTGCAAGAGGTCTTGAAGGAAGCGGCGCATACCTCGTAGCGAATATGATCGAAGGCGGCAAGACACCGCTCATCCCGGCCAAAGAGCTTGAGGAAATGGGATACTCCGTCGTTTTCTGGGCTTGCAGCGCAGTCTATGCGATCTCCAAGACCCTGTATGATCTCTTCACCGACCTGAAAGAAAAAGGAACGACCGAAGATCACCTGAAGAATATGATCGAATTCGGACACTTCAACAGCATCATCGGTCTCAATACATACAAGGAACTCGAACGTAAGTACAAAGTCGACAGAGATGACTGAGAAGGTGCCGAGTGAAGTCACTCGCCTCTGGTTCAGGGGGGGTAGTGGCGGTATCGCCGAGATCCTTCGACTCAGGTCGCAGCTGTTCTGGCATTCGTTATCTCACATACGACGTTTCTCGCCGCTCAGGATGACGAAACGGGGCGATGCCCGATTAAGAATCATTCTCGCCCCTTCCTCTGGAAGGGGCAGACGAGCGAAGCGAGGCGGGGTTGGCATCCCCGCGTGTGAAAATACCGCATCGAGAGCCAACCTCCGCCCCTTCGGGGCACCTCCTTCCAAAGGAAGGAGGGAGAAAAGTGGAGTGTGTTGACTGGTAACTAGGGCTCAGGGGTGCGGTGGCGGCATCGCCGCGATCCTTCGGCTCAGTCCCCCCGCTTTCTGAATACGGCTTTTCTAACAAATGACAGTTCACTCCGCTCAGGATGACGAAAAGAGGCGATGTCCGAAGGTCTTATGAACTGACGCGGCCCTCGTATCGACAGCCTTCCCCTCAAGGGGAAGGTGCCCCGAAGGGGCGGATAGGGGACTAGCGGTATGAAAGAGAGCGGGAAAGAGCGTCTCAAGTACGTCGTTTATGAGAGCACCCTATCCACAGCTCCGCGTCAATTTATATAAAGGGCGATGCCCGATTAAGAATCATTCTCGCCCCTTCCTCTGGAAGGGGCAGACGAGCGAAGCGAGGCGGGGTTGGCATCCCCGCGTGTGAAAATACCGCATCGAGAGCCAACCTCCGCCCCTTCGGGGCACCTCCTTCCAAAGGAAGGAGGGAGAAAAGTGGAGTGTGTTGACTGGTAACTAGGGCTCAGGGGTGCGGTGGCGGCATCGCCGCGATCCTTCGGCTCAGTCCCCCCGCTTTCTGAATACGGCTTTTCTAACAAATGACAGTTCACTCCGCTCAGGATGACGAAAAGAGGCGATGCCCGAAGGTCTTATGAACTGACGCGATCCTCGTATCGTCAGCCTTCCCCTCTAGGTAATGCTATTAAGTTAAGGAAATCGTTAGCGACGTAACGTCTTGCTTCCCCCTTCGGGGGAAGTGCCGAAGGCAATAGGGGCATGCCAGCGGTATAGCGTGCTATGTTGAATAGTCCGACGCTATCGATATTCCAACACTTTCATGCAATACCGCTACGTAGCCCCCTCATCTCACTTCGCTCGAAATGGCGTCTCACTGGATTTTCGCGTCGCTTCACTCCTAAAAATCCAGTTCGCTTGCACAACCCCTTCGGGCAGCTCCCCCGATGGGGAGCCAAGAACGTTCTGCCGCTTAACTTAACAGCCTTCCCCTCAAGGGGAAGGTGCCCCGAAGGGGCTTTGGTATGAAAGATGAATGACCGGACGTCTGATCGTCCCCGGTCACGCCCATTCCCTAATCCGTATTTTCTTTTCCCTCTTCCCAAAAATTTAATTATGACCTATAATATCTATAATGAATCGCTAGGCATAAAAATTTAGGGGATGAGGGATTTTTATTTCCTCTCTTCCGGAAAGAAGGATGGATATGACATCAGGGAAGGAAGACTACTTAAAGGCCATTTACATCATCAGCGAAAGCCATGAACTGGTGACGAATAAGGAGCTCTCCGAGATGCTTCATGTATCGCCGCCGTCTGTCAGCGAAATGATCGCAAAGCTGCAGAAGCAGGGCTACGTGGATTACACCGCCTACAAAGGCAGCCGGATGACGAAGAAGGGACGCAGGGAAGCCGGACGTCTTATGCGGTATCATGCGCTGTGGGAGGTCTTTCTGGTGAAGTGTCTGCATTTCTCATGGAGCGGAGCCCATGAACTGGCAGAAGGCCTCGAGCATCAGACGAATGAGGAGCTCTGCAGCAAGCTTGATGCATATCTGGGAAATCCGGAGTACTGCCCGCACGGTGATCCGATCCCGCGTGTGGATGGAAGCAGGAGCGGCATCACGAGCCGCGTCCTTGTCGAGCTGGAGGAGGGCGAGAAGACCCATGTGCGCCGCGTCATGGAGGACTACAGCCTGATGGACTATATCCAGAGCAAGGGGATCGAGATCGACATGCCCGTCACCGTGCTGGAAAAGGAGCCTTACGAAGGGCCGATCCTTCTGGAAACGCCGAAGGGAAATACGTCTCTCAGCTATAAAGCGGCACAGCAGATCTTTGTAGATGATGAGGAAGAGGACGAATAAGAATCAGAAAACCGCACCCCGGGATGAGCAGGGTGCGGTTTTTTTATGAAGGAGATGCCTGCCTATCCGTGATCGGATCTCATTCCAAGATAGGAGGCGATGACAGAAAAAGAGGCGGGCGGACGGATGCGTCTAGCCCGCCTCTTTTTCGTTATTTGACGAACCGCATGGCTTCAGCCATGCGCTCGGGGAGGGACTGACCGAAGAGCCGCTCCATGGCTTCGCGGCGGACGAGCCAGATGCGGCCGGATTTCCTGCGGTCGCCTTCGTGCATGCGGGCGGCGGCGTGGCCGGCACCGCCCGCAGCGCTTCTGACGACGCCGCTGTCGCGGTTCCAGATGTGGGCGGCTTCGACCGTGGAGAAGACGAGGAGAAGGGGATCGATGGCATAGGCTGGCATTTCCTTTCCTTCGTAGACGCGAAGAGTGGCATTTCTCGTGAGGAGCCATGTGTTTCCGGAGCGGCGCGTCTCAGAGAGTGAAAAGACGGTGCCTTCACCGGCGTGTTCACAGTCCCACTGGATGCGCTTGGCATCGACATGGTAGAGCTTTGCCGCTTCCTGCGGGGTCAGCACCTCTTCGAGCGGATCAAAGGAGAGTGAGAAGGGCTCCATCTTTCCGAGGTCGGCCTCATAGAGCTCGGCAGGGAAGACAGTGATACCATCCTTTCCTGCCGCCAGCGCAGTCCCGGCAGGGAGGCGACGGCCGGAAAGAAAGGCACGGTAGACGGAGATGCTCTGCATCTGGGAAGAGATGCCGGAGCGGATCCAGCTGACAGGCCCGAAGGAGACGGGGACGCCGCGTCCTTCGGGGAGAGGCGGAAGAGAATCCATCAGGAAAAGATGGGGGCCTGACACAAGGAAGCAGCCTTCCGTGGGAAGGCTGCCTGTCAGGAAAGCGGCGTAGCACGCTTCGGCAGCGGCTACGGAAAGAGCAGATGTATAAATGCGTGGCATGGATGGGATACCTCGGGAAATGGGAGTTGGGGTTTCAGGGTTCAAGGGTTTAAGGGTTAAGGGTTCAGGGTTAGCCCCTGGGGCGGCTTGTCCACTGATTGGGGATGAAAGCTTTGCTCGCCAGTTAGGAGTGAGGAGTGCTGGTGCGGCGCATAAAAATCAGAAGCGCCGCGAAGTATATATGGGGCGATGCCCTAAAGTGGTATTTAAGTCACTAGTCACTCCCATGATACGGGTAGGCCCTTGGAGAAGGGCCGCGCCAAAGGCGCAGGATGGATATGCCCCGCAGGGGCATCCTTCTACGCAGCGGATAACGCACTATTGGCGGGAATCGTTTTTCTTGTATCATTTTTATCCCGCTATGGGGATCCATCCTCCGCCTTCGGCGCGCCCCCTCTCTAGGGGGCTGCTCAGATGAGAGGAAAACCTTAATTCTCAAACCTTAAACCGCTTTTTCCAAACAACTAACAACAAATAACGCCCTGTTTTCAAACTTGTGGTGGCGGCTTCGCCGCAATTATATATGGGCGAAGCCCGCTGGAGACTTGAGACTAGGAGACTTTAGACTTTGGCGGTCAGATATCTGATGTCTGATGTCTTCCAGTCACCAGTCACTAGTCACTAGTCATTTCAACCTTCCCGCATCGACTTCGCCTTTGATGTACTGGTGGACTTTATCCATCGGTGTGTCGGGGAGGATGGGGGCGCGCTCGGTGGAGCCTCGTCCGTGGTTTTTTATTTTACCATCAAAATCATATTCTGTCATGGAGAGAGTCTGTACCTTTTTATTCGGCACGTCCATGCGGACATGATAGATGACTTGCGAGAAGTCCTGATCTTTCCAAGGATAGGCGATGCGGAGGAAGAAGGTGGCGTAGCCATTCTTATAGCGGAGGGTCTGCTTCTCGATGTCATAGGTGCTGCCGTGAAATTTCACGCCGCTTTCTTTGAAGAGAGGGAGCCACTGGGGATTCGTGAAATGGGGGATCGGCTGCTCGATGAAGTGGGTATACACATTCTTTCCGAAGGAATTGGGCAGGAGCGGGCTCCAGCTGTCGTCAGAAAAGAGGGTGCTTTCTTTGACGCTTCCGTCAGCGGCAAGGGTTTTCACCGCCGCAATGTGGTAGGTGCGGCGGTCCTTGTCAAATTCCATGGTGGAAATGACAGATGTGCCGTCAAGGGAGAGCTTCAGGTCCATCGATGCGCGGACGCCGCTGTCTACGTAGGAGTCGGTGTCGACTTCGGCACTTTCGCTCGCAGGGAGCGGGATCCAGTTCGCGGCGCCTGCGGGAGAGAGGGTGCCTGCCATGAGTAAGAGGGCGGTCAAAATTTTTTTCATGATGGATGCTCCTTGAGAAAAAGGGTTCAGGGCCAGCCCGTGGGGCGGAGTGCCCTTTGATTGCTTGCGAAAAAGGTTCAGAGGGTTCTATGGGTTCAGAGGGGGTGGTGCGGCGCATAAAAATCAGAAGCGCCGCGGAGGTTTGAAACTAGCGGTTTTCTCGTATCGCAAACCTAATCCCTAGCCACTAATCCCTAGCTACAAGTCACTAGTCACCAGCCGCTATTTCAATCCTTTCACCACGCGCAGATCCTGCAGGGTGAGGAAGGGGCGGTAGGGCTGGCGGAGGTAGAGCGCCATGGTGTAGACGAGAGCGGTGATGTGGGGGCAGTCCACGTGCATCATGTCCGAGAGGTCGAGAAGGCTGGCAAGGCCGCAGGGAAGGTCTTCGGTGATGTAGCGGCTCGTCAGCGTCGTCGGGCCTTTGACGGCCAAGTACGATGGGTTTTCCGTGAGCGCTTCATAGAGCGTTTCGGCGCGGGTACCCCGGAAGGAGTTCAGCGTGGCAAGAAGGGGCGCGAGCTCCAGGCCGAGGGCTTTTCCGATGGCAAGGCGCTCCTTGTCGCACTCTTCCATGAAGGCGGCCGTGCGCTTCGTGAGAGGGGCTCCGAAGAAATCAAAGTCCTCCCCGTTTTCGATGCGGGAAAGATTGAAGAGGCACTGCGTCACGTGAATGATGGGATTCGTCGCGGAGAGCGAGGTCGCGGCCGGCGAAGAGACGCGTGTCACCTTCGGCGCGAGCTTGTGCAGGAGCTTGCTCAGCAGGGTTTCTTCCCCGATGGCGGAATAGGCGATCTCGTCTTTCATGGCTTTGAAATGGAGCGAGGCGTGGTCGGAGGAGAGCGCAGCGATGAAAGGCATGTTTGCTGTCTCACCGATGGTGATTGGCACGGCTCCCTGCGCCTTCTGGAAGGCACGGTAGGCCTTCACCGCGCCCCAGCAGCCATTCAGGAAGAGCAGGCACTGCCCCTTTTTCATGTAGGGCATCACTTCCTCGGTGACAGCCTCATGATCGCCCGCGCGGGTGAAGACAAGAAGGATGTCGGCCTCGCAGGCTTCTTCGAGCGAGCGTGCCATGGGCAGGTAGAGGGAGGTATTCACCTTGCCGCTGACATTGAGCGGATGCGTCTCCCAGAGCTTTCTCTTCTCTTCGTTTCTGACGTAGAGCGTGAAGGGGACGGAGATGAGATGCAGGTAGGCGGCGGCAGCGAGTCCCGTCGCTCCCGCACCGATGATGGAAATTTTCATAAGAGATCCTCGATTCGATGAGTTCGATATATTTATATATTATATATATATCAAGGCCATGGTTCAAGGGTTCGGGGGCGGCGCTCCATGGGGGCAGATCTGAAAACGGCGGGCAGCGGATCCATATCAGGAATATCCATTCTTTTATGCCCCTTCTGCCGCTATGCTATTGGTGGGGAAAAACGGATGCGTGCCAAAGGGTTTTAATCAAAAACACGCCGGATGTCGTGAGACGTCCGGCGTGTTTTGTTGTGAAAGGGGTTCAAGGTTCAGGGTTAGCCCCTGGGGCGGCTCGTCCACTGATTGTGGATGAAAGCTTTGCTCGCCAGTTAGGAGTTAGGAGTTAGAAGTTAGGAGTTAGGAGTGCTGGTGCGGCGCATAAAAATATGGAAGCACCGCAGAGTATAGATAGTGGCGATGCCCGAAAGTGGCATTTAGTCACTAGTCACTCGAAGCTCCTAATCCCTAGCTACTAATCCCTAATCCCTGCTTTCAAGCTACGGGGTTCAACGGGTTCAGAAGGTTCTAAGGGTTCAAAGGGTTCAGGTGGCGGCTTCGCCGCATTTTAGATGACGGTATCCTCGTATCGTCAGCCTTCCCCTCGAGGGGAAGGTGCCCCAAAGGGGCGGATAGGGCACTAGCGGGATGAAAGAGAGTGGGGGAAAAGCGTCTCAAGTGCGCTGTTTACGAAAGCACCCGAGCGCCGCTTCGCGTCAATTTATATAAAGAGCGAAGCCCGATTAAGAATCATTCTCGCCCCTTCCTTTGGAAGGGGCAGACGAGCGAAGCGAGGCGGGATTGGCATCCCCGTGTGTGAAAAACCGCATCGAGAGCCAACCTCCGCCCCTTCAGGGCACCTTCTTCCAAAGGAAGGAGGGAGTGTGCCGCCTTCCCGCATCGTCATTTCGAGCGAAAGCGAGAAATCTTTTTCGTTTGCGGTCAAGAAAGGATGTGAGGAGAGGGATCACGGGAAACACCGTACTCCCAACGACTTCATCCCGTATCGAGAGCCAACCTCCGCCCCCCTTCGGGGCACCTCCTTCCAAAGGAAGGAGGGAGAAAAGAGGAGTGTGTTGACTGGTAACTAGGGCTCAAGGCTCTCGTGGCGGCTTCGCCGCATGTTAGCTGACGGTATCCTCGTATCATCAGCCTTCCCCAATGGGGAAGGCTAAGAGGTGCGGTGCTTTGCGCCAATTTTTGTAAACGGCGATGCCCGAAGGCCGGAGGGAAGAAGTCTAATGTCTGATGTCTGACCCTAATCCCTAATCCCTAGCTACTCATTCTAGTCCCTATTTCACATACTTGGCAAGCTCTTCGACCGTCACTTCCTTCAGGAAGCCCTGACCGATCTCCTTCATGAGGGCGAGCTGGAGCTTCCCTTCCTTGACATGCTTGCTTTTGGCCATATCCGCAGCGAGGATCTCGGGAGCGATGTGTGTCTCCGTGGGGAGAGACAGCGATTTCAAGACGTACTCGAGACGGCTCGTGGCGCCGCGGGTGGTGAGCCCGAGAAGCTCGGCGCGCTTGGTGACGAGGTACATGCCGATCGCTGTCGCTTCGCCGTGGGTGATCGTTTTGTCATCGTAGCGGCAGCAGCGCTCGATGGCTCCGCCGATGGTGTGTCCGAAGTCGAGCAGGCGGCGCTCTTTCTTGCCGGTGGGGTCGATCTCTACATAGTGCGCCTTGATGGTGCAGCAGCGACGGATGATCTCCGGCAGCACGCGCAGGAGCTCTATGTCGGAATTGGCTTTTTCGAAAAGCTCGAAGAGCTCCTTGTCACAGACGCAGCCGAGCTTCACGGCTTCGCCCATGCCATTGTGCAGGTATTTTCTGGGAAGGGTCTTGGCCATGCCGGGGTCGATATAGACGGCGCGCGGCTGATAGAAGGTGCCGACGAGATTTTTGCCCGCCGTGATGTCGAGCGTGATCTTGCCGCCGATGGCGCTGCCGATCTGCGAGAGCACGGATGTCGGAAATTGGATGTAGGCGATGCCGCGGTGGTAGGTGGCTGCGACGAAGCCGGTGATGTCACCGACGACGCGTCCGCCGAGTGCGATGAGTATGCCGTCGGAGGGCAGGCCGAAGTCGACGAGCGCGCCGTAGACGCGGTTCACGATGGAGAGGCTTCTCGATTTCTCGCTCGAGGGGACGACGATCATCTGGGTGCGGATGCCAGCAGATTCGAGGGATTTCACAAGATCCATGCCGTAGAGGCGATCGATCCCATCCTCTGTGATGATGGCCGCATCATGCGCACCCGTGAGGGAAGAGACCGCATCTCCTGCGTGGCGGATGAGCCCGCTGTCGATCACGATGTCGTAGGAATCCTTGCCGAGGTTGATATGTATTTTTTCCATAAAGAAGCCTCCTTCTGAGAAATAAGAGTTTTATTAAGGAAACACTGATTCAATCGTTGTCAGATTTTACTCTTGAATTTTTATGCATAGCGAGGAATAGCCTGACGCGAATAGCGAGCTATTTAAGGAAGGCTATGACGAAGCTATGTATAAAAGTTCTTGTAGAATCTGATTCTGCGATTTAATTAGCGTTTCCTTAAATATATTATAACGTAAGGACGAAGGCGGGGGAAGGGGGGCCTCGGGGGAAGCGCAGATCCCATCACGGCGGCGGATCTCCTGCATATTTCTATACATAGCCAAGCCTCTCGACATGGCAAGGCTTTCCGGTGTGCTCCGGCGGTGGGTGAAATGAAAAATGACGGTGTGGCTTCGCGCCAATAGAAAAGCCAGAACACACTGGATGCGTGCTCTGGCTTTTTGCTGCTCGGAGTGACTGGTGATTTGAATGCTGATTTTGGGCATTGCCCCATATATATTCACGGCGAAGCCGCCACCATTTCGTATTTCTCATTCGGGCCGAGCTTTTGTCCACGATCAAGGGCTCACACTATTTCTTTTGATTCTTCTCTCTGGCAACAAGGATCGGATCGCCGCCGAGGCCCCAGTTTTCCAGAGGCACTTCATCAATGGTGACGACAGTCGAAGCCGGATTTTTGTGCAGGACATTGGACAGAAGATCCGTGACACCACGGATGAGCGCAGCTTTCTGCTCCGGGGTCACATGGCCTTCTCGGGTGATTTTGATATTGACGTATGGCATAGCGGACTCCTTTCGGTGACAAGTGACTGGGAGACTAGAAGACTGAAAGACTCCTCGTATCGTCATTTCGAGCGAAGCGAGAAATCTTTTCCGTTTGCGGACTAACCCTGAAGTTTGAAAGTAGGGATGAGTGGCTAGGGATTAGGAGCGGCTAGTGGCTGGTGACTAGTGGCTAGAGTCATCAGCTCATTCATCTTTCATACCATAGTCACCCTATCTGCCCCTTCGGGGCACCTTCCCCTAGAGGGGAAGGCTTGCGATACGAGGATCGTGTCAGTTCATAAGACCTTCGGGCATCGCCTCATATATATTCGCAGCAAAGCTACCACCACAACCTTGAACCTTGAACCCTGAACCTTACACCTTATTTCAGCAGATTTCCATCCTCGAAATAATTGATCCGCATCGCGCGGCGGACTTCGGCAAGGGTCTTGGCTGCGGTGTTTTCCGCTTTTTCGCAGCCAGCCTTCAGGATATCCTGGACATCCTCCAGATGGGCTTCCCAATATTCACGGCGTTCGCGGATGGGGCGGAGGGTCTCCTGCATGACGTTATTGAGGAAGCGCTTCACCTTCACGTCGCCGAGGCCGCCTCTCGTGTAGTGATCCTTCATTTCCTGAAGGCAGCTGTACTCGGGGCAGAAGGCTGCGAAGTGTTCATCACTGCTGAATGCATCGAGGTAGGTGAAGACGGGATTTCCTTCCACATGCCCCGGGTCGTCGCGGCGCAGGTGGGTCGGGTCGGTGAACATGGACATGATCTTCGTCTCGATATCCTTCGGCGAATCAGCGAGGTAGATGCAGTTGCCGATGGACTTGCTCATCTTCGCTTTGCCGTCGGTGCCGGGCAGGCGCAGGCAGGCTTTGTTTGTGGAAAGGACGATGTCTGGTTCGACAAGGACTTCGCCGTAGATGTCATTGAATTTGCGGACGATCTCGCGTGTCTGCTCGAGCATCGGCTCCTGGTCTTCGCCGGTCGGGACATGGGTGGCCTTGAAGGCCGTGATGTCGCTCGCCTGGCTGACAGGGTAGCAGAGGAAGCCGGCCGGGATGCTGGCTTCGAAATTCTTCTGCTGGATCTCTGCTTTGACCGTCGGATTTCTCTGGAGACGAGAAACGGTGACGAGGTTCATGTAGTACATGGTGAGTTCGGTGAGCTCCGGCACCATGGACTGGATGAAGATGCAGGACTTCGCCGGATCGATGCCGACAGCGAGGTAGTCGAGAGCGACCTCGCGCACATTTCTTCTGACTTTCTCCGGATTGTCCGCATTGTCCGTGAGCGCCTGCGCGTCAGCGATCATGATGTAGATATCGTCGAATTTGCCGGAGTTCTGCAGCTCGACACGCTCACGCAGGGAGCCGACGTAGTGGCCGACATGAAGGCGGCCGGTCGGGCGGTCGCCGGTAAGAATGATTTTTCTCATATGATTTCTCCTATCATAAATGGAAGATGTATAGTTATCCTTTTCATTATACTCCATATGAGAGGAAATCGGTAGGCGTGGGAGAAAGCGGTCCTTCCTATCGCTCCGGCATGCCCTCGCTCAATCGCTGCCTTCGGCGCGAAGAGGTTCGTCAGAAAGATATACTACACTTTCGCCATCGAGGGGCATATCGTAATTGACGATGCCGCGAGAAGCCAGACGGCCGCGCATCGTATACCGAGTGAGGGCTGCGTGCGCCACGTTATCCATATGCGTGATATAAAGTCGGGCATGAGGAGCGGCAAGCGACACATTCCAGACATCTTCATCATTCATGATGAGACGGCCATTCTCAAGAGTCTCAGCCGCACAGGCATTGAGGGCGATCACTTCCGGCTGGTATTTCTTAATGGTCGCAGCTACTTCCTCATACCAGATGGTATCGCCGGCCAGATAGAATGTTTTTTCCTCTTTGGCTTCAAAGAGGACGCCCATGGCGTTTCCGAAGGGGATATACGTGCCATGAAGAGCCGGGACCTGACGAATGGTGGCATCTCCTATCTGAATTCCTTCCTTAGGAAGGATGGTGATATCCTGAAATCCGGATCTTTTCAGCACAGCCGCATCCTCCTCGTTTTGGCAGAAAATGGGGACTCTCTTATCCAGCGGGGCACCGACTGTACCGTCTGTGACGGACATGTCGATGTGATCAGGATGGAGATGCGTGACGATGATATAGTCAACATCCTGCAAGACCTCGCTGACAGGGACGGGAAGGTCATAGAATGGCATCGGCAGGTGCTCCTTCATCGGGTCGGGAATATGGTAGGGGCGGCCGGGAATGTCGACGAAGCTGAAGGCATGCCGGGGGGCAAGCCATGGATCGATGAGAAATGTTTTGCCGGCGTATACCAGGCGATTGGTTGCACTGCGGATCTGTGTGATTTTCATAGAATGTGAATCCTCCTTTTCTAGGCGTTATTATACGTGAGGCATGTCGCCGGAAAAAGAAAAAAATGAGATGATTGAAGCAACCATATGGTTGCACTATAATGAAAACAGGAGGTGCTCTATGAATCAAAAACAGCTGCAATACTTCGTGACCGTCTATCAGACACAGAATATAAAAACAGCGGCAGACACCCTCTATGTCTCGCGACAAGGCGTCAGCAAGGTGATCCACCTGCTTGAGGAAGAGCTTGGTCAGCCGCTTTTTATTCGCAGCATAAAAGGAGTTATTCCAACGGACTATGCAACGACTCTCTTGCCCCATGCCAAAAGCCTTCTGGAGGAATACGATGCCATCCGCAGCCTCCGCACGCTGGTAGCTAAGTCCCAGAGCGTGGTCACCATTTATGCACTCGATCATGTACTCGCCTATCTCGGAGCCTCCCTGATCGAAGACTTCCACGAGGCCTATCCCTCTATCATTTTAAGCGTAGTAGACACGACAGATGCCCATGCTATAGCTGCATTGGCATCGCAGCAGTGCAGCTTTGCCATCACGGCGGGACCACTGGATGAGACGCGCTTCGAAGGAGATCCTCTTTTTTTCAGCCATTACAGTGTACGGATGCACAGATCGCATCCGCTGGCGAAGCTTCCTGCTTTGACCTATGACGATCTGGACGGGCAGACCATCATCAGCAAAGGCCGTGCCTACGATTGCTTCCGTCACCATATCGACAAGTACTTCCTCGCGCCCGGAAGGAAGATTCACATTCTTGCGGAAACAGCGGATGAAAGTATCATCCGCACACTTCTCCTTCACAACAAAGCCATCAACATTGGCTATGACTATGCCGATCCCCTGTACCCGCATCCCGACATCGTGAGCCGGACACTGAAGGAAGAGATCAGCGGGCAGATGATCTACCTTGTAAGCAATCCGCAGGTCCGCAAGACAAAGGTAGCCTGTCTTTTCCGTGATTATCTGCTGGAATGGATGAAGAAAAAAGCGGCCATAGGGTAGTGCCATGGACAGGCAGCGGGTGGAACATGAAAAAGAGTGTCCCTAAGTCCGGATTGAAAATCGGGAGGGAAGAGCGATCTCTATCGAATAAAAAGAACCTCCAGCCATGAGGACCGGAGGTTCTTCTATCTGAAAATATTCTGCGATTTAATCAGCGTTTCTTGTCAGCAGAGCCACGGTCTCGACGTGCATGGTCTGCGGGAACATGTCGACAGGGGTGACTTCCTTCACGGTGTAGCCAAGTCCGGCGAGGATCTTCGCATCGCGGGCGAAGGTGGCTACGTTGCAGGAGACGTAGACGATGCGTGAGGGCTGCATGTCGGCCGCAGCGGATAGGACGGTCTCGCTGCAGCCGGCGCGGACGGGGTCCATGACGATGACGTCGGGGCGAAGGCCTTCTTGGTAGAGCTTTGGCATGAATTCTCCGGCATCAGCGGCGTAGAATTCGGCGTTTTCTATGTGGTTGAAGGCGGCGTTTTTCTTCGCGTCTTCGATGGCTTCTTTCACGATCTCGATGCCGATGACGCGTCCGGCTTTTTGGGCGAGGCAGAGGGAGATGGTACCTGTCCCGCAGTAGGCGTCGATCACGGTCTCTCCGCCGTGGAGGTCGGCATAGGCGAGGGCTTTTTCATAGAGGAGCTCGGCCTGCGGTTTGTGTACTTGAAAGAAGGAGAAGGGGGAGACTTCGAAGGCGAGGCCGCAAAGGGAGGAGGTCAGGGTCTTTTTGCCCCAGAGGTGATAGATCTCTTTTCCGAGGATGGCATTGCCTTTGCGGCTTTGGACATTGTGATAGATGGAGACGACTTCGGGGAGGAGTTTTCTCATTTCGGAGATCCAGAGGTCGGCGAGCGGGAGCTTTTCCGAAGCAGTCACGATGACGGCCATGACTTCGCCGTGATCGCCGACGCGTCCCATGATGTGACGGACGCTACCGCGGCCTGTTTTTTCGTTGTAGCCGGTGAGCTGATGGCGTGTCATGAAGCCTTGTGCAAAGCGCAGCAGACGGTTATTCTCTTCTTCCTGAATGGCGCAGCTCGCGATCGGGATGACCTGATGGCTGCCCTGCCGGTAGTAGCCAAGGACGGGGCCGCTCGTCACCTGACTGACAGGGACGGCCATTTTATTGCGGTAGTTCCATGGATGTTGAGCGCCGATGATGGGGCGGACAAGTCTCTCTTCGCAGCCGCCGATGCGCACCATCACGTCTTTCACGCGCCGCTCTTTCACGGCAAGCTGGCCTTCATAGGTGAGGTGGGAGATCTGACAGCCGCCGCAGGTGTGGCAGACCGGGCAGGCGGGCGTGGTGCGATGCGCGGAGGGGGTCTCGATGGAGATGAGCCGCCCTGTGGCGTAGGATTTCTTCGCGGTCACGATCATGGCCTGTATGGTCTCGTCGGGGAGAGCACCGGGGACGAAGACGGTAAAGTCATCGACAGCTCCGATGCCTTCGCCGTGGATGCCAAGGTCGCGGATGGTGAGGGTGTATGTTTCGTTTGGTTTGACGGGAATGTTTTTCTTAGACATAGAATGCTCCGAGGGGGTTGAGGGTTAGCCCGTGGGGCGGCTCGTCCACTGATTGTGGATGAAAGCTTTGCTCGCCAGTTAGGAGTGAGGAGTTAGGAGTGAGGAGTGCTGGTGCGGCGCATAAAAATATGGAAGCACCGCAGAGTATAGATAGTGGCGATGCCCGAAAGTGGCATTTAGTCACCAGTCACTAGTCACTCGAGGCTCCTAATCCCTAGCTGCTAATCCCTAATCCCTGCTTTCAAATTTTAGGATTCAGGAGGAATGAGGAATGAAGGTGGCGGCTTCGCCGCGAATATTTATGAGGCGATGCCCGAAAGTGGTATTCAAGTCACTAGCCACTAGTCACTAGTCACCAGTTTTTGATCACGTCGTCGGGGATCTCAAAGTGCTGGTAGTCTTTGCGGTCTTCCCAGCTGCCGCCCCATTCGAAGCCGTACTTGGCAAAGATGATGCAGGCGAGGTCCTTTTCATCGATCTTCATGGGGAAGTCACGGCTGCGGTCTATATAGGGGGCTCCGGCGGCGGGCTCGATGGAGAGCTTGCCGTTTACCATTTTGACATAGGGGTTGTAGAGCGGATTGATGTCGATCGCCGCGCCCATGCCATGTTTGGAGACTTTCGTCGTGTGGGAGATGAAACGGAAATTGAAGGAGGAGCTGTTGTTGTCTGCCGTCGAGCGTTCATCATCGGCATCGTAGTGGTCCACGAGGCGGATCTTCTCGATGGGATATTTGGCGGCGTAGAGCTCTTGGAAGATGGAAAGGACGGTTTCTGCGATGCGGCGGTTGACCACCATTTCGCCGTCCTGCGTTTTTCCTTGGAGGTCCACATAGCGGATGCGGAGGTAGGAGAGCTCCTCTCTGGGGATGGTGCAGTCTGTCTTGAATGACTTGCCTTTCATGATCTCAAAAATGGCGTCAGGGATCGGGGAGCAGGAAAAACCTTCGATACGTGTAGTCATGGTGAGATGACCTCCTTTTCCGGGTCGGCAACATAAGAAGTGCATGATGGCATGGCGTCATGCCATAGGAAAACGCCGTGAGCTTTGCATGGATACATCTGTATCATACATCGCAAAGCCTCGCGGCGCTATAGCATTTGTGATAAAACTGACGGTCGTTTTCCTCCAGATGGCGAGTCCGTTCCCCATACGGGAAGCGCGAAGACAAATCAGCGGCGGCATCGCTGCCGTGTCAAAGGGGCAATGCTCGAAGGTTGGCAGGCAGCAGGGTCAGCCCGTGGGGCATGCCGCCCCTTGATGGTGGATGAAAGCTCTGCTCGAATGAGAAATTAGAAATGATAAATGAAGGTGGCGGCTTCGCCGCGAGTATATGGGGCGATGCCCGAAGGCGGTATTCAAGTCCCCAGTGACTAGTCCCCAGTCCCTAGTCCCTAGTCACTTCTCCACGTACGGCCCGAGGAGATTTTCGATGTCGAGCTTCAGGTAGTTTTCGGAGTCTTTGGCCAGGTCGAAGGAGGCATTCAGCATGCACCAGACGGTGATGACGCCGATGAAGTGGCTGACCAGGATGCGGCAGAGGATGGTCTTGGGGACATCGCTGCGCAGTTCCCCTTTGCCTTCGCCCTGATGGGTGGAGAGGATCTTCTCGAGGGCGAGATAGAGGTCGTAGAGGGCTTCTGTATTCTGCTCGGGGTGTGCATGCTTGTTTTCCACGCTGTCACGGAGCCATTGACGGACGATACGGACGCCGCTCCACATGCAATCCTTGTAGATCTCGCTAAAATAGAAGCAGCAGCGCTCGATCACATCGCCTTCATGGGCGATGGCGCGCTCGATGGTCGCCATGGCTGTGTTGCGGGAGAGCTCGCGGACAACGTCTTCCTTGCATTCGAAGTAGTGATAGAAGGTGCCTTTGGCCACGCCGGAGTCCTTCGTGATGTCTTCCACTGATACATTGTCGAAGCCATGTGCGCTGATCAGGCGCTGGGCAGAATCCAGAAGCTTTGCTTTTGTCCGTTCCGCTTTCTTTGTGAGTGCCATGAATCCTCCTGTAAGGAAATACTGATTTTGTGCTCAAACCAACATTTTTTTAATTTATTTTTATATTACGTATAGTATACAGGAAATCGAAGGGGTTCGCAATGACCAGTGGTCAAAAGGGACGGGCGGCGTCTCTGGCCGCCTCATAGCCTTCGGCCGTTCCTGCTTCCTTCCGGTCTTGCCGTATTTGACACGCACTCTTCTTTTGCGTAAAATAGGACAAGGGATACATAAAATGTATCTGGCCCCCATGCGGGGCTTTTTTTATGCCTGCATGAGAGTGACTGGCAGATGGGTGATCTGTGACCGAAGCCGTATTCAGGGGCTACGGCGTCATTTGGCGCTGCATCGCCCCTGTTACCTGCAGCACCTGTCACTAGCCATGAACGCAAGCATCCATGGGTGTATTGCGAGAAACGGGGGTTTCTTATGCCAAACGATTTTGATCTCATTATCATCGGCGCCGGCCCGGCGGGGATATTCACGGCGCTCGAGCTGGCCGATACCGGGATGTCCATCCTGATCTTGGAGAAGGGGCTGGATATTCGTGAGCGCATCGCGCTCAATAAGAACAGGCAGGCGAAGGCGGCCGACCGCTATGCGAATATCGTATCCGGCTGGGGCGGCGCGGGGGCCTTCTCTGACGGGAAGCTGACGCTTACGACGGACTATGGCGGAAACCTGGATGATTATATGAATAAAGGAGAGCTCGCCCGTCTGATCTCCTATGTGGACGGCGTGTACTGCCGCTATGGCGGGGCCGATCGCAAGGTCTACGGGGATGAGTACAAGGAGCAGCTGCACGAATTGAAGCGGCGGGCGGCAGCCGCAGACTTGTCCTTCATCCCAGCGCGCATCCGCCATCTGGGGACGGATGTGAATGGAGAGATCCTCTCCCGTATGCGTGACAGCTTGCCGGCCAATGTGACGGTGAAGTCAAAGTGTCCGGTGGATACGATCCTTGTGAGCGATGGCGCTCTGCAGGGCGTCATTGCGGGCGGCGAGACGTATCGCTCAAAGTACCTCGTGGCTGCACCGGGGCGTGACGGCGCGGAGTGGTTCACCGGAGAAGCGAAGCGGATCGGTCTTCAGACTGAGTCGAATGCGGTCGACATCGGCGTCCGCGTGGAGTCGCCGGCCGAAGTCTTCGAGCCGATCACGAACATCTGCTATGAGTCGAAGCTGGTGTATTTCTCCAAATCCTTCGATGACCGTGTACGCACGTTCTGCATGAATCCGTATGGCTTCGTCGTGACGGAGAACAACAACGGACTCATGACGGTGAATGGGCATTCGTATGCACACAAAAAAAGTGAGAATACCAATTTCGCCATTCTGGTATCGAAGCAGTTCACCGAGCCGTTCCATGAACCGATCGAGTACGGGAAATACATCGCGACACTGGCAAATATGCTGGGCGGCGGGCCCATCGTGCAGCGTCTCGGCGACCTGCGTGACGGTCGTCGTTCGACGGCAGAGCGCATACGAAGAGGTCTGATCAATCCCACCATGCCCTCGGCAACGCCGGGAGATCTATCTTTGGTCTTGCCATATCGCTTCTTAAAGGATATTATGGAGATGTTTGAAGCGCTGGATGAAGCATGCCCGGGAGCGAACTCACGCCACACCCTTCTGTATGGCGTGGAAGTGAAGTTCTACTCCTCCCGCATCGCACTGTCTTCCCAGCTGGAAACGAAGATTCCCAATTTCTTCGCTATTGGTGATGGAGCCGGCATCACCAGGGGCCTGGTACAGGCTTCCGCCGCCGGTGTAGTCGTCGGGCGCGAGATCGCGGCCCGCATTGGTCAACCGAAGGGAGAACTCTGATGATACCGAGGTACACACGTCCAGTCATGGAAAAGATCTGGAATGAAAGAAATGAATGGCAGACAATGCTTGATGTAGAGATCGCAGCCTGCGAAGCAAATGCAGAGCTGGGCCGCATTCCGAAGGAAGCTGTCGAAGTGATCAAAGCGAAGGCAGACTTTGATGTCGAGCGCATCCATGAGATCGATCGTGAGATCAATCACGACATCATCGCTTTCCTCACGAATGTCGGGGAATATGTAGGCGATGATGCCAAGTACATCCACATGGGCCTTACCTCCACCGACGTGAAGGATACCGGCCTCAATGTACAGATCAAACAGGCCTCCGCTGTCCTTCTGGAAGATCTGGAAAAGCTGGCAGAAGTCCTGAAGAGAAGAGCTGTCGAATTCAAGTACACTCCGACCATCGGCCGCACCCACGGGGTCCATGCAGAACCGATCACCTTCGGTCTGAAGCTGCTCCTTTGGTACTCCGAGACGCTCAGAAACATTGACCGCATGAAGAGAGCCGCAGAAGAAATGGCTGTCGGCAAGCTGTCCGGCGCGGTAGGCACCTATGCAGACATCGATCCATACGTCGAAGAATACGTCTGCAAGAAGATGGGCCTTGCCAAAGAAGTCGTAGCGACTCAGGTCGTACAGCGTGACCACCACGCCGAATACATCACGACCTTAGGCGTCATCGCCGGCACCCTTGCCCAGATGGCTCTCGAAGTTCGCCACCTGCAGAGGACCGAAGTGAGAGAAGCAGAAGAATACTTCAGCCCGAAGCAGAAGGGCTCCTCTGCGATGCCGCATAAGAGAAATCCGGTCAAGTCCGAAAGGATCTGCGGCATGGCCCGTCTCATTCAGGGCTACAGCCTCCCTGCCTTCGAAGACATCCCGCTCTGGCACGAAAGAGATATTTCCCACTCCTCCGTCGAACGTGTCATGTTCCCAGATGCGACCATCGCTCTGGACTACATCCTCGCACAGACCACCGACCTCATCGACAAGCTCCTCGTCTATCCGGACAAGATGCTCGCCGATCTGAACCTCACCGGCGGCCTCATCTACAGCCCGCGCGTCCTCCTCGCTCTCGTAGCGAAAGGCGCTTACCGCGACACCGCATATCGCTGGGTACAGAGAAATGCGATGAAACGCTGGCTTCAGGGCGAAGATTTCTACGAAAATCTTTGCAAGGATGAAGATGTCAGAAAGTATCTGAATGAAGAAGAGATCAAAGCCTGCTTCGACTACAAGCCGATGCTCGTCCATGTCGATGAGATCTTTGCTCGTTTCGGATTGTAATTTACTCATCAAAAAAGCCTCGACCCGAAAGGGCGAGGCTTTTTGCGTGAAGGGAAATGGAGAAGTTCATAGCCGCGCGGCTATGAACGGATATCATTTTATGATATGATATAAGCGGTGCCATCGTAAACGATAGGCGGTTAAAATTAAGACCCCGAAAGGGGTGGGTCAGATGACGAAATACGATTTTTTTACAGTTGTTTTTCTGATGACGGTGTGCATTGCCGCATTGCTGAAATAGCCAATAGAAAAACCGCCTTAGCCCTGGAAAGTTAAGCGGTTTTTCTGCTTACAATAATGGGGTCATAACCGTTTATCGGATGGCACCGTTTCTATTTGTATTGTAAGACATCCCGTGAAAGAAAGCAAGGGCGATTCTATGAATAGATTCTATTCTGCACAGCTATGAACGGACATCATTTTATGGTATGATACAGGCGGTGCCATCGTAAACGATAGGCGGTTAAAATTGAGACCCCGAAAGGGGGATGACCCATATGACGAAATACGATTTTTTTACGATCGTCTTTTTTGCGAGTATGTGTGTTATAGCACTGACCAAGTGACCAATAGAAAAACCGCCTTGCTCCTGACAAGATGAGGCGGTTTTTCTGCTTACAATAATGGGGTCATAACCGTTTATCGGATGGCACCGTTTCTATCTGTATTGTAAGATATCCAGCGAAAGAATGCAAGGTAGACATATGGACTTCTTTTACTTGATCGGCGGCGCGGCTGTGCTGCTCATGACATTTCTGCTGCATCGTTTTGGAAATGCATGGATTGGCCGTCTCTATGCGTCGCATCGGGACATTCTGACCTTTCCTTTGGCCATCGAGGAACGGGGACGCTTGCGGCGTTTTCTTCTCCCGCTCGCCTTTCTTTTCTGCGGCGCGCGCGCGGTCTACATCGCATCCAGTCCTGTCGAGCTTTTCTTCCTGCTCTTTGCCACCGCGTTCCTTCTGCTCATGACGGCGACTGACTTCGAGCAGTACTGCCTTTTTGATGCGATGATGCTCCCCTTCGCGGCGGGCGGGCTTCTCCTCTCGCTCATCCAGCTTCCCCGCCTGAGCGATCATCTCCTTGCGGCTGCTATTGGCGGCGCGGCCTTCCTCGTGCTTGCCATCCTCTCTCGCGGGGCTTTGGGCGGGGGCGATGTGAAGCTCATCGCATCGCTTGGTCTCTGGCTGGGGAGAGATGCGCTCCTCTTCGTCACGATGGCCGGTATCGTCCTTGGCGGTCTCGCTGCCTTTCTCCTGATGCTCCTCCGGCTCAAGAAGCGCAAGAGCGCCTTCGCCTATGGCCCCTACTTCGCGCTGACGGCGCTCGCGTTCTTTATGTTGCGGAGCGTGTAGTGGAAATGGGTTCAGGGTTCAGGTTGATGGGTTCGTGATTGTGGTGGCAGCTTCGCTGCAATATATATGCGGCGGAGCCGCCACCACCATTTCGCATTTCTAATTTCTCATTCAAGAGAGGATTTCATCTCCCATCATGGGGCACCACGCCCTAGGGGCTCACCCCGAACCCTGAACCCCGAACCCTGAACCTGTTTCCCATCACCTCGATTCATACCAACCGCCCATATCTATTCCAAAACAGCATACAAAGAAAAATCGTTTGACAGACGGCGCTTTGCCGTGTATGATTAGTGCAACTCAATACCCCATGCGATGACTGGGATCAAGTGATATGATGTTCTTTTCAGAGAGCCGATGGTTGGTGAAAATCGGCAGGAAGCATATGACGAACTCTCCCAAGAGCTCCGGATCGAAGCAGTGATGCCGTAGAGAAGGCGGAAGTCCCCGTTACGGATGAACCATGAAAGTATAATGCAGGGTGGTACCGCGAAACCTCGCCCCTGTCTCGGAAGAGACAGGGGATTTTATATTATACGAAGTGGAAGAGAGATAAGCACAGAGTGGTACAGCGCAGACGCGCCTCTGTCCGAGGGATCGGACGGAGGCGCTTTTTTCTTTCATGGTGAGTGATAAATCAGGGTGGCACCGCGGAAAACCGCCCCTGGGAGAGGAAAGCCTCTTTCAGGGGCGGTTTTTATGATCCATGTAAACTAGGAGGAAACACAAATGATGCATATGAGAAAAGTAATGAAGACGATCGGTATTTGTTCTATGGCTGCCATCATGATGGCAGGGATCTCCGGCTGCGGCGGCAAGACAGGCGGCGCGGTGTCTTCCGGCGCGAAGAATGCGGCGAAGATCGGATTTACGGCAGCGCTGACGGGCGGCGCGGCCGCATATGGCAAGTCGGAGGAGGAGGGCGTGCGCCTCGCTGTCGAGGAGATCAATAAGAAGGGCGATTTCCCGATCGATCTCTTGGTGGAGGATACGAAGGCTGTCCCGGCGGACTCGATGAATGCGACGAAGAAGCTGATCCAGGAGAAGGTATCGATGATCATCGGGCCGATGACATCCAATGAGGCGAAGGCGGCAGGCCCCATCATCCAGAATGCAAAGGTGCCGTCGCTGGAGATTTCCGTCACGGCGGAAAACATCACGGATATCGGAGACTGCATTTTCAGAAATTCCGTGCCGGAGTCGAAGAATATCCCGCAGACGGTGAAGAAGACGCACAAGCTCTTAGGCTACAAGACCGCAGCGATCCTCTATGCCCATGACAATGAGCAGCATGTGACCGCGCAGAAATATTTCCAGAAGACGATGGAAGAGGAAGGCGTGCAGGTCATCGATGTCGAGACCTTCGGCAGCAAGGACAGCGAGTACTCCGCGCAGCTGACGAATATCCAGCACAAGGCTCCGGATGTTATCGTCGTATGCAGCTACTATCAGGAAGGCTCCCGCATCCTGAAGAAGATGAGAGAGATGGGGATGGATCAGCCGGTCTTAGGGGACAATGGCTTCGTTTCGCCGGAGCTGGGCAAGATGGCAGGCGCGGCCGCGGACAATGTCTATGTGTCGTCCATGTGGTCGGCGGATCGCAAGGATGAAAAGGTGCAGAAATTCGTGGAAAGCTACACGAAGGCCTATGGCCGTGCGCCTGATCAGTTCGCCGCCAGTGCGTATGACGGCGTCTACATGGCGATGGATGCGATGCAGCGTGCGGGTACGACCACCGATCACAAGAAGATTCGCGATGCGCTGGCGCAGATGAAGGACTTCAAGGGTGTCTGCGGCACATTCAGCTTCGACGAAAAGCGCGATCCGGTCGTCGATCTGATCCTGATGAAGATGCAGGATGGAAAATTCGGCGTCGTGGATGTGAAGTAAAAAGGTTTTCGGGGTCAGGGCTAGCCTGTGGGGCGTGCTGCCCCCTTGACTGGGGATGAAAGCTTTGTTTGAATGAGAAATTAGAAATGCGAAATGGCGGTGCCCGAAGGTCTGCGGATAAGCAGGTTTCTCGTTTTGGATTCCCTGATATCGACCGCCTGACCGCAAATGACAAAGATTTCTCGCTTACGCTCGAAATGACGATACGAGAGAGTCACAAGTCACTAGTCACTTGAGACCTCTAAACCCTGAACCTCATCGGGTGTCATACAATGGTAAAACGGGCGGCAGAAACGAAATCGTTTCTGCCGCCCGTCTTTTGCGTGGGAGATGGCGCGAAGCGCCGCACCGTCCTCGTTGAACCTAATCCCTAATCCCTAGCTACTAGTCACTAGTCACTCATTACTTCAGATCCTTAAAATGGAACTGCTTTTTCCCCGATGCGTAGTCACCTACGATCTGGCCGTGGCCGAAGAGCTTGTACTTGTAGGAGATGAGGCCTTCGAGACCGACAGGGCCTCTGGCGTGGATCTTGGAGGTGGAGATGCCGACTTCTGCGCCGAAGCCGTAGCGGAAGCCGTCCGCGAAGCGGGTGGAGGCATTCTGATAGACGCCTGCGGAGTCGACGAGCGCCATGAAGCGTTTGGCAGCCGCTTCATTTTTCGTCATGATGCAGTCGGTGTGATGGCTGCCGAAGGTATTGATGTGAGAGATCGCTTCGTCCATGTCGCCGACGAGCTTGATGGCAAGGGTGAGGGAGAGGTATTCCTTGTGGAAGCTTTCGCCCTCAGAAATGACATCGACAGGGATGATGTCATTCACCTCTTTCGTGCCGCGGATCGTGACGCCGGCATCGGTGAGGGCGCGGGCGAGCTTCGGCAGGAGATCCTTCGCTATGCTCCGATGGACAAGGATGGTCTCGACTGCGTTGCAGGCGGCGGGATACTGCACTTTGGCATCCACGATGGCGGGGATGGCGATCGTTTCCTCATAGTCCTTGTCGACGTAGATATGGCACACGCCGTCCGCATGGCCGAGGACAGGGATCGCGGTGTGAGACATGATGTACTGCACGAATGCATTCGAGCCGCGCGGGATGAGGAGGTCGACGGATTCGTGACATTCGAGAAGCTCGTCGATCTCATTGTGCTGCTCGGCTTGGAGCAGCGCATTCTCCGGAAGACCGGCAGCGATGGCGGCCTTCTGGATCAGGCGGAAGAGGACGCGGTTGGTGTAGGTCGTTTCTTTGCCGCCCTTCAGGATGGCACAGTTACCGCTCTTCAGGCAGAGGGAGGAGATCTGTACGAGCGCATCGGGGCGGGCTTCGAAGATGACGCCGATGACGCCGATGGGGCAGGTCACACGGTAGAGAGAGAGCCCTTCGTCGAGCTCGCGGGCGAGCGTCACGCGATCGATCGGATCCGGCAGAGCGATGAGGCCGGTGAGCTCTGCTTCCACATCAGCGAGCTTTCCTTCGTCGAATTTGAGGCGTTTCTTGACGGCAGGGGCGATGCCGCTTTTTTCTGCCAGTGCGAGGTCTTTGTGATTGGCGGCAAAGATCTCTTCCCTGCTTGCAAGGAGCGATTCACGGATGAGGGCGAGTGCGTGATTCCTTTTTTCGAGCGAAGCCGCAGCCAGAATGGGAGAGGCGAGCTTCATTTTGCGGGTTTCTTCTTTGATGTTCATGGGAGGGTCCTTTCGGGTGGGGTGACTGGGGATCAGGATCTGGGGGGCGGTGCGCCGTATCAAGAAAAGCGCCGCATTTGTACCGCATCCCCTGTGGGGCCTGTCCATACTCACAGGGTCGTATTTTTTATGTACTCGATATATTCATTGTACTGCTTGGCGGTTTCGTAGTCGTGGAGGGGGAAGCATTCGCTCGCCCAGCGCAGGAAGAGCCACAGGCAGCCGAAGAAAACGAGAAATTGCAGCATACGGTGAATGACGGAGTAGGACTTTCTGTTCTTCGGGATCCACTTCGGAGAGAGACAGTAGGCGCTGCGGTAGATCCATTTTGCGTAGAGCGCCGCGAAGGCGAGCGCCAGCGTGAGGAAGAAGAGGAGCAGCATGAGCGAGATGTGCGACAGCACGATGCGTTCGAACCAGCGGCTGGTATTCGTCAGAGCGAAAAACATTTCCTTCGATGTCATCATGATCCCCATGAATTCGTAATGCGTGAGGAAGATGAAGGCATTGAAGGTGAAGAAGCAGACGAGGGCGAGACAGATCAGCGTCGCGAGCCGTTTGCCGACATAGACGCGGCTGATCACATTCATCACGAAGAAGAGGAGGAGCAGGATCGCCATCGCGGTCAGAAAGTAGGGTGAGAGGTGGTTGAAGGAGGCGTCCGTCATGCCGTTCACCGCGTGCGTCAGCACGTAGGGGAAGATCAGGATCCATGAGAAGAAGGGGATGTATCCGATCCGCCAGAAGGGATGCAGAAGGCTGCGCCTCGTGACGAGCTCGGTCAGGAAGAAGAGCAGGCCGCATTCGGCAAAGTTGCGAAGACAGCGGTACCACTCCGTGAGCCCCGTGATGCCGAGTGCGGCATAGTATAGATAAACAGGGAGGAGAAGGGCAAGGGTGAGCAGCAGGTAGAGCGTGATCTCTTTCGCGGAGATCGCCGCCCACCAGAGTGAGAGCTTCTCATGCTCCTGTGCGAGGAAATTTTTCATAGGGATCTCCTTATCAGGAATGAGTTACTTCTATTAGTATAGAGTCCTTACGAGATTTCAGCAAGAGGAATCAGGCTGGAGGGTTCAGGGTGAGTTCGTGGGGCGGGGCGCCCATGGATTGCGGATGAAAGCTCTACTTAAATTAGGAATTAGGAATGGTGGTGGCGGCTTCGCCGAGATCCTTCGACTCAGGTCGCAGCTGTTCTGGCATTCGTTATCTCACATACGACGTTTCTCGCCGCTCAGGATGACGAAACGGGGCGATGCCCGAAAGTGAGTGGGCAGCGGGTTTCCCGTTTGGAAGTTCCAAACATCGACCGCTGAGCCGCGAATGACAAAGATTTCTCGCTTCGCTCGAAATGACGATACGGGAGTCTGATGTCTCCTAGTCACAAGTCACTTGAGATTTCTAATCCCCAATCCCTAATCCCTAGCCACTCATTCCTAGTCATCAGTCACTGCTTCCGAGATTCTCAAAAAACTGCGAAAAATCTTGAACAGTTCTTGAAAAAAGTATATAATTAGCTAGTTATCATGAATACATATATAACGGCATTGCGGGGACGGAGCTTTGCATCGGGAGCATTCCGGCCGCTTCTTGCCGTGATCTTTCTTTCTCATGAAAGGTACTCATCGTGAATAGAAAACAGCACACCATCCAGAAATCCGTCACCTACAAAGGCAATGGCCTGCACTCCGGGCTGCCTGTGACCATGACCATGCATCCGGCCAAAGCAGGGACGGGCATCCTCTTCCGGAGAATCGATCTTGCGGGCGCACCGACAGTCGCTGCGAAGAGCCAGAATATCACCAATACCATGCGCGCGACTACGCTCGAGGACGGCGCGGCGAAGGTCTTCACCGTCGAGCATGTCCTCTCCGCACTCTTTGCGCTCCACATCGACAACTGCCTGATCGAGATGGACTCTGCCGAGCCGCCGGTCGGAGACGGCTCGTCCAAGACCTTTGTCGACATGGTGCTCGAAGGCGGCATCGAAGAGCAGGAAGAGACCATTCCGGTCCTCACGCTGGATCACAGCGTCGCTGTCTATGAGGGCGATAAGAAATTCATCGCAGCGCTCCCCTATGATGGCCTTCGCGTGACCTTCACATCCATGAATCCGCACCCGCTCCTCGGTTGTCAGACGCTGGATGTGATCCTTGATGAAGAGAGCTACCGCAAGGAGATCTCTCCTGCCCGCACCATCGGCTTCACATGGGAGCTTGAAGCCATGAGAAAGATGGGGCTTGGCAAAGGCGGCACGCTGGAAAATGCGGTCGTCTACTCCGAGGATAAATGTCTCTCGAAGCTCCGCTTTCAGGATGAACTGGTCCGTCACAAGATCTTGGATATCCTGGGCGACATTTCCCTCGTAGGGCCGCTTGAGGCGCACATCATCGCCGTTCTCGGCAGCCACAAGCTGAATGCCGAGCTGTCCGAAAAGCTGCAGGCCCTGAAGAAATAATCATGAATCCCATCTTCTATCCTTGGAGGAAACCCTTTGCCTGCGAGCGATAGTCCTATTATCGATAAGAACCCCGTCATTTTCAAGGAGGAAACACTTATGGAACTCAACGTAGAAGAAATCATGGAAATCCTGCCGCATCGTTACCCGATGCTCCTGGTCGACAAGATCACCGAGCTGGTCCCGATGGACTATGCGGTCGGCGTGAAATCCGTCACCATGAATGAACCATTTTTCCAGGGACATTTCCCGGGACATCCCGTCATGCCGGGCGCTCTCATCTGTGAAGCCATGGCGCAGGTCGGCGGCGTAGCGCTCCAGTATCCGGAAGAAAACAGAGGCCTCATCCCGCTGTTCACCGGTATGGACCATGTCCGTTTCCGCTCTCCGGTTCTCCCCGGCGACCAGATGGTCACCAAGGCTGTCATCAAGAAGATCATCGGCCGCATGGGCAAGGTCCACTGCGAATGCTCGGTCGAGGGCGTGCACAAGGCAGAAGCGGACTTCCTCTTCTATCTTCTCGACCCGAATGAAGGCCCGGAAGATAAGAAATAAAAGGGCAGAAGGGACCTCCGGCATCATGCCGGCTGCCGTTTGAAGTTTTTTAAAAATCGAAAATGGTTAAAAATCAGCGAAATAGAGAGAAAATAATAATAAACGGAGATAGAACGCCGGATTTCGCTTGAGATGGAAGTATAATTCGACTGCTTGCGAACGGATTATGTATTATGAAAACTTAAATTCGCCTTCGGGCGATCAAAAGATCAGTGCAAGCTGTCATAAAGGGGAAAGAACAATGGAACTCAAAGTCTTGAAAAATGAGGCACCGGATATCCATCCGTCGGCCGTGATTCATCCGAGTGCGATCATTCACAAGAATGTCGTCATCGGCGCTTATGCCTATATCGGAGAAAACTGCGAGATCGGCGAAGGCACCATCATCGGGCCGCACGCTGTCATCGCGAAGAATGTCCGCATGGGCAAAGAGAATCACATTTATCCGCATGCGGTCATTGGAGAAGACCCGCAGGATCTGAAATTCGCAGACGAATACAGCACCGTCGTCATCGGCGATCACAATCTTCTCCGTGAATACGTCACCATTCACAGAGCGACCGGGGAAAACTGCGAGACACGCATCGGCTCTTACAATATGCTGCAGGCCTATACCCACGTCGCACATAACTGCTGCTTCGGCGACCACATCGTCATGTCCTCCTTCTCGGGCGCGGCAGGCCATGTCACTGTCGAAGACCATGCCGTCATCGGCGGCATGAGCGGCCTTCACCAGTTCGTCAAGATCGGCGCCTGCGCTATGGTCGGCGGCATGTCCAAGATCGTGCAGGACGTCTGCCCTTATGTCATCGCAGATGGCAATCCGGCTCGCGTCGTAGGGCTGAACAGCGTCGGACTTTCCAGAAATGGTATCACGCCGGAAGGCAAGAGCCTCCTCAAGAAGGCCTATCGCATCATTTTCCGCTCCGGTATGAAGCTCTCTGAAGCCATCGAAGAAATGGAACAGGACTTCCCGTCCACACCGGAGATGGAGCATCTTCTCCGCTTCCTGCGCAACTGTGAACGCGGCCTCTGCCGTACCAGAGAAAGAGACAGATAAAAAAGCCATCAAAAAACACCCGTAGCGTACCCCTTCGCTGCGGGTGTTTTGACTTGTCGTGCTAAGACCATCTCATTTTCCTGAAAAACGTCGGTGAGAAGTGAGGAGTGAGAAGTGAGGAGTGAGAAGTGAGGAGTGAGGAGTGAGGAGTGGAGGAAGGGGCGCGCAATTCATAAAGCGCCCCAATACCCCTTTATATGAAATTCCGCGGCGCTTCCTTATTGTTATGCGCCGCACCCCCATTTCGCATTTCTCATTTCTAATTTCTCATTCGCGCAAGACTTTCAAACGCAATCAGGGGGGGCGGCATGCCCTAACCTTGAATCCGCTTTTATATTTTCCCGATCGCGATCGATACGACACCTTCGGAGTAGGGCGCGATGTCGTAGGGCTGATAAATGGCATAGACCACACGGTTCTTGCCGACGTAGAAATTGGTCGGAAGCTCCGTCACGGCATGATCCTCGAAGAGATGAATGTTCTTCTTCTTCGCCGTCACCTCGATGCACTGGTTCACATCATAGACCGTAAGATCAGGAAGGATATCCTTCAGAGAGAGAAGATCGCCGGCGCTGTTCCATGTGAGCCCCTTGGCGTGCGTTTCGCCATGCGCGGCACCGGCGCGGAGCATCTGAGAGATGAGGACGATGCTCGTGATGCCCTGCGTGTTATTGATGTAGTTGCCGATCATCCCTTCATGCCAGGTCATCCAGCCAAGCGTCTTGCCGTATTCATTCTCCGTGCGGAGGGACGCCGTGAAGTCAGCCTTTTCGCGGCCGATGACGGCATTCACCTTGCCGGCGTACTCCGCATTGTTGGCCTGCGAGAGGAGATAGGGCGTCTTCATCACCGCATGGTCTGTGTCGAAGGCATCCGTGCGGAAAGCGCCCGAGCGTTCCTGAGCTGTCGTCCCCAGTCCCGGCCAGAGCGAAGCCTCCGCAGAAGGCATCGCCAAAAGAAGCGCACCGGTGAGCGCGAAGATGGAGAGATACTTTGTGAGTTTCATGGGAAAGCCCCCTTTCTTTTCTTCATTATAGCATAAAGGAGGGGTTCGGGGTTCATGGTTAGCCCATGGGGCGGCTCCGCCGAGGTCGATGACGAGGTCGCAGCTGTTCTGGCATTCGTTATCTCACATACGACGTTTCTCGCCGCTCAGGATGACGAAACGGGGCGATGCCCGAAAGTGGCATTCAAGTCACTTGAGATTTCTAATCCCTAATCCCTAGCTACTCATCGCGGCTTTCAAATGGAATCAAAGGGCAGCACGCCCCACGGGTGAACCCCGAACTCTTTTTTATGCTACAATAAAATAAACACACCATCATTTTTCCAAGGAGGCCTATTATGAATCCACGGGAACGGATCGAAGAGAGAGAATACGATGTCCTGTCGCCGCGCGCCTTTCATGTGAAGGAGGCGAAGCGGGCGCATGCGGAGGCGAAGGATCCGCTCCGGACGGACTTTGCGCGGGATCGTGACCGCATCCTCCACAGCAATTCCTTCCGGCGGATGAAGCACAAGACGCAGGTCTACATCGCGCCGCAGGGCGATCATTATCGGACGCGGATGACGCACACCCTCGAGGTCGCACAGATTGGGCGGACGATGGCGCGCGCACTGTCCCTGAATGAAGACCTCGTGGAGGCGATCGCGCTCGGACATGACCTCGGGCACACGCCCTTTGGCCACGTCGGGGAGCAGGCGCTCAAGGAGATCTATGGCCATTTCGAGCATAATGAGCAGAGCGTCCGCATCGCAGAGAGGCTCGAACGGGACGGTGCGGGGCTGAATCTGACGCTCCCTGTGCTCGACGGCATGCTGAACCACTGCGGGCCGCTCAAGGCGCACACGCTCGAAGGCAGTCTGATCAAGTATGCCGATCGCATCGCCTACCTCTGCCACGACTATGAGGATGCGGAGTCCATGGGGCTCATCACTGCGACGGATGTGCCAGAGGAGATCCGTCGGCGCATCGGGACGACGCACTCCTCCATGATCACTGCGATGGTGACTGACGTCGTGGAGCATTCGATGCAGGATGAGGCGGACGGCATCCATATGTGTGAGGAGGGCGACAGGATCCTTTTGGATTTCAGGAGATTCATGTTCCGCGCCGTCTATATGTCGGATAACCTCATCCCCGATCGCGATCGCGGAAGCCATGTGGTGAAGATGCTCTTTTCCTATTACACGGAGAGGGACAGGTCGGGGGCCTGCTACGACCGTCTTCCGGAGAAGCAGCTCCGCCTCGCCGGGGGCGACATCCCCCGTGCGGCTGTCGACTACATCTCGGGGCTGACTGATAATTTCGCCATCAATCTTTATGAAGACATCTTCGTGCCGAGGTATTGGACGTTCAAAAAGGGGTAGCCCTGGGGCGTGCTGCCCCTTGATTGTGGATGAAAGCTTTGCTCGAATGAGAAATTAGAAATGAGAAATTAGAAATGTTGGTGCGTCGCATAATAATGAGAAAGCGCCGCAAACATAAAAGTCGGTTTTTGTGCAATAAGACGTATGATATACTATACACGTCACACTGCAACTCCCCATGCATAGTCTTGTGACTGAAGGGAGGTGCTTTTGCGAATGCTGGAATCATTTTTTCTCTCGGTCGCAGCAAGTGTAGTCGCGTACTACATTTGCAAATGGCTTGACCGGTAAAGGGGCAGTGAGTGATAAGCCGAAGCTTATTCTTGTGCTTTGAACAAGAAGAGCCCCCTTGAGATGGTCGAGATCTCAAGGGGGCTCATTCTTTTGTGCTTTTACGGATGCTGGAATCCATTTCGCATCCTCATTGTAGCACGATCACATGGGGCGGTCAAGAACTCTTGGGCGCGCATGACTATAGCTTTCGCAGGGTTCGCTTCCGATAACGACGGCGCGAAGCGTCATCAAAACTCCGCGGCGCCTCATTATTTTTTGCGCCGCACCCCCGTTGAACCCTCTGAACCTGTTGAACCCGCTCCCCCCTCTTTCGCACGCAATTAAAGGGCGGCACGCCCAAGGAACTAACCCCGAAGTTTGAAAGCAGGGATGAGTAGCTAGGGATTAGGGATTAGGAGTGACTGGGATTGTCCGGCATCGTCATCCTGAGCGCAGCAGAGGAATCTTTACTGCACTGCGGGAATCAGCGTGTATGCGCCGAGGGAAAACGATGTCCTGGTACTGCCTCACATGCGGCAATGAGCGTTCTGCAATAAAGATCCTCGGCTACGCTCGAAATGACGATGCGCGCGAAGCGCTATCAAAACTCCGCGGCGCTTCTGATTTTTATGCGCCGCACCAGCACTCCTCACTCCTAACTCCTCACTCCTAACTGGTGAGTAGAGCTTTCACATGCAATCAAAGGGCGGCAGGCCCATGGGCTAACCTTGAACCCCGAACCTTGAACCTCAAATCCAACCGTCCCTTGTTTGACAGTCCGCTTCATTTGCGATAAAATGTTTTCTATACATTTAAATCTATCGATAACAGGCGGCGGACAGAGACGGCGCACGTGGACTGGAAGAAGAGGGGTTTTGTTATGGATTTTCAGCCAAGTTATAAAGAGTTTGCATTGATTTTCAAAGCGCTTTCCGATGAGACGCGACTGCGGGTGATCGACATGCTGTCATGCCGGGAGATGTCTGCCTGCGATATTCTTTCGAATTTCACGCTGTCGCAGTCGACGCTGTCTTATCACATGAAGATCCTGATCGAGTCCGGCGTGGTGAATGCGCGTCGCGAGGGTCTGTGGACGAAGTACAGGATCAATGATGAGACCTTTACGAAGCTGATGGATTTCCTGCCCGAGCTGTACAAGCTGAAGGACAAGTGCATCTGCAAGCAGATCAAGTACTGCAAGGCGGAAGCACCGGAAGCACCGAAGGAAGGAAAGGACGTATTTGGCAACTAAGAAGAGCCGCCTTGATGATCTCAAGGCGGCTTTTTTACGTGCTGTGAGGTGGCTGGGGATGAGTGACTAGGACTAGTATTGCGTATGTCGATGAAGAGGACTTTCAATCGACATACAAATGCAGTCAGAATTAACGTCGTAGCGACTTGCTTTCCCCTTCGGGCAGCTCCCCCGATGGGGAGCCAAGAACGTTCTGCCGCTTAACTTAATAGCATTACCTAGAGGGAAAGGCTGCGATACGAGAATACCATCCTCTAAAAAAGGCGGCGAAGCCGCCACCTGAACCCAGAACCCAGAACCCAGAACCTTGAACCCTGAACCTTTCTCCGTCCATCTTTTTCCCTCGCGGCATTTATTTCATGCTATAATAGAGACACATCGTTCAATAGTGTTTTCCCAGGAGGTAGAAAAGAAGATGGACGACGGCCACATATGGCTTGAACTGATTATTATTATCCTGCTTGTTTTAGGCAATGCGGTATGTTCTCTGGCGGAGATCGCCATCGTCGGAGCGCGGAAGACGAAACTGCAGGAGCTCATCGACGAGGGCAATAAGAGCGCGGTGTATGCGCTGCGCCTTGCCGAGGAGAAGGAAGAGCTTTTTGCGACCATTCAGGTGGGCATCACCACCATCAGCATCATCACGGGTATGTTTTCAGGAGCGTCGCTGGCGGGGCCTTTGGCGAGTGAGATGGAGAAGATCTCCCTGCTCGCTCCGTATGCGCGCGAGATCAGCATGGTGACGGTGATGGTGCTCGTCACGTATTTCTCGCTCATCATCGGCGAGCTGGTACCGAAGTGGATCGCCATCGCGGTGCCGGAGAAGGCGGCGTGCGTCATCGCGCGTCCGATGATCATCATGGCGACGGCATGCCGGCCGCTGGTGTGGTTCTCCACATGGTCGACGAAGATCGTGGTGGGCTTCCTCGGTGTGAAGATGGGCGGCGAGCAGCCGGTGTCGGAGGAGGAGATCAAGGTCCTTCTTCAGCAGGGCGCGCGCCTCGGTACCTTCGATAAGGAAGAGCCTGAGATCATTGATAATGTTTTTGAGCTGAATGACCGTACGGCGTCGGACTGCATGACGGCGCGTCCGCAGCTTGACTGGCTGGATCTGGAGGATGAAGAGAAGAAGATCTGGGCGGATATGATGGAGACATCCCATTTCCGTCTGCCGGTCGGCAAGGGTTCGCTGGATGACTTCAAGGGTCTTGCGGATGTGTCGGAGATCCTGATCGATCAGCACAAGCATCCGGGCAAGCCTTTGAAGGCATCGATCATGGATACGATCCATCAGCCGCTTTTCATCCCGGAGACGCTCATCCTGACGAAGCTCCTGCAGCTCTTCCGCACGCGCGGGGTGCATGAGGCGATCGTCATCGATGAGTACGGGACGCTGTCCGGCCTTGTGACGCTGCATGATGTGCTGGAGGAGATCGTAGGGGATATGCCCGGAGACAAGGAGGATATCCTGGAGGAGCAGAATAAATTCATCCGCCGCGGCGAACATGCCTGGCTGGTGGAGGGGCTGTGCTCCATCGATGATTTCCGCGAGCATTTCCATATCGAGGGAGAACTGCCCGGAGAGAAAGAGGCCTACTACAAGACGCTCGGCGGTTTCCTCACTTACCTTCTGGGCTACATCCCGAAGGAAACGGAGAAGGTCACATATGGACGTTTTACCTTCGAGATCGTAGACTGCGACAACAGGCGCATCGACAAGGTATTGGTGACGGAAGGCACGGCTTCCGCAAAGGAGTAACAAATGGAGACAAAGAACTGGAAGGAAGCTCTCTTATCTATGAGCCGGCGGATCGATGAAGACCGCGCATTCCTGCAAAGCTACATGCTGGATCCCTGCCTGGATAACCGTCCGGCGGAGGAAGAGCGTCTGAAGGATATCATCGCTCTTGCCGATGAGATGGAGGAGATCCTGACCGACCTGATCGAGAAGGGCGGCGAAGCGGCTGTCTCTCTGGATACGGATGGGAGCGATATCAATATCGAGTACAAGACCCATACGCTGGGACGGCCCGATGGCGAAGATAATATCGACGGTGACTGGGAGCTCTCCGAAGAGGAGATGTATCCGGCCGGCGAGGAGCTGACGCTTCCGGAGGAGGAGAGGCTCATCTCCGCCAAGATCAAGAAGTGCAAGAAGCACAAAAAAGGCAAGAAGGACAAGAAAAAGAAGAAAAATAAAAAGTAAAGGCAAAGGGGACTTGGATAGGGACAAGTCCCCTTTTGTGGTTTAGGGGGAGGGTTAGCCCGTGGGCGGGGCGCCCTTTCGGGGATGAAGACTTTGGTTGAATGAGAAATTAGAAATGCGAAATGCGAAATGCGAAATGGTGGTGCGGCGCCAAATCCTTCGACTCAGTTTTTACTGTTCCGCCTTTACATGATCGAACATCCGACATTTCACTCCGCTCAGGATGACGAAATGCGCCGCGGAGTATAAAGGGGTGATGCCCGAAAGTCGTATTCAAGTCACCAGTCACTCTCGGTTCCTAATCCCTAATCCCTAGCTACTAATCCCCAGTCACTAGTCACCAGTCCCCAGTCACCCAAAAGGAGGTCTACTATGAGAAACTATCACTATGCCAAGGAAGGCGAGGTCATGTATCACACGGGTCTTACGAAGGAACAGCTGGCGGGCGCGCGCTACGCTGTCGTGCCCGGAGATCCGGGGCGGGTGCCGGGGCTGGCGAAGGCGCTGGATCCGTCTGCTGTTTTTCTCACCTCGCATCGCGACTATACGAGCTGGCTGGCCCGCGTCTCCGATGAGCCGGTGCTTGTCATGTCGACGGGGATGGGCGGGCCGTGCATGAGCTTTGCTGTGGAAGAGCTGGCGCGTCTCGGGGTCACGACCTTCCTCCGCGTGGGGACGACGGGCTCTATACAGGAGGGGCTTGAGCTGGGCGATCTGGTGATCGATCGGGCTTCGGTGCGCCGCGACGGCGCGTCGAAGGCCTATGCACCCGCGGAGTATCCGGCTGTGGCGGATATGACGGTGACACTGGCGCTCATGAAAGCGGCGGAAAGTCTCAAGGTGCCGCATCAGGTCGGCATCTCCGTTTCGACGGATTCCTTCTGGCCGGGGCAGGAGCGCTATGACAGCTTCTCTGGCTATGTCAGGACCTCGTATCAGGGGCTTCTCTCTGACTTTCAGGCGATGGGATGTACGAATTTTGAGATGGAAAATGCGACGCTCTTCACGCTGGCGAGCGTCATGGGTCTTCGCGCCGGCTCCGTCTGCGGTGTCGTGGCGAAACGGACGGAGAGTGAATCCATCGCACCGCCAGAGGTGTATGCGCTTGCAGAGGAGCGCTTCCAAAAGACAGTGAAACGGGCGCTTGAGATGCTGATCGGGCATTTCATGGTGACGCTGTAAAAAAAAGGAGCTGTGAAGAAATGAATCCTCATTTCTTCACAGCCCCTTTTTACTTTGCTTTCATTTGGTTCAGGGTTCAGGATTCAGGGTTCAGGGTTCTCGTGGCGGCTTCGCCGCCTTTTTTTAGAAGATGGTATTCTCGTATCGCAGCCTTCCCCTCTAGGGGAAGGTGCCCGAAAGGGGCGGATAGGGTGACTATGGCATGAAAGACAGCTGGGATAAGGTTTCCCGGTCACCCCTATGAGAGTTGCAAGTCCCCCGCGGCAGATGGAACGCGAAAATGAGATGATCGTTATTTCACATCACCTTTTTGAATGAGAAATTAGGGAAACGCTGATTCGATTGAACCTCCTGAATCCATAGAACCTGCTCATCCTCTTTCACACGCCCTTGGGCTAACCATGATCCCTGATCTCTGGCTGCTAGTCAACCGTCACTTCTATCTCACATACTTCCGTATCGCGGAAAGCATGGCCTTCGTATGAAGCGGCTTGGTGAAATGCTCATTCATGCCGCTCTGACGGCTCTTTTCGATGTCGTCCTGAAAGGCATTCGCAGTCATGGCGAAGATGGGGATGAGAGAAGCATCACGGCGGGGGAGGCTGCGGATCCGCCGGCTCGCTTCATAGCCGTCCATGACCGGCATCATGATATCCATGAGAATGAGGTCATAGTAGCCAAGGGGCGATTTCTGGAATGCCTTGACGGCTTCTGCGCCATTTTCACAGGCGGTGATCTCCATGCCTTCTTTTTCGAGGAGACAGAGCGCGATCTCGCGGTTCAGCTCATTGTCCTCGACGAGGAGGACATGAAGGCCGGAGAGGGAGACGGGGCTCTGGCTCGCCGTCTCCGCTTCCTGCGATGCATGGTCGATGGTGAAGGGGATGGTGAAGGTGAAGCGGGTGCCGACACCCTTTTGGCTGGAGAGGGTGATCGTGCCTCCCATTTTTGAGACGAATTCCTTCACGATGGAAAGACCGAGGCCGGTACCCATGTAGTGGGTGCGGGCCGTATCCGACTCCTGCGTGAAGGGCTCGAAGGCGCGCTGCTGGAAGGAGGGACTCATCCCGATGCCGGTGTCGGCGCAGGAGAGCGTGAAGTAGGCCTTCTCGCCCTTGATCTCGATCTTGTCACACGAGAGATCGATGCGTCCGCCGCGGCGGTTGTACTTCAGCGCGTTGCCGGCAAGGTTCATGAGGACGCGGCGAAGGAAGGTGGGGGAGCCGATGACGTGGCGGACGGGGAAGGGAGGATTCTTCACGTGGACGGTGACGCCGTAGAGAGGGGCCTGCATTTCGGTCAGATGATTCGACTCCATGAGAAGCGTAAAGATATCGAAGGGGACGCTTTCCGGCTCGAGCGTGCCGGACTCGAGCTTGTTCATGTCGAGGATGTCACTCACTATGGAGAGGAGCGTGTCGGCGGCTTGGCGGATCTTATGACGGCAGTCCTGTAGCTTCTCGATGTCAGCAGGATGATTGTCAGCGACCTCTATCATGCCGAGGATACCATGGATCGGAGTGCGGATGTCGTGGCTCATGCGGCGGAGGAAATCTGTCTTTGCCTGGTTGGCGAGCTGGGCTTCACGGGCGCTCTTCTTGAGCTCTTCTTGACGGGCGATCTCAGCCTGCTTGAATTCATCGATATCAGCAATGGTATAGAGGAGGGTCGCGACGCTCCCGTCCTCGTGCCGTCTTTTCACGAGGAAGCGGCCCTGATGCCAGAGACCCTCGGCAGTCAGATATGACTGGCAGATCGTGTCTCTTTCCCGAAGACGGTCGGAGAGGGTGGAGGGGTCGAGGAAGTCCTTCATGGAGGCTTGGGATTCGGGAGCGATGAAGGAGCGGTTAAAGATGAGGATGACCTTGCTTAAAAGGCCTTCATTTCCGATGACCTTCTGGTAGGTGGCCTCGCCTGTGATCTCCATGTAAGTGCCTTTATCCAGGTCGAGGAAATAGATGGCGCGGTAGATCTTCCCGATCGTACTGAGGAGATCCTTACGGAATTGCAGCCGTTTTCCTGCTCTCTCTTTTTCTGCCTGCAGACATTTCTCGCGAAGAACGAGGTCATCGATGGAGCGAATGCCGAGCGCGATCTTGTGCTGGCCGTCTTCGACGGAGTGGAGCGGGGCGATCTGTACTTCAAGGTAGCGATGGCCGTCCTCATCAGGGATGACTTCTAAGCGGTAGTTCAGGATCTGCTTCGTGGAAAGCGCGGCAAGAAGCTGCTTTCTGTCAAAAAAGGAAAGGAAATCCGGCGCGGAGGCATGGATGATGTACTCGTCATAGGCTTTGCGGACCCACTCGCTGAAGACGCCGGGTGTGCCGGTCGGACAGCGGGGGACTCCCTTGATCGTCTCGAAGGTATCCTGCGTGAGATTGCAGCGGACGATGCAGCGGTAGTCCGAGGTGAGGGCATCGACCAGATAGGTCTCGCGCCGGAGGGAAATGAGCTGCGATTCGAGCCGGGCGCGGCTTTCGGAAAGAGCCTCCTGGGCTTCGAGATGCGAGTAGATGCAGCCCAAGTGGCCGCTGATGACTTGCAGTATCTTGGAGGCGATGTCATAAATGCTGTGGTCAGGATCGTCAAGACCGATGAACCCGATGAATTTTCCTGCGGCAAAGATGGGAAGCGCGGCGATGCTGTGGATGTCCTGCGCATGCAGGATGTCGTACTCTGCGGGCATGATGTCCCTGACGGTCTCCAGATCCCAGATGCTGATGGCTTTTCCGCGCCGGAGCGTGCCATCCCAGTACGGGATGAGGGCGGCGGGGACATGCTGCAGGTTCTCGATCTGCGGAGTGACGCCGTCCTGACACCATTCGTAGGCATTCCGGTAGTAGCACTCTTCTTCTTCGTGAATGCCGAAAATGTAGGCACGGTCTGCGTGCGTGATCTGCCCGATGTTTTCCAGCAGAGAGGGGATGAGAGCATCGTAGGTGGCGCGGTCGGAGATCTGGTCTAAGATCAAGAGCTGGGAGAATATCATCTCCATGTGAGCCTCGCGCAAAAGGCTCTGCTGTGTATCGGGGGTAGATGCCAAGGAAATGGCCTCCTTCCATCGGAAGCTTACCGAGTTTTTGCTGTTTATATATTTTTTATATTATAACATATATGAAAGTTATAACATACATGAAAGGATAAAGAAATTAAGAGGGGCGGCTTCAATGGGGGAAAAGGGGCGCACCATTCATAGAGCGACACAATCACTCTTTATATAAAACCTCGCGTAGCTTCCATATGATTATGCGTCGTTCCTTTGACTGGGGACTAGTGACTTGTGACTGGTAGCTAGGGATTAGTGGCTAGGGATTAGGTTTGCGATACGAGAAAATCGCTAGTTTCAAACCTCCGCGGCGCTTCTGATTTTTATGCGCCGCACCACCATTTCTCATTTCTAATTTCTAATTTCTCATCCAAGAGAGGCTTTCATTCATAATCAATGGACGCCCGCCCCAGGGGCTAACCCTGAACCCCAAATTCCCTAGCCACTTCCCCCTATGTTCGTTATAATAGAAAAAGAATAAAAGTAGCTAGTAGCTAGTAGCTAGTGACTGGTAACTAGTCACTAGTCCCCAGTCCCTAGTCCCTAATCCCTAATCCCTAATCCCTAATCCCTAGCCACTTGGCATTGTGGCATACCTATTCCGAAGGAGTACCAACCTATGTACGAAGAGACCACCATCGCGGCGATCGCGACCAGCCCGGGCGAGGGCGGGATCGGCATCATCCGCATTTCCGGCATGCAGGCGGCGGATGTCGCAGACCGCGTATTTCATACGAAGAAGATCAAGAGTTTTCATGAAGCGGAGCCGTACCGCATGTATTTCGGCCGTGTCATGGAAGGGGATCGGCAGGTGGACGAAGGGCTCGCCGTCTACATGAGATCGCCGCATTCCTACACGGGCGAGGATGTCGTGGAGATCCAGATTCACGGCTCGATGGAGGCGCTCCGCCAGACGCTCTCGCTCGTTCTGGAAAAGGGGGCCGTCCCCGCGCACCGCGGTGAATTCACGAAGCGGGCCTTCCTGAATGGCCGTCTCGACCTGTCGCAGGCGGAAGCCGTGATGGATATCATCGAGGCGAAGGGGGCGGCGGCGCTCTCGCAGGCAGAAAGCCATCTCTCGGGCGCGCTTTCCTCCTTCGTGCGTGCTTCGCGCGACCAACTGAAGGATCTGATCGCCAAGCTCGAAGTCACCATCGACTATCCGGAGGAAGACCTGGAGGATCTCACGAATGAGGAGATCGAAGAGGGGCTTTCTGCCATCGATTCATCGCTTCGGACGCTGCTCTCTCGCTCCGAAGAGGGGCGCATCATCCGCGATGGCCTGCGCACGGCGATCGTGGGCCGTCCGAATGCAGGGAAATCGAGCCTTTTGAATGCACTTTTGCAGGAGGAGCGGGCCATCGTGACGGACATTCCCGGGACGACGCGCGACACCATCGAGGAGTCTATCAAGATCGGCGGTGTGCCGCTCATCCTGATGGATACAGCCGGCATCCGTGAGACGGAGAACAAGATCGAGCGCATCGGCATCGAGCGCGCGAAGAAGTCCATGGAGAAGGCTGACCTCATCATGGCAGTCATCGACGGCTCTCGCCCGCTCTCGGAAGAGGACCGCGCGCTGCTCACCTCTCTTCGTGGAAGAAAGGCGCTTGTCATCCTGAATAAGTATGACCTGCCGCAGGAGATCGAGACGAGAGATGTGAAAGCGCTCGCCGGGGATATTCCGGTCGTGCCGATCTCCGCTCGTTACGGCAGCGGCATAGCCGAGCTGGAGGAGGAGCTCCATCATATCACTCAGCATCAGGATGTCTCCGCGGGCCGTGAGCTCTTCTTGACGAACCTGCGGCATGTGGATCTGGTGAAGAAAGCTCTCGCGGCCGTCCGCCGCGCCGAAGAGTCCATCCGCTCTGGCATGCCTGCGGACTGCATCGTCATTGATGTCACCGAGGCGTGGCATACGCTGGGGGAGATCACCGGAGACACGGTGGATCAGGAGCTCATCAATTCCATCTTCGAAAGGTTCTGCGTGGGGAAATAAAGGTTGTCTGGTTCAGGGTTCGGGGTTCAGGTTGCGCGGGACACCGCACAACGTCATCCCGACCGAAGTGGAGGGATCTCTATGGCAGGCAGGAAATCGACGTATGTTTGGTGACGGAAAACGAGAGGTATTGAGGATGCTACCAGGGCACAATCTTCGATAACCGTTATGCAAGAAAGATTTCTCGACTACGCTCGAAATGACGATACGAGAGTGCCGCTAATCTCACAGCCAGCGGGCATCGTCCCGTTTCGTCATCCTGAGCGGCGAGAAACGTCGTATGTGAGATAACGAATGCCAGAACAGCTGCGAGCTGAGCCGAAGGATCTCGGCAAAGCCGCTACCATCATTTCTCATTGTGTTCACCCTGAACCCTGAAGTTTGAAAGCAGGGATTAGGGATTAGTGGCTAGGGATTAGGAGTCTCGAGTGACTGGTGACTGGTGCCTTAAATGCCACTTTGGGGCATCGCCCTATTTATACTCCGCGGCGCATTTCGTCATCCTGAGCGGAGTGAAATGTCGGATGTTCGAAAATGTAAAGGCAAAGCAGTGAGAACTGAGTCGAAGGATCTGGCGCCGCACCAACCCTGTTGAACCTTCCGAACCCTTAGAACCTGTTGAACCCTCCAACCCGAACCCCGAACCCGCCAACCTTCCTCTATTCTTTCTTTGAAATGGACGAAAAAATTTTATATAATAAGACTTTGGAATATAAGCAATCAACAAGTGCAGGAGAAGAGCTCCTGCGAGGCAAAGAAAGAAGGATACCATGTATCTCATTGATACGTATGATGTGATCGTCGTCGGCGCAGGCCATGCAGGCTGCGAGGCGGCACTTGCGGCAGCGCGCATGGGGATGAAGACGCTGCTTACCACGATCTCTCTGGAAAATGTCGCCATGATGCCATGCAATCCGGCGATCGGCGGACCGGGGAAGAGCCATCTTGTAAAGGAAATCGATGCACTGGGCGGCGAGATGGGCATCGCAGCCGATGCGACAGCCATCCAGATGCGCATGCTGAATCTCGGCAAGGGGCCGGCGGTCTACGCGCTCCGCGCGCAGTCGGACAAGAACAAGTACCACACCTACATGAAGAAGGTGGTGGAAAATACAGAGAATCTCGACCTGAAGCAGGTGCAGGTGATGGATATCCTCGTGGAAGACGGGGCATGCGTCGGCATCACGACCGAGCTTCATGAAGAGTACCGCGCGAAGGCGGTCATTCTGGCGACGGGGACGTACCTCGACAGCGAGATCATTATCGGGGAGACGATGTACTCCGGCGGCCCGAATGGCATGCGTCCCTCGGTCGGGCTGTCAGAGAATCTGAAGAAGCACGGGCTAAAGATCCTCCGCTTCAAGACCGGCACGCCGAGCCGTGTCGATATCAGAAGCCTGCATCTGGATCATACGGCGCTCGAACAGGGCGATCCGATGAACCATGCCTTCTCCTTCATGAATGAACGGGAGGACAGGAATCAGCGAAACTGCTGGCTCACCTATACCAATGAGGAAACGCACCAGATCATCCGTGATAATCTGATGCGCGCCCCGAAGTATGCGGGCAAGATCCACGGTGTCGGTGCGCGCTACTGCCCGTCCATTGAGGATAAGGTCGTCCGCTTTGCCGATAAGAAGCGTCACCAGCTCTTCATCGAGCCGGAAGGCCTTGACACGAATGAAATGTACGTCCAGGGCATGTCGACGTCCATGCCGATCGACGTGCAGTACGCCTTCCTGCGCACCATCCCGGGACTCGAGGATGTGAAGCTCATGCGTCCGGCCTATGCGATCGAGTATGACCTCTTAGACCCGCTCCAGCTCTATCCGACGCTCGAGGTGAAGAAGCTCCCGGGCCTCTACTCCGCAGGACAGGCAAATGGCACGAGCGGCTATGAGGAAGCCGCGGCACAGGGGCTCATGGCCGGCATCAATGCGGCGCTCAAGATCAAGGGAAAAGAGCCTTTCATCCTCGCCCGCCACGAAGCCTACATCGGTGCGCTCATCGATGACCTCGTCACGAAGGGGACGAATGAACCGTACCGCATGATGACCAGCCGCAGCGAGTACCGCCTGATCCTCCGTCAGGACAATGCGGATCTTCGCCTCACCGAGAAGGGCCATGACATCGGCCTTGTGACAGAAGAGCGTTACGCGCATTTCCTTTCCCGCAAAAAGGCCTATGAGGAAGCGATGGCCTATATCCATGCGAAGCGCTTCACGCCCAAGGCGGCTGTCAATGCGGCGCTTGCAAGCGTCGGCTCTGCTCCGCTCACGACAGGCATCGGTGCGGATAAGATCTTAAAGCGTCCCGAGATGACCTACCAGACCATGGTCGATGTCCTTGGCTGCCCCGTCTTCGATCCGGAGGCGGTCGAGGAGATGGAGATCACGGTGAAGTACGAGGGCTATATCGCCCGTCAGGAAGCCGCCGTCCAAAAGGCAGCGCGCATGGAAAAGGAGAAGATGCCGGAAGATATCGACTATCTCCATCTGGACGGCATCTCCATCGAAGCCCGCCAGAAGCTCGATCAGATCCGCCCGCTCTCTCTGGGGCAGGCCTCCCGCATCTCCGGCGTCTCTCCGGCGGATATGTCGGTCCTGATGGTCTACGTGAAGCGAATGAAGGGAAATCAGTGACTAGTGACTGGTGACTAGTGATTAGGCTGATGCTGCATCTACCTCCTTCCTCAGGAAGGGGGATGCCCGAAGAGCAGGGGGGGCCGAGGAAGGCGGGATTCGCGGTTTGCATACCGCAAGCAAGCATCGCCCTATTTATACTCCGCGGCGCTTCTGATTTTTATGTGCCGCACCACCACTTCTAACTTCTAACTTCTAACTAGAGTGAGCGAGAGGCTTTCAAGCGCAATCAAGGGACGCCCCGCCCCACGGACTAACCCTGAACCCTAAACCCTGAACCCATATATCACCATTCTCAAGTAATTTTGAAAGGGAAATCAAAATGACAGTTGCAGAAATGATGGAAACTCTGGGTCTCGCAGCGAATGAGGACGCGGCGAGAAAAATGACAGAGTACAATGCCATGCTGATGGCCATGAATAAGAAAGTGAATCTCACCGGCATCAAAGACGGGGAAGAGAGTCTCATCAAGAACATTTATGACTCCATGACCGTCTATGACCCGACATATTTTCCGCAGAATGGCCGCGTACTTGACCTTGGGACAGGCGCCGGATTTCCCGGCGTGCCGCTCGCGATCCTGCGTCCCGACATGTACGTGGTGCTCGTGGACTCCATCCAGAAGAAGCTCACCTTCATCGAGGATGCCTGCCGTGAGCTGGGCATCCGGAATGTGAAGTGCGTCCACATCCGTGCAGAAGAAGGCGGCCGCCGCAGAAAGACCCGTGAGTCCTTCGACGTCGTCACCGCCAGAGCCGTGAAGGCGATGCCCGTGATCTCAGAGTGGGCGATGCCCTTCGTCAAGGTCGGCGGCGTCTTCTGTGCCATGAAAGGGCCCGGCGCGGAAGAGGAGCTAAAGCAGGCAGGCCGTATCCTGCGTGAGCTCCATGGCACGCTCGAGGAGAAGAAGGAGCTCACCCTCCCCGCCGGCGACAAGCGCGTGATCCTCTATATCAGAAAGACCGCGCCCTGTCCTAAGACCTATCCCAGAAAAGTAGGCATCGCAGAAAAAAAGCCGATCCTCGGAGAATAAAGACGGGGCTGTGAAGAAATGAATCCTCATTTCTTCACAGCCCCTTTTTACTTTGCTTTCATTTGGTTCAGGGTTCAGGGTTCAAGGTTCAGGGCTCTCGTGGCGGCTTCGCCGCCTTTTTTTAGAAGATGGTATTCTCGTATCGCAGCCTTCCCCTCTAGGGGAAGGTGTCCGAAAGGGGCGGATAGGGTGACTATGGCATGAAAGACAGCTGGGATAAGGTTTTCCGGTCACTCCTATGAGAGCTGCAAGTCCCCCGCGGCAGATGGAACGCGAGAATGAGAGGATCGTTATTTCACAGCCCCTTTTGGGTTGGAGTGACCGGCAGAGAGCAGATGACAGGGAGGCGGACGAAAGGTCTGCCTTCCAGGGGCCATCGCACGTCCCGCATGCTCCGCTTTTTCCGTTCTTCCCTTGAACCTTCCCTGCATTCCGTGTAAAATAAATGAGATTATGCATTTGGGAGGATATTTCAATGAATGAACGTGATAGCTTCAAGTCCCGTCTGGGCTTTCTGCTGGTCAGTGCAGGGTGCGCGATCGGGATCGGGAATGTATGGAAATTCCCCTATGTGACAGGCGAATACGGCGGCGCGGTATTCGTCCTCTTTTACCTGCTCTTTCTGGTGCTGATGGGCATCCCCGTCATGACGATGGAGCTGGCTGTGGGCCGCGCGAGCAGAAAAAGCGCAGTCAAGGGCTACGCCGCGCTGGAGAGACCGGGTTCGAAGTGGCATATCCATGGATGGTTCTGCGTCCTTGGCTGCTACCTGCTCATGATGTACTACACGACGGTATCCGGCTGGATGCTTGCCTATTTCTGGAAATTCGTCAATGGCACCTTCGCCTCCGCAAAGGCGGAAGGGGTCGGCGAGGTCTTTGGCGCGATGCTGGCAAGTCCTTGGGAAATGGGCTTTTTCATGGCGATGACGGTCGTCGGCGGATTCCTTGTCTGCGGACTGGGGCTCCAGAGTGGTGTAGAGCGCATCACGAAGATCATGATGCTCTGTCTTCTTGCGCTCATCGTCGTGCTTGCCGTGCATAGTGCATTCCTCGAAGGCGGCGGGCCGGGACTCTCCTTCTACCTGCTTCCGGACTGGGAACGTGCGGCAGAAGCCGGTATCGGCAATGTGGCATCCGCCGCGATGAATCAGGCCTTCTTCACGCTGTCCCTCGGCATTGCCGCGATCGAGATCTTCGGCAGCTACATGTCGGATGATTTTACGCTGGGGGGAGAGGCCGTGCGCATCGCGATGCTCGATACCTTCGTCGCCATCATGGCAGGGCTCATCATTTTCCCGGCGTGCTTCGCCTATGATGTGCAGCCGGATCAAGGACCGTCGCTCATTTTTATCACCCTTCCGAAGATCTTCAGCCACATGTCCATGGGCCAGCTCTGGGGATCGCTCTTCTTCGTATTCATGACCTTTGCGAGCTTCTCGACGGTCACGGCAGTCTTTGAGAATCTCATCGCAAGCAGCATGGATAATTTCGGATGGAGCCGCAGAAAAGCGGTCCTGCTGAATCTGGCGATCATTTTCGTCTTCTCCATCCCCTGCGTTCTCGGCTACAATGTGCTCTCCGGCGTGCATTTCCTCGGAGACCGCGATGTTCTGGACAGTGAAGATTTCCTTGTGAGCAATATCCTGCTCCCGGCAGGCTCTCTCATCTACCTGCTCTTCTGTACGACCAAGTGGGGCTGGGGCTTTGACAAGTACATCGCGGAAGTCAATACAGGCCGCGGTCTCAAGATGCCGCTCTGGCTCAAGCCGTATTTTCAGTATGTACTGCCTGTACTGATACTCGTCATTCTGATTCGAGGCTTGGTATAAAATTAGGGATGACGATGCGGGAGAATCCCTAATCCCTAATCCCTAATCCCTAGTCACTAGTCACCAATCCCTAGTCACTCATCAAAAAATGGAGGAAAGAAGAATGGAAGCAAGAGATAGTTTCAAGTCCCGCTTGGGATTTATTCTGGTCAGCGCCGGCTGCGCCATTGGCATCGGAAATGTCTGGCGTTTCCCGTATGTGACGGGCGAGTACGGTGGAGCCGTCTTTGTCTTATTTTATCTGCTCTTTCTGGTGATCCTCGGGATCCCCGTCGTCACCATGGAGCTGGCTGTCGGCCGTGCGAGCCGCAAGAGCGTGAAGGAAGGCTTCATGAAGCTCGAGCCGCCGGGGACATGGTGGCACCTTCACGGCTGGATCGCACTGGCGGGGAGCTTCGTGCTCATGATCTACTACACCACGATCTCAGGCTGGATGGTGGACTATTTCGTTCGTTTTCTGGACGGCTCCTTTCAGGGGCTTTCGACGAAAGAGGTCGCGGATGTTTTCGGCAGTATGCTGGCCAATCCTACAGAGCTCTTAGGCTTCATGGGACTCAATGTTCTCATCGGCTTTGCGGTCTGCGCGGGCGGCGTCGCCAAGAGCCTTGAAAAGGTGACGAAGGTGATGATGCTCGGTCTCCTCTTCCTCATCGTCATTCTGGCAGGAAACAGCCTGCTCCTTCCCGGCGCAGAAGAAGGACTTCGTTTCTACCTGCTCCCGGACTGGGACCGCGCGGCAGCCGCCGGTCTTGGCAATGTGGCTTCCGCAGCGATGTTTCAGGCCTTCTTTACACTCTCTGTCGGACAGGGCTCTATGGAGATCTTTGCCAGCTATATGAGCAAGGACAATTCACTCACCGGTGAAGCGGTACGCATCACGATCCTCGATACCTTTGTCGCCATCATGGCAGGCCTCATCATTTTCCCTGCCTGCTTTGCCTTCGGCGTCGCTCCGGCGGAAGGACCGTCCCTTATTTTCGTGGCGCTGCCGAATATTTTCATCAATATGCCGATGGGACAGCTCTGGGGCGGGCTCTTCTTCCTGTTCATGACCTTTGCGAGCTTCTCGACCGTCACGGCGGTCTTTGAAAGTCTCATCGGCAACTGCATGGACAACTTCGGCTGGAGCCGCAAAAAAAGTGTCCTCATCCTGCTCCCGCTCGTTTTCTTCGGCTCCATCCCCTGCGTCCTGGGCTTCAATGTCTGGCAGGACGTCCACCTCTTGGGCGCACGCGGTATCCTCGATACGGAAGACTTCTTCGTCTCGAGCCTTGTCCTTCCCGGCGGCTCTCTCCTCTTCGTCCTCTTTTGCACCACCCGCTATGGCTGGGGCTTCGACAAGTACATGGCGGAGGTCAATATGGGAACCGGCGTGAAGATGCCCCGCTGGGTGAAGCCGTACTTCAAGTACGTGCTTCCGATCCTCATCTTCGGGATCTTGGTCCGGGGACTGCTCTAAAAAGACGCATGGCAGACAGTGCGTCTTTCGCAGGGTCTCTCATCTGCCATCCTTCTCTGACTGTCTGTACAAAGGAAATCGGTACTTGTCCGATTTCCTTTTTTCATGCTTCCGCTATTGCGTCTGTGGCATAAATCCTTTAATATATATACTGATATTGTATGTGCGAAAGCAGCGCCGGACATCGGCTCTGCTTCTCAAGACTTTTGTAAGGAGATGCAAGAATGAGACTTCGTGGGATTTTATTTGCTATTGCCCTCGTATTCGGCGTATGGAATATTTTCAATCAGGGACTGAACGTCCAGAGCGGGGCGATCCTGCTCATGATCCTGGTGTGCCTTGCGATGAATATCTACAACTACCACCAGAAGCAGAAGGAGAGAGAGGCAGCAGAGAATGCACTGCGTGAAAAGGAAGAGATCCGCCGCATGCGTGCCGAAGCCCGTCATCGCCAGAGCCGCAAGGGGAGAAAGAAGAAATAAGGAGCGCGTCAGCGCTAGGGGATTCCGCTGAAAGCAGGGATGAGTAGCCAGGGATTAGGAGTCTCAAGTGACTGGTGACTAGTGACTGGGGTGACTAAATACCGCCTTCGGGTATCGCCGTGATTTATACTCCGCGGCGCTTCTGATTTTAATGCGCCGCACCAACACTCCTCACTCCTCACTCCTCACTTCTAACTGGCGAGCAAAGCTTTCATCCACAATCAAGGGGAAGCCCGCCCAAGGGGCTAACCTTGAACCGACAACAATAACGACTCTATTCAAGCGCCTATGGCGCTTTTTCCATGCGAGGTGCGTATGCCGATTGCACTGATGTATCGCTGGGCGATCTTCGTCCTCCTGATCGTTGGACTGATCCTTCTCATGAAGCACAAGGTGCTGACGCCCTTTGTGTTCTGGTCGAGGATCCAGTACTACACCTTTTCCACCTTCACACTCTTCGTCTTCTGGCTGGGCGCGACGCTCTTTCAGGTGGACATCCCCTTCCTGTACTCGGCGGACTGCCGCTTCGGCGTGGCAGCGAGCCTTGCGACACTCTCGCTCATGTATCATCTGATTGTTCGTCCGGGCGCGATCCGGACGCACCGACTGAATGATATCAGCTACGAGCACTTCTCATTTTACAATTACATTTTCCACTACTTCATCCCGATCCTCATGACCGTCGACTATATTTTCTTTGTCGACAAGAGGGACATGCACTGGTACACCATGTTCACCTGGATGATCTATCCTGCGCTCTACGTGCCCTTCGTCTATCTGCGGGCGTGGCTCACCATCGTGACGCACGGGACGAGTCATCTGTATCCGTACACCTTCATGGATCCCACGATGCACGGCTTCTTCTCCATCGCCAAAGAGGTGCTGAAGGTTGGCCTGCGCTTCTTCGTCATCGGCATCTTCGTCTACATCGTTGGCATGGGTCTGTGGCATCTTGGCATTCCGCCGCTCTCGTGGACGTATAACGGGTAAATGATAAGTGAGGAATTAGGAGTGAGGAGTGGAGGAAGGGGCGCACAATTCATAGAGCGCCCCAATCCCCCCCTTTTTTTATTATAAAACTTCGCGGCGCTTCCAAATTTTTTGCGCCGCACCTTCACTCCTAACTCCTCATTCCTAACTCCTAACTTTATTCGGGTGTTGACTTAAATACCCTTTACGCCCAATCCCTAGCTACTCCCTCTCATTCATGGTATAATGGATTCACCATTTTCATTCATTGCTTTTGCTGGAGGCTTCCTATTTCATGGCAAAGACAGACGCAGCATCGACCAAAGATTTCGTCGATCATTCCTATTTCTACAAACCATATTCCATCGCGGCAGCCATCGGTTTCATTCTCTGGGCTGCCTATGTCTGCTGGACAGGCTACTGGGGCATCATGAAAGGCCGCCTGCCCGTGATCGATATCGGTATGCAGCTTGCGATCCTCTGGTGGCTTTTGGATACCGTCCGCACGAAGACCGTCTATCGGCTTGAAAAGGACCGGCTCTACATGCTGAAAACGGGGCTTTGGAGGAAGCAGGAGCTCTCCATCGCCTACGATGACATCTTCGGCGTGCATCATTTCAAAAACCAGCTCATGAAGCCGGTGACCTATCGCTACACCTATCATCAGTATGCGAAGATGGATAACCGTCCCATCTGGTCGCTTCTCTATGATATCGGCAGCACCCAGAAGGTCGGTCGTGTCCTCATGAAAGCCTCCGAAGACTTTTGGAAGGAATTTGAAAAGCGCATGCCGGGCCAGATCCGCATCCCGCAGGAAGAGGTCGTGGCACTCACCTACAAGTCGATCGAAAAGAAACTGCGTGAACAGGGCTACTTCAAAGACCATCCGGAGATGGACTTCGAAGAAGGCATCAAGCAGCTCCGTCAGAAGGGCACGGAAATGGGCGGCCGTGACGACGAGCTGACCGGCGAAGATTTCCACGGAGAAAAAGTGGAAATGAAAAACGGCACACGCACAGATACCATCGAAGCCGCGAAACGCCGCATGGAAAAGAAATAACGGATAACGAGCACCCCCGAGAGCGGGGGTGCTTTTTTGTTGGAAAAACGGATGCGAGGTTAGCTCCTGGGGCGGGGCGTCCTTTGATTGGGGATGAAAGCTCTGTTCGATCGAGAAATTGGAATGAGGAATGAAGGTAGCGGTTTCGCCGTGAGTATATATGGGGCGATGCCCGAAGGTGGTATTTAGTCACTAGTCACTCGAGGTTCCTAATCCCTAATCCCTAATCCCTAGCTACTCAACTTGAATGAGAAATTAGAAATGAGAAATGCGAAATGGTGGTGCGGCGCATAAACATATAGAAGCGCCGCAGAGTATAGATGGCGGCGATGCCCGAAGGTGGTATGTAGTCGCCAGTCACTAGTCACCAGTCACTAGTCACCAGTCACGCGAGACTTCCACCCCCTAGCGGCTCATCCCTGATTTCCTCCTTCTTTTCTCTATCAAATTTATTTATACCGCACAATAAAAAAAGAGGGAAAAACACGATTTTACCGGACTATATAGTGGGCGATGAAAGAATAAGTGCGGATATACCGAAAAAAAGAGGGTGGGCTTTTATTTATTTCATAAAAATAAATAATGCAAAAGAAGCGCAAAAGTAGATAGTATCGGGATACATTTGACCCTGTGTTCCAAAAATACACGATAGATATCTATCCATAAAAAGGGAGAGGGGAAGAGAAAAAAGGAGAAATGGTGAAGAATCATAGCATATATACCTAAAAACATCGCTATATACTATGTATTTTTGAAAAATGAGAGCTTGCGGGATACAATAATGACAGGTGCTTGAGAGCATGATCTCTCAAATGTGAGCCCGCCCCAGGGGCTGTTGCAAAGGAGGATAGCGGTTGGTTTGGGAAACTCGTTTCGGAAATGAACGAATTCGCTGAAAACAGCACTAATCATTTTCCTTTTACAATTGCATAGTGAATTCATATTCATCTCCGAATATCCTGTGAAGAATTCTAACCGCACCACCAGAGTTTTTTACAAAGCAAAACATAGGAAGGTGAAAATTATGGATCCAGCTATTATCACGCTGTGCGTCCTGGCTGTAGCAGCATTTCTCTTCATCACTGAACTGATTCCGCTGGCTGTTACCGCTATGGCAGCATGTACCATGCTTGGGATTCTCGGCGTACTCCCGTCTAAAGCAGTATATGCAGGTCTTTCCAACTCCACCGTCGTTCTCTTCGGCGGCATGTTCGTCATCGGTGCTGCTATGTTTAAAACCGGCCTTGCTGAAGCCATCGGCATTGCCGTAGTTAAAAAAGCAGGCACCAATGAGATCCCGCTGATGGCAGCTATCATGATCGTTACCATCGTGCTGTCCTCTGTATCCTCCAACACAGGTACAGTCGCATGCCTGATGCCGGTCATCATCGGTATCTGCCAGGCAGCAAAGATCCCTGCTTCCAAGGAACTGATGCCACTGGCTATCGCCGCTAACGTCGGCGGTACCATCACCATGATCGGTACCCCGCCAAACGTTATCGTTACCGGCGCTCTGACCACGGCTGGTCTTCCGACCTTCGGATTCTTCGAATTCGCGGCTATCGGTATCCCGCTCTCCCTTGTCATCACTGTCTACACCCTCTTCATCGGCCGTCACATGATCGCTGCAAAATCTGCCGGCGCCATGGACGAAGAAGCTCTGAAGGCTGCTAAAGAAGAAGCCGGCGGCGGCGGAGATGCTCCGAAGAGCAAAACAAAAATGTGGATCTCCGGTCTTATCCTGATCGGCGTTGTTCTCTGCATGGCTCTCAACCTGAAGACTGTTCCGCTGCACACTGCAGCAGTCACCGGCGCTATCCTCTGCGTTATCACCGGCTGCCTGAAGGAAAAAGAAGCTTACGCTGGCATCGACTGGGTCACCATTTTCCTCTTCGCTGGTATGCTTTCCGTGGCATCTGCTATGGAAAAGACCGGCGCAGGTAAAATGATCGCTGACACCGTCGTAAGCATGATGGGCTCGAACCCGAACCCATACGTCCTGACCGGCGTACTGTTCCTCATCTCCAACGTCCTCACCCAGTTCATGTCGAACACTGCATCCGCAGCACTGCTTGCCCCCATTGGTATTTCTATCGCACAGTCCATCGGCGCTGACCCGAAACCGGTACTGATGGCACTTGGTATTGCCGCATCCTGCGCATTCGCTACCCCGATGGCTACTCCGCCAAACACCCTCGTTCTTGGACCTGGCAACTTCTCCTTCAACGACTATGCTAAAGTCGGTGTACCGATGTGCGTCATTTCTCTCATCGTCTGCCTCGTAGTCATTCCGATCGTATGGCCATTCGGCATGTAAGCTGAGAGATCACTTACAAAAATGGAATTTTTCGCCGCTCCTGCGCAAAGTGGGGGTGGCGGGAAATCTATTTGCGTTTCTGAAGTTTTGAAACACCGCGCGTGACGGTCTCACGCAGAAAACTCTGAAGGATCATCCTTCTTACTCAAAGAAAGGTGGATTTTACTCTATGGAAACTCCGGGCCCGCTTTCGATCTGCCTCACGAACATGGTTATCGTGTTCGGCGTGCTGATTTTCCTGGCTTGCGTCATCCAGCTGATTCACATCGTGGATCCGACCAAAGGAAAGAAGA